>Ga0136642_1000771_pt1 | contig 15393 bp, 16 predicted proteins | sample LowCatLa1302831Y_FD_115313 | JGI IMG/M metagenome (GOLD analysis project Ga0136642, IMG submission 115313) | Freshwater microbial communities from Lower Cathedral Lake, Yosemite National Park, California, USA - 13028-31Y | ecosystem: Environmental > Aquatic > Freshwater > Lake ... | reverse complement strand
TGGCATAACAACCTTTGACACTGCAGATGTATACGCCGGAACAAAAGCCGAGAGCGTACTGGGAAAAGCTCTAAAGGGTGTTCGCCGCGAGAGTTATGAGTTGTTCACCAAAGTTTATTGGCCAACTGGAACTGGCAAGAATGATCGAGGACTCTCACGTAAGCACATTATGGAGTCGGTGCATGCATCACTAAAGCGTCTAGGGACCGATCACATTGATCTTTATCAAATGCATCGCTTTGACTATGAGACGCCGCTGGAAGAATCAATTCGGGCATTTGAAGATCTTATTCGGCAAGGAAAAGTAAATTACATTGGTTTCTCAGAGTGGACCGCTGATCAAATTTCCGCTGGCTTACAAATTCAAAAAGAACTTGGTTATAACCGGTTTGTCTCCAGCCAGCCACAATATTCTGCGCTATGGCGCGTTATTGAAGCCCAGGTAGTTCCACTTTGCGAACGCGAAGGAATCGGACAAATCGTCTGGTCACCGATAGCCCAAGGTGTTCTAACCGGCAAGTATTTGCCAGGTAAGAAGGCACCAGCGGGTTCACGTGCAACCGATAAGAAGAGTGGTTCGGCAATGATCTCGCGCTGGATGCGTGATGATGTTTTAGCCGCAGTTCAAAAGTTACAACCCATTGCTGATGAGCTTGGAGTTACGATGTCGCAAATGGCACTTGCTTGGGCGCTCGCTAATCCAAATGTCTCTTCGGTAATCATGGGCGCGACTAAGCCATCTCAAGTTAAAGAGAATGTAAAGGCATCTGGCCTAAAGTTAAGCGCAGATGTAATGAAACAAATTGATCAGGCCTTGGGTAATATTCCTGAGACCGATCCCGCCAAAACAGAAAGCCCAAAGCCTAGGGCTTGAGCCCTGCTGAACTAAGTTAACTTATTAAATAACATCCCCACGATTTGCCTGTGGTGCTGGGGCACGCATGCGACGCATCTGAGTTGAGCGTAACCAGCCGTACATTCCAAGACCTTTAGTAGGTTCGCCTGGAAACTTTTCGCTAACAATTTTGCGAATTTTGCGCGAGAACACAAAGCCCGAAATTAGCGAGTAGATCATTGCGGAGTACATGAAAAGGATTGCAAGCAATTGAACTTGCTTGCTAGGTATAACAGTAAGGATAAGCACAACCATGATTAGTGGTAAAAAGTATTCGCCAATAGAACGCTTTGAATCTACATAGTCGCGCACGAACTTCTTGACTGGTCCCTTATCTCGTGCCGGAAGCGCATTCTGATCGCCACGCATATATGCGGCGCGAGCCTCCATGCGTCTAGCTCTTGCGGCCGCCTTATCTTTAGTGCGTCCCTCTTTTGTTACTGGACTCGTTATTGAATTAACTTTATTTTTCGCAACGGCTTCACTTTGCTTAGGAGTTGCCTTGCCCTTGGTGCTTTCGGACTTCTTAGAAGAATCGCTCATGTCGCTCATGTCGCTAAGGTAGTTCCAGCATTCTTTCCAACGCAAGTCGAGCGTGCCCCGCAACCTCTTTCGCCACGCTGATCTGGTTTACCAAGCGTCCCTCCACTAGGGATTCCATGGCCCAAACTAGGTGGGGGAGATCAATTCGATTCATTGTTGAGCAATAACAGACGGTTTTATCCAGAAAGAGGATCTCACGATCCTTAAAAGTATTAGCAAGGCGTTGCACCAGATTTAGTTCGGTCCCAATCGCCCATTTTGAACCAACCTCAGATGCCTCAATAGTGCGGATGATTGCCTCAGTGCTCCCGACAACATCTGCGTTGGAAACAACTTCGTGGGTACATTCTGGGTGGACCAAAATTTTGACGCGAGGAACACGCTCGCGTATATCTTCGATATTTTGAAGCGAAAATCTGCCGTGAACCGAACAATGGCCACGCCACAAGATAACTCTGGCGCTTTGAATTTCGCTATCGCTGAGACCACCATTGGTTTTCCATGGATTCCAAATAACGCAATCACTTAAATTTAGACCGAGCTTTAAAACTGCAGTGTTACGACCTAGGTGTTGATCAGGTAAAAATAAAACCTTTTCGCCCTTGCCAAATGCCCAGTTCATGGCACGTTCGGCATTTGAAGAGGTGCAAACTGCGCCGCCGTTCTTCCCAGTAAAGGCCTTGATCGCTGCCGATGAGTTCATATAGGTAATCGGAATTGTTTTACTGGCGACACCTAATTTTTCCAGCGCGTTCCAACAGTCATCGACTTGTAGGGCAGTAGCCATGTCAGCCATGGAGCAACCAGCAGCAAGATCCGGAAGGATCACTTTTTGACTTTCGGCAGTGAGAATGTCTGCGCTCTCAGCCATAAAGTGCACCCCAGCGAAAAAGATGAATTCGGCTGATGAATTTGCTTGGGCTGCTTGGGCTAATTTGAATGAGTCGCCCGTAATATCTGCAAATTGAATTACTTCATCGCGTTGGTAGTGATGTCCTAACACCATCGCCCGAGAGCCGAGGGCTTTCTTTGCAGCTGTTGCACGTGCTAGGAGGTGAGGGTCACTTTGGGCCGGGAGCTGGCCGTCGCAAGAGACGCCTCGCTCACTCTTTGGGTCAGAAATTGCCGAAGAATTTGCAGGCAACAGGAGCAACTCTGAAAGTCTTGATGCGCTCATAAGAGTATTATGGAGTAGCCTTAGCCAAAGTTCGCAATGTAAAGGATGTAGGGGAGAAGATATGAGCACAGAAACCACTCAAGATGTAACAATTTCTAGCGCCACAAGTGCCGGGATTTTGTTGACTGATGTTGCTGCAACCAAGGTTTCAGCTCTCCTCGCTCAAGAGGGTCGCGATGACCTGAACCTACGTGTTGCTGTTCAACCTGGCGGTTGTTCTGGCTTGCGCTACCAACTTTACTTTGATGATCGCGCTCTAGATGGCGACACCGTTACAACTTTCGGAACTGTAAAAGTTGTTACCGACAAGATGAGCACGCCTTATTTAATGGGCGCCTCAATTGATTTCGTGGACACAATCGAGAAGCAGGGCTTCACGATTGATAATCCAAATGCCCAAGGCTCATGTGCCTGCGGCGATTCCTTTAACTAATCTCGCAACACTCACCTAATACTCTACCTATGAGAGTTGCAGTAGCGGGGTCGGTCGGTCGGGATCACTTGATGACCTTTCCGGGAAAATTCACCGACTCACTGGTTGAAGGGTCTTTAGCCAAAGTCTCACTTTCTTTTCTTGTCGATGGGTTAGATATCCGTCGTGGCGGCTGCGGTGCAAATATCGCATTTGGCATGGGCGCCCTCGGGCTAAATCCAATTTTGATTGCTGCTGTAGGAAAAGATTGGGCCGACTATGACGCTTGGCTTTCGCGCCACGGAGTAGAAACCGCACATGTGCTTATCTCTAAGGATTTGTATACCGCCTCTTTCATGGTGACAACCGATGAAGAATTGAATCAAATTGCATCATTTTTCCCCGGCGCGATGAGTGAAGCGCGCGATATTGAGTTAGCACCTATAATTGAAAAAACTGGAAAATTTGATCTACTTGTGATTTCACCTGATGATCCAGATGCGATGCTTCGCCACAGCGAAACCGCGCGCCAACTAGGTATTCCGTTTGCAGCAGACCCTTCACAACAGCTGGCGCGTATGGATGGCGCACAAATTCGCCTATTAATCGATGGCGCAACTTATCTTTTTCTTAATGAATATGAACTCGCGCTAACAGTTCAGAAAACAGGTTGGAGTGAGGCCGAGATTTTTGACCGAGTTAAAGTTCGTGTTGTGACTTTGGGTTCCCAAGGTGCAAAAATCGAGGAGCACGGAAAAGAAATCATTCAGGTTGGCGTGCCGAAGGAAAATGCCAAGGTTGATCCAACTGGGGTAGGAGATTCATTTAGATCTGGATTTATCGCAGGACTTTCTTGGGGATTTGGTCACGAACGTTGCGCCCAAGTGGGATCTATGTTGGCAACTTTTTGTATTGAAACTAAGGGAACACAAGAATATCGATTTGATGCCGCAGAATTTATCGCTAGGTTTCAAGGCGCATACGGCAGTGAAGCGGCAAACGAGATCGCCTCTCGGATATCCCCGCGCCTAGTTGGGTAATTCAGTTAGATAATTTCGTAATCTGAAAACTATTTGCTGATTTAACTTCAACACGATTTTTAGTCATTCTGGCCCAAGCTGCTAAATCTGGCGCGCTTGCGGGATCATCACTCAGCAATAAAATCTGATATCCAACTTCCTTATCCAATATGTGTTTCGCAACCTTAATAATCGGGATCGGGCAACGCAGCCCCAGGCAATCTAACTCTTCCAATCAGTTCGCTCGCTGTTCTTGGACGAGAACTTTTAAAGAATTAAGCAACGCCGTTACATCGTTCTCAGCAACGCCATGGTGGAGTGTGATTCGCACATTTCCTTGAGTGAGCATCCCCATTGCTGCAAGGACGTGGCTGGGCTCCATATTTGTTGCTTGGCAGGCCGAACCTGAATCAACGGCAAAACCAGCACGATCTAGCGAACTTACTAACCGCTCCGCATCGATGTAAAGAAAGGAGAGTGAAACTAGATCATGGGTTGCAGCGATTACATCAACATCTCCAATCTCGGATTTGGCAAAATTAGCGATGTTTAGCGCGATTGCTGCCAGCCGGTTGCGCTCTGTTTGCTCCCGCTCGGCCCAAAGCTCTACTGCCATGGCGCTTGCGATGATCAACGGCAGGGAGGCACTTCCTGGCACAATCCGATTTTCAAGATTTGGAATTGGGTTTCGATACTTGGCATCTGGCGCGAGGGCAAAAATTCCAAGACCACTTGGCCCACCCCATGCTTTGGAATCCCAAAGTGCGGCTTTCCAATTTTTCGGCAGTGGATTACGTATCCCACTTGATGTCGCATCAACAAATATTTGTGCCGAACAGTCAATGAGCGCAGGTTGTGAAATTCCAGTTTCACCATTTCGAAGTTGCCAACTAATCACGGACTGGTTATCTAGTTCTGGTCTGGCTATTGTGCCGCCAGAATCACAAGTTAACTCTTGGACTGCAAAACCCTTTTCGCCCAATTCTGCAGCAATTGCAAAAACCTCTGAGCGGTCGATGGCTGAGTAACTAAAATTTTTTTGCGAGTCAAGCAATCCAAAAATTCCTAAATAAAAGCCGAGATTCACTTCGCCCAGAAAGTGGATACCGTCGCTGCGAACTCCCAAGTTCTGGGCAAAGGTTTCCTTCGATTCATCCAATAAAAGTCGAGCCTTGCGGGAGTCCGCCGGAAGCTTTGAACTATCAGCCCAGGATTGGCCAAATACGGCTCCAAGCGCCTCTATAACGGCAGGGTGGAGTGGGGCTTCACTTTGAAAATTCGAGGTGATAGAAACCACGCTATGAACGCTACCGCCTGCGGGTGAGAGAAGGGAAGTCGGCAAGTATTCTTATGCCATGCTTTCAAAGCGATTAACGCCATTTCTAAAAATGGCAGCCCGTGCATTAATAGCCGGATTTTCCCTAGTCGCACTGACTTCTTGTGGAACTTCAAACATCTCTGGTTTGGGTTTTGATAAAAACCTTTCAAGCGTTAACGACACCTCACTCCCACTGTGGCAAGGTGCCTGGGTCGCCGCCGGCGTTGTAGGAGTTTTCACTTTCATACTGATTATGTGGCCGGTCTTTCGCCACCGTAAAAAGAACGACGAGTTTCCAAAGCAGACCCAATACAACATTCCAACCGAGATTGCCTACACCTTAATTCCATTCATCATCGTTGCCGTTCTCTTTTATTTCACTGCGAAGGATGAATCAAAAATAACCAAAGTCTCTACCGTTGCCGCCGCGACTCATAACATCACCGTTAATGCAATTCAGTGGTCCTGGCAATTCACTTACAACGACGTGGGGGATAAGGCGATCATAACGGGCACCCCGGCCCAGCCACCAACACTTGTCCTCCCACAAGGTGAATCGGTCCGCTTTAAATTAACCGCTAGCGACGTTGTACATGGATTTTGGATTCCAGCATTCATGATCCAGATGCAAAATCTGCCTGGCGTGGAGAATCATTTGCAATTCACCGCAAATAAAATTGGCGAATACCCAGGTCGTTGCAACATTCTCTGCGGCCGAAACCATTCCCAGATGTTATTTAAGGTCAAGGTTGTATCGGCGGCCGACTACAAAACTTATCTATCTACATTGAAGGTGGCATAACATGACAACATATGCAGAGCGCACAATCGCTCCAAGTACCTCAGCTACAAAGAGTTTTGTGGCAAAACCGAGTAAAGGTCGCCTCTTCGTTAAGTGGATAACCTCAACCGATCACAAGACGATCGGTTACTTATATCTGATGACATCCTTCGCATGGTTCCTAGTTGCTGGCGTATTGGCGCTACTTCTACGAGCAGAGTTAGCCCGCCCAGGACTGCAGTTCCTGAGTAATGAGCAATACAACCAAATTTTCACGATGCACGGAACGATCATGTTGCTTATGTTTGCAACACCACTTTTTGTTGGATTTGCAAATGTGATCATGCCGCTGCAAATTGGTGCTGCAGACGTGGCATTCCCTCGTCTAAATATGTTGTCGTACTGGCTTTACCTTTTTGGTGGATTAATGGCATTTGGTGGATTTTTAAGTCCGGGCGGCGCAGCATCATTTGGTTGGACCGCGTATGCGCCACTGGCTAACTCGCAATATTCACCAGGAATCGGCGGCGACCTTTGGGTTATCGGTCTTGCGGTAAGCGGGCTTGGAACAATTTTGGGTGGCGTTAACTTCATTACAACAATTTTCACAATGCGTGCACCTGGTATGACGATGTTCCGAATGTCTATTTTTTCTTGGAACGTACTACTTACATCAATTTTGGTTCTTCTAGCCTTCCCGCCTTTGGCTGCAGCGCTGCTTGGATTGGAGTCCGACCGAATCTTTGGGTCACATATTTTCGATCCGGCTAATGGTGGCGCCATGCTTTGGCAACATCTGTTCTGGTTCTTTGGGCACCCAGAGGTCTATATCTTGGCTTTGCCGTTCTTCGGTATTGCAACTGAAATTCTTCCGGTCTTTAGCCGCAAACCAATCTTTGGCTACAAGGGCTTAATTGCTGCAACAATCGCGATCTCCGCGCTTTCAGTTTCGGTATGGGCTCACCACATGTTTGCCAGCGGTCAAGTTCTATTGCCGTTCTTCTCATTCATGACATTCTTGATTGGCGTTCCGACTGGAGTTAAATTCTTTAACTGGATCGGAACCATCTGGGGCGGCAGCGTTACATTTGAAACTCCGATGCTCTGGATTATGGGCTTCTTAGTGACATTCTTGTTCGGCGGTTTAACTGGAATTATTCTTGCTAGCCCACCACTGGATTTTGCGGTTTCCGCTTCTTACTTCGTTGTTGCACACTTCCACTACGTGCTCTTTGGCACCGTTGTCTTTGCAATGTTTGGTGGCTTCTACTTCTGGTGGCCGAAATTTACTGGTCACAAACTTAATGAACGCCTTGGAAAGATTCACTTCTGGACGCTCTTCTTCGGATTCCACCTAACTTTCCTAATTCAACACTGGCTCGGAATTAAGGGCATGCCACGCCGATATGCTGATTATCTAGCTACAGATGGCTTCACAACCATGAACACAATTTCAACTATTGGTTCTGGATTGCTCGCACTTTCAATGATTCCGTTCTTCATAAACGTCTGGATCACTCGCAACACTCCCAAGATCGAGGTTGATGATCCTTGGGGTTATGGTGCATCACTTGAGTGGGCGACATCTTGTCCACCGCCGCGTCACAACTTCACCTCAATGCCACGAATCAGAAGTGAGCGACCAGCATTCGACCTGCATTACCCACACATCAAAACTGAGGGACACTAAGAATGAAAGCAAGTTGGAAACTTTTTGTTGGCCTCTCGGTTTTTTATGCGATAGTTGCGGTTGTTTATTGGCAAGTAGGTGGTGAGGCGGTAGGAATAACTGGGATAACACTTAGTTGTGGACTCGCTGGCCTGGTTGGCTTTTATATGTGGTTTACCGCTAAGCGGATTGGTGGCATCTTGCCGGAAGATAATGATCTCGGCGAGATCGCAGATTCTGCTGGCGAACTGGGCTTCTATTCACCGCATTCTTGGTGGCCACTGCCAGTAGCGCTCTCTGCCTGCGCGATGGGACTTGGATTATTAATTGGTTGGTGGCTGACACTCATTGCGGTAGGAGCACTCCTGATTAGCGTTGCCGGCTTTGTACTTGAATATGAAAAGCCAAGCGGAGCCTGGCACTAAATAATTAGTGATGCTTTGCGAACCTGCGCCATAATTTCTCGTGCGAGAAGAACAGTGGTGTCTCCCAAAGTATTTCGGCCCCACCAATAGTTAAGGCTTTCGCGATGCTTCCAGTTACGAGCAACGCCACCAAAGTGGCCGCAGTGAAGCAACAGAAGGTCCAAGTCATAGTTTTGAAATAGTGTTGATTTTTCATTTTCTCTCCTCGTATTTGTCGATATTCTAATAAACTTAAGATTGTGCGAGTTTAACTAACGCGGCACCGCTTACGCGCATCACCGTCCATTCATCCATCGGCACGGCGCCTAGCGACTTGTAGAATTCAATTGAGGGATGATTCCAATCGAGAACCCACCATTGGAACCTGTGGTATCCACGCTCAACACAAAGTTTCGCCAAATACACAAGGAGCGCTTTGCCGTAACCACGACCCCTAGATTCAGGAAGAATAAAAAGGTCTTCTAAATAAATTCCGTGAGTGCCGGTCCAAGTTGAGTAATTCAGGAACCAAGTAACGAATCCAACAACTTTTCCGCTTTCATCCTCAACGAAATCACAAAAGACTGCTGGATTAGAAGAGAAGAAGGTGGAATTGATCTGATCAAGAGTGGCCCTGGCTTGTGCTTCTTCTTTTTCATAGAGAGCTAAGGCATAAATCAGGTCAAGTATTAACTGACCTTCATTAGGTAGTGCGGCACGAATTTTCATTCGCTATTTAGTGATGTCCACCATCAATTGCTTTAACTTCGGACTCAGATGGCGCGCCAACCTGCTCAGCGTTTGCCCTGCTCAGGCGAGATCGAATCTTGCCCTTGATACCTGTTGGGTTTCGAACCCCACCGGCATCGGTATCTGGGATTGCTAGTGGCTCTGGTTGGCTATGTTGAGTTAGTACGAATTTTTGTGCTGGAGTGAGCTCTTGGTGAACTTCAACGAACTCACCGTGTGGCAACATCACCAAACGACCGGTTTCCTTGCCGTGGAGAACAATTTCACGATCTGCTCGCTGCAGCGATAGGCAGAGGCGCTTGGTAATGACAAAGACGATTGGTGGAATCACAATTACGCCAATCCGAGTGAACCACATAATTTGATTGATGGTTAGATGGAAGTGCGTAGCGATTATGTCGTTTCCGCCGTTGACCAAAATAATCAACATGAAGGCGAGTGACATTGCGCCAAGGGCCGTTCGGTTTGGCACGTTTCGAGGACGATCAAGCAAGTGATGCTCCGCCTTATCGCCGGTAATCCATGATTCGATAAATGGATAGAGCGCCATTCCAGTAAATAAAATTCCCGGAATTATTAGGCCTGGTAGCAAAATATTCCAGGAGATAGTGTGGCCAAAGGCATGTGTTTCTATCGGCGGCGCCATCCGGACTAAGCCATCAAGCCATCCCATATAAAAGTCTGGTTGCGAACCTGCTGAAATTTGACCAGGTGTGTACGGACCGTAGAGCCAAATTGGGTTAATGGATGCAACGGCACCGAGGAACGCGGTAACACCAAAAACAATGAAGAAAAATCCGCCCGCTTTAGCCATGTAAACCGGCATCAATGGATAGCCAACGACGTTCTTTTCCGTGCGTCCAGGACCTGGGTATTGGGTGTGCTTCTGGTACCAGACAAGCATTAAGTGAACTGTAATAAGTGCTAGGAAGATTCCTGGCAGCAAGAGCACGTGCACGGTGTAAATCCGCGGGATAAATACGTGTCCCGGGAAAGCGCCACCAAATGCAAAGAATGCTAAGTAAGAACCAACTACCGGGATCGCTTGAAGAATTGCTTCAGCGATGCGGATACCTGTTCCGGAGAGTAGGTCATCAGGTAATGAATAACCTAGGAAGCCCTCTACGATGCCAAGCGTTACAAGTCCAACTCCAATGAGCCAGTTAAATTCGCGTGGCTTGCGAAAAGCGCCGGTGAAAAATACGCGAAGTAAGTGGGCGATGATTCCCGCCATAAAGATCAGTGCCGCCCAGTGGTGAATCTGGCGCATCAACAAGCCACCACGGACATCAAATGAAATATGAAGTGTTGAAGCGTATGAGGCCGACATAGTTAGGTTTGAGAGTGGTGCATAACTTCCGTTATAGACGACCTCGCGCTGTGATGGGTCAAACCAGAAAGTTAGGAAAGTTCCAGACAACAACAAAATAATAAATGAGTAGAGGCAAATTTCGCCAAGCATGAATGACCAGTGATCAGGGAATACTTTGGTGAGATTCTTCTTAAGCCACTTGGCCGCACCAGTACGTTCATCAACGTAATTTGCTACCGTGCCAGCTATTTTCTCTGATGTTTTCATGATGAGCGCTCCCAGAAACTAGGTCCGATTGGTTCCGTAAATCCTTGTTGGGCAACTAAATAACCTTTGTTATCAACTGTGATTGCGAGTTGAGGAAGTGGGCGAGCAGCTGGTCCAAAAATAACTTTGGCAGCACGCGTCACATCAAACGTAGATTGATGACATGGGCAGAGCAGGTGCTTGGTTTGTTGCTCATAGAGGGCAACGGCGCACCCCATGTGAGAACAAATCTTTGAGAATGCGATTATGCCCTCATGAGTCCAGGAGAGTCGCTCGGAATCTAATTGAAAGTCTTCTGGGCGAAGTCGAATTAGAAGTACGGCATCAGTTCCAATATTTTCTAAGGTGCGCTCGGTTCCGGCAGGAAGTTCTGGCAAAACTTGGGCAACCGCACCAACTTCAAGATCATTGACGTGAATTGGTTTGTTCCCCGGGTCAGTAACTAACCGCGTGCCTTTTGCCCAACTAGTTGTATTGAGCTGCTTGCGTGGAAGTGGACCCAAATCGCGCAGCAAAAGAAGTGGAGTCAGGCCAATTATTCCAACAGCCAGCCCTAGTGAACGCTTGATTAAGGAGCGCCGACCAAGTCCAGCAGTTCCAGCACGTTCCTTAACAGTTTGCACGAAGTCTTCTCGGTCAACATCTTCAGAGCGCATCTCATGTCGCAGCGCCACAACTTCAGTATCTGGCATAAGTTGTTTTGCCCAATGCACAGCGCCAAAGCCAATGAAAAGGAGTGAACCAGCGAGTCCGATACCCAAGAAAAGTTGATGCGCATTTGTATCGCCCATAATTGGGAGAAAGACAAAGGTATCGGTCTTGATAAACAGGTAAGAGTAAATTGTTAAAACTGTGCACAACGCCGATAGCACAAAGAGAATTGCAACTTGTTGTTCAGCACGTTTTTCGGCCTTTGGATCTATATCCGTTTTGCGGTGAACGTGTTCTGGTAATCCTGGATCAGAGAACTTCGAGATTTCGTTAGACATCACTTACCTCGCCTTGATCGTTAGCCATACGGCTATACCAATGAGAATTCCAAGACCAAGTGTCCAAACTAGTAAACCTTCTGTTACTGGTCCGACGCGACCAAGTGAAGCACCGCCCAAATTCGGCTCACTCTCTGCGGCCTTTAGCCACTTAATTATTGAGAGTTTTTCTTGCGGTGTGATTACCTTGTCGCTAAAGACTGGCATTGATTGCGGCCCGGTAATCAAGGCTTCATAAATATGTTTTGGTTCAACGCCCATGAGTGTTGGTGCGTATTTACCTTGAGTTAGTGCGCCACCTTGACCAGCAAAGTTATGACACATCGCGCAGTTGGTGCGGAAAAGTTCGCCACCTTGTGCGGTGTTGCCATCTCGCTCATAGGTAAGTTGTGCTTCATTTACGGCTGCAGGTCCAGGAGCCAGTGAAGCAACGTATGCAGCGAGCGCGGCGGTTTGTTCTGCGTTGTAAACGGGACGCTTTCGCATTGCTTGTTGGCTCATATCAGCCATTGGCATCCGGCCGGTTCCAACTTGGAAGTCAACAGATGCGGCTCCAACACCGACAAGTGCTGGGGCAATCGCGCCACCTTCAGCATTTATGCCATGACATGAGGAACAACCTCTTGCAAATATTTCTTTACCCTCTTGAACCAATGTGGTCTGTTCCGCGCCAACCATGTGAGCGCTGCCCGTAAGTGCGCTTGCGACAGAGAAGGTGGTTCCAAGTGAGATCAGTGCAACAACGATGAGCACAGGCGCTGCAAATCTATGTCGGCGATAGCTCGCTACCTTTTTGAAGCCGAAGTTCATAAGTTTGATTTCACCTATCTATTTGATCAGGTAGATCGCAGAGAAGAGTGCGATCCAAACGATGTCGACGAAGTGCCAGTAGTAAGAGACGACTATTGCGGTTGTTGCCTGGGAGTGACCAAATTGCCGCGCTTTGAAAACTCGAAGCATCACGATTAAGAAAGCGATTAGGCCGCCTGTTACGTGTAAACCGTGAAAGCCGGTTGTTATGTAGAAAACCGAACCGTAAGGGCGGGAAGATAATGAGAGGTGATCTCGTACCAAATTCGCATATTCATAAACCTGGCCACCGATAAAGAAAGCGCCCATCAAGAAAGTCATGGCGAACCACTCGCGCATGCCCCATTTACTAAATTTCCAGATTGATCCGGTGCGACGCGCTTGGAATCGTTCAGCCGCAAAAACGCCGAACTGACAAGTCACTGAAGATAAGACGAGGACTGTAGTATTAATTGCAGCGAAGCGAACATTTAGTAGCCCAGTTGATTCGAGCCAAACTTTAGGACCCTGTACTGCGCGAGTTGTGAAGTACATTGCGAAGAGCGCAGCAAAAAACATTAGTTCACTAGATAGCCAAACGATTGTTCCCACCGCCACAATGTTTGGTCGGTTTGCTCGCCCGGTTATGGCCGGGGCCAGACCATAATGGCGTTCTTGCGCTGTGGAAGTCATGCTCCGATTATTCCCGATTTCTAGCCAAATGCTCTTTCTTTGCCGCTTGCTGGTGGCGCCCATAGGGTGAAACTGATCACGCTCAAAATTGGTTAAATATCGCTAGACTTCGGGCTATGGCCGCTTTAACAATCGTTCTGTATTCCGATGATTCATCGGTTCGAGCAACTGTCATCACGGCACTTGGCCACAAAGTTTCCAAGGACCTCCCAGAACATGAAATTCGGGAATTCGCCACCGGCCCCGCCCTTCGTTCCTATGTCGATGGCAAGGGGAAAGTCGATCTATTTATCCTAGATGGCGAAGCGGTCCCAGAGGGCGGACTCGGAATAGCACGACAACTCAAGGATGAGGTTTTTAACTGCCCGCCTGTGTTGGCTATCACCGGTCGTGTTTCAGATAATTGGCTAGCTTCTTGGTCTCGTGCTGATGCGGTAGTTATGCATCCGATCGATCCATTTACTATCGCAGACAAAGTCGCGGCGCTACTCATCTTAAAGTCTGCCGCCACCGCTTAATCTGATGGCGGAAATCTGGAACGAGGTTTTCACCCAACTCGAAGCAAGGAGTGATCTAACTCAGGGTCTTGCCATTGGAGTTATGACCGAGATTCTTGAGGGCCGGGCCGAGGAAGAGGACATTAAAAAGTTTCTCTTGCTGCTCAAAGATAAGGGTGAAAGTGCGGGTGATATATCGCTATTAATAGATCAGCTATTTCGCTACGCACTTCCGATCTTGATTGCAGATCGAGCCGTAGATCCGGTTGGCACCGGTGGAGATGGGAAGAACTCCGTAAATATTTCTACGAGCGCAGCGATCGTTACAACCGCAGCCGGCGCTCGCGTAGTGAAACATGGCTCAATTGCCGCTTCTTCTAAATCAGGCTCCGCCGATGTTTTGGCTGCCCTAGGTGTTGCTACCGATCTACATGGCGAAGCGGTTGCCAAGTCGGTCCACAAACTAGGCATTGGATTTCTTAAAGCAACCACTTTTCACTCGGCGCTTCGCTTTGCTGCTCCAGCACGCCGAGCACTTGGCGTGCCCACTGTATTTAACATTCTTGGACCACTGGCTAATCCGGCAAAACCAAAAGCGATCGCACTTGGGGTAGCGGCTCCGGAAAAGTTACCGATTATGGCTAAGGTAATTGCAGATCGTGGTGGTGAAGGTTTTGCATTTCGTGGTGATGATGGAATTGATGAATTAACAATTGGGGCCACCTCAACAATTATTCAGATCAATGAAGGGAAAATGTCCGCCTTTACCTTCGATCCACAAGACATTGGTATTGAACGAGCTCCGCTTTCGGACCTGGTTGGCGGAACTCCGGCGGAAAATGCGGCGATCATCAGAGATATTCTTAGAGGAAAAGAAGGACCGGTTCGCGAAGCGATCTTATTAAATGCGGCGATCACAATTGCGGCCTTCAAAGCTGATTTTTCAATCGGCGTTACACAACAAATTGCTAATGGATACGTTCTGGCCGCCCAAGCGATCGATTCTGGCAAAGCCTCTGAACTCTTGGAGAATTGGGCTGCCTACACGCAGGAATTATCTGCAGCGCAAAATCAAGGATAAATAGTTGGCTTCTTTTCTGGCAAACGTTTCATAAATTGTTGCAAATCTTGGATGGTAAATACCTCAAAGCCGCCCAAGCGTTCAATTAATCTATGCAGAACATCAACGGTAGTCCGAGCATCATCGAGTGCGCGATGAGTTGGAGCAGTCGGGGTTTGAAAGAATTCTGAGAGAGTTGAAAGTTTGTAATTTAAGATCTCATTTCGTGCGACCACCAGCCTGGCTAGTCGGACCGTATCTATTACTTCATATCCCGGCCAAGGATGTTTGATGCTTGTGGCGGCTGACTTCAAAAAGCCAATATCAAAAGGTGAGTTGTGCGCAACCAAAATACTTTCGTTAGTGGATCCAAGAAAATCAATAAATTCTGGAAACACTGCTTCAATCTTTGGGGCGCCATAAAGCATCAGGTCGGTAATTCCAGTTAATTCGGTGATGTATTCCGGAAGCGGTATACCTGGATCTATAAAAGATGAATATTCTGCGAGCACCGCGCCGCCCCGAATCTTTATCGCCCCAATTTCGGTAATTCCGCTGCCATCTTTGGGCGAGGCGCCGGTGGTCTCTAGATCAACGACAACGAAGGTGGTTTCGTGAAGGGAGCGACCAATAGATTCAAAACCAGGTTGCCAATTATCGGCTGGGGGAGAGCTAAATGCATTGGCCACACAGGAACGCTACGGCAAGGCGGCGACATCGGGTGATATCTGCGCCACAACACTAGAGAATATGCGGTAGTTCACTTCGAGTTAACCGCAATCTGGGGGACAGAGCTGGCGCGCCGTGAAAGAATTTAC
>Ga0136642_1000768_pt1 | contig 15422 bp, 16 predicted proteins | sample LowCatLa1302831Y_FD_115313 | JGI IMG/M metagenome (GOLD analysis project Ga0136642, IMG submission 115313) | Freshwater microbial communities from Lower Cathedral Lake, Yosemite National Park, California, USA - 13028-31Y | ecosystem: Environmental > Aquatic > Freshwater > Lake ... | reverse complement strand
TGGGGTTTTTGCTATGACGAGGTTCCCACTTGCAACTGTGCTGAGCAGAAGGTTGCGAGTGCGATTATCGGTCTTCGTAATAGCCCCACCAAGGATGTAGCGAAACCTGCCCGCAGAATCTTTGCCACGCAATGCTCCAAGTTCGAGAAGGTCTCGGCTCGCCGTTGTTTGAGTGACCTCCACACCGCGTTTCTTCAATACCCGAACGAGTTCCTCTTGAGAATCGATTGCGACGTTGCTCAGTATCTCTGAGACAAGTTGTTTGCGAGCTGCTGGATTCATAAGGTCGCCTCCTGTTGCGCACTCTTGAGAGCGCTAGCAAACTTCTTGATGAATTCTTTAATCTGCGCATCCGTAATAGTTAAGGCAGGGGCGATTCTGATGACTCCCTTATTGGGTGCATTAAGCAATAGCCCAAGATCACGTGCATTCTCTACAAGCAGAGCTGCATCGCAACCATCAAGAACTATTCCTAAGAGCAATCCTTCCCCGCGCACGTGCAAGACACCAGGGAGCTTTGTTATCTCACGCTTTATGAGAGTGCTCATCTTCTTTACTCGCTTAAGAAGCGCGCCCTTTTCAATGATAGATATAGCGGCAAGTCCTGCCGCACATGAGATCGGATTTCCGCCAAAGGTACTTCCATGATCGCCTGGTGAAAATCTAGGCGTCTGCGGCCTGACAGTGATCATTGCTCCAAGTGGAAGACCCCCACCAAGGCCCTTAGCCAAGGTAATAATATCTGGGGTAATTCCAGATTCTTCATATCCAAACCAGGCACCAGTTCGACCCATACCTGTCTGCACTGCATCGATACAAAGGAGAGCGCCGTATTGGTCGCAGAGCTCACGAACTCGCTTCAGATAATCTGATGGAGGAAGTATCACTCCATTCTCACCTTGAATTGGTTCAAGGATTACCATCGCGACCTTCTTAGAGATCAATCTCTCCATATCTGCGATATCACCGTACTTAGCGAATTTCACATCTTTTAAGAGTGGAATAAAGGGAGCGCGTTTAGCGCGTTGTCCGGTTAAGGAGAGAGCCCCGATCGTTCTTCCGTGAAAGGCGCCTTCGGTCGAGATGATCCGTGTTCTGCCCGTCAATCTAGATATTTTGAGCGCTGCTTCATTTGCCTCAGCACCTGAGTTGCAGAAGAAGGTACGGGCCGACTCTTCACCAGTAAATGATTTCAATTTCTCAGCGAGTTTAAGAACCGGCTCATGCATGTAGAAATTACTCACATGTGAAAGCTCACGAATCTGCTTATTTACCGCGGCGATGACTTTTGGATGGGCATGGCCGACAACTGTTGTCGCGATGCCGCCTAGAAGGTCGAGATAACGGTTTCCTTCGACATCCCAGACGATAGAGCCTTTCCCTTTAGCAAGATCAATCTTTGGAGTCCCATAATTATTGGCCAGGGATCCATCCCAGCGTTTACGGGCCAGCTCATTCGAGTTCTTCATTGGGTAACCACCGTTCCTCCGATACCGTCGAGTGCTGCAATTAGATTCGTGGGGTTGCGACCATCAATAACTCGTACATTTGTAGCGCCATGATCGAGTGCGTACAGCGCGGCTTTCACTTTAGGGATCATCCCGGCGGTGAATGTGCTCTGCAATCCGCGAAGTTCATCTGCAGAGCATTGAGTGATAATCGAACCTTCATCAGGAAAATCTTTATAAATCCCTGCAACATCGGTCATGAAGATGACTTCCTGCGCTTGCAGTGCGCCTGCAATAGCTCCGGCAGCGAGATCTCCATTGAGGTTGAGTGCCTGTCCAGAATCTGAAACACAGACTGGAGATATAACAGGGAGAAAACTCTTGCCGAGTAACTCTCTCAACAAAGTTGGATCAGTCTCTGAAATATCACCGACGAGGCCGATATCTATCACTTGCCCATCGACGACCGGGCGCATAATTTTTGCTCGGACAGTTCCGCCGTCAGAGGCGCTAAGACCAACAGCATTTGCACCAAAACCTATAAGTTGGTTCACCAGTGTTCTGCAGACTTGGCCCGCTAAGACTGAGTGAACAATCTCCATGATCTCTGGAGTTGTGGCTCGGTAACCTGAAATCATCTGGCTCGTGATCCCATGAATAGCTAGCTCTGCATCTACCTGGGGTCCACCGCCATGTATAAGAACAACCTCACGCCCGCTCTTGTGATAGCTAGCAATCACCTTCAACATCTCATCGGGCACTCCAGCAGCGGGAAGTGCGTGCCCACCATACTTAATAACGATCATGAGGCGTACGAGCTATTCTCGTGGACATACATTGCCGTTAGATCATTCGTCCAAATCGTTGCTTCGTGATCGCCAGCCTTGAGATCAACCAGAATCTCGATCTGCTTCTCTTTCATTGAGACAAGAGCGCGATCAGCGCCTGGGGCACTGTTATGACACACCATGACGCCATTGAGGCTCACATCGATTGTATGAGGGTCGAAGAGAGCATTTGTGGTCCCAATTGCCGCCAGTACGCGACCCCAATTGGGATCCTCGCCGTGAAGCGCGCATTTGAGGAGATTATTTCTTGCGCAGGAGCGTCCGACTTCCACGGCATCTTCTTCACTTGCCGCATTAATAGTACGAATCGCAACGATCTTAGAGTGGCCTTCGGCATCAGCGATCAGCGATTGAGCGAGGAAATCGGCGCAGTCAAAGAGCATCGTTCTCAATACGTCGTCATCGAGAGTTATACCTGACGCGCCAGAGACCATGAAGAGAACAGTGTCATTGGTTGAAGTACATCCATCTGAATCGATTCGATTAAAAGTGCGAGAGATAACTTCCTCGAAAATCGATTGGGCATTCTTACTGACAACCGCATCCAAGGCGATGACACTCAGCATCGTTGCAAGTGATGGGGCGAGCATGCCCGCACCCTTTGCTATTCCAAAGATTCGGACTCCAGAATTCTCTGCTTCGTAAACTTTTGGATGTGAATCTGTAGTCATAATCGCAGTAGCGCAAGCTAGGCCAGATTCCCGACTCAGTGACGAGGCCGCGCTCTCAATGCCTTGAAGGATTTTCTCCATCGGCAGACGTTCACCAATCAACCCTGTGGAGCAGATAACGACATCTCCTGATGAGATACCCAAAAGCTCGGCGACCTTCTCAGCGCTCTTGTGTGTATCGAGGAATCCCTCTGGACCTGTACATGCATTCGCCCCACCACTGTTGAGCAAAACTGCGCAAACTTCGCGGTCTGAAACAACTTGGCGTGACCATGTGACAGGTGCGGCGACAACTTTGTTTGATGTAAAGACCGCTGTTCCAAAGTTCAAAGGGCCTTGGTTCACAATAAGAGCAAGATCTGGATTCCCAGAAGCCTTTATCCCTGCTCGTATACCTGCTCCTACGAACCCTTGAGGCAAGGTGCTCATGATGGGATTCCCATGGATGACATGGATAATCCTTCGGGTAGGCCCATCATCACATTTGCATTCTGAATCGCTTGTGAAGCGGCGCCCTTTCCGAGATTATCGATCGCAGAACTCACGATGAGGCGGTTGGTATGTTCATCTAGGGCAATCTGGAGATGAACGGCATTGGATCCAAGTACAGATGATGTCTTGGGCATCTCTCCCTCAGAGAGAAGGGTGACGAAAGTTTCATCGCTATAGGCGCTCTCATATGCCTTCCGGAGCGCTGAATAATTTGCCGATGATGAAATTTTCGCAGTCACTGTTGCCAAAATTCCACGAGGCATTGGAGCAAGGATTGGTGTGAATGAGATCTTCACATCCCCGTTCTTCAGTCTCGACAGACTCTCCTCGATCTCGGGAGTGTGTTGATGGACTCCCCCAAATTTATATGAGGTGAGTGAGTTCATAACTTCACTACCCAAGAGATTAATCTTTGCCGATCTCCCAGCTCCTGTTGTGCCAGATGAAGCGACAACAACGATATCGGATGAATCGATCAACCCTGCCGAGATCGCTGGAGCAGCAGCCAGCGCGATTGAAGTCGCATAGCAACCAGGATTTGCGACTCTCGTAGCTTGTGCAATTTTTTCACGTTGACCAGGGAGCTCAGGTAATCCATAGACCCAGGTTCCGGCATGGTCCCCACCGTAATATTTCTTCCAACTCTGCGAAGAATGGAGTCTGTAGTCAGCACCAAGATCGACTATCCGCACTGATGGATCGATCGCCTCGACAAACTTTGCCGACTCTCCGTGAGGAAGAGCGAGAAAGAGAAGTTCGCATTTATTCATCGCTGCAGTATCGGTCGCTTGAAAGAGTTGGCTCTTAAATCCAGTTAAGTGTGGGTGGACGGATGTGATCTTCTGCCCAGCGTTACTTCCGGCCGAGATATAGCTCATCTCAAATTCTGGGTGATTCGATAAGAGCCTGAGGAGCTCTCCCCCTGCATAACCACTTGCCCCAATGACCCCTGTTTTCATGGCTCTAGGGTAACCCAATAAAGACAGTTTTGCATAATTATGCAGAATATTGCATAAATATGCATATTCGCAAGGGTCTTAATCCCGGATTGTTGCTCCACATGCCTCTAAAGCCTTCGTAGCTGCGGCCAATCTAAATTGAGAGACTTCATCTGCTGTGAGGGTCCGGTCTGGGGCGCGGAATGTCATCGTGAAGGCTAACGAGACTCTCGCATCCCCTGCTTGTTCATAGCGATCAAAGAGGGAGATTGACTCCAGCAGATCCCCTGCCCCAGCACGCAGGGCTGCCTCGACTACCGCTGATGGGACTGAACTATCGACGAAGAGTGAGATATCTTGAATCGCAGCAGGCATAGTGAGGACAGGAGTAGACCTTGTGGTCGGAGCAAATGGTAATTCTGAGAGAATTACGCCGAATGCCACAGAGCGCGGTGGCAGATTAAGTTCTTCTAGAACACGTGGGTGTAACTCACCGGCATGCGCAACTGCCTTTCCATCAATCTGAATTTCAGCACAACGACCTGGGTGCCACGGTGCGAGATCAGATTGCACGATCGTTGCACGATTTCCAGTTTCAAGAACGATCCGCTCAGCAATGGAAACTGCATCACTCCAGTCATAGTTGCGACCCTTGCCCCACCAACCTTTGCGATCGAGAGAGCCTGAAACAACTCCCACTACAAAGAGCGGCTGGGCAGGAACGCTTGCATAAATCTTCTTGATGAGAGCATCATCTGGTCGGGTTGCAGTCGGGATCTCGCCAACTTTTGCAAGAGCAGATGTATCACGAAAGACAGTACCAATTTCAAAGATTGCTACATCTTTCGCTCCGCGCGATAAATTTCTTTGCAGAGCTTGCAAGAGACCAGGAAGCAGGTGTGTGCGAAGAAGAGGCGCTTCATCTGACATTGGATTAGCGATACGGAAGGAGGCGGCACGTGGCCCTACAAAGCCAAGGGTCTTCACCATTTCGGGTGAGACAAATGGATAGTTGTAGACCTCAGAGAACCCGAGGTTCGCAAGCATCTGTCCGATACCGCGCTTACGTTGCTGCATAGGAGTAAGAGTGGCTCCAGCTCTACCTACTGGAAGTCTTGAAGGTATGAGATCGAAACCATTTACTCGAGCTACTTCTTCAGCTAAATCTGAGATGACTTCGAGGTCAGGTCTCCAAGTGGGAACAGTGAGCGTCCATCGCGTTGCTGATGTTGTGGCAACTTCTCCACCAATCGCCGTCAGTGCGCCGCTGATCTGTTCACTTGAATATTCATAGCCGATCAGACGTGAGATTGCTTGAGGCTCAAAGTCAATTGAACGACGGGCAGGAACGAGGCCATCTGAGCTCTCTCCTGCAAAGGTTGCGCCAGCAAGTTCAATGAGCAGGGCCGTTGCTCGTGCCGAGGCAACGCTTGCAACCGCAGGATCCACATTTCGCTCAAGGCGACGTGAGGCCTCCGACGATAATTTATGCGCTCTGGAATTCTTTGCTACAGAAATAGGATCAAAGTGAGCTGCCTCAAGTGCGATGCGCTGAGTTGAACCAGTGACTTCTGATTCTAAACCGCCCATAGTCCCAGCAAGGGCAAGTAATTTCTTATCATCGGCGATCATCAAAGAATCTGGAGTCAAGGTACGTTTTACTCCATCGAGGGTAACGAAATCCTTCTTGGTACCCGCACGCTGTACATGTAGTGCACCAGAGATTTTGTCCGCATCAAATGCATGCAGTGGCTGTCCAAGTTCTAACATTACGTAGTTAGTGATATCAACAGCGAGAGAGATTGAACGCATTCCACATTTTTCAATACGGCGGCTCATCCACAATGGTGTCGGAGCAGCAACGTTGACTGAATCTACAGTTCTGATGTGAATGAAGTCGGCGCCAGTTGAGTCATCGATCTTTACTTGTATCGGATTTGGCCCTGTTGCTTTATGGGCCTTCAAGTAATCTTTCGCAGCAGGATCTTTGAAAGGGACATTCAGTGAGATCGCAATCTCACGTGCAAGGCCACGAGCAGAGAGTGCATACCCACGATCAGGATTGACCGCGACATCAATAATCATCTCGTTGATCTCAAGAAGTGCGATGGCATCGTTTCCTATTAGCGCTGCTCCGACTGGAAGAACGATGATTCCTTGATGTTCATCACTGATTCCAAGCTCGCGCGCAGAACAGATCATGCCATTACTTGTCCTGCCATAGGTCTCACGTGCAGAGATCGCAAAATTACCTGGAAGAACTGCCCCGGGTAGCGCCGCAACGATAAGATCTCCGATAGCAAAGTTGGTTGCACCGCAAATAACATAACGAACTGAACCCTCGCCACAATCTAGACCCACATAGCGAATCGGCTTCTTAAGGTCAGCTAGCTCTTCAATACTCTCCACGCGAGCAACAACAAGAGGCCCGGTGAGATCTGCGCCTTGAATCTGGATATCTTCGACTTCAAAGCCAACTTTGACAAAGGCGGATTCGATGAGTTCGGGAGTGCAATCAGAAGGTAGCTCTGCAAATTCGCGTAACCACGATAGAGGAATCTTCATCGCAGACCGCTTCCAAAGTTTTGTGTGAAGCGGATATCGCCTTCAACGATGTCATGCATATCGGTGATTCCATGCTTGACCATCAAGGTTCTTTCAAGGCCCATTCCAAATGCAAAACCAGAGAACTCATCTGGATCAATTCCTGCTGCTCGGAGAACTTTAGGATTTACCATTCCACAACCGCCCCACTCAACCCAACGGCCGTTGAAGAAGAAATCCACTTCAGCGCTTGGCTCGGTAAATGGGAAGAAGGAGGGACGAAGGCGAGTCTTCACATCAGCGCCAAAGATAGATCGCGCAAAATGATCGAGAGTTCCCTTGAGGTCGGCCATGGTGATTCCGCGATCGACAACAAGACCTTCAACCTGACTAAAGACTGGTGTGTGCGTCGCATCAAGTTCATCGGCTCGGTAGGTGCGCCCCGGACAGATGACATAGATCGGTGGTTTCTCTTCAAGCATGGTGCGCATTTGAACGGGAGATGTATGAGTACGAAGAACCAGATGTGAATCAAGTGGCTCAATAAAGAAGGTATCTTGCATCGTACGAGCTGGGTGATCGGCAGGGATATTGAGCGAGTCGAAGTTCAACCATTCGGCTTCAAGTTCTGGTCCTTCGGCTACGCGATAACCCAATCCAGTAAAGAGATCGCAGATTTCATTGGTCAATATCGTGAGTGGGTGCAGGCCCCCGGAAGGAGTTCGCTTCGCAGCGATAGAGACATCAACGCGCTCTTCAACTAATACCCTTGCATCACGCTCTTCTTCAAGAACTCTCTGTCTTGACTCAAAAGCCGAGGTGATTGAACCCTTCGCCTTACCGATTACCTTGCCAAATTCAGCACGTGCACTGGGATCGAGGGAGCCTAACGATTGATTGGCCCTTGCGATAGGAGATTTATCTCCAACGTGGGCAATACGAACCTCTTTGAGGGAATCTAAATCCGCAGCCCTTGCAATAGCCTCGAGCGCTGCTGCGGTGACCCCGTCAATATCGTTGGAAGTGAGGCTCATAAGGTTGCCTAGTCTAGCGACTGCTCGCATTTCCTAAGTGGAATAACGCGATTGCCGCAGCACTTGCAACGTTGAGGCTTTCAGCATGGCCCTTCATGGGGATCCGAATCTTTTCGATTTCTACAGGAAGTGTTGGAAGCCCGCGAGCTTCATTGCCGAAGATCGCAATGGTTGGTCGATCAGCGTGAACCTCTACCAGGCTGCGCTCCCCAGAGCCATCAAAAGCTAAGAGTGAGAATTGATCAGAAGTTACAAAATCAGTGATGGAGGCCAACGGGAGATCTTCGACGATGGGGATATGCCATAAAGATCCTGCAGTTGATCGAACTACTTTTGGAGAGTAAATATCAACACTGCCTTCGGAGAAGAGCACAGCATCAAAGCCACATGCATCTGCCGAGCGGATTGCTGTTCCTGCATTTCCAGGATCTTGGATCTGCCAGAAGAAGGCTAGACGCTTGGGCCCGGTTTCAAGAAGAGTATCGAGATCAAGTGGGCGGTAACGACAGAGAGCAAGAATGCCTTGCGGGGATTCGGTATCAGCCATTGCTGCCATGACGCTATCGGTTACAGGGATAATCTCGTGCGCATCAATAATCTGATCTGAAAATTCTGATCTCAATTTCTCTTCACCAGATTGGGTGAGATATAACTTTTCAATCAGTGGAGCGCTCTTCACCTTAGGAAATAATGCGCTACGAAGGGACTGAGCTCCATCTGCAATAAACAGGGACTCTTCCCGGCGAATCTTCTTCCCACGAGAACCCAAAAGAGCCTTCACTCGCTCAACGTGCGGCGAATGAAGGCTCGTAATAATTTGGTGTGTCAACTACTACCTTTGCAGATATTACGCAGTGACGACGTGCTTGCGAGCGACCTCTACGAGAGCAGCAAAAGCTGCAGGATCGTTCGTTGCAAGCTCAGAGAGGACTCGACGATCAACTTCGATTCCAGCGCCATGAAGACCCTGAATGAAGCGATTGTAGGTAAGTCCATTTGCGCGTGCACCGGCATTGATGCGCTGGATCCAGAGACGACGGAAATCGCCTTTCTTATCCTTGCGATCGTTGAATGCATAGACGAGTGAGTGTGTTACTTGCTCTTTCGCCTTGCTGAAGAGACGTGAACGTTGTCCGCGATAACCAGCGGCGCGCTCGAGGGTAGTACGACGCTTCTTAGCAGCGTGGACTCCGCGTTTTACTCTTGCCATGTTCTACTCCCCTTACTTCAAACCGAGCATGCGCTTGGCGGTAACTGTGACGGTCTTCTTACCTGTTGCATCGTTGCTCAAACGACGTGTGACGCGAGAAGACTTGTGCTCCAAAAGGTGGCGCTTGCCAGCACGTTCGTGCATGACTTTTCCTGTTCCTGTAAGGCGGAAGGTCTTCTTCGCCCCACTGTGGGTTTTCATCTTTGGCATTGCTTCCTCTTTTCCTTCATTTCTAGTACATCTGTATCAAGTACATCTGTAGTAAATCGGTCCTACGAAAATTTAATTATTGCGCTTCAGGTACTGCAGGTGCCTTCTCGGGCTTTTCAGCTCGAACGGGAGCGACCTTCTTGATCGAACCCTTCTTCACCAGTGGTCCAAGCACCATAGTCATTGAGCGTCCCTCTTTCTTCGGAGCGAACTCAACTACAGCAACTTCAACCAGCTCTTCAGATAACTTCATCAACAAGCGATATCCCATTTCTGGTCTCGTCTGTTCACGTCCGCGGAATTGAACGGTTACCTTTACCTTGTCACCTGCACGAAGAAACTTCTCGATGTGATTTCGTTTAGTTTCGTAATCGTGAGGTTCAATCTTTAAACCAAGTCTCATCTCCTTCACCACGATGTGGGTCTGGTTCTGACGAGCTTCGCGTGCTTTCTGAGCGATTTCGTACTTGTACTTTCCGAAATCCATCACTTTGCATACTGGTGGCTGGGCATCTGGTGAGATTTCAACGAGGTCGAGTCCGACTTCATCTGCCATCGCAAGTGCAGTATCGATATCGACAATGCCAACTTGATCACCTTCATGTCCGATTAGGCGCACCTGTGGAACGCGAATTCGATCATTGATTCGTAGATCGGCGCTGATAACTATTTCCCTTCATTACGGCTGTTTTAGATCTGAGTGACAAATAGCGCGCGCCGCACAAGAAGAACCCGCTGAATGAACAGCTTGTTCAGAAGACCCAAAAGCTGGGTAATCATTCTTGACCAACTAACCGAAGTCAGTGAGGTGGGAGCGGCTAGCTCCACTTGATGGTTAAGGGTAACGCAGGCCTGCTCAATCAGGAAATCGAGCGTAGAAGGTCGATCAGAATTAGCCCGATCACGCCCCCATGGCGTGAACGCCACCATCGACATGGACCATCTCACCGGTTGTCTTGGGGAACCAATCTGAAAGGAGTGCAACAACTCCGCGGGCGGCCGGGACAGGATCTGATGTGTCCCACGAGAGAGGTGCCCTGGCGTTCCAGACATTTTCAAACTCTTCAAAACCTGGGATCGACTTCGCTGCGATAGTTCTGATGGGCCCAGCAGCAACGATATTGACGCGAACTTTCTCTTTACCGAGATCTCGCGCGAGATAACGTGAGCAGGATTCGAGTGCCGCCTTCGCTACTCCCATCCAGTCGTATTTCGGCCAGGCTACACGGGCATCAAAAGTTAATCCGACGACGCTCGCACCCTTCTCACTATCAAAGAGAGGACGCGCTGCCATGGTGAGAGATTTTAACGAGAATGCTGAAACGTGAACCGCGGTAGCAACATCAGCCCATTCGGTATTGAGAAAGTTTCCGCCTAATGCAGCTTCTGGAGCAAAACCAATGGAATGAACCACTCCATCGATGCGATCAACATGTTCACGCAATCGCGATTCGAGTGCGGCCAAGTGCTCTTCATTTGTCACATCGAGTTCAATAACGGGTGCTGGCGTCGGAAGTCTTCCGGCTATGCGTTGGGTAATACTCATCGCGCGACCGAAAGAGGTCAGGATCACCGTTGCGCCTTCTTCTTGGGCTAATCGTGCGATATGAAAAGCTATCGATGCTTCGGTGAGCACTCCCGTTACAAGAATATTCTTTCCTTTGAGAAGTGACATCAGTGACCCATTCCTAATCCACCGTCAACAGGAATGACGGCACCGGTGATATATCCCGCATCTGCTGATGCGATAAATTGGACGACCTTTGCAACTTCTTCAGGCGAAGCGAAGCGTGCCAGTGGGATTTGTGATTCATACTTCTCTTTGAGCCCATCGGCTAGAACTGCAGTCATATCAGTCTCAACAAAGCCAGGGGCGATCACATTGAAGGTAATACCGCGACTTCCATACTCACGGGCGAGCGATCGAGCCATCCCAACTAAGGCAGATTTCGTAGCTGAATAATTCACTTGACCCGCAGAACCTAAGAGTCCAACAACGGATCCAATAAAGACCACACGTCCAGAACGCTTCTTCATCATTCCCGATAAAACCTTCTGCGTGACTCGAAATGACCCAGTCAAATTTGTATCAACAACATCGTGAAAATCCGCTTCGCTCATTCGCAGAGAGAGTCCATCTTTCGTAATACCGGCATTCGCAATCAGAACATCAACACTCCCATACGTGCTCTCGATCTCTTTGAAGGCTTTCTCAACACTCGCTGGGTCTGTTACATCCATGATGACGCCAGTGAGACCTTCAGGAGCACTTCCCGATCTGTGAGTAATGAGGACGTGATCTCCAGATTGCGCAAAAGCACGAGCGATTGCAAGACCGATACCGCGATTGCCCCCAGTGACGAGTACAAGGCGCCTGGTCGCTTCACTCTGATTCTTATCGGTGTTCATAGTCTCTAAAAGTACCCGCTACTGGTGCGTACTCCCAAGAACGACCCTCGAGAGGCGAGAAATACCGCCAGCACCTACGATTACATCCATGCGAAAGAAGATAGATGAGTCGAAAGTTCAATCAATCACTTCCGCGCAACCTGGGTTGACCGTCGATCAATCAGCAAGAGCTCGTCGATATTTTATTAGCATGATGGTCCGTACCGCTTGTTTTATCCTGACAGTAATTCTGCCTAGTCCTTATCGCTGGATTGCTCTCTTTGGGGCAGTAGTACTCCCCTATGTTGCAGTCGTTGTTGCCAATGCAGGCCGAGAAACAATTACCGGTCGTTCAACAATATTTAATTCCCGAGCGATTGCCTCTGGTAAAGATCAAAGTAAAGACCCTTCTTAGCAACAAGCTCATCATGTCTACCGGATTCAACGACTGATCCCTTTTCAAGAACCAGTATCTGGTCGGCATGTGAAATCGTGGAAAGCCTGTGCGCGATCACAATACTTGTTCGACCAACAAGGGCGCTCTTCAAAGCCTCTTGAACTAAGGCCTCATTCTCTGAATCTAAGTGAGCAGTAGCTTCATCAAGAATCACAATCGAAGGTGCCTTGAGCAAGAGTCTTGCTATGGCCAACCTCTGTTTCTCACCACCAGAGAGTCGATGCCCGCGTTCACCAACCACGGTCTCAAAACCATTAGGAAGTGTTGAGATGAAATCCCAGATCTGAGCAGATTCGCAGGCTGAGCGAAGCTCTGCATCCGTGGCATCTGGTTTTGCATAACGCAAGTTCATTGCGATGGAATCGTGGAACATATGCGAATCTTGTGTGACGACACCAATTGCACCGCGCAAAGATTCCAAGGTGAAGTCGCGGATATCTGTGCCATCAATCGTAATCGAGCCACTTGATACATCGTAAAGACGTGGCAAAAGTCCTGAGATCGTGCTCTTACCAGCGCCGGATGGTCCAACGATTGCAGTGAAACTTCCTGGGACTGCTGTAAAGGAAATATCGTTGAGGACGCGACCAGAGTCAACAATCTCTGGCTTTGCTACTCCTTCAAGAGATGCAAGTGAGATCTCGGACGCTGTTGGATAAGCAAATGAGATGTGATTAAAAGCAATCTCTGGCTCTTTAGTAAGAAGCACCTTGGCACCAGGGCGATCCTTCACCATTGGTTCGAGATCAAGAACTTCAAAGACTCGCTCAAATGAGACCAGAGCCGTCATGATATCGACGCGAATATTTGAGAGTCCGGTGAGCGGTCCATATAAGCGGGCAAGTAAGGCCGTTACCGCTAGCAGAGTTCCCACGGTGATTGAACCGTTAATTGCCAGATGGCCACCGATCCCATAAGCAACTGCTGTTGCTATGGCTGCGATAGATGAAATCGCTATGAAAAATATTCGATTCAGGAGTGCGATCTGAATTCCCATATCTCGGACGCGGCCAGCTTTGCTAGAGAAGATTGAATGCTCAACCTTTGGCTCTCCATAAAGTGTCACAAGCAGGGCGCCAGAAACGTTGAAGCGTTCTGTCATCGTTGAAGACATCTCTGCATTGAGATTAAAAGATTTCCGTGTGTACTCCGCCAGCTTGCGGCCAAGCCATTTAGTGGGAATAAGAAAGATAGGTAGAAGGCAGAGTGAGATAACAGTGATCTGCCAAGAAAGCGTCATCATTGCGCCGGCAACGAGGATAAGACTGAGCAGATTGCTCACCACTCCCGAAAGAGTCGATGTGAAAGCTTGTTGGGCGCCAATAACATCAGAGTTCAACCGAGAGATGAGTGCGCCAGTCTGTGTTCGAGTAAAGAATGCAATCGACTGGCTTTGTACATGTGCGAATACTTGAGTACGAAGGTCATAGATAAGCCCTTCTCCGATTTGCGCTGAGAACCACCTTGTCACCATATTTATCAATGCATCGGCAACGGCGATAAGTCCGACAATCAAAGCAACTCTTGTAACAAGTGCTCCATTATGTGGAATCACGCCCTTATCAATCAAGGTACGCAGTAAGAGAGGGGTCGCTACAACGAGAGAGGAATCGACAACAACTGCAATCAGAAAGAAGAGAAGCTCAGCTTTGTAAGGCTTGGCAAAAGTGAGAATTCTTTTGACTGTTCCCGCTTTTAGCTTCTGGTTCCTGACAGATTGATCCTGGGTAAGCGAACGCATCGCCATCCAATTGCCATGCATAGTCACCGAAAGGCTCCCTCAAAGAAAAGAATTTAAACGGTAAAGCCAATCGAACGAAGTTGTTCGCGACCATCATCTGAAATTTTATTAGGACCCCAAGGTGGCATCCATACCCAATTAATCTTTACATCGGAGGCTAAATCTTGAAGGACTGAACGAGTCTGATCTTCAATGACATCTTGTAAAGGGCAAGCTGCAGAAGTAAGGGTCATATCGAGAACCACAATATTGTTCTCATCGACCTGCATATCGTAGACAAGTCCCAAGTCAACGACATTGATTCCAAGTTCTGGATCAATCACATCCTTCATCGCTTCAGTAACATCATCGATCGATGCGATAGTGCTCATTTCTTCTCCTCGTTTCTGCCTTGAAGTGCTGCATCTTTAAAAGCCATCCACCCTAATAAAGCACACTTTACTCGAGCCGGGAACTTGGAAACTCCAGCTAGGGCGACGCCATCCTCGAGAATCTCTTCATCACCTGTAATAGAGCCCTTGCTGCTCATGAGTTCTGAGAACGATTCAAGAATAGTGAGCGCGTGATCCATGCTCTTGCCGTGAACTAAGTCGCTCATGATCGAAGAGCTTGCCTGGGAGATAGAGCAGCCAACTCCATCCCATGTCACATCTTTTACAACGTCATCCTCTAAGAGCAGATTCAGAGTTATCTCATCACCGCAACTTGGGTTCACATGATGAACCTGGACCGTTTTCTCTACGGATAAACCCTTATGCAAAGGGTGTTTATAGTGATCGAGAATCACTTCTTGATAAAGGGAGTCGAGTTCCACTAGCTCACCTTAAAATATTTCTTCGTGGCTTCGATTCCTGTAACAAGGGCATCAATATCTGCAAGATCGTTATAGATATAGAAAGAAGCACGTGTGGTACCGGAGACTCCATACTTACGCATCAATGGCCATGCACAATGGTGACCTGTTCGAACTGCAATTCCATATTGATCAAGTACTTGACCGCCATCGTGCGGGTGTATTCCATCAAGGGCAAAGGAGAGTACTCCTCCACGAGAATCCATATTAGTAGGGCCAATAATGGTGAGGCCTTTAATAGTCTGTAGACCTTCTAGTGCGTATTGAGTCAGTGCCACCTCGTGCTCATGCACTTTATCCATACCGATTGCTTCCAGATAATTAATCGCAGCAGCAAGCCCAACTGCCTGTGCCATATTTGGAACACCTGCTTCAAATTTGCGAGGAGCTGGTGCCCACGTGGCGCTTTCCATTGTGACCGTTTCAATCATTGAACCACCAAAGAGAAAAGGTTGCATCTCGGCAAGAAGTTCGCTTCTCCCCCACAGGACTCCGATACCCGTTGGCCCAAGCATCTTGTGTCCAGAGAAAGTTACGAAATCAACTCCAAGTTTCGATACATCTGTTGCAAAATGTGGAACTGATTGA
>Ga0136642_1000767_pt1 | contig 15428 bp, 11 predicted proteins | sample LowCatLa1302831Y_FD_115313 | JGI IMG/M metagenome (GOLD analysis project Ga0136642, IMG submission 115313) | Freshwater microbial communities from Lower Cathedral Lake, Yosemite National Park, California, USA - 13028-31Y | ecosystem: Environmental > Aquatic > Freshwater > Lake ... | reverse complement strand
CTCGAGAGAAATCTCGCGATGCGGGAGGCGCTGTTCTCTGATGCGTCCCGCACTCTAGGGGGTGAAATGGAGAATCTACCTTCCGAGACTCGCCCGCGCTCCGTAGAACGAGGTTGCGAGAAGGCAGAAAGTGGTCTTGCCGCGTCAAGGGGAATTCCAGTTATGCTGGACTAAGGTGAGATTCGTCATGGCTGAAGAATTCGAGATTGCGTCGCCTCCTCCAACGTTTTCGGGATTAGCAACCCCCGATGAAATTTTGCAAATGATGCGATCGTACGATTTGAATCTTGGGATTCTGGAGAGTTACTGGCGCCAGAGTGAGGATGCTCGCGGTTCGCGCGTATACGTCCTACTCGCAATTGTTGCCAGACTCATAGGTTCTCTCAAGGAGCGCGTTCGCCAGGGTCGGCAACGGCGTCGTGCAGCACCTTTAGGGATTGCTTCCGCTAACTCGCCCGTTGCGGTGAGCATGGGCGCCGCCGCCGAGAGCGTTGATATTGTCCGAAGAATTTGGCGAGTAGTTCGACGAAAGTCCATTCAGATGTACGCCGTGACCGGAATATTGGTGCGAGGAACAAAATATACCCATACACGACGCTTCTTGCCGAGCGAACGCTACGCCTCGTGGTTTGTGATGTACCAAACCCTCCGCCCACCTTTCCGGCAAATACTGGAGCGGCGAATCGGGATGTTAGAGCATCAGCCAAAAATCTCCGTTGTGATGCCACTGTATAACTCCTCACCTCGCTATCTCCGCCTGGCCTTGAAATCTTTGGAGCAACAGCTCTACCAAAACTTTGAAGTCATCATGGTTGATGACGGTTCAACGACTGATCGTGGCCGGGCGGTGGCGAGAGATTTCGTAGCTAAAGATAATCGATTCTCCCTCGTCCTGAACGAAAAAAACGGTGGAATTTCACGGACGACGAATACGGCCATCGCTCAGGCCACCGGCGAATGGATTGCTTTTATGGACCACGATGATCTCTTGGTCGAGCACGCACTAGCCCTGATGGTGTCGAGTGCCGAAAAAAATCCTCAATGGTGGGTGATGTATAGCGATGAAGATCTAGTTAATGAACGAGGCCTACTCTCTGATCCGTATTTCAAAGGTGACTTTGATCCCTTGTTGCTGTTGGGCCAAAATTACATGCCGCATTTCACCATGGTGCGGCGCGAACTGGTGAATGAATTGGGCGGACTGCGTCCAGAATTTGACGGAGCACAAGACTGGGATTTTCTTCTGCGCGCGACCGAACGTGCAGGTCGAAATGCGGTGGGCCACGTGCCTTTTGTTCTCTATCACTGGCGAAGTCATTCGGGGTCAACGCGCAAGAACGCCAACGCCAAGCCCTACGCCAAATATGCTGGCCAGCGAGCGGTCGAAGAAGCCCTCGCTCGGCGAGGTCAAGTAGCGAGTGTTGAGAATATCGGCGAGGTCGGTTACTTGCAGGTGACCTTTTCGGTTCCCGTCGTCGCACCCATGGTCACCGTCATCATCCCGACTCGTGACGGCGAACTACTTTCCACGGCGGTGAATAGTGTTCTAGACAGGACGACCTACGACAATTTTGAAATAGTGGTGATCGATAACGGCTCGGTGCAACCGGAAATCTTGGAGTACTTTTCTTCACTTCCGGAGAAGGTGCGCGTACTTCGTGATGACAGTCCCTTTAACTACTCGGCTTTGCATAATCGAGTTGTTCCTCAGTGTCGTGGAGAAATCTTATTGTTACTCAACGACGATACCGAGGTCATCAACGGCAACTGGCTGTGCGACATGGTGGCCTTGATCAGCCAACCCGATGTGGCGGTTGTCGGTGCCCGTCTTTTGTTCCCCGACCAAAGAATTCAACACGCCGGTGTGATTTTGGGCCCGAGCGGCTTGGCGGATCACGTCTCTAAGTTTGAACCCGGATATTCAACCGGTTACTACGGGAGAGTTCAACTGGTTTGTGAATACTCGGCCGTCACCGCGGCCTGCATGGCTATTCGTCGATCAGTCTGGGAGGAGCTTGGCGGTCTCGACGAATCCTTCCAGGTCGCGTGGAACGACATTGATTTTTGTCTTCGAGTTCGCGCCGCCGGCTACGTAATCGCCTACGCGCCCACCGCTTTGTTATATCACTACGAGTCGCTGAGCCGAGGCGATGACGGAAATCCCGAAAAGTACGGACGTTACAGTGACGAAGTGTCACGATTACGGCACCGCTGGTTTCCAGTATTAATGAATGATCCCTATTACAGCCCGAATCACTCTGTCACCCGTCGAGCTTTTGATCTGGCTTTCCCGCCCCGGGTCAGCCTGGCTAATTTCGGATTCGAATGACGCTGGGTAGAAGTGAGCGCCGCGCCCGCCGCCGCTGGTTTCTTTTTCGTCGTGAAATCTGGCGGTCGGGCTCCAGCGGTCGCTCTCGAAGTCGGCGTTGGCTCGCATTTTTGATACCACCGTGGGTGTGGCTAATTCGGCTACTCGATCGACTCAGTCCCATCAAAAGAACGAAATCGAATTTGTCGACCGTCTGGTCACAGCAGAACTTTCCCTGCGGGCGGCCAACGCAAGTAGACGATAATTCCGAGGAGCTGTTGGCGGGCAGCCGAGCCGTCAGACAAGTTCGTGAAGATCGACCTTTAATTTCGATCTTGATTCCTACCCGTGACCGTGTCGATTTGCTCAGTGATTGCTTGCGTTCGCTCACCGGGACGACGTGGGAAAATTTTGAGGTGATCATCGCGGATAACGATTCTGAAGAAGCCGAGACGCAGGCTTTCTTAGCGAGCGTGAGTCATCGGGTCGTGCCCGCACCGGGGAAATTCAACTATTCCCGCATCATCAACACGGCGGCACGCCACGCCACCGGAGCCTATTTGCTGACCTTGAACAACGACGTGGTTGTTACCGACCCTGAGTGGCTGACGAGCTTGCTCGAATACGCCCATGGCGACGTGGGAATCGTGGGCTGCTCCCTGGTGGAACCTTCCGGTGAGAGTCAACACGTGGGCGTTGCCATTGCACCGTACCCGCAGCACCTGCGCGCCGGGGTCAATATTCCAGCCGATCACCCTCTGGTCACCACTCCTCGACGCGTGAGCGCCGTGACCGGTGCCTGCACCCTGATCGCGCGAGACGTGTGGGAACGGCTCGGCGGACTTAACGAGAACCTCCCGGTTGTACTTAACGATATTGACATGTGCTTGCGCGCCGGCGCCCTCGGTGTTGCCACCGTGGTGGCGAGCGACGTGGTGTTGCAGCACGCCGAAAGTTCCACCCGCGGTTCCTTGGTGCCATCTGAGGACATCTTTACCTTCATGGCCACGTGGGGTATCTGCGATTCATTCCGTGATCCTTGGTTCCCGGCTCATTGGCGGCTGGTAGGCAATCGGATGGTCTGGAGCTACGACGTCTGAGGAAGTTTCTGTGATGGTGATGAGGCGGTGAGTTCTCGGGAGAGGTTTTTCGGCGACAACTGAGCGGACTTAGTGCGGTGATACTTGTGACCACACTGCGAGGTGGTCGTTCGCACAATTAGCCCACGTGAGATCTGCCACTGAATGTTGTCTCATCCGACGTTCGACGGTGCTGTCGGGTAGGGCGAGGACTCGCTCCAAAGCGTCGGCCATGGCGTCGACGTCTAATGGATCGGTCAAGATTACGTCGGCGCGGTTCTGCACACTGGGTACTGACGAGCTCGCAAGCAGTGGTCGACCGGCGGCGAGGGCTTCCACCGCGGGCAGTCCCCACCCTTCGGCAATCGGAACAAAGACGTGGGCGGTGGCTCGCTCTCCAAGGGCGGCCAGAACGCCCGCCGATTGCGGACCCAGGCCGATTAGACCGGTGCTGTCCGTTGAACCCCACCCGTCAGGACCCACCATGACCAAGGGAGGGAGATCCGGTCGAGAACGTTTCGCCGCTGCCAGGCGTTCGAGGTTTTTACGTGGTTCGCGGGTGCCGACGGTGAGGAAAAATTCTGTGGGCACCCCGACACGTGATAGGAGTTCTGCTGCAGCTTCGTGGTCAACGTTGACCTTGGTGTTTATGCCCAATCGTGAAAGATGAATATGGTCACGAGGAAATCCATCCTGGGCGAGGCGATCCGCGAGGGCCGTAGTACCCACCAATACCTGCACTTGACCCAGCGAACGGAGTTTTTGGTATTTCGCCTCGTGAAAACGAACTCCCCGCGGGGTGAAAAACTCCGGGTAATCCCGCCACAGTAGATCGTGCACAAAGATTGACCGGAGCGCGAATTTTTTCTTCCCCAGGGGCCCTGCGAGAGAGGTGGCGTGCGCGATATCGGCGGAGGGAAGCCCCAGGTCGCTCTGCGACCAAAGGCGAGTGAGCACGGGCAGCGGAAGGTGAATAGCGCGGTAGCTGTCAAGTTGCTCGCCTCCAAGTTCGCTGCGAGGCCCGAAGCCTAGAATCCTATTCTCGGGTGAAACTTCACTCAGGCCGGAAATGAGGCCTCGAACGTAGGTGGTGATGCCGCCTGGCTGCCGTCGAGCTAGTTGGTCGAGGTTAAGGGCGATGGAGATCACGAACGACAACTTCGTTGCTCACTTACACGGAGGAGGCGAATACCGGAAAGTGTTCCTGGGGTGACGTGGCCGTCTCGGAGGTTCTGGGCCTGCCCCACGTGCTGAGCCATCTTGACTACCGAGTGTACAGCCACTAAAAATCACGGATCGGCCTCGACACGTGGGTATCGCGGACAGGAGAAGGGGGCGAGTAATGAGAAAAGATCTACTCCGAGGGTAAATCCATGTTTAAACCGTATTATTTTCGACCTTGTGGATAACTTTTTTAATCCCTGAATTACTGGTCAAACCCTCGTTTTGCTTCTGAAATGCTCAAAGAGGGTTCCCCAATCGCCTAAAATTAAGGGAGTCGAGCCCCACGCTCACCGGCCGAACTTGTCTGGCAGGTCCCCTCGGGATCCCGGAACCTTGTGACGTTGAACCCCGGAGACTCGGGGTCTGTAGCGCTTCTGGCCCCAAAGGTCAGGAAGGCCATCCGTTCAAATCGACCTCTCCTTGCCGTATGGAGAAGTGGGTGAGCGGAGAACCGGAAAGGAGTACCCATGATTCGAGTTGGAACGAGCGCCCGAGTAGTAGCTACTGCCTTCCTCTTTGGGATCTTGATTCAGGGGCCGGTATCGGCCGCAGCCGCCCCCGCCGGCGTTCCGGTGGCAAGCCTGACGCAGGCCGCCCCCACCCCGCACCCCGTGGTAAGTCCGGTAATTATGAACCTCTGGAAGAACGTCGCCCAGTGTGAACACGCTGGTAATTGGACCTTTGCGGGACCGTACTATGACGGTGGATTAGGGATTACGCCATGGAATTGGTCATATTACGGTGGTAAACAGTTCGCCCCCGCCGCTCACTTAGCCACCCCCGACGAGCAAGTCATTGTGGCCCGAAGGATCCAGGCCGCCGCGGGTGTCCCCGACTACGTACCTGATCAAAATGGGTATTGCCGGGGCTGGTAGCCCCTCCCGCCTCGCGTACAGGCTTCTAGTCCAGTCGACTAAGGCTCCTACAGTGGGCGTATGACAATTTCCTCAGCTCCTTTTGGTGCGTGGCCCAGTCCGGTCAGTCGTGAGCTCCTCGTGGCTCAGGTGGTGTCCTTGGGCTACCCGCGATTTGATGGTGACACGCTGTATTGGGAAGAAATGCGCCCTAACGAAGGTGGCCGCGGGGTTGTCGTGCGACAGCTGGCCTCGGGGATTGTCGAAGAATGTTTTGGTCCGGAATTTTCGGTCGGCACGATGGTGCACGAATACGGAGGGCGCAGCTGGACAGTCCACCAAGGGATTTTGTACTTTTCCCAGCGCAGTGATCAGCGGCTGTACCGCGTGATTCCGGGGCAGACCCCGGTGCCGATTACCGCGGAGCCCCACGACGAGCGGTCGGTTCGTTTTGCCGATCCAGTGGTGACACCCTCCGGGAGTCACCTCATCTGCGTCCGCGAAACCCATCGTGACGGTGTCGTGATCAACGATCTGGTGAGCATCGCGACTGACGGGGTCAGTGCACCCATGGTGGTGGCCGGCGGCTGTGATTTCTACGCCCACCCCACCGTGAGCCCTCAGGGCCAGCGCGTGGCGTGGATTTGTTGGAATCATCCGTCCATGCCGTGGGACGCCACGGAACTCTACGTGGCGGAACTGAGCGACACCGGTCAGATTTCTGGCCACCGCCGAGTGGGAACCCTCCCCGAAGAATCAGTGCTGGAGCCGCAATTCGATGGCCAGGGAATTTTGCACTTTGCCTCCGACCGTTCGGGCTGGTGGAATATTTACCGCGAGGACTCCGCAGAAGCCCTGCTGGCCATTGCCGCCGAATGTGCCCACCCGCTCTGGCAGTTCGGGAATTCGAGCTACACCTTCGCGAATGACGGGGCTCTGATTCTGACGTGGTCGTCGCGTGGCCAGGTGCACCTCGGTGAAAAGAATGGTGCGGGAGAAGTACGTGAGTGGTCAATCCCATATTCTTCGGTGCAAGCGGTAAATCCATCGCCACGGGGAGTGGTCGCCATTGTCGGTGGACCGGATTCCCCGCCGTCCATCGTGGTCTTTGAAGATCACGGGACCTCTCGCCGGGAGGTTGCAACGAGTTTTGTCTGCTCCATCCCGAGCGATACCCTGAGCCACCCAGAAACCTTGGAGTTCTCTCGTGGTGACGGCAGCGTCGGACACTGCTTCTTTTATCCACCAAGAAACGCTGCGTGGGTGGGACCCGTGGGCGCCCTGCCACCCGTCATCGTGCAGGTGCACGGTGGACCAACGTCACAGTCACTTTCCGTGCTGAGCTACCGCACGCAGTTTTGGACGAGTCGAGGTTTTGCCGTGGTCGACGTGAACTACGCGGGTAGCACCGGCTACGGCCGGGAGTATCGCAACCTCCTACGAGGAGGCTTTGGTGCTCTCGACGTGCAGGACTGCGTGGACGCAGCGCAGTTCCTGGTTACGAGTGGTCGCGTGAATCCCGATGGTCTCTTCATCCATGGCGGTAGTTCGGGCGGCATGACCACGCTGAATGCCCTGGCGTTTCATGAGGTCTTTACTGCGGGGGCGAGCTACTACGGGATCGCTGATCTGACAGCCCTCGCGAGCGATACCCACAAGTTCGAAGCGCGTTATTTGGACTCAGTTGTCGCCCCGTGGCCCGAAGGGGCCGAGTTGTATCGAGAACGCTCAGTGGCCTTTCATAAGGAGAAGCTGCGCCGCCCGGTGATCATCTTCCAAGGTCTCGACGACACCGTGGTGCCGCCAGATCAAGCAGAGGTGTTGGTAACGGCCCTGCGCTCCGCGAGAGTTCCCTTCGCGTACATCTCCTACGAAGGTGAAGGACACGGTTTCCGTCAAGCGGCCAACATCATGCGCACTGCCGAAGCGGAACTTTCTTTCTATGGACAAGTATTGGGAATAGCGATTCCCGACATCGCGGAACCCGTCTTTATCGAGAATGCGCAGGCCCTCACCACGGCCTAAGCGGTGGTATCGAGCGGTCGAAAGCGCACGCCACGCCGATGAAGTCGTTGGAGATGCACGCGCAGTCGTGCGGAGAACTCTTCGAATTCGTGGGGTGACCCCCACACCACTTCACTAAAGACGCAGAGCCGTGGGAAAGCCATGTAGTCCAGGTGATCCCGCGTGGCGATGTATTCGGTCCAGAGCTGTGCCTGGGCTCCCCGAATACGTGGGCGGAGTGACTCGTCGAGATTCGGTGGAAGCGGCGAGAAGCGAAAGACCTTTTCCCATGGGGTCACCAAGGGTGGCCCCCCGAGAGCGACGGGTTCGCCGGGCTGGTCGCTGCTGAGCCAGTCGAAATAGGTGTAGTTCAGTGGTGCCATGATGCTGTCGTAACCACGTTCGGCCGCCTCCACCGCCTTCTGCGATCCACGCCACGCCACGATGACCGTTCCTTCAGGGACCGCGGCGTCAAGAACTTCGTCCCACGCGAGAACTTCGTGGCCGTCAGCCCGCAGTACCCGCGCGAGTCGCTCCGTAAATAATCCTTGCAGTTGGCGCGCCTCGGTGAAGCCGTGCTGTTCCATGACAGCGCGCGCGTCGTCGCTCGACTCCCATTGCGTGGTCGGGCATTCGTCGCCACCAATGTGGATGGGCGAGTCAGGAAAGAGTCGAGCGACGTAGCGAACGACCTCCTCGGCAAAGTCGAGGGTGGCGGGCAGGGGGTTGAGCACGTGTTCGGAAATTCCCCATCGCGTCATCACTTCAAGGTCCTCACCAGTATTGCCAAACTCCGGGTAGGCCGCGACCACGGCCTGCGTATGACCCGGGATATCGATTTCAGGAACAACGACGACGCAGTGCTGGCGCGCGAACTCACGAATAGTTATGAGGTCCTCCGCGCTGAAGTAACCCCCGTGCGACATCCCATCATCAACTTTGAACATTTCATGACCCACCGGTGAAGAACGTCGTTGGCTCGCCACGTCGGTTAAGAGCGGCCAGCCGGGGATCTCGACGCGCCAACCTTGGTCGTCGTTGAGATGCAGGTGAATCCTGTTGAGGCGGTGGTCGGCGGCGAGCTCAATAAATCGGCATACCGTCGCGACGTCAAAAAAGTGGCGCGCGACGTCGAGATGTACTCCGCGCCAGGCATAGTCGGTGTGATCATCAACGCTGACGCGAGGGAGCGTCAAGGATTCATAATTCTCGAGAGGCTCCTCACTCCACCAGCTGTTACCCGCGAGTTGGCGCAGTGCGCCGAGAGCGTAGAAGGCGCCACTGGGGCCACCGGCCCGGATGTCGATGTCGTCATTGATGTCGAAAGAGAACTGCTCACGCCCGAAGGACTCGTCGAGATGGAGGCGAATGGTGGCGTCACCATCGAGAGAGAAAAGGAGCGGTGTATGGCCCGTCACCCTGAGAGCACACGACTGAAAGGGGGCGATGACGGGATGCCACGCCGCGGGCGCGGTGATCCGTAGTTGACCGTGGGCCACGAAGAGACCGTCGCGGGCCTCGAGGCGCCGAGGGGCGGGTATCAGCGAGTGAACCACGGGATGACGGCTGACACGCGCTGTTGATACTCCGCGTAGTGGGGATAACGGCCCCGCGTGATGCTTTCAGTGAAACGAGTGGAGCCGGCGAAGAGAACGGTGAGCAAGATGGGACCCGCGATGGTCCATATCCACGGAGTCCCGGCGGCGACCGCGGCGTACATGAAAATAAACCACCACTGCATGATTTCGAAGAAGTAGTTGGGATGCCGTGAATTCTTGAAGAGGCCAGTGGTGACAAATTGCTCGACGGGCTCTTGGCCAGCCGCCCGTCGCGCCCGTTTGTCTTCTTGAAAATTCCATTGCTGTTGGTCGGCGATGGTTTCGCCCACGGTGCACAACAGGAAGGCCACCGTGGCCACTACGTCGCGAATGCCGAATTTTCCGGGGTGCTGCAGCACTGTTTCGGCGGGTAAGGCGATGAGCAAGAGCAGCAAGTTTTGATAGAGAACGATGAAAAAGACATTGAAGATCTGGAATTGCGCAGGAGTCATCTTTTGACGGAGTACCTCCCAGCGGTAGTCCTCCATGCCGGTGTAGCCCCCCCGCCGGGCAAAGTTGAAAGTCAGGCGAACACCCCAGATGGTACTGACGACAGCCATCACGTTCAGGGTCAGATGGTGAAAGTTGGTGTCGGCCGCGTAGACCCAGAGGTAGACCGCGGGCACGATGGACCAACTGCGATCCACCCAGGAGTAGTCCTTGGTGACGATCGAGGCCAACCATTGGGCGCCACAAATACTCGCGACGATGATCAAACAGAGATGGAGGGGATTCACGCTCGAATTCTAGATTGCGCACCTCTGGAGAGTGAACCGGTGTGCGGAGGCGCAGCTCATCCGTTCCCGTCTTTTCGACCTGTGAGACGATGGAGCCATGATCGACAAATATGTCCACCGCCCACACCCTCGCATCGAACAACGCAAGGCGGAAGGACCAGCCAAGGTCGACGATCAGCGCGGTGCGCGGGGCAGAAATTTCTTCGTACGCGTGAATGCAAAATTGGGTCTCAAGGTCACTATGGCCGTGGGTACCATGTGGGCTGCCTACCTCTTCACGTTTCTGGCCCTCTTCGCCCTCCCGTCGGCAATCCACCAAGGAACGTATTTCGTCGTGGTGTGGCTCTCCAGCTCTTTTCTACAACTGGTATTGCTGCCGGTCATCATCGTGGGCCAAAACATTCAAGCCGCCGCCGCCGACAAGCGAGCGGAAGATACGTTTAACGACGCGGACGCGGTCCTGCACGAAGCCATAGAAATTCAAAAGCACCTCTCGGCGCAGGATGAGGAAATAAATCGTCTCGTCGTCCTTCTCGAAGCGGCCACGAAATCCCGCGATTAGCGACAATTGCCGTTGGGGAAGAGGTTGAGTCCCCATCCCGTAGTTGTCGAATACGTATCGGATACCACTAACCCGTTCGGTGGTTTGGTCGCACTCATGGCACTGAGGGCCGTGGCCTCGTCAGTACCGGCCACGAATCGGTAACAGCCGGGGAGAAATTGATAACTATTGGTGGCCGTGGACCAACTTCCAAAATTCACCACGGGGGCTACCGCAGTCACCGTGCAGGACTGACTGCAGGTATAGGGAACCACGGTGGCAACTTGTATGTGGACGGGACTGCCGCTTGCCGGGGTAGGACTGACGTAGACGGGAACCGAGCCCGTGGAGTGAGTGGAGTTGTTCACCGCAAGCTTCAGCGAGAGACAGAGGGCGGGGGCACTCGTCGTGCAACGAGAGCCGTCCCCACTCGGTCGCGTCAAGCTGGCCGTGGGGAAAGTGGCATTCGGATAGGTCAGGCCGTAGCCGAAGGGGAAGAGAACCCCCCAGCCCACGGCGTGGTACCAGGAATATCCCACGACGGCGCCATTGTCGGGGGGCAAAGTTAAATTCACGCCACTGCTTGTGCCGGGCCAGAAAGTGGCCGTAGAGGATGTCGTGACCTTGCCCTGCCACATCGGGCTGGCGTCGGCGCTGGTGGGGAAAGTGAGGGGAAGACGACCCGACGGCGCGATACTTCCATTGAGGAGAGCGGTGATGGCGGGCACAAAAGAAGCAGCGCTGACGTCGAGGCTTCGGTTGCCGGCCTGATTCCACAGCTCCATAACGCTATGGAGCGAGGTGGCGTTGATCCAGGGCATGACCACCGGGCCCGTCGTCATGAGCAAGACACTGGTCGGTGTGACCGCGCTGATCTTGGTGATCACGGCATCTTGGCCCCATGGGAGATTCAAACTGCTGCGATCCACCCCTTCAATGTTGTTGTCTTGGGCGAGAACGATGGCGGCAGTACTAGCTTTGGCGCGAATGGCCGCCGCGCCGACTTGACCGACGAGACTTTGCAGGGTGAAGGTCGGCTGCGGCTGTGCGGCTCCGTAGTAGACGTGAAAGACGTATTGGGTATTCGCGGTGGCGGACAGGGTAGAGGTCTGCGCGATTGTTCCCACCCCCACGGGGAGAATTGTTTGGCTACCAGGTAAGACCTCGAGCGAATTGCCGTGAAGAGTGGTGACGGTGAGCGCAGTCTTGCCGGTGGTGCCGAGGCTAATGAGATACGGACCCGTGGTCGGTGCCGTCCACACGTATTGGTACTGCACGGCGGGCCCCGTGGTGGCCGGTGAGTTTGCCACCGTGCCGACGTGAGTCCAATTGGCGAGGGCGGGAACGAGGTTGCGATTGGGAGCGGCGTCATAGACGTCGCAACTTGCTGATCGTTGTGATGAACTCAACGACGTGGCCAGGGCGCGACAGGTAGTCGCCAGCTCTTGATTCGCGAAAATGGTGATGTTGGAGGATGATGCGCGCAGCGGTAGTTGGGCGGCCCCGGGGCGGTTCACCAGAAGCACCGCCCCACGGCTTTCCAAAGAATTGGCGGTAGCGAGATCGTTGGCTTCTTGGGCGTCGCTGAGCGGCTTTACGTTGCTGAAGTCCGAACGGGCAAGGTCGTACATGGGGTTTCCGGGATTTCCCACCAGGCTGGCTTGGAACATCATGGTGAGAACCGCCAGAGCGGCGCGGTGCACGTTAGCGAGTGTTTGCGCCGTGGGCGAGTTCCGAGCGAAGGTGGCCAATAGGCCGTCGACGTCCTCGGGCTTCACCACACTGTCAAAGCCATTGAGCAGAGTGGGCGTCGACGCGACGACGTCGAGGTCGGTGCGAACGACCCCGTTGAAGTTGAACGCAGCCAGGGCCGAACCGATTTGTGGCGAGACGCATTGGCGCTTCCCGTTGAGATCGCCGTAGGCGCACATGACGCTCACCGCGTGGCCTGCGGGTATGGGCGTGGCGAGGGCGATGGCGAAGGGTCGCAGATAGTCGTTGTACAGGGCGGTGGTGGAAACACTTTGGCTCAAAGTGTGCCGCGTGGTTTCTTGGCCATAGACCCCGAAGTGTTTCAAGGTCACCATGGGCAGTTGCGACAAAATCCCTGATTCATCAGCGGCGCCCAGTAGCCCCGTCAAGGTGGGGTCTTCACCGAAGGTCTCGGCCGAACGCCCCCAATTGGGAATGCGGTCAATATTCAGGTCGGGAGCCTGTGCGGCGTTGTAGCCGCCGGTGGCCAGTTCCGAACCCAGCGTCGTACCGAAGCTGTTGGCGACGCGTGGATCCATGGAGGCCGCGAGGGCGAGTTCACTCGGAAGACGGAGCGGATTATTCGCGTAGGCCGCAGCCGGTAGTCGGTAGGTGTCGCCGTTAGGCCCGTCCTGCAAGCTGAAAGGAGGAATGCCGAGACGGAAGAAACCGTTGGCCATGATGGCGGCCGTTGAGTGCCCCGGGCCCGCAGTGCTCGTCATCATGTTGATGTTTTCAAATCGTGGCTTGAGATAATCGAGGGTGATGAGTGCGAGCTCGCTGCGCAAGAAGGCGGGATAGGTTTTTGCGACGCCGTTAGTGAGCGCGGGGCTAGCTTCTAAAGTCTCCTCACAGGCGAGGACCATGGTGGCGACTTGCGCCGCGCTGTATTTTGCCGACCACGTGGTGTTAGTCCAGTTACTGGCGGTGGTGGAGGGCGCCCAAGCGGTGGGGGGCATCGCCGAAGGACAGGCCGCGGGCGTGGTGGGAGCGAGAGGTGCGCTCGCGGAATGAAGTGCGGGACCAATCAGCATGCCGGCCACAATCACGAGCCCGGCCACGGGTCGGCGCGCACGGAGTAGTTCCATAGCGCGAGACTACAAGGTGACTATTCGCTCTCTCTAGACTCAGCGCGTGACGGAAATCTCGGCGAGTGGCCACAAGGAATTAGAAGTCTTTGCCCACGGGCGGGTGATTCGCTATGGCGAGCTCGAATCCGACACCGTGTACGAGCGCGATGGGTGGAGCGCACGTACCTTGCCGGATATCGGTGCGGTACTCAGCCGGGTCACCACCGTCAACGATGTTCACTTTGGCGAAATTGAGTGCGGCAAGGTGGACGGCTCGACTCCCGCGCAATTCACCGTGGGCCCGGGGGACGAGCCCTACCCGGAGGTGATGAATCGAGCGGTGATTGCCGACATGTTCGCCCGCCAGCCCGACCGGGTCATCGTGCGGGGGGACCTCACGAGTTTCGGTACGTCGGCGGAATACGAAACCTTTCTCTCCTTCTACGAGCCCGCTTTCGGTGAGCGCTTGGTGCACGTACGCGGCAATCATGATTCCTACCCGGGGGAGCGTTTTGCGGCCTGGCCGGTACAGATTATTGACGTGGCGGGGCTGCGCATCGTTCTCCTCGATACTTCACGGGATCACTTCGCCTCGGGTTTTGTCGACGACGATCAAGTAGCGGCGGTGCGCGACGCCACGTCGCTGAGCACGACGCCCGTCATGGTGATGGGGCATCATCCCCTCTTCGTCCCGGGCGAAGATGACCCACGACGTTTCGACGGCGTGGAACCCTCACAGTCACGCCACCTTCTCGAGGCCATGCGTGACAGTGGAGTCGCCGCCTACAGTGCGGGTCACACGCACCGTTCGCGCCGCCGCGACGTCGAGGGCGTCGCCATTATTGAGGTGGCCTGCGTCAAAGACTTTCCTGGTGCGTGGGGAGAATTAGTGGTCGGTGAGCGTGGAATTGCGCACGTGGTACATCGCGCGAGCGACCCCGCGGCAGTGGCCTGGGCGGAAAAGACCCGTGGCATGTTTGACGGTTGGTACGGCGACTACGCCGCCGGCGAACTCAGTGACCGTTGTTTTGTTCTGCCGACGAATTAACCCTTGAGGAGATCGCGAGCGATCGCGACGATTTGCATTTCGTCGGTTCCGGCGTAGATACGAAACACCCGTGCGTCACGTGAGAGCTGCTCCACGCGGTACTCGGACACGTAACCATTGCCACCGAAAATCTGGATGGCTTCGTCGGCAACCTCGCACGCGGCACGTGCGGAATACAACTTGATGGCGGAGGCCTCGGCCATGGACATGGACGCCCCATTTTGTGAACGCTCAATGTAGTTAAAGAGCATGTTCTGGACGTTGACGCGCGCGACTTCCATATAGGCCAACTTCTGCTGAATCAGTTGGTATTCCGAGATGGGCTTCTCCCAGAGTTTGCGGCCCTTGGCGTAGTCGATGGACAACTCGAGGCATTCGGAAATGACGCCGAGAGCCATGGCGGCCATACCGGCACGCTCGGACACGAAATTATCCTTGGCGCTGGCTCGTCCCCCACCCTGCGGGTCTTCGGTCTCGCCCAAGAGGCGGTCCTTGCCGACGCGGAGGTCGGTCATGAAAAGGGTGCCGGTGGGGCTGGCCTTTTGACCCATCTTGCGCATGGGCTTGGATTGTTCGAGGCCCGGCATTCCCGCATCGAGCACGAAGGTCAGAACCTTGCGGTTGCGTTGCTCTTCGCCACTGCCGTCGTCGAGCTTGGCGTAGAGAACAATGGTGTCGGCGAAGGGTCCGTTGGTAATCCAGGTCTTCGATCCGTTAATGATGTATTCCTCACCATCACGTCGCGCCGACGTGCGCATGCCCCCGAGGGCGTCGGAACCCGAGTCCGGCTCGGTGATAGCCCAGGCGCCGACCTTGTCGAGAGTCATTAAGTCCTTACCCCAGCGCTCCATCTGCGCGGGGGTACCCAACTTGTTAATGGTCCCCGCCGCGAGTCCGGTGGACACGCCGAGCGAGGTCACCATGCCGGGGCTGACGCGGCAGAGCTCGAGGGTGGAAATAATCTGCGCCGCGGGGTCACTGCCACCACGTCGGGCCGCGGGCTCCTCGCCGGAAACTTTGCGGGCCAGGGCGCGGGCGAAGTTTTCCTGGGCCATTTCCTTGAGGCCGAAGACCGAATACATCTTGCGCAAAATTTCGTAGGGCGGGACGCCTTCATGTTCGATGGCGTCGAGGTGAGGGCGGATCTCCTCGTCGACGAAGCGCCGCATGACGGCGATGATGGCTTGGTGTTCTTCGGACCATTCGTACATGG
>Ga0136642_1000766_pt1 | contig 15437 bp, 11 predicted proteins | sample LowCatLa1302831Y_FD_115313 | JGI IMG/M metagenome (GOLD analysis project Ga0136642, IMG submission 115313) | Freshwater microbial communities from Lower Cathedral Lake, Yosemite National Park, California, USA - 13028-31Y | ecosystem: Environmental > Aquatic > Freshwater > Lake ... | reverse complement strand
TTGTGGGCATCATCTTCGACGGCAACATCCAGTCGCTCTCCGCCGACTTCGGCTATGACGACAAACAGTCTCGAGCCCTGAGCGTGCACAGCGCCGGCATCTTGGAGGCTTTGAAGAAAGTCTACGAAGTCCCCGCCCTCGTTTCCGAGCTGACCCAAGGCCACCGCTGATCAAGCCGGCCCGCGTTTACCTCCGCTTTGGGGCCGGTCTAACCCACCGGCCCTTTTTCATGCCCAGCCCCAGCGCTCACGACTCTCGGAATAAGGCAAAAGGAACCCGAAAAAGTCTTTGAAACAACGCACGAAAAAAGATGGCCAAGAGGCCGCCGATGAACCCCAGAACTACCGCTGGTATGATGAAAACCACGACTGCAGGTTTCGCCCCATACCCCCAAGCGGAAAAATCGCTACCAGCCAAAAAATCACAACCGGCCAGATGAACCCAAAAATAAATCACTCCAGAGGACGATCGTGCCGATCAGCTGAAGCAAGGTTCATCATTTTAATGGGATTACGTAAAATGCTAAAACCACCTTCTCGAGGCAAGCCAGCTAAGCGAAACGCCAAAATGCCCTCAAAGCCCCATCACGCTCAACGCACCCGCGACCCCACACGCCAGCACAACCCAGCCGAGGCCGACGCGGCCCCATTGCAACGCCACCCCTGCCGCTGCCCCAACGCCCAAGACCCAGATATCAACGCCCCCGCTTCCGCCCCGCGGCCACAGTGCGTGCCACGCAAACCAACCCGCCAGCTGCGCGATCACGCCAACGACGGCCGCCGTAACCGCCGCCAAGGCCCCGCGCCACGGAGCCCAACCGCGCCAACACTCCACATATGGCGCGCCTACGAGGATAAATAAAAACGTCGGTACGAAAGTCACCCACGTCGCCATCGCCGCGCCCCATGTCGCCGCGGCCAAGGGTGATAACTCGCCAGGTTGCGCCCAGCCCGCGAGGAACCCAACGTATTGCAGCACCAAAATTAACGGCCCCGGCGTCGTCTCCGAGAGTGCCAGTCCGTCCACCATCTGAGGCGCAGTGACCCACTCATAATGCTCCACCGCCTGTTGACCCACATAGGGCAACACCGCGTAAGCCCCGCCAAATGTCACCACCGCCGCCTTGCTGAAAAACCAACCAAGATGCGTGTAAAGTCCGCCCCAGCCGTGTAGCCACGCCGCGACCAAGACCGGCACGAACCACAACGACAAGCCGATGCCGGCGATCGACGCCGTCTCCCAGCCTGTGCGAGTCTGCGCCAAATCGTTTTTCACCGTCGCCTCGTCCGTGCTCGTGGCTGCTCCTGACCCAAACGCATCCGGCCAACGTCGCATCCCAAAAAATCCCACGGCCAGCGCGAGCACGACGACCACCGGTAACGACGCCACACGCAAAGCGAGCACAGCGCCCGACGTCACCGCGAGCGCCCAGGATGCGGACGTTTTCAGAGATCTACGCCCGACTCGCACGACGGCCACCGCGAGAATTGCCAACACCGCAGCCTTCAGCCCGTGCAGCACCCCAGCCACAGCCGGCATCGCACCGAAGCTCACGTAAATCCAACTCAAGCCCCACAACGCCAACGCGCCTGGCATCACAAACAGTAAGCCCGCCGCTAAGCCCCCGCGCACGCCATGCAAGAGCCATCCGCAATACGTCGCCAACTGCGTAGCCTCAGGTCCAGGCAGCAACATACAAAAATTTAACGCGTGCAAAAATCGCGCTTCCTCGATCCATTTTTTATTCTCCACGAGTTCCCGATGCATCAGCGCGATTTGGCCAGCTGGCCCGCCAAAGCTGAGTAGTCCCAGTTTGAGCCAAAATTTTACTGCCATGCGAAACGTGGGCCTATCTGCCATGACTCCACCACACGTCACCCAGGCCCGCGCGCAAAGTCAAAAACACTGCTTCGGGTTAAATTCACTTCACTGTCACACCGCTAGACTCAAGCCATCGATCCCGCATTGCCCCGCCTCAATCTGGCCCACACGGTGCTAGCTTTCCCCCATGCGCCTCGCTCAAAGTCTCCTTCTCTGCCTGGTCGTACTGCTCATCTCGTTGCCACTTTGCGCCGAGACCTACGACCTCATCATCCGCCACGCCTCGCTCATTGATGGCACCGGCGCTCCCGCCCGACCCGGCGATCTCGCGATCCGCGCCGGTCGTATCGCGGCCATCGGACAACTCCCCGCCGGCTCCACCGCACCCACAGAAATCGACGCCGTCGGCCACGTCGTGGCACCCGGCTTCATCGACGTCCACACGCACTCCGAAGACGTCAACGATCTACCCACAGCGGAAAATTTCCTGCGCATGGGCGTCACCACCATCGTCACGGGTAACTGCGGCGGCTCGAAGCTAGAGATCGGCGCCTTCTTTGACCAGCTCACGCGCACCGGTGTGTCGCTCAACGTCGCCACGCTCATAGGGCACAACACGGTGCGGTTCCAAGTCATGGGCGGCAGCTTCATGCGCCCGCCTACACCCGCCGAGTTGGAAAAAATGTGCGCCCTAGTCGAACAAGCGATGACGGATGGCGCCGTTGGCCTGAGCACGGGACTGATCTACTTGCCCGGCTCTTTTGCCAAGACCGATGAAATCATCGCTCTCGCCAAAGTCGCCGCCGCACACGGCGGCATCTACGCGAGCCACATGCGCTACGAAAACTCCCGCATTCTAGAAGCCCTCGACGAACTTACCACTGTCGCCCGCGAGGCAAAAATCCCCGCCGAAGTTTCCCATATCAAACTCTCCAGCCCCAACGCATGGGGCCGAGCCGACGAAATCCTAGCCTACCTCGACCGCGCTCGCGCCGCGGGTTTGAAAATTACGCAGGACCAATATGCCTACACCGCCTCAAGCACCGGCATCTCGGCGCTCATCGCTGCCGAATTCCGCGAAGGCGGCGCGGCGCGCTACAAAGAGCGCCTAGCCGATCCGGCGATCAAAGCCCAAATGGTTGCCGAGATGAAAGACTCCATCGCCAAGGGCAAACGTGGCGATTTTACCTACGCCGTCGTCGCCAACTTCAAACTCGATCCACGTTTTAACGGCAAAACCATACCCCAATGCGCGCAACTCCTCCGAGGCGCGGCGGCGCTAGACGACCAGATCGAGACGATTCTCGACATTGAAGCGCGCGGCGGCGCGCAAGGCGTCTTCCACGGCATGAGCGAGGCCGACCTCAAAAAATTCCTCGCTCAACCGCTCACCATGATTGCCTCCGATTCCGGCATCCGGAAATTTGGCGAAGCCGTCCCCCACCCTCGCGGCTATGGTAACAACGCCCGAATTCTGGCCCGTTATGTGCGCGAGCAGAAGGTGATTTCACTTGAAGAGGCAGTGCGTAAAATGACCTTACTACCCGTGAGCACTTTTCGCCTCGGCGAGCGAGGAGAACTACGTCCCGGTGCGATCGCCGACGTCGTGATCTTCGACGCCGCGACGGTCAATGATCCATCGACCTACGATGATCCGCACCATTATGCGACGGGTTTCAGCGACGTGATCGTGAACGGTGTACCCGTAATCCGTGCCGGTCAAATGACCTCAGCGCGCCCCGGCCAGGCCGTGCGATTGAACTAATCGTTACTCCACCAACACTGCCCTCAAACGCCGCCACCACGCGCCTTCCTTCCTAATACAAACCGCTTTAAACAGACTTCTGCATGCGCAAAGATATTTCTACTAAAGATCAGATGCTGTTAAAGTCTTTATCTGTAACCTGCCGATTCAGTTCTATTTTTTATGAGAAGACGGGCGCGGCGCAGGCCTGGTTTTTTGGTGCCGTGGTCGTATTCGCCTGGTCGAGCTTGGTCGGTCAAATGAGCGCAACGTGGCTCTGGCTGGGTCCAGGCCTATTGCTCGCCGCGTGGTCAACAGCAAACGCTTTTTTGCACAAACGGCAGACATCGGCCCGCGCGGCCTTCACGCTCGCGACTGGTGCCGTGGCCATTGGCGCGATATTGCCCACATGGCCTGGCGTATCGACGCCACTGATGCAGGCCTACGTGATCGTGGTGGCAATGCTGGCGCCGCGGGCGACTCATGTACTAGCGCGACTCGCCCACGGACCGAAGCCCGGTCCGGAAGAAAAAACGCGAGTGTTTCTACTAATCATAGTCGTGCTAATAACGTGGTGGGCTTATTTCACTCCGCAGATTGTGGGCGTAGTCGATGAACGTTGGTACGGCGACCTCATGGAAGATTTTCTCGGTCAGACGCGGAACGGCATTTTCCCTGTCTTCGTAGGTCAGGGGGAATTCGCCTGGAACGGCAATTCACATCCATTCCGCAGCGCACCATGGCACCATAATTTCGGCGCACTACTCGACGTCATCACGCTACGCAAACTCACTCCGTTGGCTGTACAACATATAGTCTTGATCGCAAGCATTTTGGCCGCGGTAGCGGTAATTTATGTGGGTCTACGGCGTTTGCGGCCGGCCTGTCCTTGGTTCGCCTGGTTGGTCGCGTTTTTCTACGCGACATGTCCGGCACTGACGATGCCACAAATCCAACACGACATGTACATGACGACGGCGGCCATGCCGATTGTTGCACTCATCGTAATTTCGCTTGGTTTTGCGTTGGAAACGCGGGCCTGGCGCGCTTGGATCTGGCTTGGTGCAGGACTGGGCGCGGTGTGGTTTTGCCATCCACCGGTGGCGTTCTTGACGAGCGCGAACGCGGCATTGGTGATATTATTTTGGAGTCTGATGCGGCCGTTTGAAGCACGCACACTGCGTCAAATAGCGATCACCGGACTTGTAAGCGCAAGCATGAGCGCGGGGTATTTTGTTTCTATTGGAGAATTTTCCAACCTGCGCGTCGGTTTGTCTGATCCGGTACCGCACGTGGTGGTGCCAGGAACTGCGCTCGTTTGCATAGTACTAGGTTTGACGGGGTGTTATCGATATCGGCAGCCCGCAGTTTGGGGCCTAGCGGCAGGGGGAGTTGTGATGGGAGTTGAAGCTTTGGCATTTTTCCTTCCGGCGATTCTGGTTCCAGTGATAGTATTTATCGTCGTCAGTGCGGCGTTGTTGGCGCTAGCTCACTTTAAACCGCGACTCGGGCTGATGCCGTTCCCAGATTTGATGATTATAAGCTCGGCGCTCGCCGTGGGAATATTTTTTGGCCTACGTTTGCCCGCATTTCCCGAAGTAGATCCTTATTTGGAAGGTCTGCGTGGCGGCTACAAATTGCTTTGGGTATCTTTGCACCAGAACGGCAACGACCAACTGGGATACGCAGTGGCCGTGGGGTTGGTGTTGGCGTTGATAACCATACTGCGCCGACCGCACCCAGCGGCGCAGGCATTTTTAGCGGTGACAATTGGATTGATACTCGCGCTAGCGCCGGTGCCGGGACTTTGCCGATTGATATGGTATAACGCGCCGAAGGAAATCACGGATGTGATCGGGTTCGCTTATTTCCTACGATTTATGCCCGTTACGGCGCCGTTTGCGTTGGTCGCAATTTTTCTCGCGTTAGGCCGCAACTTTTCTGGGCGAACCTATCGTTGGTCGACGCTGGCGTTGATCGGGTTTATACCATGGGCTATGTGGGAAAATAGCGCGGTGGTCGGGCGTTCGTGGCAATTTCGAGAGTCGGCAGCGCAGACCCAAAAACACCTGATCTCTGAAAATCGCGCACTATCCCGTTTTCACTACGATCTGTTGCCATATTCAAATTACCACAACAATGGCGTAGCGGATTTCCGCATCGAAACGCGACTATGGTGGACGAAACCGGGTCCTAATAATCGTCAGGGGCCAGACGAGACTGCGGCCGCCATGGCTCGCGCGCAAAACGCGGCGTGGATCGAGCCGGTCATTACCCAAGATCCAAATTATCCCTCATGGCTTTACCTGACGCCCAAGCTGATCCTCGCGCCTGGCGAGCGAAAACTTGTCACGTTTGAATGGGCCACAGAGGGGGCGCCGGGCTGGTTGATCGCCCGAGGTAAAAAAATTTATCGCGAATATATCCTGCCGGAGGCGGCCGGGAATTTAAGCTTTGGTGATGGTGCTGAGCACCATCACACGCTGTCATTTTGGAATTCAGGTGCGATGACAGAGGAGATCGAACTCGTACTGAAGCGCGAGGGTACCTTGGCCAAAGAGTCCTTAAAAACGGGCGAAAAACCTGTCCGTTTTCGTGTGGTTGAGTATCAACCCGCTGTAGCGCCGGTCGAAGTGCTGAGCCTACAACCGCTACAACTGCGTGTGCGTGCGGAGCACGCATGTACAGTGGAAACTTTTCGGACTTGGCAGCCGGGTTATCGCGTGAGCGTTGATGAGCAGCCGGTGCGCGTCTTTCGTTCGCCTAATGGGCTAGTCGCTTTCCAAGTGCCGGCGGGGTCACACTTAGCTGACGTGCGGTTTCGCGGTACGCCGGAATTGCGTGTCGCCGCGAAATGGAGCCTTATGATGGGGGGCTTATTTTTTGCCGCCGTATTTTCCGAGACCGTGCGCTTAGCGCGACGGGCAAACTCGACCCCGCCCGGCGGTGACAAGCCGTAAGATTAAACTGAGTTCATTCAACCGACCGAGCACCGTTCGCTCCGACGGTAAACTCGAGAACCATGAACTGTCCCGAGTACACACCAGCGAAAAAATTGTCCGGTAATGATGAGCTTTTGAGCGGCGTCTTCGCACACCCAAGCGGTAGTGGAAATTTATTTTGTTACTCATATTAAACACCAGAGCCTAAACCGCCTAGATCAAATCCGCCAAAAAGTTCTTCTGGTGGTGGCCTAATTGAAATCTACTAGGTCTCCGGGGCGGCCCCCCCAGGAATTAGCGCGAGCGCAAATGCGAGCCATCGACAAGTCCACGCAGCTCGCAGTTAAAAAATCTTCGAACGTCTTACATAAATCGCCGCCCTAAACATCGGGGAGGTGCCCCGCCCACGCTAATGTTAGCGCTTTAATTTCAATAACCGTTCACCCGCAGCGTGGAGCGTTGCAGGCTTCTTGGCAAAATTAAGCCGCACGTAGCGATTTTCACCGTTCGCAAAAAAACTTGAGCCTGGCACGGGCGCGACACCGATTTCCTTCGTCATCCAGTGAGCAAATTCCACGTCGCTCGCATAGCCGACAGGCGAAATATCGAGCATCACAAAATACGCGCCCTCAGGCCGCGTATAGCTCAAGCCAGTCTGGTCGAGATAACTGAGTAAAATATCGCGCGAGGCCGCATACTCCGCCGTCAATCCATCATAGTAACTCGCCGGAAAATTTAGCGCCGTCACCACCGCATGTTGCAACGGCGCCGCCGCGCCCACCGTCAGAAAATCATGCACCTTACGCGCCTGCGCGATTACGCCTGGCGCCGCATGGAGATAACCCAGCCGCCAGCCCGTGATCGAAAACGTCTTGGACAATGACGAACACATGAGCGTGCGCTGCGCCATACCCGGCAAGGTCGAGAAATACGTGTGCCGATGGGGCGCAAAGACAATATGCTCGTAGACTTCATCCGTGAGCACCCACGTATCGAATTCCTCAGCGAGCGCCGCGATCTGTAAAAGCTCCTCGCGCGTAAACACCCGACCGCACGGATTCGATGGATTGCATAATACAAATGCCTTCAATCCGCTCGCAAATGCCCGACGCAGTTCAGCCGGATCAAAGCGATAGTGCGGCGGATGCAGCGGCACATGCACGGGCTGAGCGCCGGAGAGAATCGCGTCGGCGTTATAGTTTTCGTAAAACGGAGAGAACATCCCGACTTTATCACCAGGATCACACACGGTCATGAACGCGGCCATCATGGCTTCCGTAGCGCCACAAGTCACCACGAGCTCACGGTCCGCATCTACTGGCCGCCCCGTAAACCGCCCGATCTTAGCACCGAGCGCCGCACGTAATTCAGGCGCACCCCACGTCACGGCGTATTGGTGTCGCCCGGCATCCATTGAATCTTTGCCGGCCTGCACAAGCGCTGCGGGCGGGTCCCAATCAGGAAAACCCTGCGAGAGGTTAATCGCGCCATGTTGCGCGGCGACCCGCGACATCTCGCGGATGAGCGACTCGGTGAAACCGGCGGTACGGTGCGACGTAAGGGGCATGGGAGAATGACAATAAAACCAGCACTAGAAAATCAACTGTCGCATAGCAGCGACGGTGCGATCATGGGATTTTTAAAGACATGCCTTCTTTAAGCGGCGTGCCCGCACCGGCTGGGAGCAGATCTCGGTTGGCCTCAATTAGGGCTTGAACGCGAGCGTTAGTAGCGGCGCCGTAATATTTTTTCGCTATGGCGTAAAGTGAGTCTTTCGCAGAGACGGTGTGACGCCGACTACCCGCTGCACTGGGAGAAGCCACTTTGTTACGCGCGCCAGTAATATTAGTGGATGTTTGAAAATCGGAGCCAGACTCGGGCTCACGATTAGCAATGGGCGCGAGCGTGATCGCTGAAGTTGCCTCTTCCGTCGCGGTGGGTGCAGGGAGGCGCGCATCGACTGACTCCGCGGTAGCGCCTCGCGGAACTGGATTGAGGTTCGAGCCCGCGGGAGCGCTGCCGCTTAGGCCGCGCAGCGTGGCGAGTTCATTGCGGAGTTGTTCATTTTCGCGCTCGAGGCGTTCGCGTTGGTCAAAACCATCGAGCCGCACTTCGCGACTATCGAGCGGCTGATTAGGCAATGTGCGTCCGAAATCGCGTTTCGCGGCCTCGATCTGTTGGCGCACGAGCGGAGCTTGGCGGGAGTTAGGTTGTTGCTCGAGGTATTTTCGGAAATGATAAATGGCCGCAATCGGATCTTTGATGTGTTGCTTATAAATGAGACCCGCTTCGAGGTGAGATTCAGGCGAGGCCTCGCCTCGCCTCGCGATCACTCTCAGAAACGTCGACAACGCTTCCTGTGAACGGCCCTGTTTAACTAGTTGCTGACCTTCGCGGTAGGCCGGGTCTTCGGTCTCCGCGCTCAAGCCCAGGCTCTCGCCTGGACCACAGCCCGCGCCTGCCAGCCCGAAGGCGAGCACCATTAATGCGGAGAGAATTTTAAAAAACTTAGACATCGGAAACAGTGAAAGGGATTGAATGCGAAAAAGCCTCCCTTAAGTTCCTGTCTCCGCCCTCGCGGTTCAAATCATAAATGGCCATCGCCCCGAAATCTGCCCTTGCCCGCGCCCGCCGCTGCCTCCGTATAGAAGCAGAGGCCCTCGCCGCCACTGCCCGGGGCCTGGACCGAGAATTTGTCGCTACCGCCCGCGCCGTCGAGTGTACGATCGCCGCCAGCGGCAAACTCATTTTTAGCGGCGTAGGTAAATCTGCCCACATCGCTCAAAAAATCGCGGCGACCTTCAACAGCACCGGCGTCGCCTCCTGTTTTCTTGATGCCACGCAGGCGCTCCATGGTGATCTCGGGCTCTGCGCTGAGGGCGATCTCGCGATATTACTGAGCAACAGTGGCCAATCCGAAGAAATCTTACGTCTAGTTCCGCTCTTGAAACGTTTCGGTTTGCGCGTGGTTGCGTTTACCTCGCAAGTCGATTCAGACCTTGCCCGCGCCGCGGACCACCGCTTGAGGTATCGCGTTCCTCGCGAAGCCTGCCCACTCAAGCTAGCCCCCACTGCTAGCACGACCGCCGCGCTCGCCTTGGGCGACGCGCTCGCGATGGTCATTCTCGAAGCCCGCGGGCTTACACGCGACGACTTTGCGCGCTTTCACCCGGCGGGCAACCTCGGACGCGTGCTGCTTCTGCGGGTAAGGGATATAATGCGCACTGACGACCGCCTCCCTATAGCAACCGATACGGTTACACTCCAAGACGCTATTTTAGCGATGACCAAGGCCAAGAGTGGCAGCATAGCCCTGGTCGCCAAAAAAACCGGCAGGCTTTCTGGCATTCTAACCGACGGCGATTTCCGACGGAGCGCGCTCTCCGGGCCCGATTTCTTGAGCCGCCCCGTGGCCGTATTTATGACGCGCAAGCCAAAAACCATCTCCGCTGAAGCCCTCGGTGTAGACGCGCTCCGTCTCTTCGAAGCCCACAAGATCGACGACCTCATCGTTATCGATGCCAAGGGTCGCCCCGTAGGCCTGATCGATGGTCAGGATTTGCCTAAATTGAAAATCGTGTGAAACCGCCTATCCGCATCGCTATCGTTGGACTCGGTGGATTCGCCGGATCACACCACACCGCCGTCGCTAGCCTAGAAGAGCGCGGTCATGCCAAACTCATATGCACCTGCGATCCGCGCGTGGGTGCGTTCGCTAAAGAATTTGAAACCCTCGGCTTTACTGCCCGTGGCGTAAAGGTCTTTGCCGACTACCGCATCATGCTCTCGGCTTGCGCGCGCGACCTCGATCTCGTCGTTATCCCCACACCGATCAACCTCCACGCTGAGATGCATGCTGCGGTAACCGCTCTCGGCCTGCCTGTTTATCTCGAGAAACCGCCTACGCTCGATCACGCTGAGCTCGAGCGCATGATCGTCGCGGATAAACGCGCAACAAAATCCTCTCTAGTTGGTTTCAACTTCATTGTCGAGAAACCGCGACTCGCATTGAAAGAGCGCCTGCTTGCTGGTGAGTTCGGCGCCCTGCGCAGTGCCACGCTCAGCGCTCTCTGGCCACGGCCCTCGAGCTACTTCCAGCGCAACGATTGGGCTGGCCGCCTCATGATGGCGGACCGCCCAGTTCTCGATTCTTGTTTTGGCAACGCCATGGCGCATTTTGTGCACAACATGTTATTTTGGGCAGGCCCGCACGGGCTACACAGCTGGGCACAACTCGAATCGGTCCGCGCAGAACTTTACCGCGCACATGCAATTGAGGGCGCGGACACGTTCTTCGTCGAGGCGGCGACAACTACAGGAGTAAACCTGCGCTTCGCTCTCTCGCACGCCTGCACCGGAACCGCCTCGCACAACGAGAGTCTCCTGTGCGAGCGAGCCACACTGCAGTATGCAGTGGGTCGGCAGATCGAGATTCGCTGGAACGACGGCCGTGTAGAGCGCACAACGCCCGAGCCCTTCGACGGCCTTGAGTGCAACCACCTTGATTATTACCGTTATCTCCGCGGTGAAAATTGGCGCCCTGCCACTTCACTCGTCGACTCCCGCCCATTCGTAGCGCTCAACGATCTCGCGCATATTTCCAGCCGCATCATCGCGCCGATCCCAGCTAGTCTCGTTACCGGTGTACGCGACGAAAAAGAACAGAAAGATTACCTCAACGTCACTGGTATGAACGCCGCCTGTGATAGGTTCCTCGCTCTCGGCGTATGGCCTGGCGCCAATGGTTGGAACCACCCCGGCAGCGTACTAACAACGCCCGCCGACCTCTCATGTTTCGAGGCCACCATCCGCGCGATGGTTGCAACGTAAGCTCAATTAAAGCCGGCCCAACTCGATGCTACTTTCCGCGGACGAACCGGACCAAAATTTGCCGCTCGCTTTACTACCAGTACGCCCTGAGTCAAATTTCCCTTATGCCTACGCCCGCCTTTGTTTACCAAGATCCCCTACCTCTCGGCCCCGAAGACACCATTTACCGCCTCCTGACCAAGGAAGGCGTGAGCAGCACGACTTTCGAGGGGCGGGCAATCCTCAAAGTTGCACCCGAGACTCTCGCCTACCTCGCCTTACACGCCTTTCGCGAAACATCATTTTTCCTGCGTTCGAAACACGTCGCACAAGTCGCGGCCATATTGGAAGATCCAGCAGCAAGCGCCAATGACCGCTACGTCGCCCTAACCCTACTCAAAAATGCCGAGATCGCAGCCCGAGGCATTCTGCCAATGTGCCAGGACACTGGCACCGCAACCATCTTGGGTAAAAAAGGCCAACAAGTCTGGACCGGCGCCAACGATGCCGAGTGGCTCAGTCGCGGCGTCTACGACTGCTACACCAAGGAAAACCTGCGCTATTCCCAAGTCTCGCCGCTCGACCTCTGGAAAGAGATCAACACCGGCACCAATCTGCCCGCCCAAATCGACCTTTATGCCACCGAAGGGGAGAAGTACGAATTCCTCTTCGTCGCAAAAGGCGGCGGCTCAGCCAATAAAATGTTTCTATACCAAGAAACCAAGGCGCTACTCAATCCGAAGAGCCTCGAAAAATTCGTCACCGATAAACTCCAGTATCTCGGCACCAGCGCCTGCCCGCCCTACCACCTCGTCTTCGTCCTAGGTGGCACCAGTGCAGAAGCCTGCCTGAAAACTCTCAAGCTCGCCTCCGCCAAATATCTCGACGCGCTTCCCACCACCGGCAACGAACACGGCCGCGCTTTCCGTGACCTCGATTGGGAAAAGAAAATTCTCGAGATAGCCCAAAATAGCAAAATCGGCGCCCAATTTGGCGGTAAATATTTTGCGCTAGACGTCCGCGTTGTCCGACTGCCGCGCCACGGTGCTAGTTGTCCTGTCGGCATGGGCGTCTCCTGCAGCGCCGACCGGAACATCAAAGCCAAGATCACCAAAGACGGCGTCTTCCTCGAGGTGATGGAAACCAACCCCGGTCGCTTCATCCCAGAAGCCGACCGCCGCTTCAAAGACGACAACATCGTCAAAATCGATCTCCGCCGCCCGATGCCTGAGATTCTCTCCGAACTCTCCCAATATCCCGTCACCACCCGCGTCTCGCTCACCGGCCCGATGATCGTCGCGCGTGACAGCGCACACGCGAAACTCCAAGAGCGTATCGACGCAGGCCTCGGTCTGCCCGACTACGTTAAAAATCACCCTATCTATTACGCCGGTCCCGCTAAGACCCCCGCGGGCTACGCCTCCGGCTCCTTCGGCCCAACTACCGCCGGTCGCATGGATAGTTATGTGAACAATTTCCAGGCCCTTGGCGGCTCGATGATCATGCTCGCCAAAGGCAACCGCAGCCAAACCGTTACCAAATCCTGCCAAGCACACGGGGGATTTTACCTCGGCAGCATCGGAGGCCCCGCCGCAATTTTGGCGCAAGACAACATCAAGAAAGTCGAAGTCCTCGAATACCCCGAGCTCGGCATGGAAGCGATTTGGAAGATCGAAGTGGAAGATTTTCCCGCCTTCATCCTGGTCGACGACAAGGGCAACGATTTCTTCGTAAACAACTGCGGCATCTGCGTGCCAAGCTGATCCACCTCGTTTAGCCCAAAATAGTTACAATTACCGTGCGGGGGTGCGGCTCGAGACGGTGCTCCCAAAGGAAAATCCCCTGCCACGTCCCCAGCTGCAACTGGCACTCAGTAAAAGGCACGCTCTCGCTGGTCCTCGTGAGCGCCATTTTGATATGTGAAGGCATATCGTCGGATCCCTCGAGCGTGTGCTCAAACAAAGTGTTGTCCGCTGTAACAAGACGATCGAGCCACTTCTCCAGATCGCGCCGCGCAGTGGGATCAGCGTTTTCCATGATCACCAAACTCGCACTCGTGTGCTGACAAAAAATCGTGACCACCCCGCATGTGATCCCACTGCGGCCGAGCACACCGGCGACCTGTTCAGTGAATTCATGCAAACCGCTCCTACTCGCTCGCAGCGTCAGTGTCTCTTGGAAAACAGCCATGCCTCGAGACAATAGCCTGCGTATATGCCCTCAAGCCCACAACCTCACTCAATCCGACGCGAAAAAGCCGGGCGATCAAGCCCGGCTACAACTTCATAGCTACCCAATCGAATTAAAATACCCGTCTTAGAATTTAACCATCAAGCGATCGCCGCCGAGCCCGAGCCTGCTATTGACCGATTCGTAAAGTCGATCGTCTGAAATCCGGCTGGCCAGGCGCTCGCTGCTACGCGGGGCGATTGATGTAGCGTTGGCCACGACAGGTAATGCCGTACCCAGGTAACGTGCGCGCCGCACATCCGCAGGCGCTTTCATCTGCGCAAGCGGATCCATCACCGGCGTACGTGCGGGCATGACGCGAGATTCAAAACCACGCATCGCCGGATTCAGCAGCGGCCGACCGCCGAAGGTATTATCGTCGGATTGGGCAGCGGCGAAATTTTCCGCTATTGAGCGAGCGGACGGACTAGAAATGGCGACCTTATCGGCCGTACCACCAATTAACGCTGCCATCACCGATACTCGATCGGCGCCATCGGCACTTATGAAATTATTTTCAGAAGCCGCATTGATATCAGTGTCTTCCGTCGCCGCGAGCTCCGGCGCAATGATAGGTTGATATGAGACGACGTTGGAGGGATTCACGGTAACCAAGCCGGCATTCACTCGGACGTCGTTTATAGCATTTTGATCAACAAAACCGGGTAGAACAGCTGCGCTATGGCCGGAGTTCTGGGTTTGATAGTCGCGCACACTCAAGAAAGTCAGGGCTAACACCGCCGTGGCTCCGAGCGGTAAATGATAACGAGAAAGACCCGCCAAAGCGCGACTAGGCAACGTATGCCACCACGGACGTTTCGTCACGAGGGCTGCAAGTTGTTTAGCGCGAAGTTCGCGCTCGAATTGAGCCCAGAATTCCGGCGCAGGGCGCTCCGCCCGCTTCAGGCGTAGTAAATCCTCAATATTCAAGGGTTTCTGGTGATCAGACTTCATCGGCGCAAGTAGGGCTGGAGTTCAGCTTGCAAGAGTTGCTTCGCGTAGTGCAGCCGCGAGCGGACGGTCCCTTCAGAGGAATCCATGATCTCGGCGATCTCTTGGTGGCTCAGGCCCTCGATTTCGAATAAAGTTACCACGGTACGATGCTTGATAGACAGTTTCTGCATCGCTTCGTTCAATTTTTCCTGAAGTTCACGCACATAGGTATCTTTTTCGGCGCCACTCGTATCCGTTAGGGCAGCGATAATATCGCGAGACACGGGTTCGTCGGCATCGATTTGTTGAAGGCTAAAGAACGAGCGTAAACGGTGTTTACGCAGGTGACTGAGTGCCGTGTTAACGGCGATACGGTACAGCCAAGTAAAAAACGACGACTGCCCACTGAAGCGGTGAATCGACTGAAACGTTTTGATAAAGGCGTCTTGCGTGAGATCGGCCGCATCCTCGCGGTTCGAGGTCATATTATAAATGATTCCCAATACGCGTTCGCGGTATTTGAGAATCAATTGATCAAAAGCAGCCACGTCGCCAGCTTGCACGCGATGCACGACGGACATGTCGGCGTCAGCCTCAAGCACTCGTTCCGGGGAGGCAACGAGGGTTTTGCCTATGACCTTAGTGGCATGCATGACATCCTTAGCAAACACTCGTATAAGCGGGGCGCAAATGGAAATTTTGAGCTCAACCGTGAAGTTTTAAAATCAACCACCCCGTCACGGCCGGGCCCAGTCCTGCACGCGATGCTGCCGCCGTGAGCGACAATGATATCGCGGGCAATCGCCTAGCCGACCTCTGCGACACTATTTGTCTGGCCGGATCCGCGATAAACCCATCAAAAAGAAGCACTAAACTCTCCTTCGAAATTCTGGGCCTATTGCGAGTACGACAAAAGCGCCAAGCCCAACAGCGAAGCCGTGGCCTCGATTTTAATAACT
>Ga0136642_1000765_pt1 | contig 15457 bp, 16 predicted proteins | sample LowCatLa1302831Y_FD_115313 | JGI IMG/M metagenome (GOLD analysis project Ga0136642, IMG submission 115313) | Freshwater microbial communities from Lower Cathedral Lake, Yosemite National Park, California, USA - 13028-31Y | ecosystem: Environmental > Aquatic > Freshwater > Lake ... | reverse complement strand
CCTTGGCGACCGTGAGCGACACGCTGCGACCGACCATGGCGGTCGCCAACTCACCCTCGGACAACCCTGGTGAGACCGTGTCCACGACGCGGCCCTGACGAATGACGGTGATGACGTCGGCGACGGCTCGCACTTCTTTGAGCTTGTGGGTGATGAACAAGATTGACGTACCGGCCGCGGCCAGCGAGCGCATGATGTCCATAAGGGCATCGATTTCCTGCGGGGTTAGCACGGCGGTGGGCTCATCGAGGATGAGCAATTCGGCGTCGTGGGAGAGGGCCTTGATGATTTCCACGCGCTGCTGAAGGCCCACGGGCAGGTTCTCGACTATGGCGTCAGGGTCGACATCGAGACCGAAGCGGGTGCTCAGGGCGCGGATCTGGTCGGCGGCGGCTTTGGCGTCAAGCCGTCCCAGTGACTTCGTGGGCTCGAAACCCAACACGACATTCTCGGCCACGGTAAAGACGGGTACCAGCATGAAGTGCTGGTGCACCATACCAATACCCTTACGTACGGCGTCACCAGAGTTCGCGAAACGTACCGGTTCGCCGTTGATGAGCATCTCACCCTCGTCCGCCTGGAGCAGTCCGAAGACGACGTTCATCAACGTGGACTTACCGGCTCCGTTTTCACCCAATAAACAGTGGATCTGCCCCGGTTCTACCGTGAGCGAAATAGCGTCGTTCGCTGTGAAGGAACCGAAACGTTTGGTAATCCCTCGCAACTCGACTCGCATGATTTTCCATCGTAGTCATGAAAAAGACCCGGGCCAGAAGGCCCGGGTCTTTTTCGTCACCGCACGCGGGGCGTGCGCCGTGTGACTAGTTGTTGGCGGGGTACGCGTTCGGGTTGACCGAAATCGTGCCGGCCTTAATTCCCTTGGCAATCTTCGCGATGTCAGCCTTAACCATGGCGGAGGCCTTCGTCGAGTTGTACTCGAGTGCGGTGCCGTTGTTGGCGAGGGTGCCCAGGTAGGTACCACCCTTGAAGGTGCCCGCGTACGCAGCTTCGATCGCTGCAGCAACCGAGGGCTCAACACCCTTGGCCACGGTGGCGTTGAAGTACTTGCACTGAGCAGCGTCCGAGACACAGCCGTTCGAGTCGACCCAGGTCACGTAGTGACCAGCGCCGGCCTGCTGCGACGCGGCAACGGAGCCGAGGCCCACTGAACCCGCGACGGGGAAGACAATGTCGGCACCCTGAGCGAAGAAGTTCGCGGTGTCCTGCTTGCCAGCAGTCTGGTCCGAGAAGTTACCAATGAAGGTACCGGTACCGGGGCAGGCAGCCAAAGTGCAGGTGCCCTTACCAGGCGTGAAGCCCAGTGCCTTGACGTGGGCGTGGTTCACCTTGTTGTAGTAACGAACACCGGCAATGAAGCCGCTCTCGTACATGGCAACCGTGGGGAAGTTCATACCACCGTACGTCGCAACGACGCCGGTCTTCGAGGTAGCGGCGTCCAAGTAGCCACCGAGGAAGGCAGCCTGGTTGGTCTGGTACTGCAAAGCGAGCACGTTGTGCGACACCTTGGTCATTGGCGCGTCGTCGACAATGGCGAACTTCTGCGTGGGCGCAGCGTCAGCGGCAGCGGCAGTCGCAGCGTCCATGAGGAAGCCAACGGTCACGATGATGCCACAGCCCTGACCCTCGAACGTGGTGATGTTCGGAGCGTAGTCAGTGCTGGACTTCGACGAGAGGTACGAAATCGAGATGTCGGAGTGCGCCATCTTGGCGTCCTGCGCACCCTTCCATGCCGATGCGTTGAAGGACTTGTCGTTGATACCACCGGTGTCAGTAACGACACAGGCCTTAAAGCCGGTCATGGCTGCCGAGGCACTGGTAAGTGCGCTGCCGACGGTCAGAGTGCTGGCGACTAACGCCGAAGCTCCTAGAGCGGTGGCGAGGCGATTGAATTTCTTCATACTGTCTCCCTTGTTGATGGTTCTTGTGAACCGCTGCCTCCGGACCACCTCACCGGAGGCGGCCGAAGAAACTATGTTGAGACTACCGCTTGGCGCAGGGTCTCGGTCACTCCAGCGTCCCCGTTAGTGGCCGGCTGCGCCCGCGGCCTCGGGAGTGGGAGCGGGAGCCGCGTGGCTCGAGTGGTGTCCGACACGAGCCGGCATCAGGAGAGAGACGAAGAACGCGAGAGTCGTTATGCCACCAGCAACCTGGAAGGCCCGAACGTAGCCGTCAACGTAGGCCGCGTGGCGTGCCGCCAGCTGGACCATACTTCCCACGGTACCGCCACCGAGGGGCGCGCTGACCTGCAGTGCCGCCGCGGTGCGGTCCGCGGCGATGGTACCGAGCACGGCGAGGGAAAGGGAGCCACCAATCTGACGCGAGGAGTTCAGGACCCCCGAGGCGAGGCCGGCGTCTGCTCGGTCGACCTTGGCGGTCGCTGCCGTTGCCAGTGGGGCGAACAGCAAGCCCATGGCGAAGGAGGCGACGAAGGATGGGGGCAACAGGTCAGCCCAATACGTCGAGTGAGTGGTGATGAGGCTGAGCCAGAAGAAGCCACCGGTGGCGAGGGCTGATCCGACGAGGATGATCGGGCGTACACCGACCTTTACGAGTAGGCGCGATGAGGCCTGGGAGCCGATGATGATGGCGAGGGCCATTGGCAGAAAAGAGAAGCCCGCCCGAACGGCGCCGTATCCGAGGATTTCCTGGAAGTAGTAGGTCAGGAAAAACCACATCGAAAAGAAGGCGCCTCCGGCGAGGAGCATGACCAGGTTTGCGATGGTGAGCGGGCGCGAGTGGAAAATGCGGAATGGGATGAGTGGCTGCGTGGCCACTTTGGCCTCCCAGAACACGAAGCCGACAATGCCAACAGTGGCCACGCCCAGCCACTCCAAGGTCGAGCTCGCCCCCCATCCCTCGGTCGTGGTATTCACAACGGCGTAGATAAAGGCACTGAGCCCACCGGTAATGAGGAGGGCGCCAGTCACGTCCAACTTGGCGGTGGACTGCGCGTTGCGACGCTCTTGCAAGTACATCACGGCGGCGACAGTGGCGATGATGCCAAAGGGGACATTAACGAAGAAGCACCAGCGCCACGAGGTGAGGCCGGTGAGCAAGCCTCCGGCGAGACCGCCCACAGCACCACCCGCACCCGCAACTGCGCTCCAGGCTCCTATTGCTTTCGGCATGCGAGGGCCAGCAAACGTGGTGACGATGATGGTCAAGGTCGCGGGGGACAAAATGGCACCGCCGAGACCTTGAACAGCACGGGCGATAATCATTTCCGCACCCGTATGCGCCACGCCCGCCCCCACGCTGGCCAAAGTGAAAATAAGCACGCCAACAAGGTAGACCCGACGCCGGCCAAAGAGGTCGGCGCACCGTCCACCCAGGAGCAAAAAGCCGGCGAAGGTCAGTACGTACGCATTCACAATCCACTGGGCCTTGGTCTGACTCAAGTGCAGGTCAAAACCCATGTGGGGCAGGGCGACATTAACGATGGAGACGTCGAGGACGACCATGAACTGGGCAACGCAGGCGATGGTGAGGATGAGCCAATCGGGGGCGTGACGGTGGAGGGGGATTTGGGGGGAGGACATACCCGCATGCTACGGCGGTCGCCCGCGCCGTAGTGCACCCGAGCGACGTGGGAGAATAGTGGCATGACTGCTCAGTACATCTACGCAATGCGCGACTTGCGCCGCTTCTACCCACCAGACCGTGAAGTCCTCAAGGGCATCAATCTTTCCTTCTATCCGGGCGCCAAAATTGGGGTCATTGGCTCGAATGGCTCCGGGAAGTCGTCGTTGCTACGCATCATGGCCGGACTGGACGACGGCTTCTCCGGTGAGGCTCGACTGACCCCTGGTTTCACGGTGGGCTACCTGCCACAAGAGCCCCAGCTCGACATCACCAAGAACGTGGTGGAGAACGTGGCGGACGGCGTGGCCGAGCAGCGCGACTTGCTCGCCCGCTTCAACGAGGTCTGCGCCGGATTCGCCGATCCGGACGCTGACTTTGACGCCCTCCTCGCCGAACAGGCCACCCTGCAAACGAAAATTGACGCGCTCGAAGCGTGGGACCTAGACCGCAAGCTCGAGATTGCCATGGATGCCCTGCGCCTACCACCGGCGGACGCCGACGTGACCACCCTCTCCGGTGGCGAGAAGCGTCGCGTGGCGTTGTGCCGTCTCCTCCTGTCCAAGCCCGACTTGCTGCTGTTGGACGAGCCGACGAACCACCTCGATGCCGAATCGGTGGCGTGGCTCGAGCGGACGCTACAGGACTACCCCGGTACGGTGGTTGCCATTACCCACGACCGCTACTTTCTCGACAACGCAGCGTCGTGGATTCTCGAACTGGACCGGGGTCACGGCATTCCCTACGAGGGCAACTACACCGGCTGGCTGGAGCAGAAGCAGGCTCGACTCGCCGCAGAAGAAAAGTCTGACAAGGTCCGCCAGGCCGCCCTCGAACGCGAGCTCGAGTGGATTCGCATGGCCCCCAAGGCCCGCCAGAGTAAGGGTAAGGCTCGTCTGAACGCCTTCAACGACTTGGTCGCTGAGGCAGAAGCCGCCGAACGCCGGGCCGACAGGATGGAAATTGCGATCCCCGCCGGACCTCGCCTGGGCGATGTGGTGGTCAACGCGACGAACCTGACCAAGGCGTTTGACGACCGCCTCTTAATTGAGGACCTGAACTTCATGCTGCCCCCCGGCGGCATTGTGGGCATCATCGGGGCCAACGGTGCTGGCAAGACGACATTATTCAAGATGCTCACGGGCATTGAAACGCCGACCAGCGGCGATCTCCAGGTTGGCACGACAGTGCAGTTCGCTTACGTGGACCAGTCACGAGACAATCTCGATCCTGACGCCACGGTCTTTGACGAAGTCAGTGGTGGTCAGGAGCACATGATTGTTGGTAACCGTGAGATTCACGCCCGCGCCTACGTGGCCAGCTTCGGTTTCAAGGGTTCCGATCAGCAGAAGAAAGTCGGTGAACTCTCCGGTGGTGAACGAAACCGCGTGCAGCTGGCCAAGGTCTTGCGCAGTGGCGGCAACGTTCTGCTCCTCGACGAACCCACCAACGACCTCGACGTGGACACGCTCCGCGCCCTCGAAGACGGCCTGCTGGGCTTCCCCGGCTGCACCGTGGTCATTAGCCACGACCGCTGGTTCCTCGACCGCATTGCCACTCACGTCCTCGCGTTCGAAGGTGACGCCGTGGTGCGGTGGTTCGAGGGGAATTTCTCGGACTATGAGGCCGATCGCCACAAGCGTCTGGGCACCGACGCGGACACTCCCCACCGCATCAAGTACAAGCCGTTGACGCGCTAACCATGGCCGGTACCGATTACTCGACGTACCTCAAAATCAATGACCTGTTGACCCTCCAAATCCCACTCACCGACGACGCTCCCGACGAGTTGCTCTTCATCGTCGTGCACCAGAGTTACGAACTCTGGTTCAAGGTCATCATTGATGAAATTGAACGCGCCACGGCGGCCCTACGTGACGGTGCGCCGTGGAGGGCTCGACCGCACCTGACCCGCGTGGTGACGGTTGAAGGGCTGCTGCTCGCCCACCTCGTGGTGCTCGAGACTATGTCACCTGAGGGCTTCCTCGCCTTTCGCGACCCCCTTGATCCCGCGTCGGGTTTTCAGTCCTTCCAGTTCCGCGCCATTGAATTCCTCAGTGGTGGCGGGAAGGAGTCCATGTTGTCGTTCCCGCTCTTCAGTGATGAAACGAAGGCGTGGTTGCGCGACATCGCCGCGTGTCCCTCGCTCGCCGACGGACTCCGGGCCGCCGTGGAGCACCTTGTGCCCGGTGAGGAGCCCTACCTCGAAAAGCTGGTGGCGATCTACCGCTCCCACTCGTCACCGGAGCGTGCGGCCCTGCACGAAGTGGCCGAGCTTCTCCTCGATCACGATGAGCACCTGATGTCCTGGCGCTACCAGCACATGCTCATGGCCGGTCGTCAAATAGGCCGCCGACAGGGTACCGGAGGGTCTGACGGCATGGCGTATCTTGAAACAACGCTCGGGGCGCGACTGTACCCCGAGCTCTGGGAAGTGAGGTCCGTACTGTGATAACGCGCAACGACTGTCAGTTGCTGGACGAAGGGGACGCTCTCGCACCCCTGCGCGATTCGTTCTTGCTCGAGCCGGGCGAAATTTACTTGGATGGCAATTCGCTCGGTCCCTTGAGTAGAGAAGCGAAACAGCGGGTTGAAACAACGCTGAACGACGAATGGGCCAAGGGACTCGTACGGTCCTGGAACGCCGCTGGTTGGATGGACAAGCCCCTCACGGTGGGGGCGCGTCTGGCCACCATGATCGGCGCCAACGAGTCCGACGTGGTGTGCGCAGACACGTTGACCTTCATGCTCGCCAAGTTGATTGGCGGCGCCCTCGAACTTCGCCCCGATCGCCACGTGCTGATCACTGACGCCGCCAACTTCCACTCCGACGTCTACATCGCCGAAGCCATCGCCGCACGAGCCGGTCGCCCAATCGAAGTACGGGCCATTGATCGCACCACGCTGTCTGATCACCTGAGTGACGATGTGGCCCTGGTCATGTTGACTCACGTCGACTTTCGTACGGGCGAACAACTCGACCTCTACGGCATCACAGCCCAAGTGCACGAGGCTGGCTCCCTCATGCTCTGGGACTTTGCTCACTCCACGGGCGCGGTACCCCTCGACGTGACGGCAGCCAATGTGGACTTTGCCGCGGGCTGTGGATACAAATACCTCAATGGTGGGCCGGGTGCCCCCGCGTTTGGCTACATTGCCCCACGCTGGCAGAACGTGATTAGGAACCCGCTGCCCGGCTGGCTCGGTCACGCTCGCCCGTTTGACTTCACCCTCGACTACGTACCGGCGAAGGGTATGCGGAGTTTTGTCACCTCGTCGCCGTCAATCCTCGCGCTTTCGGCGCTGGACGGTGCGCTCGATGTGTTTGCCCGCACTTCAATGGAGGCCCTGCGGGCCAAGAGCCTGGCCCTTACTGACCTGTTTATTGGCCTGGTCGACGAACGCCTGCCAGGTGTTTTCGAGGTCGTCACGCCGCGCGAACACGCCCGACGAGGGTCGCAAGTATCGCTTCGGCACACCGAGAGCTACGGCATTGTTCAGGCCATGATTGCCCGTGGTGTGACGGGCGACTTCCGTGATCCCGACATCGCTCGCTTCGGGTTCGCGCCGCTGTACCTTCGTTTCGTCGATATCTACGACGCCGTCGACCACCTCGTCGCCGTACTGGCGAACCAGGAACACCGCGACGAGCGTTTTGCTCACCGCAACCCCGTCACCTAGAACAGTCGTTAGGTCCCGTTCGCTGGGTAGGAGAAGAAGCCCTCGCCGCTCTTTCGCCCGAGTTTCCCCTCGTGCACCATGGTGCGCAGCAGTGCCGGTGCCTGCATCTGGGGCTCGGCGAAGGACTCGTTTAGGAGGTCGGCAATGGCCAACGTCGTGTCCAGTCCAATGAGGTCGGTGAGGCGGAGGGGGCCCATCGGGTGGGCACAGCCGAGCATCATGCCGTTGTCAATGTCTTGGGCGCTGGCGAGGCCTGATTCGAAGAGGCGTATGGCACTCACCAGGTACGGAATGAGTAGGTAATTCACGATGAAACCGGCCTGGTCGGGCGCGGAAATGGCTGTCTTGTTGAGCGTGGCCGCGAGGTCGTAGGCGAGACGCTTGGCCTCGTTGCTTGTGCGAGGGGCCGCGATGACCTCGACCAACTTCATGACGGGGACTGGATTGAAGAAGTGCAGCCCAATAACGCGCTCGGGGTGGGCCGTCACCTCGGCAATCGAGTGGATGGGGATTGACGACGTGTTGGAGGCGAGCACGGTGGTGGGGTCGCATAGGTCGCCGAGGCGACGAAAGAGGTCGTACTTAATGTCGGCCTGCTCGGACACCGCTTCGATAACGGCCTCCACGGGAGCGAGTTCCTCGAGCACCGTCGTGAAATGCAGTCGCCCCGCCGCGTCGTCGTGTTCCGCGACAGTCAGATTGCCACGTTCGAGTGACTTCGCCAGTGCGGCGAATACTCGGGTGCGGCCGATCTCGAGCGCCTCGGGGGATGATTCGACCACCGTGACGGTAAGGCCGGAACGCACACACACCTCGGCGATACCGCCGCCCATCTGGCCACAGCCCACAACCCCAATGTGTTCCACTGAAAACTCCTCAAGCGCCACGCTCGTGACGCACCAAGTGTAGAGAGCAAATTTCAGTGGGCGTGACCACCGCCGAGGACTAAAGTTGTCCGAGTGACAAGTGTCACATTTTCGCAAGGAGTCGCAGTGAGCACCGTCAACGTCATCGTGGAAATACCGGCTGGTAGCCAGAACAAATACGAATACGACCACGAAACCCACACCATCATGCTGGACCGCCACTTGATTGTGTCGATGGGGTACCCCGCTGAATACGGCTTCATTCCCGACACCCTCGGCGGCGATGGTGACCCACTAGATGCGCTGGTACTCACGGCCTACCCCACGTTTCCCGGCTGCCTCATTCAGACCAAGATTCTTGGCATGTGCGTCATGACGGATGAAAAGGGTGAAGACGCCAAGCTCATCTGTGTCCCAACGTACGACCCCGCGTGGAAGTCGGCGAACGACATCACCGACGTGCCCCAGGCCACCCTCGACCGCATTAAGCACTTCTTCACCGTCTACAAGGACCTCGACGAGGGTAAGTGGGTCAAGGTTGAGAACTGGGCGAACCGCGAAGCCGCGCTCGCCGAGCTGGAGGCGTCGAAAGCTCGCTTTCAGGGCTAGCCCCCTACGACACAGGTATTGCCTAGTGTCATTACATGGACTCATTTGATTTTTCAGACACCATCAGCATTGCCGCATCCCCCGAAGTGGTCTTCGCTCTGGTGAGCAACCTCGCCCTCATGGGCTCGTGGTCGCCCGAGAACACGGGTGGGTCGTGGCTCGATGGCGCTACCGCTGCAGCGCTCGGTGCGCGCTTTGAGGGTACTAACAGAAGTGGTGACGATACGTGGTCGACCACGGCCACCGTCACGCACTTCGAACCCGCGAGCGCCTTCGGGTTCCACGTGACGTGGGAGGACTACGACATCTCTGACTGGCTGTTCACTCTTACACCCACTAATGAGGGGTGCGATCTCCGCGAATCATGGTCCGATTGTCGACCCGCTTCGTTTCTCGAAGAGGACGCCGAGGCCGGCTTTGATCGAGCAGCGTTTACCCGCACCTCAATTCGCACGACGATCGAGCGACTCAAAGAAACCTGCGAAGCATGAGCCTCTCAAAGTCTTCAGATCTGATGCGGGTGCTCGAGGCAGCTCGCTCTCCCGAGTGGAAACTGCAACTCTCGGGTGCCGATATTGTGGCCGAGCACGACTCGGGTGTCCCCGGACTGCCCTGGACGGTGGTGGCGCGTCGTGGTGGGCGAGGCATGAGGCTCTCGTTGTATCAGCCGGGTGATGACACATCAATTGAGGGATCCTCACTCGGAGAAATTTCGGGTGCCGCTCGCGACATGGGTCGACAATTGCGCACCTACCTCGAAGAGGCACCGCTCGTCGACACGCTCTAAGTGTCGCGTTTTCTAGACTGACAAGAGACAAGGAGTGACGTGCAATTTTCTCTAGAACAGTTTCCTGAAGTGCTCCATCCCCTGCTCAGGGCGTTCGACATTGACTTCGCCCCCAAGCGACCACCGGCCACCAGCATGGTCGCGGTCGCCACGCTGGTGGCCATCGTGCTCTCACTCGCCGCGGACTGGGGACTGGCCAAAATTGGCATTGCCGTCTACCCAGATCAGCGCAACTACCAGCACTTTCAGTTTGGCGAATACGCCAAACTGACCATCATCGGCATTTTGGGTGCGGGGGTGGCGTGGCCCATTGTGGCCCGTATTTCCTCCATGGCCAAGCGGCTCTACTTCAAGCTCGAAGTCATTGTCGTTCTCGTGACGTTCCTGCCGGATATCGCAATTTGGTGGCTCGGACAGCCGGCCACGGCGGTCTTCGTGCTTGTGTGGATGCACGTGGCCATCGCGGTCATTACGTATCCCGTGATTGTCATCCTGGCACCAGTGCGTTCACACCGTCAGGGTTAGGCCTCGACGAACGGGAAGTCGGAGGTCGCGTCGGTTGATCCGTCGTAGTACTGGACGAAGACCTCGTAGTCTTCCAGGGCAGCGATGACTTCGTAGGCGTCGCGACCACCACAGACGACTGCCGTCGCCAACGCGTCGGCCATGCCGAGGTTCGGTCCAACCACACTGGCGCTGGCTGCGCGAGCACCGAAATGGCCCGCCTTGGTGTTGAAGAGGTGCTGACTACGGGCGTAGCCGCCGGAGGTCGCGAGGGCGTGCTCCAGACGCACCGAGGCGATAAGCCGATTGGGGTCAGCCGCAGAGAGAATGCCGGCGAGTAATGGCTCTCCCTCGGCAGTCGTCCCCGAGGCGACGATGTCGCCGGCCGCATTGACGATGACGCCAGTGAGGTCGAGGGCGATAAAGTACCCCGCGGCAACTTCCGCCGCCCAGCCCTTCACGAAGCCGGTTGGGTCCAGCCCGTTCGGTAAGGCCCAGGGATCGAACCATCCACCACTCATCTCCTTCGCCACGGTGCAGTAGTCGAGCACCTCGCTAATGAGCAACGGTGCGTCCTGCAGGTCGAGGTCACCGCGACGAACCTGACTCATCGGACTCTGGGGTTTCCAGAGCGAGAAGACCTCGTCGGCGGTACGCAGTGCATCCTGCGCCTGAGCGAGTTGGGCGTCGAGTTGAGGATGCAGGGAGGCAAAATCGAACGTCACAACGGTTCCCATTACTTCGAACCGTTCGTGACGAACGAAGCGGGCCACCTTACAAGCCGAGCTTGGTGAGCGCGCTCTGCAGTGAGGCTTGGAACCCGGCTGAGGTGTAACTGGCCCCCGAAATTGACGCAATCTTCGCACTCTGAGCGGCCATGGCCTCATTGATCAAGAGTGGAATTGCCTGACCGTCGATGTACGCCGACTGACCACTACCAAAGTCGTTGAGTGAGGCAACCTTGACGCTCTTGATGGTTTTGCCATTGACGGTCACGGACACTGACATGGTGCCGAAGTTGTAGTTGTACGTGGCACCGACGGCGGTTCGGGTCGCCGACACCGTGGTCGTCGTCGTTGGCGGCACTGAGGTGGTAGTGACGGGTGGCTTAGTAGTGGTCGTTGTCGGCGTGTGGTGAACAGTCGTTGTCGGGGTGTGGTGAACCGTGGTCGTGGTCGTGGTCGTGGGGTGCTTATGCTTCGCCACATTCGGGGTTGCACCATTGGCCGCCGTGCAGATGGTCGTCGTGGTGACGGCGTGAGCCGTACGGGTGCTGGGCACCGAGGAAGCGGCGAGCTTGACGTGGATGGGTCCCGACGCTGACATGTCAGTACCGTCGTTACCTTCATTGTCGTCACCACCAACGCCGCTCGGGCCACCGGTGCCATTGGGACTGACGGGGATGGAGTGGATCGTCGACGTCGTTGGCGCGGGGGTGGTGGTTGCGGGGACGCTTGGTGACGTTGTCGTCGCGCAGCGGGCGTGACTCACGGCTACGCCGTTCGATGAGGACACTGTGTTGGACATCGGAGCGGACGTCGTGGTCGGGGCCGGGGTGCTCGTGGGCACGGTACTAGTGGAGGAGGTTGCCGTCGAGTGGACGGTTGTCGACGTCGTGGCGCCACCAGTCGAAACGACTCCGACTGATCCCGCCCCGCCCGAGAGCGAGAGGTGAATCGTGGCTGGTGTGGACCGGAAGGTCAAGACGGAGGAGAGTCCGACGACGGTACCTACAAGAACAAAGGGGGCTCGGCGCATCATTAGAAGGTAAACCTTTCGTAGTGGATTTGAGAAGCAGGAACATTGAGGGCCGTTAAGACGCCTTGGACGAAGTTCATGAAGCCATCGGGGCCGCACATGAAGACATCGCTCGACGCAATGGCCGGAGCCAGTGTGGTGAGCACCGCCCCATCAAAGGGTACTTCGTTCGGGAGTCCGATCACCTCCGTGTACGACCCAGCGCGGGCAGCCACGAACTCGCGGATCTCGTCGCGGTGGGCGATCTCCTCAACGGCGTTGGCACGCATGATGAAGTTGACGGCGACGCCGTGGGGAAGGTCCTCTAGTAATGACCGCAGCGGGGTAATGCCGATTCCTGCGGCAATCATGACGATCTGCTTCGTCTCGCTCTTGTGGTGAGTGAAGGCGCCGTAAGGTCCCTCAGCGAAGACGCGCGTGCCCGGCTGTAACGTCGCGAGCGCACTGGACTGATCACCGAGGCTCTTGACCGTGAGACGCATGTAGGGGGGGCGAGGCATCGCGGAGATCGAGTACGGGTGTGAGTGAGTCCACAGCCCCTTAGTCATAAATCGCCACTGGAAGAACTGCCCGCCCGAAACAGCCAGGCGCCGAAGGTTTCGTCCTTCGACTACCACGGCGTAGGTCTTGGGCGCGACTTCCGTGACTGACGCCACTTTCAGCTGCCAACGAAAGTTGCGCCACAGGGGGAGACCCACACGAACGGCAAGAACGACAATGCCCAACGCGGCCCACGCCAGCTCCCACGCTGCGGTGGTGAGTGGGTGTCCAATGAAGACGACACCGGTGCGAATTTCGTGAAAGAACACGAGGGCGAGTCCGAGGTACGTGTAGAGGTGGACCGACCACCACGTCTCGTACTTCATTCTGCGACGGGCCTGACGAATCGAGGTTGCGGCCGCCATCGTGAGGAGGCCGAAGCCGACGAATGCCGCGAGCATGTCGGGGTAGTGCAAGACGAAATTAATGGTCTGTGCGACCAGGCCAGTCTTCTGCATCTGGGCGTAGGCGACGATCAACGTAACGACGTGGACAAACAAGAGCCAGTAGGTGTAGGGCGCAAGAAGACGGTGCCAACGGACGAGGTGGTCCTGACCGAGCGACTTCTCGAGAACGGGGAGCCGCGTAATGAGTACGGTCATGAGCAGGAGTCCATACGCACCGATCATGCCGGAGAGGCGTCCGCTGTAGAGCCACCAGCCACCCGCCGCGTGCAGTCCGCTCATGCTGAAGGTCGTCAGGGTGACTGCCACGATGGCGCCGAGTCCTAGCCCGGCAATGGTGAGGGCGAGGGAGACGTAGTGGCGCGACGGCACCGAACGCAGAGGCCGGCGAGTGAAGGCTGATTCTGGTCCCCAGTTCACTGTCTCGGGGGTGCGGTGCTGTACGGAAGTCATAGGTCAGATTACGTCGGCAACGTAAGAAAAGGCACAAATTTCTACGTCAGGCCCACTAAGAGTTCACCGCCGCGTTCTTAGCGGGGGCCGAAGGCACCACCGTCGATGCCGAGTTTTTCGCTCACCGCACTGAGGTGGGCGTGGAGTTCGTCAAGAAGGTCGGTGTTCACCTTGACCTGCTGCAACATCAACGTGCTTTCAGCGATGAGCACCTTTATGTCGTCGGTGTTCTGGGAGGTATGCAGCGCAACTTCAGCACTAATGGCATCCGATCGCTTAGCCGCAATCAAGAGAGCCGCTGCTTGGACACCGGCCATCATCGACAGGAACAAGTTGAGAAGAATATAGGGATACGGATCAAACGCTTTGTGGTGCAGCACGTGTTGCAGGAAGTAGGTGTTGGTCAACGTCCAGGCAATCATCACGCCGAAGAACGAGAAAACAAATGGCCACGAGCCCATGGCGTTGCGCATGCGGTCAGCGGCTCGTTCCCCGAGCGAAAGGTCAGCTCCCGATCGGACCCCGGGGTGGAGATGCCATTGTGAGCCCAAGCGCTGTTCTTTCATGGCACCAACTGTTGCACACTATTGATCACGACGTGGTGTGTTGAACGCACCATTCGAAGAGTGATTGCTGGTCCTGACGAGGGTCCTTTGGTCGCGTTCCCGGCATCTTGTACTCACTTCGGGGGCGGCGGTCGAGAAAGAAGTGGCCATCGTGACGTGCCAACGTTGGAGTACTCACCAGCCACAGCAGCGTGTCAATGCCTTCGGCGGGTGTACGCAACCAGCGACGGAGAAAACGGTAAAACCCTGGCAGTGAATCTGCGAGTCCTGGCGTGTCACTCCACCCTGGATGAGTCGACGCAAAGAGTAGGGTTCGGGGGTCGTGCAAGAGTGCGAGTTCGTGGGTGAGCACCACCTGGGCGCGTTTCACCCGGGCGTAGGCTTTGACGCCATCAAAGTTGGCGGGCGTCATGACGAGGTCCGCCAGTGAGAATTTCCAGCTATACATCCCGCCCGAGGACATCGTGATGACGCGTCCAGGGGCCGCCTTGATCAGAAGTGGCTCGAGCAGCGAGGTTAAGAGAAATGGTCCCACTACCTGTGACGCCACGGTGACCTCAAGGCCTTCGGCGTTCGTAGTGAAGGCGGGAGCGATCGCGCCAGCATTGTGAATAAGAACGTGCACCGTGTCGGTCAGAGCGGCGATTGCCTCGGCGGCTCGACGAACTGCGTCGAGTGAGCCGGTATCGGCGACCACGGGGAACAAGTGGACCTGAGGGTGTCGTGCGGCGATTGCTGCACAGACACCGATTGTCTTTTCTTCGTTACGGCCAATGAGAACCACGTTGGCTCCGGCCACCGCCATTGACTCCGCCGCCTCGAGGCCGAGACCGGATGTCGCACCGGTGATAACAATCCAACGCCCGTCGAGCGAGGGCAGTGCTTCCCACTGAGCAGTCCGCGATCGAACCTGGTACCCGACGCGCGAGAAACTGAGAACGACCGTTCCCTCGAGGAAGGCATCAATAGCCCGAGCCAGTGCCTTCTTCATCAGCGATTAAGTTCGCGACGGAGCCCTTCGCGAGCCTTGTTCCCAATGCCGCGGAACATCACCGCGACAATCGGGGTCGCCCAGCGGAACGAACCGCGCGTGTCGAGCACGGCGTCGTACGTCACAGCGGAGCCTTCAGGCGTGGCTGCGAAGGTGATCTCGTCGACCGACTTCACCTTGTCAGTTTCTGCCACCAACACGAGGCGCTTACCGGGTTCGTAGGCCGCAATGACGTATTCGAGGGGGAGAACGGATTTGCCGAAGGCTGCCTGCAGGAGGAAACGGGAACCGAGGGCGACCGGACCATCGCCTAGTTTTTCCGCGGCGACGACGCCGGGGTCCCAGATGGCGGCGTTCGAAAAGTCGGCCATATAGTCAAACGCAGTGGCGAGGTCCATCGTCGACGAAACAGTGGTGCGGTAGTGGGCCATATGTCCTCCTGACAACTTCCCCTAGGTTACGGGTAACGTTCCTAGCGGGGTACAGCGAGTGCACGAGCACGGTCTGTTGCGAAAGGGAAGTAGTGCGAATCGCCATTGTCGGAAGCGGTGTAGCGGGTCTAACGGCCGCCCATTTGCTCAACCCTCACCATGAGGTCACTCTCTTCGAGGCCGATGGCCGCCTGGGGGGTCACGCGCACACCCACGAAGTGGAAAGTAACGGTGAGTTTTACCCGGTGGATACCGGCTTCATGGTGT
>Ga0136642_1000764_pt1 | contig 15473 bp, 12 predicted proteins | sample LowCatLa1302831Y_FD_115313 | JGI IMG/M metagenome (GOLD analysis project Ga0136642, IMG submission 115313) | Freshwater microbial communities from Lower Cathedral Lake, Yosemite National Park, California, USA - 13028-31Y | ecosystem: Environmental > Aquatic > Freshwater > Lake ... | reverse complement strand
GCACGTGGTCAGGATCCTGCGGGTCGCCTGTGCCATGGAGTTTGAGGTACAACCGCAGTCTTTCTGGCCGGTTTTGCGCAGTGAGGCCATCCAGGAGGCTCGGTTCCAGCGCGAATTCTATAGCGTCCAAGAGCATGGGTTCGCTGAGCACAGCAATCGGCGCGTCTTCCCGAATGACACCGTCACGCCTGTACGAAGGTGACGCGGTGCTCAACGGACCAACCTGCACGACGACGGACATCGTGTTTAATACAGTGTGTTACAAGTATGCACGACGTAGAACTTGTATGCGTCACGCATCCAATTCAAGTCTTTGGCTATTCGAATGGAATGTGCGGCCCTGAATTGAAGTATGCACTCCAACTAGGCCGAGACGATATTGTTGAGCTTTGAGGTCGCGCGGTGCATTTGTGTGAATAAATGAACCCGTTCGACGTCGGCCGTTTTGCTGTACCGGCGGGCGAATTTTGCCCACACGCGCGTTGTAGTGTCATGCCCTGCGCCTGTGAAAAGTAAGTACGAAAGTTTGCCCTGTTCACGGTGCACAGGCGCACAACCTCGTCGCAGGGGAGGCGTGCCAACACGACGTCCTGCGCGGGCCCAACCAACCAAAAACCCGACATCGAAGGGGTTCATCATAAAACCTCTCATACCACATGTAAATACCTTCACCCAGGAACAGCCCACAGCTTGGCTGTGTGGTCGTTTGAGCACGTGGCCAGCGTGCGCCCGTCGGGGCTGAACGCCAAGGATAGTATATAGCTGGCATGTCCTTGAAGCGTCGCCGCGTGCGCGCCCGTCTCCACGGTCCACAGCATGACGGTGCGGTCTTCCGAGCCCGTGGCCAGCGTGCGTCCGCCGGGGCTGAACGCAACGGAACACACCGCACCGCCGGCGTGTCCCTCAAGCGTCGCTAAGCACGCCCCCGTCCCCACGCCCCACAGCTTGGCGGTGCCGTCAATTGACCCGGTGGCCAGCGTACTGCCGTCGGGGCTGAACGACATGGACCAGACCCAATTGGTGTGGCCTTGCAGCGTCCGAATAAAAGTTCCCGTCCCCACGCCCCACAGCATGGCGGTGTGGTCGGCTGAGCCCGTGGCCAGCGTGCGTCCGTCGGGGCTGAAGGCCACGGCATTCACCGGAAGGGTGTGTCTCCTTAGCGTCCAGAGGAGTGCGCCCGTCCCCACATCCCACAGCTTGGCGGTGCGGTCGTACGAGCCCGTGGCCAGCGTGCGCCCGTCGGGACTGAACGCCATGGACCAGACCTCACTGGTGTGTCCCGCCAGCGTCCAGAGGAGTGCGCCCGTCCCCACCTCCCACAGCTTGGCGGTGCGGTCCTGCGAGGCTGTGGCCAGCGTGCGCCCGTCCGGGTTGAAGGCGACGGCATTCACCGGACGGGTGTGTCCCGCCAGCGTCCAGAGGAGTTCGCCCGTCCCCACCTCCCACAGCTTGGCGGTGTGGTCGTTTGAGCACGTGGCCAACGTGCGCCCGTCGGGGCTGAAGGCGACCGCAAGCACCCACCCGGTGTGTCCCGCAAGCGTCGAGATGAGTGCGCCCGTTCGCGAGTTCCACAGCTTGGCGGTGCGGTCATATGAGACCGTGGCCAGCGTGCGCCCGTCGGGGCTGAAGGCGACGGAACACACCGCACCTCCGTGTCCCGCAAGTGTCTTGTGCCGTCGCCCAGTGACGAAGCGGCACTCCTCCATAAAGTCCGCCTGTGCATCATGAACGTGGCCGTCCGGCCACACGCCGGCCCAGACCGACGGCACCGCCGGAAACGCAGCCTCTGTGCTGGCAGCTTGGCGCATCGCGTACTGGGTGTCCCAGAAGCCCGGGGTGTCGCACATCACGCGGTTTGCCCTGTTCACAGTGCACAGGCGCACAACCTCGTCGCAGGGGAGGCGTGCCAACACGGCATCCTGCGCGGGCCCAACCAAGGAACCGACATCGAAGGGGTTCATTATGAAACGTCTCAGACTGCAGCTATATAACCTTGCAGTGGTCATGCAGTGATGGTCGTGTTTGCCCTGAGCGCTCGTCTGCCAGCATCACCAATGTGATTGTCGAGCACATCCAGTGTGGTTTGTGGTTGCGTTTGTCGTGGTTGCGGAAAAGGTCCAGGGAAAAGCTGAGGAATTCGCCACCCGCCAACCGGCCCCCTCCGGCCAGAGCCTGCCCTCGGTTCGGCGAACCGCCCGAGAACCGTACCGGCAAATGCACATAGGTTATATTTACAGTTTTTACGATTATTCAACAACAAATGTCAGTTCACGTTCAATTTGGCCCCGTGCGCAACAGCCTGGAGACATGCCGGGATGATGATGATGTTGACCCAATTTCACTTGACGTTCTGCGTCCTCCAGTCTTTGAAAAAGATGGCCGCTGTTTCAATTTGGACACGCTCGCAGAGTGGCTTTCAACCATTCCAGACGCCGAGGCGCGTATTCCCAAGTTTTACAACAGAAACCCAAACACAAACCTGCCGTTCCGCAGCGCCGAGCGTCTAGAAATATTTCAAACCGCGGGGGTGAACGACCCAGCTCATGGAAACAATCGTCTTTACGATATCAGAGACGACGCATCAGATATAGCTAACCCAGAGGGGGATCTTGATGCTGAGCTTTTGTTTGAAAACCCCGAGCTGCTTCTGCACGACATCGAAAACGGATTTGGCGATGAAGACCACTTGATCGTTGCACTGGAGTATTGTACTGATGATCCAACCAATCAAATGTGGATGCGTGTTGCAAATGCCATTTTTGCTCGGGCAGATTTTGATGCGGCTGATATCTTTGACACTCTTTCATTGGACATTGTAAATGACGACTATGCAGTGCAAACCATGCTTTTCATCATTGAGCATGGCCCAAACATCAACCCAAACCTGGAACTACCTGTACCGTATCGGTTTAACCATCCAGACGAAGACGATGAAGATGAAGCAGCAGATGAAGAAGCTGAAGAATATCTGCACCAGCCAGGGCTGTTGTCTCTCGCTTGGCAACACGACGAGTTTGCACCCGTGATCGAGGCGCTTCTTCACCGTGGGGCTGACGGAAATGTGCGCAGCCGGCTTCAGCAAACCCCTCTCATGTGTGCGGTGATTCGAGGTCACGCTGAAAACGTTCGCGTTCTCCTTGCTGGTGGTGTTGACCAAACGCTCGTCGATTCAAAGGGACACAACGCGCTCCACTACGCGCAACAGGGCAGCAACAACACCATCATTCGGCTTCTTGGAGGGCGCAGACGCAACGTACGACGACGTGAGTTTCATTGAACAGTTTGCAATCAAATGGAGTACAGGGGGTCCCTTTTTTAAGAAGTTCCACCTGCAAGAAGTGAGTGTGTGTCGGAGGCATCAGTCTGGGAAAAGTCAGCGTGTTCCCAGGGAAAAACGGAGGAATTCGCCATCCGCCATCCGGCCCCCCTCCGGCCAGAGCAGGCCCTCGGTTCGGCGAACCGCCCGCGAACCGTACCGGCACATTCCCTGGGAAAAGTCCGGGAAGAGTCGGTGTGTTCCCAGGGAAAAACCGAGGAATTCGCCATCCGCCATCCGGCCCCCCTCCGGCCAGAGCCTGCCCTCGGTTCGGCGAACCGCCCGCGAACCCCTCGGTTCGGCGAACCGCCCGCGAACCGCGAATTGTACCGGCACATTCCCTGGGAAAAGTCCGGGAACCGAGGCCCGATTCCCGGGGAACCGAGAAATGGTCGCGGCGACACCGCGCCCTACCCCTCCGTGGGTCTCTACGTATGACGAGGTCTACAAAATGGCGCAACACGGACTTGACGCGGCGACGACTCTTGAGTGCTCAACAACACGCAAGACGGCGCATCTCATCCTTAAAGTCACCCCGCGCCTCCGCCTTGGGGGGCTCTTGAAACCACCTCGCCTGAAGCCCGCACTTTGTCTCGTCGAGCCGCACGAGCGCGGCGAGCGTGTGCTTCGCCCCACAGCCCCGGAGCGCCGTGACGGACCGGGAGCAGGTGCCCTCGCCGGCTTTAAAAAACACGCAGATGCGGCAGAGCGTGAAGGATGCCATCGCACAACGACACGCTCTAAAGAAAGTAAATATTGAAATGACAGACTCACGCTTGAACAGCCCACAGCTTGGCGGTGTGGTCATACGAACCCGTGGCCAGCAAGCGCCCGTCGGGGCTGAATGCAACGGAACGCACCCATTTGGTGTGTCCCCGAATCGTCGTTATGAGCGTGCCAGTCTCGACAGCCCACAGTTTAGCGGTCCTATCGTCCGCCCCGGTGGCCAGTGTGCGCCCGTCGGGGCTGAATGCAACGGAATGCACCCATTCGGTGTGTCCCCGAAACGTCCTAATGAGCGCACCCGTCCGAGCGTCCAACAGCGTGGCGGTGCAGTCGGTCAACCCGCAGGCAAGTGACCGCCCGTCCGGGCTGAATGCAACGGAAACGGCGGAGGATTCGCCTCGCAGATTTCTGATTGTGTTCGTCTCCAAGGCCCACAATCCGACGACACCCGGGCTTTGGGCGACCGTACGACCGTCGGGGCTGAACGCCACTGACGTCACGAGGCCGAACCAGCGCGCCCTTCGAATGGGCGCGCCCTCGGTCTGCCAGTTCCACAGCTTGGTGGAACCGTCATACGAGCCCACGGCAAGCGTGAGGCCGTCGGGGCTGAACGCCACAGATGTCACCTGTTCGACAGGCCAGAATTCAAACGTACGAATAAGCGCACCCGTCTCTATGTCCCACAGCTTGGCGGTCCCGTCAGCGGAACCCGTGGCGAGCATGCGTCCGCCGTCGGGGCTGAAGGCCACGGAGTTCACCCAATAAGTGTGTCCACGCGGTTCTCTTTCTCTGTCTCCTTTCGGAGTCGTCCACTTGACCACGCCCGTCTGCGCGTCCCACAGCTTGGCGGTGTGGTCAAACGACCCGGTAGCAAGCGTGCGCCCATCCGGGCTGAACGCCACCGAAGTCACAGCGTCGGTGTGTCCCTGCAGCGTCTTGTGCCGTCGCCCAGTGACGAAGCGGCACTCCTCCATAAAGTCCGCCTGTGCATCATGAACATGGCCGCCCGGCCACACGCCGGCCCAGACCGACGGCACTGCCGGAAACGCAGCCTCTGTGCTGGCAGCGCGACGCATCGCGTACTGCCTATTCCAAAAGCCGGGGGTGTCGCACATCACGCGGTTTGCCCTGTTCACGGTGCACAGGCGCACAACCTCGTCGCAGGGGAGGCGTGCCAACACGGCATCCTGCGCGGGCCCAACCAAGGAACCGACGTCGAACGGGTTCATTATGATACCCGTTTGAATAATATAGCTACCGTACTCGCAATGTCTTCTGAGAAAAGTCGTTTCTGAGAATGGCCTAGCCAAGTTTTTATAAGTGAGAAAAAAGTATATATATGTATATATATGTGGCCATCTCAGCCTCTGAAGAACATCGCCACGGCGCGACGATGTTTTTGACCTGGCCCGGACCCGTCCGCCAAAATTGACCATGGCCAGGCCAGAACATCGGCATTTCGTCCGACGAGATAACCTGTCGGACGACAGGTGTCGGACGACACTTCCACGCCCCTAGGCTAGGTCTTGTCTCTTTTGGACAGACCTGCGCCCTCGCCGCCACTTCACCTGCTGTTCACGCGCTCTCGCCCACGCGCACCCCCGGTGCGCCCCAGCGGCGCTACATACGCCGCCGCGCCCGAAACGCAGCGGTTGAGCGCAACACCCCAACCTCACACCCACGCCCTACAGATTCCTTCTCCCGTACGATTCCAAATGGCATCTTTGGGGAGTCTGCCTGGCGCTGTGATGGACGCCATCTGCAGTCTGGTGCCGCTCACCACGCTTGGCCGCGCCTGCTGCGTGTCCAAATCTTGGAATGGTGTGATTAGCGGCGCCTGTTTCTGGCGCTTTTTAGATGCGTCCTACAGCTCTGTTGGGGAGATTAGTGACGATATTCTGCTTGGTTGTGCACGCAAGGCATCTGGGTTCATGACCACTCTAGACATTTCTGGACAGGAGTTTCTGAGCTGGCAATCCGTCTCTCACATCTTGCGCCTCAACTCACGACTGGTTTCCTTGACAATGAAGAACGTGACATTTCAGGGGGCACTTCTCTGCACAGGGGACCTGAAGCACTACAAGTTACCTCTTGTCATAACAACACCGCTGAGAACGAATAAGCTCGACGTTTTCAATCTCTTTTCTTACCCCTCTATTCGTGTGACTGAGCTGGTTATCGACCTCTCTGGCGATGGTAAGGCTGTGCACGAAGTTCCATGTCCAGACAGCGCTGATTTCAAGTCTGCGTTTGCAATGTGCATGCCTGTCATTGAGAGCTACCCTGGTTTGAAGCGGCTGGATTTTTGTGGCCCTTTCTCTGCTAACACCTTTGCAGATTTTGTCAAGACTGTGACACTGTGCCCAGCGATCGAGAGCGTGATGATCATTACCGAGTCGCCTGTTGATGTCAATGGCCTCGTTGCAATGCTGCCGCAGCTGACGTCGTTCCAGTTCAACGGCGTCAATCGACATGCTCTCTTCGACGATGCCTCTGCGCTGCTTTTCGCAACTACGCTTCGCAACAGCTCAAACCTGACGACACTTTCTCTGGTTGATTGCAAACTGTTTGACGACATCGATGTTTTCACGCCATTATTGGAAGCACTGGTTTATCATCCATCAATCACACACCTCAATGTGAACGCACATCGCTTCACCTCGGAGCAGCCCAACTCGCCTGCTGTCGGGCGTCTGCTTGGCAATGTGCTGCGGATGAACGATCGCATTCGAGTACTGCATGCAGCCAACTTTATGAGCCGCGCTCTTGACTGCGCCAACATCATTGATGCGCTGCAGTTTCAAAATCGAACGCTGCGCGAGCTGGACTTGAAGCCGCTTTCTGCCATGGATTTCGGTGACTTTGATGAACGTCGCGTGATGCCGGCTGTCGTGGCTTGCACGAGTCTAATGAAGTACAGCGGCTCTAGAAAGGCAAACAGCATTTCTGAACGGATTGTCGTCGCCCGTGCTGCTGCAATGGAAGCGCTGGCGCGCGCCGAAATTGACTGCATTCATGCGCTGTCAACGAGGCAGCTGGCACTCAACGGACTGGAACTCATGACGATGCCAACTGTACTCCACCATTCCAAGGTGGGCTATACTTTGCCATTCACCGGCTTTACGTCTGCTGTCAGGGTGAAGCTCATGGAACGTGCTGCTGACTTGGACATGCGCCTTGCAAAATTGACTGCCGAAAAAAATGTGGTGGATGAGGCTTTGCTTTCGCTTGAGTGAAATTACAACAAAACGCGCCCAATTGCGCAAAAACGAATATTCGAAGACCGAAACATTTGAAGTAAAATGCACGCCCCCTGACTGCCTGGACCCGCTCGCCAGAATTGACCATGGCCAGGCCAGAACACCAGGCCTTACACTGGCAATCAAATGCCTTAAAGGCTAAGTTGGCTTCTGCCAACAGGTTCGGTAGTACCTACGAATTGGCTAGACTGGTTGGCAGGCAATTGCTAAGCAATTCAACCTGTGTCCTAGGAAAGGCCTTGAAAAAAAACTACGAGACCGTTTCGCAAAGATTTGGAGTGGTGCGTTCCTTTCGGTGTGAGGACGCGTTGCAAGTTGGGTTTCAGCAATTGTGAGAAACTTGGTGGAGACTTACTTACGTTTCATTCTCACAAATCATTGCCATGACGGTAAAGTTAATATTAAGATAAAGTAAGTATAGCTAAACCTAAACCACGCAGCACTCCTCGTCGTTGTCGCGGCACTCCGCCTTGACAAAGCGGCGCGCCTCGCGGTCGCAACCAAACACGCCCAGAACGATGCACTCAGCCTCCACACCGTTCCGCCGGTAGGTTGCGCTCGCAGGGTTGGCGACAACGATGGCGAGTTCCATGGCTCGGGAAGGGCGACAAAATGGCCGACAACATACTTTGTCTCGCTAAAAAAGGCGGTATGTCAGTCCTGGTTTTTGGACCCAAGCTCGGTCTATGTAAGAATTCGCACGACCCAATTACGCATGAACCGCTCGTTTCACCCACATTTGAAATTGATGGACAGTGCTTTCAGCCAGCGACGCTGGCGCACTGGCTGTCAACACGGCACACCGTTGTTAGCGGTGAAAGACGCGGGTTGCGATTTCGGAATGGCAACCCGATGACAAATCTCGCATTTACACTTGCGGAACGAGCTGAGATTTTTGACCTTGCGCACCAGGCCGATCCTGCGGGCGAAAACAGCGATTTTTTGGACTTGGTTGTTGAAGGCGAAGAAGGCGAACACGAGCACGGCTTGCCAATCGGCGGGGCACCTCCTCCAATTGATCCGAATCGCGTACGAACAGACCCTGATGGCCTGCTTGCCGACATTTTGGCAGGCGCCAATGACGAAGACAATTATCGGGGGTATTTTCTTTTAACGACTCTCCAAATGTGCGCGGCAGTAAACACCCCAAGGTCTTTGAACCTCTTTCGGCAAATTTTGGATGAAATCGAGTTGACGGATGTTGAAGCTTATTTCGATCATGCCGTTGCGAACGCGATGGAGCCAAACGACACGGCGGAAGACATTCAAAACAATATTCGGTTTCTTTCTTGGTTTATTGAATACGGTCCGGTTCCAGCAGACGTTAAAATTATGGACACTTCGATCGATCCAGTTGACGACGACGATGACGGTTTTGCAGAAGATGACGGTTTTGCGTGTGCTGTGCTCTGCGGTGATGACGAGTTTGCGCCTGTTGTTGAAAGTCTACTGCGCAAGGGGGCCGATGTGAATGCTCGAGCGGCAAATGGCCAGACTGGTCTCATGATTGCGGCTAGAAGAGGCAATGTGGCCGTTTTACGTGTTCTGCTTGCTCACAACGCTAACGGCGCTTGTCGAGATGAAGCTGGTCACGACGCCATGTACTTTGCTGCAGCGAGCGGGAACCAAGAGGTGATTGTTCTGGTGGGACAGGTGACGACTGGCGTCCGCACTAGGCAGCAGCGCCGGTGATTGGATTTGCCCCCTTGTTTCAACAAACACCGAGGCTGAACAGCTTGTCGGACGAACACGTAGGCCCTGCCATATCGGCACATGAGGTCCAGCAGCTCCGCGTTCGTGAAGAGCGGGGTCGGCGGCGCCAGCGGAGGCGCCGAAAGGAGCGCCATGGGTGCAGCCACGCCCCCCGCGCGCGGCTGGCTTGGCCCAGCACCGTGCACCCTCCAGCAGAGCAGCCGGGATGTGAACGTCCGCAGCCTCGCGGCGCCCAACAGCGAAGAAGAGCTGCTTTGTTTCGTCTCTCAGTACGATTCAAGACATCACATACCAACCTTTCAAACACGTAATCTTTCACACTACGCTGTGGGTTTCACGCGTTCACACTATAGTACTAGGTAATGGTATTCACACACTTGTCACGGGTCCCAGGCGAACTCGCTCCACGCAACTGCTAACCGCGACGTTGTTGCCGCGAGCGGACAAACGCTGTGGGCAGCGGTGAGCTCTCTCTGCACATGAGTGGCTGCAAACGTACCGACAGGCTGTTTGCAGTCACGTAATTGCCGCGGTGGTGGGGCTTGCCTAGGGAAAGGGAGAAGGAGTGACGGGTTTTTCGTCCGAATCCAGAGTCGACTCACCTGAAGAAACAGGTGTCTGACACCTTACGCTTGCCCGATTCTTAGGCTCGGGCCCGCTCCGCAGCGGCGTCCCGCGCCTCCCGTGTGCGTCACCGTGGCTGCAGCCATGGACCTGTCAGGTGAGTGCACCTCACCTCTCAAGCACCAGCTCCTCACACGCGCTTTGAAAGGCTCGACGGGGTCGCTGGGGAGCGCGACCGGGCCGGCGTCGTTCCGCAGGATGTGCTACTGGTGCTCCAGCCAGGTGGATGCAGCCTGCCCTGGGTGCGGGGTGTTTGCCTTCTGCGCGCGCTGCAAGGACCAAGCGGCCACGCGCCACACCGAGGCTGACTGTCGCTTGATCCGCGAGCGCGTGGCTCGTGTTGGCGCGGTGAAGCCGCCCACCTGGGCGCAGCAGCGAAGCTCCCCTGCTCTGGGGCTGGACGCGGCGATACTGTCCGAGGATGACGCCCAGGTGGTGGGTCTGTCGCTTAAGGCTGCGTGGCCCTGTGCGACGCCTTCTTTCCCTGAGACGCAGACCTACGACACCACCACCGACCTCAACAAGCTCTTTGTTGAGCTGTGCTGCAAGGAGTCTTGGCAGCTGGGCATGCGCAACATCACGAACCAGAGCAACGACCCGGAGCGCGCGGTCTTTGTGTTCTACTTCACCAGCGTGCGCAGGCTGCAGCTCGTGATCGAGGGCCTCATGTCCGGCGCGAGGTACAACGTCGTGGCGCTGGGTGTAGCGCATGACGTGGTTCCCGGGAGCCCGTGCGCGGTGGACCGGCAGCTATGGGCCAGGGCGCAGGCTTTCGAGACAAGCGGCGGGGCGCCTTTGTTTCTTGTGTGCACCGAGTGGGACAACCACGGCACCATCAACATCTGCGTCACGGCGCACCTGTTTCTGGAGAGGCTGTCTGGTTGAAACCCGGCGTGGTGTCCAGACTGATGAGCTAGCTGCGAGGCTGTTTGGAGAAAGGTGTCGAAAGGCTGGGCCTGTGTGCGCTTTTCCTGGAGCCGCAGGATGAAAGGGATGCTGGCAGGCTTCAAGACCCTTGTTTTTTTTCACGTTGTACCACAACGCCAACGCTGACGAGGGGGAGAATCAGGAGAGCTGTAGAGAGGGCAGGCGCTCAGGGGACCATGCGCGAGCAACCTCACAGTGCACGAGCACCTTGTCCGCCTCCGTCAGACTCATGCATTTTGCTTCCATGTCCTCAACACTTAGCTTTGTATTCGCTTTTTTCAGGTCTTTGACGTATTGACCAATCAGTTCTTGCCGTTTGACAGTGTGCCTGCGTCTCATCCAGCGTGGTGGGGCGGCATGCGCCGCACAGGGGGCACGCCATGGGAAGCGTTGTGTCGGACATTTTTTACTCAAACACTTTCAAACCCACCGACAAAGTCCGCCTCTTCTGGCCCACACCGCTTCGGGTTGTAGCGCACAAGATTGATCACTTCCTCGTTTTCGGTTTGCTCACGTGACACAAATAAGTTCAACGCCGAGTCCGCGCGCGCGTCCCCCGGGCAGGAGCATCGAGCCACGCCTGGATGCGGTTAGCGGCGGCTTGGTGTCCATTCAGAACAGCCAACTGCAAGGCTGTTCGGCCCTCGGTGTCCACGGCTCCCACGTTCGCGCCTGCCCTGAGCAGGCGGGCTACCACTGCTTCGTGACCTTGTTTGGCAGCTACAATGAGTGCGGAATCGCCGTCCTCATCGGCTGCGTTCACATCCGCGCCAGCCGCGAGCAGGCGGTCTACTATTGCACCGTGTCCATGAGAGGCAGTCAGCAAAAGCGCGGTTCTGCCGTGGTTATCGACTGCGTTCACGAGCGCCCCGGCGTCGAGCAGGCGGTTCACCACCGCAAGGTACCCTTCTTCAGCAGCCGACATTAGCACGGATATGCCGTCTTCAAGGACCGCGTTCACATCCGCGCCAGCCGCGAGCAGGCGGTCTACAATTGCACCGTGTCCGAAAGAGGCAGCCAGCAAAAGCGCGGTGAGGCCGTCACCAGCATTGACCGCGTTCACGTTTGCGCCCGCCGCGATCAGGCGTTGTACCACTGCCTCGCGTCCATGCATAGCAGCCGCTTGGAGCGCTGTAAATCCATTGAGTCTTGCGTCGACCTCTGCGCCGTTCAAGGCAAGCTGCTGATTCACATGTTCGAGCAGCCCGTGACTGGCCATGGTCACAAAGAAATGCACGTTGAACGGCGGCGGACCTCGAAGCTCAGTCACTTCCGACGCTGGAAACGGGGTCCTGCACATGGGACACGGGACGGTGGGAACGTTGGCATGGAACCGAGCCAATCGCTTCGCGCACGCCAGGTGAAACTCGTGGCCACACGCAAGTGACAGGTACGAACGTCGGTAGTCAAGTGCCGTTTCGCCGGGGTTCACTGTGATGCGATCGCCGACAAGGTTGCTGGAACGGAGCTTGAGATGACACAGGCAGCAGTTTGGTTCGTCGAACATTGTAACAATGGGACCGAAGCTCATGTCTTTCTTCTTTCTTAAACTCCTAACTTAAATACGATCAGAAGTGCTTCTTGAGCGTCTGCTCCTCAGCATGCAGCTCTGCCATGGTGCGCTTGTAACATTCAACCGCGCAATCCTTGCGCTATGTATATGTAGCAAACCAAGTGTTAAAAACATAATTTTATTCCGTAATCCGTCAGCGCTGTTCAAACGAGCAGGACGTTGACAAAACGCCTCTTAGATATGGACTGGTCGGACTTGACCAAGGATGAACTCACATTAGTGAGGGTGATGGAAGATTGATGCGATGCATCTAAATCTATGGTATTTATATAAATATACATACAAAAAATATACAAGACAGAGAGCACCACTAATGTCCGTTTTGTTCGGCCAGCCTTTAGACCCGCAAACGCGGAGACGCGAGACAGTATATAAGATTCAGTCTGTGAAAGGACGGCTCGAAGCACAGGCGCGTCTGCCTTTCAATGCTTCCAATTGGGACATTCATTATGAATCTATGCGAGTCGACCCTCCTGCTGTTAGTGAAGCAGAGGTCCAGCATGTTTTTGGATTGTCGCCTGAAGACGACATTGCAACAACTCTACAAGTCACGACGAACATGAAGACAGACCCGTTCTGGAGACCCTATCTTTCGGTACGTGCCAGGGCGATGCTTATAGAGCAGAACTTGCCCTCGACTGCCTTCACTGACATGAATGAAGCGTGAATCGAGCGTCCGTTGTCTCTTATGTCGCCAGTCTACCAAAGCTACGGGCTGTTTTAGCGTCATACGTATGTTGTTATCGCATAGACCCGTCCGTCCGACGCACCTAGCACCGCGCGGTCTAGGGGGCTCACCACCGGCTCGACGTTGGGTGGCAGCACTCTCAGCGGCACCATCTCTCACGTGTTGACGTCGCCGGCCGCGCGTGTTCGCACGTCTCACAGCGACCTGACGCATCGCCGCGTCAAGAACTCCGTGCCCTTTTGATGACTTCGATGTCGGTTCCTTGGATGGGCCCGCGCAGGATGAGCACCGTGAACAGGACAAAACGCACGATAAGCCGCGATGCGCCGCGCCATCTTTATGTTTCGTATGACAATTTTTCTTTCTATCACAACGACAACAAACCGGTATGGGCTGTCTCCTCAACCCCGTAAGTTTGGCGCAGCGTTTCGCTGAGCGTCGCCTTTATATCATCCGTGTCGCCGACGATTTCATACAGGTGTCGTACCGACGCGTCCACGACTGACTTGTCCAACTTCTGTTTGAGAACCTCCTGCTTGTCGTGGCGGATGCTCTCTATGAAGCGGCAAATCGTGTTCCGGGGGCACAGGTACACGACCCGAACGTCTCGAGTCTGTCCGGGCCTGCACGCGCGCGCAATCGCCTGGTCGTGCGACGCCCTCGTCCACCATCGGTCCAGGAAGATGACAGCCGAGGCCTCGGTGAGGTTGAGGCCCACGCCGCCGGAAAGGGTGGTGACACACAGGAACCAGGCGTTTGGGTTGCTCTTGAAGTTGCGGATGATTCTGTCCCGCGCCGTGGCCGTGAGGCCGCCGTGGTACACGTCCGGCTCCTCCAGGCCGGGGACCTTTTCGAGCAAGCGATTGTACAGGAGTTTGGCGGCAACCTCGAGCGTGGCTTTGAACCTGCTGAACACAATCACTTTCCTCTGCGTGCCGCCCGTCTTGTGGTCCCGCACCCATTCGCCCTCGGAGACGGGAGTAAGCAGCAGCGCGCTCTCCTTGTAGTACTTGTTTTCCGAGAGCGTGCCGGAACCCTCGCCGGCACCGAGCTCCGGCTTGGTCGCCGGGCTGCGCCACGTGTCGGCGCGCAGCTGCTCAGCCACGCTGACGAGTTCTTTTAACGTGCTGGACGGTTTTTTGAGGATCTCGTCCTGCTGGATGACGTCGCCCTCGGTTTCATTGTCGCCCGTCATCTGCATGCCGTCGTAGGACGGGTATTTGGCGATGAGGCGCGCGTCCACGCTCGCCAGGACCATCTTGTTGATCACGCCCAGGCTCTCCGCCTGCAGCTTCTTCTTCTCCGCCTTCTCCAGCTTCTTGGCGAGCGCCTTCATAAACTCAAATTCGGAAAGCTTTCGACTCTCTCCGTGCTCGACCCACATGTACATGTCCTTGTCATTTTTGTCGAGTTCTAAAATGCCAGAATCGAGCTGAACCACCTCGCCGGGATTGGCGGCGTTGCCTTGCGCCGGATACACGCACAAGGCTGGGAACAACCCCTCTGGCCGGGGGGTATTGATTAGAAACCCCTTGAGCACCTGGAACACCTTGTGCCTGTCTTCCTTATACGTTATGGCCGACTCAATCTTCTCCAGAAACTTGGCGTCAAAAATGGTATCTTTCGTCTCATCCGGCTTGGGTAGACAGATGCGGGCGTACGCGTTCATGTTTACCAGCCCGTTGATAAGGGGCGTGCCCGTCAGCAGCAGAACCAAGCCGTTGGCCTTCAAGGTTTTCTTCGCGAGCGCCTCGACGGTCAGCAACGACTGCTTCTTCGCGCCAGGGTCTGTCACCCGCAGGTCGTGCGCTTCGTCGACGACGATGCCGTCCCAGACCATGTCCAGGAACGTCCGACACTGTCTGAAGTGGGCTTCGCTTAGCTTCTGAGTGGATTCGTCCACGTCTTTTTTGACATTTTTGACGCGTTCAACCAGCAAATTGAGGCTGACGACGTGCAGCGTCACCGCAAATGTGTTCACGCGTTCGTCAAACTTGCGCACATGGGAACGAGCGTCCCCCCATTCGTACACCACGTTCTTGTCACTCAGCCCGGTGAAACGCTCAAGTTCGCTCAGAAACTGGGACTTTATCGCGGGGCGCACGACCAGGAGCACGTTCACTCGCTGGTGTCGTGGGCGCTGGATCAGCACCTTGGATTCCACATACTTATCGTTGATTTCCTGAAATTCTTCCTTAGGCCCGGGTATTTTGTTGAAAACATCCAGGATGCACGCAATCGCAGAGACCGTCTTGCCGAGGCCCATGCCGTCTGCAATCAGGAGCCCCTGGTTGCGCCCACGCTGCACGCAAGCTGCGTCGCGGTTTTTCTTTTGCCACGGGTACATCACGGCGCTCTTTTTAAAATCAAAACTCATGGCGTAGCCGAGGCCCAAGCGCTTGAGCGCGTACGTTTCCAGCTCGTCGTCGCTGAGGTCCAGGTCCGAGGTGAGCCACATAACCCGGCCGTCCGCCTTGTTCAGGTTCAGGTTTTTGTACAGATCGCGAATGGCAGACGCCCGGGCGGCCTCGGGTTCGGTTGGCCCGGCGGCGGCCTCGCGATCGGACTCTTCCGAGCCGGCCTCGGGTTCGGTTGGCCCGGCGGCGGCCTCGCGATCGGACTCTTCCGAGCCGGCCTCGGGTTCGG
>Ga0136642_1000763_pt1 | contig 15486 bp, 17 predicted proteins | sample LowCatLa1302831Y_FD_115313 | JGI IMG/M metagenome (GOLD analysis project Ga0136642, IMG submission 115313) | Freshwater microbial communities from Lower Cathedral Lake, Yosemite National Park, California, USA - 13028-31Y | ecosystem: Environmental > Aquatic > Freshwater > Lake ... | reverse complement strand
TCATCATTACAATGCATCAGTCCTTTTGACTCAGATGCACATAGTAGTGCATGGGTTGGATTTCATCGTTTAGCAATTGTAGACCCCTCGTTTACAAGCAATCAACCTTTCGTATTTAATGAAACTGATAAAACAATTGTATTTATTTGTAATGGAGAAATTTATAACTTTAAAGAATTAATAGATGAATTTGAATTAAAAGTCACTAAAACGAGTGATTGTATGACAATTCCTGAATTATATTTGAAATTAGGTTCTGAATTATTTTTAAAATTATTTGAAAGTAAAATTAAAGGAGAATTTGCATTTATTCTATATGAATTTGATAAAATGAATATTCTTCAAAAAGTAATTGTTGGAAGAGACCAAATTGGAATCCGTCCTCTATATTATCATCCAGTTGATGAAAAATCTAAAACTATGATGTTTTCATCAGAAATTAAAGGAACTAATAGTTATGAAGGGGATATTTTAGAATTTCCACCTGGTAATATAATTACTTATTCAATTGGTAATGAAGGATTAATTAAAGATGTTTCTAGTTATAACTTCAAATGGGTTTATAATGTAAAAGAAAAAGAATTGATTGATACAACTATATTTTTAAATGATGTAAGAGAAAGTGTAATTCGTTCAGTTTATAGACGTTTACATGCTGATAGACCAATTGCTTTCCTTTTATCTGGAGGAGTTGATTCAAGTTTAGTAGCAGGTATTGCAGCAAAACATTTTAAAACTCCTATTCGTACATTTTGTTGTGGTATGTCTGAAGGAACTGATTTATTCTATGCTCGTAAAGTAGCAGAATATATTGGTTCAGAACATACTGAAGTATTTTTTACATCCGAAGAAGCATTGGCTGCTATTGAAGATGTAATCTGGACAATTGAATCTTGGGATACAACAACTGTTCGCGCTTCAGTTGGTCAATATATTGTTTCTAAATATATTGGTACGAAAACAGATGCTAAAGTTGTTTTGGTAGGTGAAGGACCAGATGAATTATGTTCTTCATATTTATTCAACTGGTATGCACCAAATGGCGAAGCATTACATAAAACTGCTTTAGAATATGTTAATAAAATTCATTATTTTGATAGTAAACGTGGAGACCGTTGTTTAAGTAGATGGGGTTTGGAAGGACGAGTCCCTCTTTTAGATCCAGAATTTATTGAAGCATATTGGAAGATTCCTGGAGAATGGAGAATGCCTACATATAAAAAGATGGAAAAATGGTGGTTGAGAGAAGCGTTTGCTGGAACAAATACGATTCCAGATGAAGTTTTATGGCGTAAGAAGGAAGCATTTTCAGATGGTGTCAGTAGTAAAAAGAAATCATGGTTCCAAATTATTCAAGAATATATTGAACCAAAAGTAACTGATGAAGAATTAAGTAAAGCATTTGAAAAATATCCTTATTATACCCCTAAAACTAAAGAAGCATATTATTATAGAAAAATATTTTGTGAAAAATTTGGTGAAAGTAGACAAATAGTAATTCCTCATTATTGGCAACCTAAATGGAATGCAGAAGGAAAAGAGATAACAGAATATATAGACCCTTCTGCAAGAGTACTAAATATATATTAATACGGTATCGTCTATTGCTTAAAGCATAGACAGTCGTGTTTTGGCATAACCAAAGGCGTATAAGTCAAATTCGAAAGCGTAGCTTTCTAATTAGCAAACTTAAAATAAATATTTAATATATAAAATAATATCTAGATAAATAATATGAATATATTTGAAAAATTTATACAAGAAAAAAAAATTGTACAAGAAAAAAAACCATCACAGTACATTAATGCAGAAAGTATTCCTTCTACAGTTGTAATTGGTACAATATTAATATCAGATATTAAAATTGAATTAAAGGGAGATTATAATCCTAAAGAAAAATATAAATTAGGAGATATTGTAAAATTTAAAGAAAATCATTATTTAAATTTATTTAAAGGTATTGCAAAAGAACAATCTTTACCAAATGATACAACACAATGGAAAATAGTTAAAATTAATTTTAATATTATTGAAGATCAACATTTAAAAACAAACAAACCAATTGTAATCAAAAAAGAACCAATTATTATTTTAAAAATAGATAAATCTTTAATTACTGATTTAAAAACTTGTAAAAAATTAAAAGATACTTATAAAACTAATAATAAAATGTTTATGTTAGCAACTAATGGTGTTGATAAATTTCCTTTAGATAAAGCAATTGAATTGAAATTACTAGAATATTTTGTTGCAGTTAAAGCAAAAACAAAAGCAAAACAAGAAGATGATGACGACGATGATGATGATGATGACGAAGATGACGGTAAATCGAATAAATCAAATAAAAAATTAAAAAATCAAGAAACTATAGTTGAACAAGTCTCACCTAAAGAAGTTTCTAAAGTCTCATCCGTCAAAGGGATTACTAAAACCTCTTCTGAAAAAGTAAATCCTGATTGTATTCCAAAACAATTTAATAATTTTCAATATTATTTAGTAAAACAATTTCCAAAAATTATTTATAAAGATCAAAAAGTTAAATTTCAAAAATTAGTTATTGATCCTAAATTTAGTGGAATTTATAATTCATCAATTAAATATAAATTAGGAGATATAGTACAATTTAATGATAAAAATAATAATAATATTGGTTATTTTGTAAATAAGATTATAAATGGTTCTCAAATGAATGGATTACAAATTGTTAATTATTCATTTAATCAAAGTCCTACTTTCAATCAATTTAATCATTGTTGGGAAAGAATTAATTATTTTGAAAAACCAGTAAATTATAATTCAGATGATTTATATGAATTTAAATTACCTTCTTCTTTTTTAATTGGTCAAATAATTTCAGACCCACGTTATCCATTAAAAATTAAAGCTGAATTTAAAAATTATAATGCTTTAGAAAAATTTCAATTAGGTGATATTATAAGAACAGATAATGGTAAATTTTTTGGAAGTTTATTAAAATCTAAAAATTTTCAAGAATATCCCGATTTTAATAAAAAAAATAAAAATTTAGGAAAAGATTTGTTAAAAAAAGGATGGCAATTAGTCACAATAAAAATTACAGAATTAAGATTAGAAAGTATAAAATTGCCATCTGAATTTAAAATAGGAGAAAAATTTGAATATTTACCTAGAAATGATTTAAATAATATTAAATTTACAACGAAATTTAAACAAGACTTTAACAATAAAAAATCCTATGATATTGGAAATGTAGTAATTTTTAATAAAAAGTTTTATATTTATTTGTATTATAAAAAAATAGATAAGAAAAAGAAAAGTCCAAAAGATATTAAGAAAACATTATTAGATAATCCTGATAAAGATTCGGTAAATTGGAAAGAAATTAAATTATTACCAACAGTAAAAATTATGCCAGCAAAACAAATACCAGGAAAAGTCAGAATTGGTGTATCTCAATTACCTAAACCATTAATTTCTTTGAAAAATGATTTTTTAAATAAAATAGCTGGAGAATATGATAGTGATAAAAAATATAGATTAGGTGATATTGTAAACTTTAATAATAAATTATATATTAATTTAATATTTAGTTATACATTTGATAACAATGGTAAAAGAATATTTTTAGATAGTGAAAGTAAAGATATACCAAGTAATGATAAAGCATGGAAACTAATCCAATTAGATGAATTACCTGCAAGAAAAGATAAATTTGAAAATACATCTGAAAACGATTCATTATTCAAATCATTTTATAATTTATTTAATAATCCAATTAAATTTTTAAACTGGTAAGCAACAAGGCTTATTTTCACTAATAGTTCTATAGTATCTGTTTCTTTTTTTAAGAAAATCATAATAATAAATTTGATTATCACTATGATTTTTAATAAAACTAATTTTAATAACAAATAAATTCATGTTTTCATTATTTTGCATCCACCAAGGAATCATTGTGGAAACTTTCATTAATATATTCATTGGATTCAAATGTTTTTGAATATCTTTCTTAATATTATTAATAGGTCTTTTTTTTCTTGTTTTATCTAAACCTTCGTCCTTAAATTTACAAACCCAATAATAAGGACTATTTATATCCATTTTTAGGTCATTAATTTCAGTATGATTTCTTGTTTCTAATTTAAAATCTTCACTCGAAATCAAACTAAGTACAATTGAAGATGGGTCTGTTCTTCTAATATAACTTTCTAATTCTTTTTTTGTATCTATATTATTAAAAATATCTACAAGTTTTTGAGCATATCTTTTGTGACTAACCGACCATTTCTTTTGTTTTCCTTTATGATTATTAATTTTAATAATAATTTCTTTTTTATGTTCTATATATTTATTAAACATATCATTTATTTTATTAATATTACGATATTGATAAGCTACTTTAATAATATCAATTTTTATTGAACTATCTAATAGATTATTTGTATCAAGACCTATCAAAACTTTATCTACTTCACCTTTAATAAAATCATCACTTATAATACCTTGATAAGGAATTCCTTGAACAAAACCACTATCTGCTATTCCGATATAAAATTCACCAGTATCAACTTCAGAATGTTCATCTAAAAAAGCACTAGTATATTTGGGTAAATAAATTTTTAAGTATTTATGAATAGATTTATTAATCATATCATTAAAAACCCATTGTGCATTTTTAACTAAATATTCTGCATCACTCTCATCTATTTCAAGACCGCCATGATTAAATGTAAACTCTTTATATTCTCTATTAATTGTTTCATTACCGTAATTTTGGCCATAATACATAATATTTAATTAATTATTTTATTAAATTAAAAATTCAATTTTTATTTTGGAAATATTCGTCAAATCTATTAATTAAATAGAATTTGTCAATTTTCATTCTGTTTCAGCAGGCATATTATTATCATCGTCAACAGCTTCTTCATCTTTGTTTGCTTCATCAATATAAGCAGCTAATAGTTCTAATTTGTGTAAAATTTCATAAACTGAATCATATAATTCTTCAGATGTCCAAGGAGAAATCCATTTACCCTCGTTAAAAATTTTATAATCAAAAGGTTCTGCATCAGCTGAAATTTCTAAATACCAACACTTGTATATAAAATCATCATAATTATCAGGAATATCTGCAAATTTTGATACTTCTTCTTGGATTATATAAATAATTTTATTATGAATTTCTTCTAAATCTTTACCTGAATCAGTCAAAGATTTTGTTTGTATTTTATGCTTCGTAGGTTTTGTAATTACTACAAAAAAAGGTATTTGTTCCATTAATAATAATAAATTAATCATAATTTATTATTATTTCATTTTTTTTAGTATCCTATTCGTGGATATTTTTCTTGTGTTTTTTGATTTCTAATTTTATTATAGTTATTGTTATAGTATCTTAATAACATTATAGATTTAGTACATAAACATAACATAATAAAAAATAATAAAAAAACAATAATAAAAAACATATTAATTAAAAATATTAACATTGTATATAATAATATGTCTTTTATATTTAAATAGCTTATTGAAAAAATTGATAAATATATTATTAATGAATATTAATATATATTATGCAAAATGTTATTAATAATTTAAGTATTAAAGAAGTATATGACAAAATTGCTAATCAATTTAATCATACACGCTACAGTATTTGGGGTTCAGTAAAAGAATTTATGGATTCTTTAATACCTGGTTCAAAAGTACTTGAACTAGGATGTGGAAATGGTAAAAATATGTTATATCGCAATGATTTAAATATAGAAGGTATTGATATTTCATCTGAACAGGTTCGTATTTGTAAAGAGAAAAATCTTAATGTAAAAGAGGGCTTAATTACAAAACTTGATTATTTGGATAATTCATTTGATTATATTATCTGTATTGCTACTTATCATCATCTTGATAATGATAGTGACCGTCAAATATGTCTAAAAGAAATGTACCGTTGTTTAAGAGACGGTGGTCAAATCTTAATTACTGTTTGGGCAATGGAACAACCTGAAAACGGAAAGTTTAATTTTACTAAAACGGATGAAATGGTTCCTTGGTTGTCTAAAGATGATGGTAATACATATTTGAGATACTATCATATTTATCGTAAAGGAGAACTATATCTTGAAATTATACGGTTGTGTCCTGAATTTACTATTAAAAAAATATCTTGGGAACTTGGAAATTGGGTATGTATATTAGAAAAAAGTTAATTTATATATAAATATATTAATTTATATAATAAAAAAATATAAAATTTGTGCAGCCTATACACCTTTGGCTATAGTAGATTTAGTTGGTGAAAAACTTTATGATATGGTTAAAATAGATAATGAATTTTGTTATGTAGGTAATCTAATTTCACATTTTTTTATAAACTAGAGTGTAATCATTGAATCAAAAGCACCATTTTGATGCATCCAAAGATTTGCATCTTTGCACCAACAGAAACCATTTTCTTTGCTTCTCATAGCTACTTGAGTTTGTGGTGCTTTATCAATACATTTTTGTGCACAATCATCTAAACTACTTGTTCCAGTAATTTGTCCAGGCCCATCGTAACCATCTGTAGCTTGCATATTAGGTCTTCTAATAAATAAACGTCCTTCAACCCTTACTTTACCAGGAACAATACTCATTATATCGCTTCCTCCTCCATTTTCACCGTCTCTAAAAGTATGTATACCATTATTACTTCCATAATAAGTTCTACCATTATTTTCATAGTAAGTTCTATTTTTCCCATCCATAGAAGTATTCCATACATTAACACCAGTAGATATTCTACCAGTAACATTTAAATTTTGATTTTTAGCACCATTTGCTGCACCAATAAAAACAGTTCCACTACCAGCACCAACTTCTAAATTTTTATCACCTTCAGCATAAATACCAGGTGCTGTCCATATTCCACCAATTCTAGTATTAAATTCACCTGTTCTTGCATTTATATTATTATCGCTAGTTAAACCTCCTCCAACTTGAACATTATTAGCAAGTATAAATTTATCAGGAGCACCCATAATATAACCATTTCTTTTACCGTCAGCTTTATTCATAAAATTTATATATGGTGCTTCTTTATTACCACCTGTAAAACTTGCACTATATCCAGAATCACCAGCAGCTTTAATATCAAGAACACCATCCTTAATATTTATATTACCAGGAACAGTAACACCACCTGTCATTAATTGTTTTGCAATTTGCGCCAATGTATTAATTGCATTTGTATCATCAACTCCGCCTAAATTTTGAGTTGGTACATCTGCAAAATTTTCAGTTAAACTTTCATTATATTTATAAATAAAATATAATCCAATTAAAATTCCAATAATAATTAAATATTTTTCCATTATATATTAATGAGAATAAATTTATTTCTAACAGCTTTCGGTATATATTCTTATTTTTTCTGTTCAATGGAAAATGTAATATATCGTGAAAATAGATTTTCTATTGTCCCTTTATTTACTGAAGGTATATATGGACCTATTAGAAGTGCATATCTATTATTAAGACATGATTCGATTCAGACTTTTATAGAATATGTATTTTATACTCTTCTAAATTTAAATAATATATTCGGTGCTTTATTATTTGTATTTTATATAGATTTAATATTAAAGATTAATAGAATTTATTAATTTAATAATCTTTCATTTATTCTATCCCATTTTTTATTTAAAATATTCATACCTTTAATTGTTTCATCATACTCATTATATAACATATTTGCAATATATACAGCACTAATTTCATGAGGATGTTCTGCTTGTGATACTTTTTGACCAAAAAATGTTATCCATTCAGTTGGTGGATCAGAATGAATTTTATTAGTTTCTTGATTCCACCATTTAACTAGACAATCTCTAAATTTTAAATCTGACGATGATAAATAAACAGGTACAGACCACCATTTACCATTCCAACAAGCAAAAGGCGCATCGTTAGTATCTGGATTTGCACGTTTCATTTTAATTAATTCTTCAGGCATTGATGAAGGTGGCTTTTGAAATATTTCATAATTCCAATATTTTTTATAAAAATTTATCCAGTCTTTGGAATTACTTCTTTGATATAAATGAATTTTTTCATGTTCAATTGTTTTAGGAAATCTTGCTGGTGAAAATCCATCTGGCATAGCAATAATATCAGCTGCTCTAGTATGTGGTAAACCATTTTCACAAGAAGTATCCATTGTCCATAACCAAGATTCAATCTTACCAAATTTTTTATATTCTTTCTTTATTGGTATACAATTATCATTCTTTCTTGCTTCAAAGTCTAAAGCTGTCCAACGGCTTGACCAATCTGAAGTATCTTCAAAATTTTCAATAGACATTATACAATAATATAAATAAAATAAGACTAAAAAAATCAAAATTATTATTATATATTTTTCCATAATATATAATAGTTTTTATTTTAATTGGTATAAATATAAAGTTTGATTTACTTCACTCAATAATTCATCACGAATATTTAATAAATCGGAATCTTTAATGACTTTACTTAAATATTCTAAGTATTCTCTAGATTTAATTAATAATTTTTCAGAACCATCATCTGTTAAAAAATCAGAATCAATTTTAATATTTGAGGAAGATGGTTTTACTTTATATCTACCAATAAATACTTCAACAAATTTATCAATTAATGAAAGTAATTTTTCTCCAAATTCATCAGTTGCTTTATGTCTTGAGAAAGATGTAGTATTCCAATGATACATTTTTATATTTAATTGTAATGAAAAGAAAAATTTAACAGTATCATTTATAATTTCTTGATTACTCATTAAATAAGATTACATAAAAATATTTATATTTAAATATTTTTATATATTTTTTTTAAAATGTTTATTTATCCTTTGAACTATTCATGCACCATTTTTCTCTATTATTACTTGCACATCTATTATTATCTTCATCGGGACATTTAGGAAAAGGATCTTTTAAACCCAACATTTTTCTTAAATAATTTAATTCATTTAATCTTTCTTCAGGAACATCATTTTCAAATCCTTCTGTTTTTCTTTTCTTCAATAATAATTTTAATAAATACAAAATTATTAAACATAAAGTTATTAAAATAATTGTATCAGCTTGAGCCATATATATTATAAGTTTGAAAAAATCTTATAATAAAATTTATAATTAAATTTCATATTTGTTTATTTTAGACTCTTTTGTATAAAGTATCATCAAATATATAAAAAATTGAAAATTAAACTGTTTAATTGGTCATAAATTTAAACTTTTAGGTTTCAGAATCAGGGTTTCAATAACCCCCTGCAGAGAACACTGCGTCACAAAACCTAGGTGGATGTCCACCCGCAGAGTCAACTGCTCCCAATTAAACCGTTTGCAACCTACGTCAAGGTGAGCAAGAAATGACTCTCACAGAGCCTCTTCGAACTCATGCAATATCTCTAACGAGATGCCGACCTATATTGGGTCAAAGAAGTCCTCGCGCGATATGCGAAAGCGCTTGGACAAGGTGAAGGAAGCAGTACGTCTGACGTTGGACAACGACGCCCGCCGCAACACGAGAAAGTACGAGACGCTAATTGCAGAGCGCGCAGAACTGAAGTCAACGCCCCCCTCAGAGTCTACACAGGACGACCTCGATCGCCTCAACAAGCGAATCAAGTACTTCGAGCCTCAGAACTCATTCAAGACCAATCGCAAGCTGGGCAAGCTCCAGCAGGTCAAGAAGGAGGCTCGCAAGCTCAAGAAGCAGTCCAACATGAACAACGAGAATTTCCTGGTTCTGTGCCGCCATGGCGTGGAGCGCTCCTCGTCCCCTCCCCCCAGTCCGCCCACGGAGAAGACTGTTGAGGAGGCCGCTACGGAGGCGTACGAGCTGGAACTTTGGGGGGTGAAGCCAAAGAAGAAGAAGAAGGTCGTACTGCTGCCCGAGGATGACTAAGCATGTGCGCTGACTACTAGTTTTTCTCATCTTGAAAAAAAGAAAAAATAAAAATTGATTTAATAAATAATTATATTTATAATTATTATATTAAATGTCGAAAATATTGGTTATTGTAGAATCACCTGGTAAAATTAAAAAAATAAATGAATACCTTGGTTCAGGATACATTGTTAAAGCATCTTTTGGTCATGTTCAAGATTTAGATAAAAAAACGATGTCTATTGATATTGAAAATAATTTTAAACCATTATATATTGTTTCTCCTGATAAATCAAAAGTTGTAAAAGAATTAAGAGATTTAACTAAACAATGTACCGAAGTAATTTTAGCTGCAGACGAAGATAGAGAAGGAGAAGCTATTGCAGGTAGTTTAAAAGATGTACTAAAATTAAAAGATCCCAAAAGAATAGTTTTCCATGAAATTACAAAAAAAGCTATTAATGATGCAATTCTTACTCCAAGATTATTAAATCAAGATTTAATTGATGCTCAACAAGCAAGACGATTATTGGATAGATTAATGGGATATAAAATTAGTCCAATTTTATGGGCTTACAAAGTTGGTGAAAGTGCGGGACGTGTTCAATCAGTTGTAGTTAGAATTTTAGATGATAAAGAAAAAGAAATTGAAGCAGCTATTTCAGAACCATTTTTAAAGACTATTGGTGAATTTGCATTAAAAGATGCTAAATTTAATGGAACATTAAATCACCAATTTAAAAATAGCGACCGTGCAACTAATTTTCTAAATAGCATAACTAAAGATTCTGTTTATAAAGTAATTAATGTTGAAAATAAAAAATCTGTTAGAAAACCATCAGCACCTTTTATTACATCAACTTTACAACAAGATGCTTCAACTAAAATGGGCTTTGCTGTAAAAAGAACTATGGATGCAGCTCAAAGATTATATGAAGCTGGTCTGATTACATATATGAGAACAGATTCTACTAATTTATCAGAAGATGCATTAACAGCTTGTGAAAAATATATTAAAACAACATATGGAAAAGAATATTCTGATTTGAAGAAATACACCACAAAAAATAAAGGCGCACAAGAAGCTCATGAAGCAATTCGTCCAACTAGTGTCGAAATAACTGAAGCAGAAAAGTTAGATCCAGATAGTCAAAAGTTATATTCGTTAATTTGGAAGAGAACATTAGCAAGTCAAATGGCTAATGCTAAAATTAATATTCAAAATATTTTAATAGATGTAATTGAAAATAAGATTAGCTTATTAATTTTCAAAGAAAAACAATATTATTTTGAATCATCTTTAGAAAACGTTGAATTTGATGGTTTCCTAAAATTATACGATAATACAAGCGAAGATGATGAGACTGTAAAGGGTAAAATGGAAATAAAAGCTAATGATATAATTAATATGCAAAAAATAAAAGTCTCTGAAGAATATACTAAATTACCATTAAGATATAACGAAGCTGGATTAATTAAATTTCTTGAAAAGAATGGCATCGGAAGACCATCTACATATGCATCAATTATAAATAAGATTATTGAGAAAAAGTATGTAGAAATTAAAAATATAGATGGTATTCAGAAAGAATCTAAATGTTTAGAATTATTACCAACTTTTAAAGATGCTCTAATAATAAAAGTAAAATTAAAAGAATCTGTAAAAGAAATTCGTGTTGGAAAAGAAAATAAAAAATTAGTACCAACTGAATTAGGTAATCAAATTGTAAAGTTTTTATTAGAACATTTTAATCCCATAATGGATATTAAATTTACTGCAGATTTTGAAGAGTATTTAGATAAAATAGCAGAAGGTAAAGCTAAATGGGTTAATATTTTAAATCAATTTTATCAAAAATTTAATCCAATGTGTGAATCTTTATTAAAAGATGTTAAACAAAATAAAACATTAGCTAATAATGATAAATCATTAGGTGTTGATCCAAATACAGATTTAGAAATTTATATTGGTGCTGGTCAATATGGTCCATTTGTAAAAAGACTTGAAGAAGTAGGTGCAACTAAATGGAAATATGCTAATATTAAGGGTGACCCAGAAGAAATAGACTTAGATGAAGCTATTAAATTATTACAATATCCTATTTTATTAGGTAAAATTGGAAAAGCAAATGTTACATTAAATAAAGGACAATATGGACTATATTTAAAATACGGTGATAAAAATATTTCAGTAAATGGAAAAAGCGAAGAAGAAATTGATTTGGCTTGTGCAAAACAAATAATAGAGACAGGTGGTGGAGATAAATATGCAATTAAATCATTTACAGTTAAAAATAAAACAATAAATGTTAAAAAAGGCGAATTTGGACCCTATTTACAAATAGTATCTGGTACAACGAAATCAAATATTCCATTACCTAATTCCTATACACCAGAAGATTTAACTTTAGAAGATGTACTTACAGTAATAGCAGATAGAAATGGTACAAAAGTAGGAGATAGGAATGGTACAAAAGTAGGAGATAGGAATGGTACAAAAGTAGAAGATAGGAATGGTACAAAAAAGGTAGAAGATTTTAAAAAGAAGCAAAAAAAGAATTTAGATATTTAAAAAATATTTAAAAATTTTCTAATGTTATTTATATAAATGCAAAATACACCCCAACAAAATACAACAGCCTCTCGTGTAGTTGTTGTTCAACAACCTTCTCCTATGCGTTCATTTTATTCCATTTTTCATACAGTAATAGCATTATTTGCTATTTATCTTTCATTTAAATGTAATAATGGTTTCGCTATTGGTGATTTCTTAATGGCTTGCTGCTGCCCTGTTTTATACATCATATATAGAGCTGCTACATCTAACTTCTGTGCAGTACCAAGAGGTTCTGTCGTCAGTGTACCGTCTAGTTCTTAAAGCCTACAAAACGGTTTTTTTGAGCTAAAAAAATATATACTTTAAATTAATAATGTCACTTATTATTAATTTAATTAATTTAATTCATTTTATAATTGTATTATTAGTTGTTGTTAGTCCTTTCATTGATAATTTATTTCTAAAAAAGAATGTTTTAATATTTTTAGTTTATTTATTATTCCAATATATAACTGGGTATCAAAAATGTGGTTTAACTGAATTAGAATACATTTTTATGGGACAAGAATATCAACATGGATTTTTATATAGACTTATTAATCCTTTGATTAAAGTACCAGAATCTTATTTTGATAAATGGTTAATTATTATTCATTTAATATTTGTATTTGTTTTATATAATCAGTTAAATATTTGATAAATATAAGTCCATATCTCCGTTATATTTATCATTTTTTAAAAATTTCTTTGCACGAATAATTAACCAACCGGAAATATTTGATTTAGATGAATCTGCATTAACTTCTAATTTTGATAATAATTCTTTAATTATTTTATTATCAGAAGATAATCCTTTAGCTAATTCTTTATATAAAAGAATTAAATTATCATCATGACTTGTTTTATTAATAGAATAATAATATATATTATTTTTAATTACAGGACAATATGCTTTATTGCCTTCATATTCTATTTTATATTTACTCCATAAATGAGGAGGAAGTTGAGCTAATGTTACACTCCAATGGTGAATAGGATTACCACTATTTAAACGAGGTAATATAGCTTGCCAACCTTCAGCCATTTCTTCTTGTGAAACAGGTTTAATTTCTACTTCTTCTTTTAAAATGGCTACTTTATAATGACCAAAAGGTAGCTTTCTTTTTTTAATAGGTTGTTGTTCAGAAACTTGTTCAGAGACTTGTTCTGCTAATTGTGGCATATAATTAATTATATATTTTTCCTTTAATTAATTTTGTAGTTAAAAAAATTGATTTAAATAATATTTCGTTAAAATAATATGGATATAATGAATACTTTCAATGTTAACCCTATTACTGAATCAGAATTATTAAAATGGAAAAATAACCCTTTAAAAAATCCAAGAACAAATAGAAATATTAATTCAAATGGTGAAATATATATTCATATTAAAAATGAATATAATAGGCGTTTCCCAGAACAAAAAAAAGAAACTTTTAAGTTGGAAGATAGTACTGATGATAAAGATCCAATTACTTTAAATGAATTTTGGAAAATTGAAAATAATATTAAGAAAACTGTATATGAAGATATAAATAAATTATATTTATATAAAGATGTAAATGGATTTATCAGATGTTTTGAAAAAGAAACATTATCTCATATGAAAGCACATAAAATTACAAAACATCCTGTAACTCAAGAAGATTTACCTCTTGATATTTTTAATTGTATTGAAGAAATAAATTTAGAAGAAGAAAGAAAAAAAATGACTAACGAAGAAATCGCATTAGAAATATTTCAAAAATTTTCAAGTATTTCAATTTTCATAGATTCAATCTGGTTTCTTTCATTATCAAAAGATAAATTAAAAAAATTTAATTATGAATTAAGTAGTTTTTTCAAAGAGAATTTTAATAAGACACAACAAAATAGTGTATCTCCTGATTTTTTAAAAAAATCAGATAGTGAAATAAATTCAATGAATATAAGTGATATTCAATTATATCTATTAAAAGAAATAGACAAATTATTATCTGTAAAAGTAGAAGAACTAAAGTATATGTCCAATTATATATTAGTAGGAGCATTAGGTGTAGTTATTCCTGAAATTCGTGAATTATATCCAGATTTTAGTTTTTCATTTATGTAAAAAAATTGATTTATAATTTAATAAAATATTAAATTTTAAATAATGAGATTTCAAACATTAATAACAGATTATTTTCATCCTATTTATAAAAAAGAAATAATTTATAACTCAAATAAAAGACAAAGACTTATATCAGAATATTATGAAGCAGATGAAAATAAAAAAAAAAAAATAGTTTACGGCTATAATTCCGAAACTAATTCTTGGCATTGTTTAATATGTGGTGTTGATATGGGACCACAAAATCCAAGACAACTATGTGGTAAATGGAGATGTCCTAATCAAATTTTATCATCTTATTCTTAATTTATTATATTTCCATCACAAGTATAAAATAATGGAGATTTTCTTGGTTTATTATTTGGTTTATTAATATTCATATTTCCAAAATTTTCAGTTATATTATTTACTTTAGTTACTCTATTTTGAGAATCATCAAAACCTAATGTATATAAATTGGAAGAACTATAACCTGAGTCATTACTTACATTTTCAAAATTAGCAATTATTTTAGATGATGCTATTGTATTTATTTTAGAAACTATTAAACTAGATGTTGCATCGTTAAATTGTAATTCATCAACAATATTATCAACTAAACAAGAATTATTTTTTGTAAGAACTAATTTTCTTCCAGAAAATCCAGCATTTTCAAATAATGTAACAGAATAACCATTAGGTACTTTAATCGAACTAATGGAATCATTAGGAAGACCAATATCTTTAATATCGTATTTACCTTCTTCTAATAAAAATGATTGTCCCTTAAAATCACAATCAGTAAAAATTTCAACTTCATTCTTACTAGATTTATTTTCAGATATAGGTATTTGTATTTTAGGTAGCGTTATATTTTCAGGCATCGATACTTTAGGCATCGATACTTTAGGCATCATTGTATTTT
>Ga0136642_1000762_pt1 | contig 15501 bp, 15 predicted proteins | sample LowCatLa1302831Y_FD_115313 | JGI IMG/M metagenome (GOLD analysis project Ga0136642, IMG submission 115313) | Freshwater microbial communities from Lower Cathedral Lake, Yosemite National Park, California, USA - 13028-31Y | ecosystem: Environmental > Aquatic > Freshwater > Lake ... | reverse complement strand
ACACCGGCACTCTTCAACCAAGCAGCCTTACTACTACTTCTATACTAGGCGGTGGCACGATAGGTGGTATTTGGACATTGAGTACTGGTGCAAGATTGAATGCTACCTACGCTGACTTGGCAGAACGGTTCGAAGCCGATGCTGAATATGAAGTAGGAACAGTGGTCGAGATTGGCGGCAGCAAAGAAGTTACCGCAGTAAAGTTAGAACTAAGTGACGCAGTATTTGGAGTAGTAAGTAATACTGCGGCATACTTGATGAATGCAGAAGCCGGTGCAGACAATACTCATCCCCCGATAGCGATCGGTGGTAGAGTTAAAGTTAAAGTTGTTGGCAAATTCAATCGAGGGGATAGATTAGTAAGTGCGGGTTCCGGAATCGCTAGAGCAGCTAAGCTTGGTGAGGCGACTGCATTTAACACAATTGGCCGCTCCTTAGTCGAGAAACTCGACGACGGCGCAGGTATGATTGAAGCAATCGTTATCATACGATAATAAAAATAATAACAAGGATAAACATGACATTCGCACAATACGGTACAGTACAATCAGGTGATTTTAATACGCTAGTTACAGGTTTAGCAAACGGAGCACCTAACACAAGTGCTGCTGCTCTAAATTCTTTCTGGTCTGCAGGTAATCAGAATAAAGGATATGGTCAAACAGCTACTCCTGCTGTTGCAGTGGGTGACACTGTTGCAGTGGGTCAATGGGCTAACTTAGTAGCTAACACCGCAAGTGCAGCTTCTCATCAGGGATCATCGATTACGGCAGTTGCTGTTCCTGTTTCAGGTGGTACAGTTACGTATCTATCAGCTATTCCAACCAATCTTACTACTGTTTTTACTAACAGATTAAATGCTGTTGGTCAAGGTAGCACAACTGCAAATACATCTACTTACGGTAGCACATGGCTTAACGCGATTACGTTCACCCACACTGTTACTTTTGCTTCAGGTGATGCAGCACGATACTTCTTCAATGCAGGTGGTCAGTTAGCAATTACTTGCGCACACCCAACTGGTACGGGCATCAATTTGTTATTGAATAACTTAGCAAGTAACGTCGGTACTATCGCAATGAGTTCACCTACTACAGGTGCAGTGACAATTGCAGGTACTTCCTACAATGGCATCACTAAAGTTGGTGGCGGCGGTAATGCTCCGACAGTCGGTACAAATGTCGGTTACTATGCATTGACTACACTAAATCAACAGATTTATAATCAAACAGCTTCAACTGGTCCGTCTGGCTACTTGGCTACATTGATTAATATGCAAGTTAAGTCAAATGGTACAGTTGGTGCAAACGGTGATGCAGGTAGCGTTATCACTATCACTACACTTTGGGATGAAATTCCAAACGGATTATCAGTATCAGCAGGTTCTGCTACTACTGTTACTATTCGTCCACCATCAACTACATACGTAACTTCTCCTGCTTGGGGTACCCCAACGGTAACCGGTTCAGTAACGGGCAGTTAATTTTTCTCAGTCAACTAATATCCGTCTAAATACACTAAGGAGTGTATTAGATGGATATTACCACATTGATTGCAGACACAAAGGCACGTTTTTCTCATAATTCGGCCAAAGCTTATCTCAAAGACAAATACGATAGCAAATTTATCGTAGCCGATCAAGGCGGACTTTGGAAAGCAAACTTAACCATACTCGCATTCTTAAATGCATCGACTGATGAAACTGTTATTCTTATCGATAACTTTGATAATCCCGTGAAGGTTATTCGCTCTAGATTACTTGAAGTATTGACAACAGCATTCAACGACACAATGGCAGAATGGAACGCAGAATGGATCTCTTTAGAGAATAAACGATAATGGCAAGAGGTGTTCTGTTATTCGCGTTCAACAACTCGAAATTCAATTACTACGATATGGCAGTAGCTACTGCTAAACGTATTAATCATTTTTTGAATCTACCCGTTACCTTAGTTACGGACGCTGACTCATTACCAGTTAATCAACCATATTCGTTCGATCAAGTATTGATTGTCCCTGCTGATAAGAGCAATATACGAGATTACGGGGTTTGGATAAACAAGGGAAGATACCGAGCATATGAACTATCTCCGTATGATGAAACCCTGCTACTGGACACCGACTACCTAGTCAATTCAAACAAGTTACTGACTACGTTCGAGGCGTATGACGATTTCTGTTGTCACGATACGACTAGTTTTGTAATGCAACCGGGCGTATCACAGGAAGTTTTGAGTGCATATAGTTTCAAGACGTTATGGGCAACAGTTGTGACCTTTAAAAAGTCACCCCGGGCACAGCATATTTTTCAGTGCTTAGAAATGGTTCAAAAGAACTATGATCACTATGCAGATATTCATAGTTTTGTGGGCGGCATCTTCAGAAATGATTATGCACTAACACTGGCACTACGAATCGCCAACGGCCACACTGATAACAAACAGGACATTATCCCCTGGAATTTATTACACGTGGGTAAGAATACGCATGTGTATAAAAACTCAGATGATGAATTCAACACTGAATACACTGTCATGCATGATAATTGGCAACGCGGAAAGATTCGCAAAGAGTACATGACTATTAAAGATTGCGACTTTCACGTAATGAACAAAGCAAATTTTATGGAGTTGATTAGCAATGAGTAATACTAGAGGATTTGTTGTTGTAGCGCAAAATACAAAAACAATCAATTACATTAAGTGCGCCGCCGCCTTAGCCGTAAGTCTGAAGAGAGTGATGCCAGATGCATCGATCACATTGATTACCAGTGATTCCTACATTTTACCCAAGACAGTTGCACTATTTGATAACATAGTGAAGCTACCGTACGGTGATCTATCGCCTGACTCTGCTTGGAAATTAAGCAACGACTGGCAAGTATTTGAAGCTAGTCCGTATGATTATACAATCAAATTAGAAGCTGACATGTTCCTCCCGCGCTCAATAGAACATTGGTGGGGTGTACTAGAGCACCGCGATGTGGTAGTGTCAGGTGCAATTAGAAATTTCAAGGGCGAGATATCTGATGTTCGTGTATACCGTAAATTCATCGATGATAATGAATTGCCCGATTGTTATAATGCTATAACGTACTTCAACAAGTCGGCCACTGCAAAAGAATTCTTTGATATAGTACGGCACGTATTTGACAACTGGGCCGACTATGTTGCTATTTTGAAATGCAACGTCAAGGAAGAAGTTACCACTGATTGGGCATATGCTATTGCATGTCATTTAATGGGCAGGGAACGTACAATGCTTCCTGGATTCGATGAAATGTCTATGACCCACATGAAACAGTATATCAACGGAATTCCAACAGAAGAATGGACAAGCACGCTTGTACACGAATGTCTGCCCGATGTGCTCCGAGTAAACTCATATGTACAATCATACCCGTTTCACTATCATGTGAAATCATTTGCTGATATAATCTTAGAGAGATACACATGTCCGACAACGTAATCATTTGGGATGCCCCTGTACTAGTTAAACCGGAGTTCCGATTATATTATGATGAACACGGAGACGTTGCTACCTATACATGCGACAAGTTGCCCGGAGATAACTTTATTGTTATCGATGCATCAACCTTCGCACAAGGCAGACCGGATGTGAAAGTTATCGACGGTAAGATATCAACTGTCATGCGCGGCTCAATTGTCTCTAAACTACAAATTAGCTCGACAGGCACACGCTGCGCCGCAGAAGATATTAGTATAATCGCAGATGATGCATATACAGGTGATATACTGAATTGGAAATTGAAAACATATGAACTCTGAGAATATTATTGACGTAGCAGATTTGGATTGTATCTATCTAAGCTACGACGAACCGCAGAAAGAAGAGTTTTGGCTTAAAATCAAAAACATGGTGCCGTGGGCTAAGCGTGTTGATAGTGTTAAGGGCAGTGACGCTGCTCATAAGGCCGCAGGCGAAGCAAGTGATACTGAACGATTTATCCTTATTGACGGTGACAACATGCCGAATGAAGAGTTCTTTAATATGCAACTTGACTTTACTGATAAAGACCCCTCATTTAAACTAGCACAGTATCGTTGGAGAGCAATCAATGCTGTTAACGGATTACGTTACGGCAACGGCGGCATGAGTTCATGGACAAAGTCCTATGTAGCTGATATGAAGACGCACGAACAGAGTGACGGTAACGATACAACAACCGTAGACTTTTGTTTAGATTCTGCTAACAATTTGTATTGGTCAATGTACGACTGCTACTCAGTAACACACCCGAACTATACTCCGTTCCAAGCATGGCGCGCAGGATTTCGTGAGGGTGTAAAAATGAGTCTACAGCGCGGTGCCAAGCCTAGCGTGGATGAATTTAAAGAAAACGTAGCCAGTAGAAACATGAACAACTTGACTATCTGGCATAACGTCGGGTTAGATGTTGCTAACGGTGACTGGGCTATATACGGCGCCCGCCTCGGCACACACATGACAATGCTTACTGATTGGAATCCACAAGACGTGCAGTGGTTCGATAACTTCCCTACTCTATGGGAACAACATAAATTTAACGATCCAAAACGATCAGCAGATGAGCTAGGTGTACGATTGCATGACAAACTAGGTTTACCTATGTGTATGCTGCAACCTGAACAAAGTAAGTTCTTTAAGCGTCACTACAATAGTGACAAATACAACATGGGTCCTCTCGTTAGAGAGATGGATGTAATTAGAAAACAAGAAGGCTGGTAATGGCAGAACAAAAACGTATCAAGGATATTCGTATCCGAGTAGAAAATGAGACCACTCCGACTTTCTGTATGGCAAAGTGGCATCACGTTACTATGTATTTGCAGTCGGGTGAAACGCATAGCTGCTATCACCCCAAACCACACAAGATTCCACTAGCTGAAATTGCAGTAAACCCATCAGCACTTCATAATACTATGGAGAAAAAGCTTGAGCGTAAGCTGATGCTTGAAGGTGGCAAGCCCACAGGATGCCAATATTGCTGGAACATTGAAGCAATGGGCCCAGATTATATCTCCGACAGACACATTCGTAATAGTTCTATCTTTACCGAAGAACGTTTCGAACAGACTGCTAAGGGTGCATGGGATCAGAATATCAACCCTGAATATCTAGAAATCAACTTTGGTAACGAATGCAATTTCAAGTGCGGCTACTGCCACCCAAAGTACTCTACTCGTTTCTACAATGAGATTAAAGAACACGGCCCTGTTACTACTGTAAAAAATCATAGATGCGATATTGATTGGATGACTCTTTACCAGCGTGAAGAAGAAAATCCGTACGTTGATGCATTTTGGAAGTGGTGGCCAGAGCTACGCAAGACATTGAATATCATGCGTGTGACGGGCGGCGAGCCTCTAATGCATAGAAGTACTTGGCAGTTGTTTGATGCAATTGATGCTGATCCTCTTCCTAACTTAGAATTGAATATCAATAGCAATCTAGGTAGTAAGACTGCGTTAGTTGAAAAGTTAACTGCTAATGTAACCAAGCTGATAGCTGGTAACAAAATCAAATGTTTCAAGTTGTTTACTAGTTTAGACACATGGGGTGAACGTGCAGAGTACATTCGCACAGGTCTAGACTTGGAACTATGGGAAAAGAATTTCCACACGTATCTAACTCAAACTGATAGTCCGATCACGTTTATGATCACATTCAATATCATGTCTGTGACAACGTTTAAGTCATTACTTGAAAAAATGCTTGAATGGCGTGTGCAGTATGGTTGGTACGATCACCCAACTAACCCTGAGCATCGTGTTCGATTTGATACCCCGTACCTCCGTGACCCTCTTCAGTATGACATGAACATTCTTCCTAAAGAAGAATTTATGCCCTACATGTACGAGTCATTGAAGTTTATGGAAGACAATGTAGATGACAAAGCAAGCGACAAATTTACTTCCGTAGAGTATGAAAAGTTTAAACGAGTAGTTGACTATATGGCATCTACTGTTTATCCTGAAGAAAAGCTAATTGAAGGTAGAAGAGATTTCTACAACTGGTTCAATGAATTGGATGAACGCCGCGACGATGACATGTTGGCCATTTTCCCTGAACTACTAGATTTCTACAGACTGTGCCAAGAAGTAAACCAACTACATCCGAAGCTATGAACTCACTCACTGATAAAGACTTTTTGTTAAAGAAAAGCCACTCATTTTGTATGGCGCCGTGGATTCATCTATATGTGGCACCGGACGGGGTAGCTTCACCGTGCTGCATCTCTACTTCTGCCCACACAGTAACCGGTGTGGGCAACACCCGTGATCAATCATTAATGGAGCTTGTAAACTCTGAAAAGATGAATGCTCTACGAGTTGATATGTTAAGTAATACCATGAACGAACTATGTTCTACGTGTCATAATCATGAGGCGCAGGGCATTACCAGCGCACGTAATTACTTTAACATAGATAATACTGAAGGGTTTCCTAGTGTGGCAAATGATACAAACGAGGACGGCTCTCTCAGAGAGTTTAAGATGCGTTATTTTGATATTAGATTTAGCAACATATGCAACATGAAATGTCGCAGTTGTAGTTCTATATTCAGTAGTCAGTGGGAATTAGAAGACAATAAGAATATTTTACTTGCCAAGATAGTCCAAAAAAACAATAACAAAGACTTCCTGCAAGAGGTACTGAATCAAATTGAAAACATGGATCTTGCGTATTTCGCCGGCGGCGAACCACTAATCACAGAAGAGCATTATCTTATGCTAGAAGAAATGATTAGACAAGGCCGAACTGATATTAAATTACGATACAACACTAACCTAAGCAACTTCAAATTTAAGAATAAGGACCTGCTGTCATTGTGGAAGCAATTCAAGAATCCAATCTCGATTAATGCTAGTATTGACCACTTTGGTGAACGCGCGGAATATATACGTCACGGTACTGATTGGGCAACAGTAGAGAATAATTTTATTACTGCAAAGCGAACCCCATTTATTCGACTGCAAATGAATACGGTGGTGAGTATATTTAACTACGTGACATTACGTGAGTTTTATCAATACATAATCGACAAGCAATTATTTGTTCCTAGCGACTGGCAGTATTCATTATATAATATGTCAGTCCCTGAACATCTAAGCGCACATGTGTTGCCAACAGAGTACAAAATATTGGGAAATGCAAGAATGCTTGAAGTAAAGCAATTACTGAAGGATAAGCGTTTCAACCCGGCAACGTTTACTCAAATTGATAACTCAATCCGCTGGGTAGAGTCAAATAATACGTGGGAAACATATAAAGAAATGTTTAGAAGCGAAACATCTAGACTAGATACTATCAGAGGAGAAAGCTTCGTGAAGACTTTCCCGGAACTAGCAGGATTATTATGAAAAAGATAGATACATCAGTGATTTGTTTGATGCCGTGGATTCACACGCATATTTGGCCCAACGGCAATGCGTTCCCTTGCTGTATGAGTGATAGTAGTGAAGTATTCGGTAATGTGCATACTGAAACGCTTGCGGGTGTGATGAACAATGAGAACTATAAAACAATCAGAAAACAAATGATCAACGGAGACAAGCCAACTGCTTGCTCACGTTGCTATGAGCTTGAAGATCATGCAGATAGTTGGACGCTACGTAAAAATAGCTTAGAAAGTTTTAAACAGCATTTACCTCTTATTGAACAAACTAATGACGACGGTAGCATAGATGATTTCAAAATGCGCTACTTAGATATTCGCTTTAGTAACTTATGTAACATGCGGTGCAGAACATGCGGGCCTAGTCTTAGTAGCAGTTGGTATGATGACCAAATTAAATTACATCCGGGTTCAGTTGAAAAGAAGTTTATTGACTTGAAAGTAAATCCTAAATTCATGGACGAGTTAGCGCCGCACTTGGACACGATTGAAGAGGTATACTTCGCCGGAGGTGAAGCCTTGATCACACCCCAGCACTATGACATTCTAGATTATTGGTTGTCTAATGAGCGTAAAGATATTAAGTTACGTTATACAACTAACTTTAGTAATTTCCGATATAAGAACCGATCGGTGCTAGACTATTGGAAGAAGTTTGATGATGTTCGGGTTGCCGCAAGTTTGGATACGCACGGAAAGCAAGCAGAATACTCACGAAAAGAAACTGACTGGGATGATATCGTATTAAATAGACAACAGATGATCATGCATTGTCCTGATGTATATTTCGAAATCACACCTACTGTTAGTATTTTTAGTGTGCATAGTTTATTTGACTTTCATAGAACTTGGGTAGAACAGGGGTTGTTGGATATTAATAATATCCGAATCAACATTCTTACTCATCCTAGATACTTTTCAATCACTATTCTTCCGAAAGAAGATAAAGAAAAAGTGAGAGAATTGTACGTTGAATATGTCGAGTGGTTGAATCAAAATAAGGCACAAGCCCACATCATACAGGCTATCAGTGGTATTATTACTTACATGGATAGTGCTGATCATACTGACCTTTTACCTGACTTCAAAACACAAATCTTAACAATTGACAGACTCCGCAATGAAAATTTTGCAGAAATCTACCCTGAACTGAAACATTTAATATGACTACTGATCTGATTACAATTCCTAGCAACATCCCGCATGAACAAAAAATCGAATGGGTTACTGATAACCTAGACAAATTTTGTATATTACCCTGGCTTAACCTAAATACTAATCCTAACGGCAACATTAAATTGTGCTGTAGTATTCAACTGGATACGTTTGTTTCAGATAAAGAGGAAGCACCCTTCAATTTAGGCTACAATGATATTGAAGAAATTTGGAATAGTAACTACATGCGTTTTGTAAGAGAAAGTAAACGATTCAATCGCGGCGCGTCTGATTGTGTTGATTGCTACAAAATGGAAAAGTTGTCAGGACATAGTCCGAGACAAGGGCAAAATGCAATGTGGATTGATAAGAAAGCCCGGGACTTTAAACTCAATAGACTATTAGGTGATGTTGTAACTCCTTTTTATATTGCTGATCAATACTTAGATCAATTACCTACTAGTCTAGAATTACGATTAGGTAATCAATGCAACTTACAATGTATATCTTGCTGGGGAATGAGCAGTTCATTAATCCATACTGAACGTGCAAATTATCTTGACAATGGTCTAGTTGATGCACCTGCTTTAGCATGGCTTAAACCTCAATGGAAGCAAGAGCGATTATTGGTTGAAAACACTGATGTGACCAATTGGTTTGAGACTGATATGTTCTATAGCAACTTCAAGAAGATGGCACCTAATCTGCGCCGTTTGTACACTACTGGTGGTGAACCAACACTGATTAAGTCTAATTACAAGATGCTTGAGATGATGCTTGATGCAGATAATAATACATGTAGCATCGAATTCACTAGCAATATGACAACATGGAATCCGTCATTCTATAGCAAGCTAGAGAAATTCAAGAATGTTGAAATTCAGATGAGTATTGACGGAGTAGATGATATCGGCGAATATATCAGATACCCTAGTAATTTTGCAAAGGTAAGAGAAAATGTTGAACGCGCAATTGAAATGGCATCAACACGTCCTGGTTGGAAGATCAAGTGCTATACAGTATTACAAGCATTGAACTACAATCATCTAGTTCCTATATGGGACATGATGCATGAATTTGCAAATAAATATGATCAGCGTATTGATTGGTGGCCAATCACATTATCCAACCCTGAATTCCTGTCATTGGCATCAGTTAAGTCAGAGATTCGTGATGCATATGTACCCGAGTTAGTGGCCGCGGCGGCAAATGAAAAGTACTCGGACGGAGCCGCACCCTTTACGGTTAATGCTGCAACGCTTGCTGCATGTAGAGATTCTATAGTGAACACACAATACAAACCGGAAATGAATGAAAGACTGAAGGCATATGTAACATTCAATGATGCACAGCGTTTGTTGAATGGTGCTGAACTATTCAAGGACATCTTGTGATTAGCAAACTAATTGCGATCAAACCGGTCTCTGAACCATATATCAATATTACCTGGCAAGTTAGTGACTTCTGTAATTTCAAGTGTAGCTATTGCAACCCGGGCAACTGGGCCGGCAAGAACGAAAAAAAGAACTCGGCAGAAGACTTTACTAAGATTATTGAGAACTTAGAAATCATAATATCTCAGCATGAAGCGCGTGGTTACCATGGCTTTAAGTTCTTCTTTAGTGGAGGTGAACCTACCGTCTGGCCTCACTTGATTCCGTTAATCAACTGGTTAAAGCAACGGTTAGATGATCCACATATGGCCATCAATACTAATCTAAGCACGTCTACTAATTGGTGGAAAGAACACTATCACTTATTTCATGATATTGTTGCAAGTTATCATATTGATTTTGCAAACACCCCTCGCTACATTGATAACATTGTCTTCCTACAAGATAAAGTTAACTATCTATGCTGTCGTATGATGATGCAAGAAGATAGATTTGATGAAGTGATTGCCTTTGGTAAAACAATACCGACATTATTGCAAAACTATAACTTAGAATGGGTTCCGTTGTTTGATGATATCAGCACTACAGTTGGCCCATGGCAATACGGTGAACAGCGAATGTATGACTTCTTTGAAACTCACACATTTGAGTCACAGACTAAGATGCATAAACCAAACGGTAGTAAATGGCATACTGCAAGTAAAGAGATATATGAATCCGGGTTCGAACAAACTCTCAACGGTAATAGACTAGTTGCTGAGCGAAAGAATTTCTTCTCCGGATGGAAATGTTTTGTGGATGAGAGTCTATTTATAAATAGTAAGGGACATATCACTGCTGCAAGTTGCGGACAAGGCCCTTCATTGGGTAATATCTATGAAACAGTGACTACTATTTCAGAGCCGATTACTTGCCGCAAAGTACAATGTACATGTGGAACTGATATACTTATTACAAAGGAAAAAACAAATGGCTGATCCAATCTATTGCGCTCTAGCATCTAATTCAATAAGCTTTGGCCCCACTGGTGGTAGTCGCCCATGTTGTGCAGTTGATACGCACTTTTGGAAAGAAGCTACTCACCTATTAGGTGATTTTGATAATAATATAATCAAGTGGTTCAACAATGATGATATGGTGTCGTTACGTGGTAATTTACTAGCAGGCAAATGGGACAGAGCATGTAATATGTGTAGAGTACGAGAAGCACACGGTCAACCTAGTACCAGACAAATCTTTAATAAATCATTTGATGAGTTAGAAGCAAAAACCGGCGAATCCCTTCGGGTAACAGATGCTGTTCTGACCGATCTTTCAAAGATTTATATGCTAGATATTACCGTCGGTAGTAAGTGCAATAGCGCATGTTTGATGTGTAATGAAGCAGCTAGTTCATTGTGGGCCAAAGAACAAGAAACAATCACCGGTGAACATATGCATTGGTTGAAACCCGATTGGTTCAATATCCAACATGTCCCGGAGCTAATCGATCACTTGCCTAATCTAAGTGCAGTTAACTTTGTGGGCGGCGAACCCACAATTAGTGATGCTCACATTGTATTGTTAAAGCGCCTAATTGAACAGGGCCGTGCTAAAGATATCTCATTGGGATACGTGACTAATTTAACCGGTGTATCAGATGAGTTACTTGAGCTTTGGAGTCACTTTGGTACAAAGCATGTTACTATTAGTGTAGATGGAGTGGGCCGAGTTAATGAATATATTCGCTATCCGTTCAGTTGGAATAAAGTTTCCTCTCAGATCGAAGCATTAAAGAACATTGCTGACAGTCACGGTAATTACCAAATCGGCTTAAGCCATACTGTTACTTTATTTAATTTGACTACTATCGACACACTACTGAATTGGTGGGAAGATCAAGTTGCGTCAAGCAAAAGTGTTCACACATATTTGTCGCATATACAGTGTGTTAATAATCCTGATTTCATGAATCCTTTATACATGCCTAGAGAAATGAAAGAAGTTGCTAGAGAAAGTCTACAAAGAGTTAATCAAATGGCAATTGATCGCAACTTGGGCGATAAGTATACCTCAGTAGTTAATAACATCATAAATACTATCATAGATAAAGAAGTCGATGAAGAGGTGCGTGTTGCGAAATGGTTGCAAATGCAAGACTTTATCATACCGTTAGATAAACATCGTAATAGAAATATATTTGACTATCTTCCTAATATGAAACAGTATTGGATAAACACGTGAAAATAGTAGGGTTTGGTGACAGCTTCATAGAAGGGGCACATGAGTCGTGGCCCGGTAACGACAATTATCTAGCTAAAGTGGGTAGACATTTAAATGCTAGTGTAGAAACACATGGTTTCGGTGGTTCAGGTTCTTGGGATGCATTTTTTCAATTTGAAAAATATATGAAACAGGAACTTGAACACGTTGATATTGTGATATTTGCTTGGTCCGAGCCAAGCCGCCTATACCATCCGCATGTACGAAATTTATGCCCACACGGCTCAAGTCTTCCCAGGGATAAGAATGATCCAGACGCGGCAATTTGGTTAGCTGCTAAGCAGTATTACGCTGAGTTGTATGACCATCATAAGACTGAATCTGAAGCCTCAGCGTTTTATCAATGGGTTGATATCTTGTCTACTAATTATGCTGATACTAAATTCATCCACATGTGGAGTTTTGCCAAAGATGTCACTCGTAAACTATCATGGTGGGATATGTATGATGAAGATCAAACTACTATTGAATATCACCATCATTTTAAAAATGGGGCTGAAATTCGCCCGGCATTGATGAACTTCAGTAGACGAGAAGGTTGGCCTAAGGGGAATGACACCCCAAATGATCCTCGTCAAAATCACATGACACCCAAGTATCACACTGTGCTTTCTTCTATTATAATAGATGCAATTGAAAATTATGAACCCGGCGTAATATTCACAGAGAAAAAAATCTAATGCCGGTTTTAAATAAAGATGAGTTTTACTACCTGAATACAACAACCGGCTGGGGGTCGCCGCCCGTTAAGGAAAAGCGGCCGGACACCTATTTTTGGAGCATCCGGGATTTCTCAGATAATGATTGCTATTACTTTGAATTCAAGCACGGTGATGCATTTGACGTATTCCCTATTGAAACATTGATAACAACTGAAGCATTGCAACGCATTAAGAACAAAGAAGTGATGCTAATCGTATGTAATAGTCATGAAGCATTTCACGGAGTGGTTGAGGGATTGTATCAAAGTTTAGTGTTGCGCACGGGAATCCCGCCCGAACAAATTGTATTAATGTCCGAGTCTGCTGATATCTTAACTGAAATTAAGCGTGTGAGTACAATGCATAATGTCGGTGAGATTAAGGCAGAGTGGGTTAGAGTGTTTGAAGCTGATGTTCAGTGTCAAAAAAATAGATTATTACTAGCAGGGCAAGTGTTACCTACATTAGTGGATAAAGACTACCCAAAGAAATTTATAAATTTTAATAGAAGATGGCGACCCCATCGTCCTGCACTAGTGTCATTGCTTTTTGCAAGTGACTTGTTTAAGCACGGTCACATAAGTTTAGGTGCAAGTGATGATGTTAAATCATGGAATACAGTTTGGCCTGCCGTCAAACACTATCATCGTAAGAATGTGGTGTTTTCAGAGATACTCAATCAATACGAAGAGCAGATACTAACTCTACCGCCCTTATATATTGATTCGGCTGACTTGGTAACCAACAGAGCCTGGTTAGACGAGACAACTGACTACTTATATTCTTCTACCTATTTTAGCGTAGTTACTGAAACTAATTACTATACCGTCGATTCATTTGAAACCGGACGATTCTTGAGTGAGAAAACATTCAAACCGGTGGCACAGCAACATCCGTTTATTATAGTATCAGTGCCGAAGATGCTAGAAACACTGCGGTCGTTGGGCTATAAAACATTCTCGCCGTGGATTGATGAAAGCTATGATAATGAATTAGACGATTCCATGAGATTATTGAAAATCGTAGATGAGATTAAACGACTAGCAGAGCTAACTCCTGCTGAATTAACTATATTCTTAGATAACGTGCGAGATATTTGTGCATATAATCTATCAGTCCTAATGAGCAAGAACTGTGTTGTGACTAAGCTAAACTAATGTATGTTAATTCAAGATATATCGTCGGTTGACCTATCCAAATATAAAAGATTATTTGTATTTGGATGCAGCTTTACTAACTATAAGTGGCCTACTTGGGCTAATATGTTACATCGGGAAATGCCTGATGCAGAGTTTTTTAACTTTGGTAGAGCAGGTGCCGGAAACACATTTATTGCAGCAATGTTAATAGAAGTAAATGAACGATATCAATTTACCGAGACAGATTTAGTAATTGCTCAGTGGTCTACTTATTTTCGAGAAGATAGATATGTGGCTAACGATTGGCTTACGCCCGGTAATATCTTTACGCAAGATACATATGATGCTGATTTTGTAAAGAAGTTTGCTTGCCCTCGAGGATATTTGATCAGAGATATGGCTACTATCACTTCAATTAAATATATGCTAAAATCACTTCCATCAGATGGTATAATGTTATCTAGTATTCTAGCACAGGGCGAAGATGCTACTAGCGATATTAGCGATATAACTACTCTATATGAAGATACTATTTCATCGATGCATACGCCGATGGCTGAGATATTGCGACCCCCCGGTGATTCGACACCCTTTCCGTGGCCCGCCACTATAAAATATACAGTACGTGGAAAGATAGTACATGATTATCATCCGGGTCCTTTAAGCTATCATTTATACTTGCAGAAACTGAACTTTAATCTCACCAATGAATCATTAGTATATGCGGGGTGGACAGATAACATAATAAGTCACCTTACTGCGATAAGTGAATTCGAATGCCATTGGCCAAATTGGTATACTAATGATAAGAGACTATGAGAGTAAAGCATATCGTCACATCTGGGTGTAGTTTTTCGGATAGAAACAATGGTACTTGGCCGGAACATATAGCAAACAAAGTGGATGCAGTTGTCCATGTCGCGGGACTAGGCAGCGCAGGCAACAGTTGGATAGCTAAGAGTGCAATACATCAAGCATATTTGCTGTTGAAATCGGGAATACTTCCGGAAGATATAACAATCATGGTAATGTGGTCGGGGATAGATCGTAAAGATTTGTTTGTGACCTCAACCGGCACCCACAATTATATTGACTTAATTTCAACAATGGGACCAAATCCGGTTAATTTTATTGACCAACCTGAGGTTGTCGAATATAAATCTAATCACACCGACGGTTACTTAGTGGGTACGCCGCATTGCTATTTTGCAAATAAACATATTCAACATGTGAAACAAGAGCTAGCTGTGAATTATTTCTCAGATGAAGCAATGGCAATTGAGTCATATGAGAATTTCCTGAGATTACAGTGGTTTTGTGAAAGCAAGACTATTGCGCTAGTTAATATGACTTTTAAAGACATAATGACTTATCCGCAGTTTATTGATTCGCCACAAATGCTCACGAAGAACACCTATAGGAATATAGCACCGTTATATGATATGATTGATT
>Ga0136642_1000761_pt1 | contig 15529 bp, 30 predicted proteins | sample LowCatLa1302831Y_FD_115313 | JGI IMG/M metagenome (GOLD analysis project Ga0136642, IMG submission 115313) | Freshwater microbial communities from Lower Cathedral Lake, Yosemite National Park, California, USA - 13028-31Y | ecosystem: Environmental > Aquatic > Freshwater > Lake ... | reverse complement strand
TTCTCGAAGGTAAGGCGGAACTCGTACTTGTACTTCTTGGTGGCCTCGTCCTGTTCGTGCCACACAGTGATGGGTGCAGTCGACTGGACGATGAGTGGAAGCTTGTTGCGGATAAAGTCCTCGAACGACTCGATCTGATGATCTACGAGACGACGCACACCCTTCGCGAAGTAAGCATTGACGGCTTCCCACTCCATGGTATTAGAATGCCCCGGTTAGCCTGTAAATAAGGTTTATCCGTTTTGAGTAAAGGAATGCAGATCAACAAGGTGGGACATGATTCACCTAAGACTCGGAAAAATACAAAGACATTCCCCAAGGGAGTGCTCCGCAAGACATCCCGTAAGATTGACCCCGTGAAGGACCCCGCGAAGAGCCCCCCATTCAAGCCCGGTACACTTCGGATCCTCACACGAAAGGGTGAGACTCTGAAGCGCAAGAAGATCCAAGGGACATTGAAGAACCTCAGTGACCGCCAAATACGTGAGAAGCTGCGAAAGTCAAATTTAGCTGTCAGCGACAAGGCTCCCCGCGATCTCATCATGGGCATTCTCGAAGGCGGTACAGAGGCGGGAATGATTTCATAAGTATTTACTAATGACCGCTATATGGGGGCCACTCGGATGGATGGCGCTACACTCTGCGGCCTCGTTATACCCAGACGCACCGACAGAAGCTGAGCGGCAGCTGATGACAAAATGGTTAGACCTGTTCAGGGACACGATCACATGCCCGAACTGCCAAGGTCACTTCGCCGAACTCCTGCAGAACTACCGAGCACAGTTTCCGAACATGCTGTATTCGCGTACCGGCTTCATGTTGTTTACGCTACGAGCACATAACGCAGTGAATAAACGGTTGAACAAACCAATCTATCCAACGGTCGAGGCCTGTTTCGAGACCTTGCGAAACAACGTTAAGATCAACACTACACGCCAATACCGTATCTCGTACATCAACCGAGTCACCATGCATTGGCGGGTGTTCCAAGACGCAGCCGGGTTGTCGGCCATGAAGAGGATTCACGAGATGAAGAAAATCGAAGAAGGGTACATGGCTCCTCGCAGCAATGCATTTGAAGTCATGATCCCCGAGGATGCTGTTGTCGTCACCATTGGCGCACCAACAGTAGAAACCCTGCCGAATGGCCTTCCCATTCCTCGTCCCACAGCAGCTGCAGGGTTTGGATCTAGGATGATGATGACGGCCAATGGACTTCGCTTACGGAGGTAAATGCTCGTGCGGGATCCCATGGCAGGGATATATACGGATCTGTCTCCCAGGTATACTTCCGCATCCACGGATGGCGCGTATCGTGTTCCTCATCGTATACCTCGTCGACAAACTTGACCCTACGCTTCGCCTTATGCAACGACTCGCATGGCAGAATGAACTGCAGCTGATGTCCAACGTGGAACGGTGGAGTCGGATGCTCCCACATAACAGACGTAGGCGGATCAAAATCTGCCAACGTCTGAAGAAGAGGTGCCTCGGAATATGGATAGAACCAGCACCAATCCGGAACATTGGACGTAGTGAAGTACTCGAGTGTCCATGCATAGGTTTTCCAGTAGGCTTCACACACTGGCTCCCAATCGATCACTCCGTCCATGAGTAAACCAACTCGCGATTCAAGCCCAAGTCCGTCGGGAGCTACAATGTGGGCATCGTGTGGTTTGCGACGCTCAATCAGGACCTTGGTTTCCATCTTCTCCGGGTCTTTCATACGCAATGCACGTCCATGTCCGTCTTCGCGCAATGAAAACATGGAGACGGCAGGCATGAAGTCGTTACCAAAGTACCGAATGCACATCTTCACATAGTCATCTACGGGGAGAGGCAGAAGAGACGCCAGGGCGGAAACCGAAAAGGCATCCTCGTCTCGAAGAAGGAACAGATTGCCGAGTCTATGTTGTGCCAGAGAGATGAGCACGAGATCAGCGTCCAGGCCGTATATTGCAACAGTGGTTCGCCGCAATGGGTCAATTGATCGCAGCCATCGAAAAATCTTATGTTCCCCTTCGCCATGCTCGTCTGTTCCTGATATAACCGCACACGGGAAAGCCGTTCGCAGCTCTTTGACCAGCTCCCGCATGTACGGCGTTTCCGGTGACAACTGATTCTTCTCGACATTCTCTGGGCGCTTGAAGCGACGGTAGCGCTGCTGCACAATCTTCGCATACGGCACCAGTCCATCGAAGGCGATATACACCGTCTTGACCCGCATCCTCTCCAAGTACACGCGGAGCTCAGAGATCACGCTTCCAATTGGATCCTCTTCCTTGATGGCTTTATGTAAGAAACAGTTGAAGTCCATGCAAAGCACATCGGCTTCAAATGTTTCATAGCGTTTCTGGATATGCTTATGCGTCCTCAATAGAGACGCTACGTAATACGGGATACCCATTAAGTAACTACTGTACCTGAAGTGAAGACGGCTTACCAGCAGCGCCACTTCGTCTTCGCAGCGTCCGCCAGAACAGCCTCCATGGTCTTGACTACGATCTCCGGCTGCTTGGACAGCGCAGACGCGACGGCCGCCTCGAGCTTCTTCTCAGCAACGGCGACCCTGGCAACGGCCTCGATACCAGACACCGCCGTCTCAACGACATGCGGAACCATCGTGGACACGAAGACACGCGCGACATCCTTCTCCAGATCAGTCATGGTCGACGTGTTGATAACGTACAGTAGGCTGCCCTGGAGCATGGTGAGACGCTCGGCGGACGTCAGCATGTCGAGCGAGTGGAGGTGGGTCGCCAACTTGATCACCGCGGGAACCGGGTTCTTCCAGTCAATGCTATCAAACAGGCCGGTCGCGGGTACAACATGGGGCGGCTCAGCCGCAACGGGGGCAGGAATAGACGCAGTATCAGACATTTATTGTGTTCACAGGAGATTCATGTAAGCTTTACCAACGCATGACCGGTCGGCGACGCGTACGGCCACCCTTCGGCTGAGCCGCAGGGGCCGCAGGGGCCAGAGACGGCGGCGCGGCGGGGACAGGCATCATCGGCTCCGCCTGAGCGGGAAGCGGATTCATCTGCACCTTCGGGGCCTTGGCAGCCTTAGGAGACCGCTGGGTCTTCGCCTTCTTCGGCTTCTTCGCCGCCTTGCGAGTCTGTGCCTGTTGATACTTCATGTCCTTCTTATGGACCTTCATATCGTCCTTCGCCTTCTTCAGAGCCTCTTCGAGTTTGGCTATCCGCAGACTCGAGGCATTTGTGGTTCCTGCGACCACGCAGAATTGATTGACCTTTTGACGCAGCGTGGGCATCCTTGCTACTTAAAAGGATTAAAAACAGTAAGGCAATGGAAATGTCTGTCTGTCCTTCGTGTGTAGATAATGTCATTACAACCCACGCTGACCATGGGCTTCCTGTATGTCGGGGATGTTCACCGGCATTCTGCACGGAGTGTTACTGGGGAGCCACGTCCACATGTGCATACTTCACCAGCACGGTTCCGGAAGCGAATTGGTTGACCGCAGAAGCCTATATGAACTCTCATACCGACAAGCTCGTCCGCGTTGTTCGCACGGGTCCGCACATCAAGTGTTCTGTTGTTCGCGTGGGTACGATCCTCTTTCGCCGAGTTGAACGTGATGGGGAGATCGTCATCGAAATACCTGTTGCCCCCACCGAATGCTGTGTTCATTGTGGATCTTACGACCGCCGCTACGCACATCTCACAAATGCCTACACCGATGGCTTTGTGTGTACAGAGTGCGCGAATGGCATTCTAGGTAAGTAATAAATGTGGGAGTGGGTTCTTCTCGCGATTGTGATTCTTATGTTTGGAGTCTTTGTTATTCCCGGCATGTACCAGATACCCCCTCCCGGGTGTAAGGCGTGTGGGAAGAAAAGCGAAAATCCTGCTCAATAACAAATGTTCGGATTCATGAGGGCCTTCACGCCCAAACCGGTCACACCTGCCCCTAAGATTCCACCTGCTCAGCTAGTGAAGCCCCCGCCTGGCCCAACTTCGTAAGTTTTCCGGGGTGTTTATAAATGCGCAACGTCATCGGTCCACTGAAGAAGGGAACCCTGATGGGGTACAAGACCACCATGAAGCCGTCTACACGTCGTAAGATTCTGCGTAAGGTTGCGAAGAAGGTCGGTCCGCTGTCCACGTTCCGTAAATTGAATGCAGTATCCGTGTTAACGAAGAACACTGCGCCCAAGTCGTCTCGGACGATGAAGGCTGATCGTAAGTGGGTGAAAAAGAACTTAATGTAAAGACAAATGGCCAAGCTTCCCATGAAATGGGTCTTACTTGGACTCGTGGCTCTCCTCGTACTAGGGTTCGTCTCGTTCCAAGTGCCCGGTGTTCAGTGCCCTGGTTCGATGATCCATTGCCCAGGCGTGGGATGCGTATCAGGTCCCGAGAAGTGCACGGCGGGAAGTGTGGGTGGACCGGCCGCAACCTTTTCGACCACATGGGAGAAGGAGCAGTTTGTCAACGGCAAGGATATGTATCCCGGACCGCCCCAGTTTCGGGTTGGTCCCACGCCCGTGATCTCGAAGTGCTCGAACAACACCCATGCTCGAGATGGCCGTTGTCCCGAGTTCTTGGGACCTTAAGACAGATTATACTTGCCAAGCGCCGTCGCGACATCGATGGGAGCCTGACGCAGAATCAGTTTGCTATTGAAATACTTTGCGTCAAAGAACTCCTTAACCGCCTCCTCCACGACCACGGGGTCAAAGTCCTTGCAGGAGAACACGTCCAGATACATGGAGTCGTTCTCTTCCACAAAGTGAGCCGTGATGTTAGAGGTCTCGATGAGCTGCACCAGAGTGTAGCCCTTCTTGTTCCCCGACCCGAACATGACTACCTGGGGGGTACCGAACGGCACCATGTCAATGCGCTTCACCAGCGAACGAGCAAAGCCATCAATAACCTTCGGACAACCTATCATCTTGGCTGAACAACCCGCAGCATCGAGAATCAAGTGCTTACCCCAGGTGCGAAGAGGCTGCATTGAGTATATTCATAGGCTGCGTGAAAATCATCGGCGACGGGGACGACCACCCATCAACGGCTGCTGGGAGGTATTGAGGAAGAACGCATAGTACGGAATATAGAACGCACCGAAGATGAAGTCAACAAACGCCCAGAACGGCGACTGGTACTTATCGTACGACAGTTTTGCCGCAGCAAGATGCAGCAGAAATCCCAGCAGACCTCCGAATCCGGCGAGGAACAAATACACACTGCCCAGCAGCGACGGGGCGGGTGCGGCAGTCGGCGGGTTCACTGCAGGGTTTACTCCGGGGGTGCTCATTAATATCACATAGGAATTTATAATGGATGCCCAGCGTTTGTCCACCGAGCTTCTCATCCGCGGACACACGACCTACGGAACCTATCATCAGAGATATATGCGGCTGCGGATGCCGAGTGTCTATGAGATCAATAAACGCAACCTGCGGAGATCTCTGGACATCTTACTGGATCGCTATATGAACCTCTTTGTCTCGGGGGGTGATACACGGTACGTTAGATCTGAGATCTTGGCTCATGACCGTATTCTGAAAACGGATTCTATGATACCACGAAATAGGTAAGAGCCCCCCTTCAACATGTCTTCCACCATGCCTTCTTCCCACATCTACTTCTGCACCGAGACGACCTGCAACCGCGAGACTTCCATGGCAAACAGCAAGTGCGCCATGTGCGCATGCCCCGGCTGCGGGGACATGGGCGCCACCGTTGTCGGGTCTGACTATTGTCACACCTGCTTGTCGGTGCGCGACCATCCATGCAACACGGGCTTCATCGACTACGAGCACGAACATACAGGCCGCTGCGAGTGCGACCGCGAAGACGATGCCGAGTGGGACATCTGGTGTCGCGTGGACGACGAGCTTCCGCAGGCGGTGCGAGTCTCGGACGAACTCAAGGCAGAGCTTCTCGCCAACCTACCGACGGAGGGCGACAAGTGGAGTTTCACGCCCGCGCCGCGCTGTACCTGCGACGGCACAGGCCGCATGTGCCGGACCTGCGACGAGGAGTCTAGCGACCCGTGTCGGGGATGCGGCTCCCATTCGCTGTGGAGCGACACCTATTGCCTCAAGTGCTACGAGGTTCGCTACGGACCCATCAATCCGTTGCCGCCATCTCCCGAGCCGCGGCACACGTCTCTTGAGTCCATGCGGGACGAGATTGTCGAGATCGAGGCGCGTCTCTGTAGCGGCTTGACCAAGGGCCAGAGGGACGACTGGGTCTGGCTTCTCCTGAACCGCCGTGCCGACCTTGCGGCGGCCGAGAAGGAGATGTGGGAAGGCTATGATCAGGACGATCTGAACAAGCTAGATCTCCAGAACCGCCACGGTTTCTGAGCGGCGGAAAACGGATCAGTCTACACAAAAACATTTTTCAACTGCACCCGGACAAAATGCCTCTCAACTTCGCATCTCTCGGTTTCAGCGGCGAGGACAACGTCATTCTGCAGGACATGGAGTCGGCCATCGACAAGACAAACACATGGGATTGGGTTGCCAAGGGTGACCCGGGTAAGTGGGGGTACTACATGTCACCCGCGCCGGAGATTCGCGAAATCCGTCGGCACCTCAAGGTCACACACACTGCCAAGAGTTTTGAGGCCGCGATGCAAGAGATGCAATCTCTCGCGCTCTTGGGCATCGACGGCTACTGCTCAACCAAGACGCTGCCCTTCCCAGTCCAGTCGGCCCCTAAGGCTGGGCCCGTCCGTAGTAAGGAGATGGATGAGAAGGTTCGCAACGAGTACAAGACCCGGAAGGCGTTCGCAAGGGCACCGAAGTGGTCTTCAGAGTACATCACGGCCTTCCCGGACGTTCTCCGTGACATCTGAAAACGAATCACAGCAGTGTACAACAAAACCATTTTTACCATGGAGTGCATCAACTGCCCAATGTGCTACGCGTACGCCTACGACACCTTGGTTCGTCCTGCTTCCCGCGCCCGTATTGATATCTTCGAACACATCGTCAGCATGTCCCGCATCACCAAGGCAGCCCACACATTGACCCCCGAGTTCATCCGAGCATGTGTGACCAAAGACGACTTGTCGTACGTTGTAATCCTCTGCGTGGAAGCAGGAGGAGTCATCCCCCCAAAGAACAAGAAGCGAAACGCCTTTGCCATCATGTCGTTATGGATGCAGGGGCGAATCAAGGAGCTTGGGAACATGAATGAGATTCACTTTGAGCATTCGGGCGGGTTTGTGCCTGAATCGCTGCCTCCGCGAGTTCTGCGTATCCGCATTCCCAAGTGTCCAGACGGACTGTATGACTGAAAACGAAATCACATATCTCCTAGAGTATCAAGCATGGACGACTGTGCAGTTTGTTACGAGAACGTTTCCGAGTCAACAGGGCACTGCACACTGTCGTGCAAACACTCCTTTCACATTGCTTGTCTGACTCGATGGTCAAACGAGAACCCCAACTGTCCCATGTGCCGCCACCCGCTTGGTGTCACCGAAGCCCCTGCCAAACAGCTTGTGGAAAGGCATGATATTGTGTCGAGATGGATGATAAATATCGAGACTGAAGGTCAGGGGGATCTTATTCAGGAGGCATTTGGTCCTGAGCCAGTCCAGCCTCCTCCGCCTCCGCGACCTGTCCCGAATCCTCGTGTCATCAACATCGGAGATGGTGTGCAGGTGTCTGAAGACGATGTGGTGCTCGTGATGCAACACGCAAATGTTACACGTGGTGAGGCGATCCGTGCCCTTCGTCGTTATGACGGTGACATCGTAAACGCAATCCTCATGCTGACGAGCCCAGATGAGGTAACACCTCGACCGCCCCGGGCGCCTCGCGACCCAATGCGGATGGAGTCAGACGATCAGGCTACGGCGTGGTTTCTTCAGCAGATGTTCGGGGACAGCGGAGGCTATCACTGGAACAGCTACTCGGACATGAAGTTCCGTATGCGAAACGGAATGCGCGGACAGGACTACTGGACTCACTTGGACTTCAATGAAATCACGAGAGAAAGAGACGGATATAACTCCGCCTAAATACATATCGAAATCATGAAAAAGTATCATGGTGAGTTTGTTGTCAGCCGCACCCCTGGAGGAATTGTCGTGGACAATATATAAAATGGACCTCAACATTGTGATTCCCGTGCTGCTGTTTATCCTCCTGTCTCCGGGTGTCCTCCTTGCCCTGCCGCCGGGTGCGGGTAAGACGACCCAGGTGCTGACTCACGCCGTGGTGTTCGGCGCCGTGTACTTCGGTCTGCGTAAGACGTTCCCCCAGTATTATTAACCCTGTTGAATCACGTGATTGACCGCGGGGTGACTCGCGACATTCGCGATCTCACTCCACGCAAAGTACTCCTGAAAGACCCGTTCATTAATTGACAATGCAAACGTCGGATAACATGCCTTCAACGTCTGGAATGCCTCCGCCTCTACGTGGGCATTCTGTTGACGCAAAAACATGGTGATCTGCTCCAACTTTGCCTTGCGCTGGGGAATAGGTAGTGCCTTGAAGTTTGCAGCGAATTGCTCCATACTGATTGAACCTGACACTCTTAAACCTACTTCTTAGCTGCTGCGGCTTGTGATCGTTTCGCGACTACGATCCGCTTCCGCGGCTGCTTCAGAGCGTCGTTGGCTTTAGTGAGTATCTTCTTGGCTCTCGCTACCCGGCGAGTCGCAGTAACTAAGCGTTTCTGTTCTGCCTTCACACGATCATGTGTCATTTCCTATTGGCAGCCTTTTTAAAACCCGTATATGTAGAATCCCCTCTGAAACTTCCACGCATGGGGCAATCCACATAGGTTATTAATGTGATACTTATTGCCCCGCTGCATATGCCCCGTTAAGACAGCCCGAAGAAGTGGGACACGACGAACAGCTGTGCGACACAAATATGCGCGCGTCCTGGTGGCTGCCCGCTTGGCCTCTGTCCGTGCCTCCTTGAGTCCAAACCAGTTTCGGGATGCGAGGAACTCGTCCACCTCTTTCTTAGCCGCTTTCTTTGCGGCTGTATACGCCTTGAATTTCAGAAGTGCCTCTTTTTTCAGTTCACGGAAGGCTGGGTCTCGCTTGACGACAACAAACGTATTCAGTGCAAGTTCCTCCTCCTCCAGCCTTTCACGCGGCTCCTTGTGGCGATTACACAAGATGCAGTCAAAGTTGGTCCGTTTCAGATACGCAATCGCACACCGGGTGTGATACGCATGTCCGCATTCGAGCTTGACGCACGTCGCCGTCGACTCGCGTGGGTCTTGGAATTCCTCCAAGTCCATTTCCTGTTGACACACGGAACAGTCGGGCATTTAGGTGGATTCGATGAATAGATGTAAGCCAGAATGCCGACTGCGGAGGAGCTACGGGCTATTTCCGGAAACTACGACGCAGAAGAAGACTTCATTAGGTCCGCCACCCGAGCCATTGAGCTGTCGGCCCGAGCAGGACTGACGAGTGAGTACATTGATGTTCCATACAACCTTACCCGAGCTCAAGCAAATGCGGCCCTCGTTGGCAACTTTCCCAATTGTCGGATCGACAAGGTGTGGTTTGTAAACTGCTTTAAAGTTGGCTGGGCAAAGTGACAATGGGAAACTGCTTCGGGTTCGAAGACATTCCCATGATGACAATAGGGACCAAGACGGTGCGGAAGAGCCAGATGAAGACAATCAAGACCTACCAGGACGCCCTACGATTCATAGGTCGTGAGTGTCCGGACACAGCCGTGATTACAACGGTGCTGAATCACGAAGTGGCGTTTGTATCCGTGACCAAGACGTTTCAGATTGTGAATGAAATTGTGTTCAAGGGATCCCATATTCCTATCCGGCGACTGTATGGCCGACCGTCTTAACAGCTTCGTCACGTGCCTTGTACAGCTGGATCAGCGGCCCGAACTCGATCGCAGCCAGAATCAGGAACCCGCCGATGGACAAGATGATGCCGTCTTCCCAGTCGATGCCCTTTGGCCTAAACAGCCAGAAGTAGATTCCGAGGAACAGACCCAGCGATGTTTTGAACACCGTGTCGACAATTGCGAACATCGGACTTTCCGCAACCTTGAACCCAAGGGCCAGTAAGACAATCTGGGCAACAACCACGAACTTGAGGAAGAAGAAGTAAGTCTGGTACCACTTCATTACTATTTATAGACTCGGAAAAGTAAAGAGCAATGGACTTTGGACTTCTTGCACTCGATCACCACCGTACACTCACGTTTGCACACACCACACATAGCAAGGCGCCTAACGCATTTGCCCAGATGGTCGCGGAGCATATGCGAGGCTACGATGACGCGTCAGGTGGGGACTTTGACCACACGCCCATGACCATCTCCTTCTGTACGGAACGCAAGTCCGTTATGCTGGTCGGGACGATCACAGAGGACTTGTACGAGCGCGTTAAGGCGCGGGTGAACTTTGAGGTCCGGCGCCGGGTGTTTTCGGAAAACGGGTTCTAGGGAGTACTGAAAACGGATCCAACACAACACAACCTTTTTACACTACAATGGAGCCCATCACTCGCGAACAGCTACAGAATGCCCACGCCGCCGCCGTCGCAGAGAAGGATCGTATCGCCCGTCGTGCGCAGGAGATCAAGGGGCAGTTGGCGGCCGAAGAGTTCTACAAGGAGGTCTGCCGTGTCGCAGAGGTGGGTGAGTCAACACAGGTGTCTTCGAAGTCAATGGGGTTAGGTGTTGCGTTCGACACGATGCTGTATTGGACAAAGGAGCATTTTCCGAACTGTGACGTGACGATAGAGATTCGGCACATGGGGCCCGATGCGACGTACGCCATCTGCGTAGGATGGGGTCGGACGCTTGAGGACGAACTTCAGACTCGCCGCCTCGACAAGGAGATCAGCTGGTAATCGATTCGTGGATACATACAATGAACCTCCTCGTCTTCTTCTTCGCGCTCGTCATGACCGTGGTCGACATCGTCATGGTGGTCTTCATCAAGGAGGTGGGAACGGGTAGGATCAGGGCGGATCTTGGACTGCCGATCGCGTCCTTAATCTACGCAGTCGAACCTCTCATTTTTTATCAAACCACTCAGGTCGCTAAGACAGGAATTGCCGTAACGAGCTTGGCTTGGTCAGTCGTGAACAGTATTGCAGTTGTATTTGTTGGTGTCCTGTATTACCGCGAATCGTTCAACGACAAGCGCATCTTGTCGCTCTTCTTGAACGTCATGGCCGCAGGTGTCTTAGTGGCATCATCGGATTCAGACATGAACGAATGAAAACGGATTCACTGTCTACATAGAAAACACATTCGTACCGTCAACATGGCATCCATCTTCATTGTCCTCGAAGCGACCTGCGAATGCAGCCGAACCATCTACCCTACAACCTACAAGACCCTCAAGGACGCAACAGACGCAATCAAGGCGAAATGGTGGGCGTTTCTAGAGGAGAACGCAGCCACGAACAACACCAGCGCGGATACACTGTGGATGGAATGCCTTGCCGAGGCCACGATGGAGAAGAATGTGATCTCACTGTACCTCGAGAAGGAGAACTTCTTCGAGGTTCACGAGCTGCCGATCGCCCAGTGAAAACGGATTCGCGCGACCTTACTTACTTTTCCATTCAAAATGGCCTTTCTCTCTTCTGTCTTGTCCGCAAACAACTGCACTGGCTCCAACCATGGCGAGAATCACCAGATTTGGATGATCCCCGTTCAATTCTTCAACTCACTTCCCATCAAGCGATGGAAGTTCAATCGCCCTCCGGATATGGATCGCGTAGCTGAGATCCACGCACACATCCTCGCATCCAAGCGAGGTGATGGCATTATCTATCTCGCAGATGTTGGTGGGGAGGTCGTCTGCTACGAGTCCAACCATCGCCGGGAGGCACTGAAGGGGGTGCCTGATGACATTGCGCCCGTCCTAGTGGATCTCTTGTGGAATGCCACTGACGAGATTGTGAAGCAGGAGTTCATGCGACTGAACAAGGCGGTATCCGTACCTGAGCTGTATGTCACCGAGGAGGCAGTTGTGAATGCCGACGAACTGCGGGTAGCCGTGAAGGATTTCTGCAAGAAGTATGCGTCGCTCAAGGTCACATCGGGCCGCCCGCAGCGCCCTAGCTTCAATGAGAGCATCATCACCGACGAGTTCCTTAAGGTTACGAGGGACAACAAGATCTCGGTTGCCGAGATGCTGGTTCGCTTGGACAGGGTCAATGTCCACCTCGCGGCAAAGGATAAGAAGAAGCTGTCGGAGAAGATCATTGAGAAGTGCGAAAAGTCGGGGCTGTGGCTGTTCGCCTACGACACGCACCTGAACTCTAAGGACTTTGCCTAAAATGGATGCCGCTTAGACAGAAACCAACTTTTTACATTCGCGAGAAATGCCCAAAATGGATCTGAGATTCAGATGCTTGAATCAATCAGACAGCGACTAACCCCTCAATCCCCTCTCCCGCAGCTCCTTCTGCTGCCTCCGAAGCTCAGCCGTCTGAACTCTTTTGTAATTGTATCTATCAATGGACGTGACAAAGACCAAACGTACCAAGTCCAAAGAGGGAACCACAAAACGAATACGGATTCCGAAAGAAAAGAAGCCACTGCGATCGGAAATGACGACTCAATCCAACGACATAATGTTTGCCATCCTCGACAGTAATATTGCTGCATCAGGCGACACCGACGCCGTTCTCCTCGACTCATCGAGCTACCAAGGTTCTCCGGAAACTCTGCGTGCAGACATCGAAACATTAACCACAGGCGATGCGACCGCACAGGCACCTATGAAGGTTACGGTTGCAGCCGTCGCCGCGAAGATATGGAAGCCTGAGTGGGACACTCGTAAGCACCAGGCGGGACTTGGTGGACTCAAGAGCCTTCGTACTGTCGATCATTCACTCGTCGCAAAGCATCTGCACAAGTTGGGATACTACAAGACCGCGACGGAAGGTGCGCTGACGCGTACCTTTGAGCGAAAACATGCATACAATATGGACTATCCGGGTGAGATCAAGCCACTCAACCGCAAACTTGCATTCCTACGCGTCATCGGGCGTGTGAACGATGAGTATTCGCAGCACCTGGCCGAGACAATCCTCCGATATTTCCTCGGTCTTCTCAAGACCCGCAAAGCTGCGGTAGATGCACTGAAGACTGGAGAGTTCGTGCCGAAGGAGGCTGTTTCTCTCAAGACCGTGAAGGATATTCTCACCGGAGTCTTTGATATCGGTACAGGTATGTCGGCCTCACCCGCGATTGTGTTTCACGCACTGTGTATTGTCGTGCAACCGTTCCTATGGGATGACGCCACGGTCTCCCCGCTGAAACACCACACTGCGGCCGACGCAACATCTAAGGCTATCGGAGACGTAGAAGCGTATAAGAACGAGGCACCGTTCATGTCTGCGGAAATCAAACACAAGCTTACGATCGACGAGAGTATTGTGCTTACCTTCTCGCAGAAGACAGCAAATGTTCCATTGCGATTCATTCTCACGACTGCGAAGATTGCACCCAAATACACAGATGACAACATTCTGATCGGTAACGTAACCGATGTTGTACTGCAGTATCTGCATACGTATATCATTCGCGATGCTCACATTGCAAAAACGTTCCTCACTCAACTGCGGACGGAGATCATGGGAAGCAACGACATTGGTGCCGACAATAAGGGGAAGGTCGACGAAATCTTCAGACAATTTGCTGTTTAACCATCTCACGAACAACCTCCTCGACCACCTTAACGCACACGCTATTACCTATCTGCTTATATGCGGTCCCTGTCGTCGAATGACGCTTGAACGTGTCTGGATAATCCATGAGCTTGTAACACTCATCCAACGTGAGTTTACGAACTCCTTTTCCATCGTAGACGTGGTAGCGACCCGATGTCTCCGACGCGGCCAACGTGGGCTGGTTACCATCTGCACTGTGAATCCGCGCAGTCTGCTTGTGGACACGAGAGAGATGTTCTGTATTCTCCCGTACTCCCTTCCCACGTAGAGTACCGTTCAGGTAACCGCAGAATCGCAGTCCCGTCTTCTTTTGTGTCTTGATTTGGTCATCATTAAGTAGTGTGTACTTGGACGGATCAATGTAAGTGTCTTCGGTCAGGTCCAGAATGGAGCGGAGCGAACACTCTGAAGTCCTCTTCAGCAGGGACGCGAAGTCGAACGTGGTCTTGAGAGATGCGACAATGTACACACGATCGCGACTCTGCGGTACACCAAACTGGTGCGGCGTCAGGATACCGTATGCGACCTTGTATCCCCGCTCCTCAAGTTCTTGCACGATGCGTTTCATAATCTCACCGCCATTGATAATCGTTAGATTCGCAACATTCTCAAGCAGGATTGCATTCGGCTTGTGATGGTCGATCACGCGAAGGATGTCGAAGAACAATGTTCCGCGTGGATCTGCAAACCCGTCCTTCTTTCCCGCCGCACTGAATGCCTGACAAGGGAACCCGCCACACAGGAGAGAGAATGGTTTGATCGCAGGGATGTCAATCTGCTTAATATCACCTGCCGGGCGGATACCGTAGTTGGACTCGTACGTCGCCTGCACCAGTGGATCAATGTCGGATGCTAATACACACACCGCAGACGGGGCCACTCGCTGGACGGCCTGGTGAAATCCACCGATCCCGCAGAAGAGGTCAATAAATTGAAGATCCATTGATGTGGTCTGTACTGTCCTAAGCATATTCGTTTTGGCCACCGCCTCGGAAACTTTCCTCTCGATGAGTTCTTCGAGTGCAGTGTTTCTAACACATGGGTTTTTGCGTCGGCGATGGGTCTCCAGATGTCCTTTCTGCTTGAAAGTGTGCATACATACGTTGCAGTGATGTTCCGGCATTGTTACTTATGTTCACTGCATGTTTAAATTTAACGAATTAGTGATTTTAGGTTACTTAAACCCCCTCTCCTTCAGCTCCTTCTGCTGAGCCCGAAGCTCAGCGTTCAACGCACGTCGTGTAGGGTTCCGCAGCACCTTGAACAGATGATGGTGCTCGCGAAGATACTCACCCTTTTTAATACGGATGGTCTTGGCGGTCTTCCGCCGACCACCCCGTCCACAAATCTCCTTCATGATGGCCTGTTTGACGCGGATCGTCTTTCTCATTGTTCATCACCGAGATTACTTCAACGTCCGCACGGACAGGATGTACAGGAACATAGCGTTGACCACACCCAGGATTAACGCAGGAGCCGACCGCAGGAACATGGCGAATCCCCGCTTGGGTGAGATGGTCATCACATACAGCTCAAACAGCACCACAAGTCCCGCCGTGATCGCCACCAGCCAGAAGATCACATAGTAATACGTCTCAATCGTGTCGTTCGATACCTTCTTTGTTAACTCAGACTCGGTTGCCATTTATTTATGACGCCGACGAGTTTTCTTGTCCTTACGCTTCCGCCCAGTGCGACGACGTCCGCCACTGCTTCCGTTATCATTGGCAGCACCAAATCCTTGCCCGACACCCTCTGCAGCCATTCCAACACCCACGCCGGTTGCAAGACGTGTAGCTGCTTCAGGGTTTGTTCTAGCAACAGTCAACATTGCATACGTCTGGT
>Ga0136642_1000760_pt1 | contig 15541 bp, 10 predicted proteins | sample LowCatLa1302831Y_FD_115313 | JGI IMG/M metagenome (GOLD analysis project Ga0136642, IMG submission 115313) | Freshwater microbial communities from Lower Cathedral Lake, Yosemite National Park, California, USA - 13028-31Y | ecosystem: Environmental > Aquatic > Freshwater > Lake ... | reverse complement strand
TTGTCCCCGTCGCGATCTACACGCGCGTTTCCACTCTGCACCAAGTCGGCGGACGTTTTGACTCCTGCGAGAGTCAGGCGGCCATCTGCCGCGACTACATCAGAAAACGCGCCCACGAAGGCTGGACGGAATTTTCCTGCCACACCGACGCGGCCTACTCTGGCGGCTCGATGAACCGGCCCGGCCTCCAGGCCCTCATGCGCCAGATCGAAGCCGGCGAGGTGAAGGTGGTCTTGATTTTCAAATTCGAGCGGATGCTGCGCAACACGGACGAATGGGCGCCGTTTCGGTCGTTCCTCGCCCGGCACGGTTGCCGCCTCGTCAGCACGACCGAAGACCTCTCCGAGGAAACCCCGTCGGGGCGGTTGAAAAACAACATGCTCGTGAGCGTCGCGGAATACGAGCGGCTCAACACTGCGGAAAAAGTCCGGGCGAAACTCGCGGAGTTGGCCAAGCGCGGAATCTGGAACTGCGGTCTCGTGCCCTTCGGCTACGACTACGACGCCGCGGCGAAGCTGCTTTCACCGAACCCGCAGGAAGCGGCCATCGTGAAGCGCATCTATGCAGAAGCGGCCCGACTCCGTTCGCTCACCGACATCGCCAACCGTCTTACCGAGGAAGGCATCCGCACGCGCCAGCGCATCTTCAAGCGCCGCGGCGGCCAACGGGTGACGGTCGGAGGGAAAGCCATCAAGAGCGACTGGCTGCGCCATTTGATCAAAAATCCCATCTACTCCGGGCGCGTGCGTCTCAAGGGTCACGCGTATTCCGGCCAGCACGAAGCCATCGTCTCTGCCGAAACATGGGAGCAGGCCAACGCCGCCGTGGCCAACGCGCTGCGTCCGGCCCGTTGCCGCGTGCAGGCACGTGACAAAAACTGCCACCTTCTGAAGGGGCTCGTCGTTTGCGCGCATTGCGGTCGTGCGATGATTCCCAACGCCAGTGGCAAGCGTGATGCCGCCGGCAAGCTCTACCGCTACTACACGTGCGGCCAGGCTCATCAGGAAGGCAGTCCCTGCCCCGTGCGGCATTTGTCCGCCGACCTTCTCGAATTGGCCACGGTGCGGTTTATCGGGGCGCTGCTGCGGCGCCCAGAGATCGTCACCGAAACCCTGGCGGTGGCCAACGGCCGGAGCCGTGGCGACCGGAAACAGACCGGCGCCCGCGTGAAGGAGATCGACCAAGCCCTCGGTGAAATCGATGCAGCCCTGCAGCGGATCGTCGACGTCATCGCCGCCCCCGATGCCGACGTGCTGGGCGAGGAATTGCGGGCGCGTGCCGGCACGCTGAAGGCGCGAAAGCAGGCGCTGTTGGTCGAGCGGGAGCAATTGCGGCAGGACCTCCTGACCCGCAACCAACCCAAGCTCGATGCCGTTCGGCTGCTCGCGGCCATCGCCCGCTTCGCGGACATTTTTCCGACGCTGTCCCAAACCGAGCAAAAGGATCTCGTCGCCCTCTGCGTGGCGCGTATCGAACTGCGCAGCGACCCGGCCCGGAATGATCGTCCCGGTCGCCGGCGTTTCCGAGTGCGGTTCAAACTCCATCTTGATCGTCTGGCCGAAGGCATGGAGGAACAAGTCGTTGTCGACCGCTCCTCCGGTCCGGGCTCATCACCGGCAACTGCACCGCTGACGTTGGAATCGCGGCTGATCTTCCAGTCGATGGGGCGAGCGCCCAAGGCCATCCTCGTGGCGCCGTTCAACGAGGAGTTTCAGGACAGTCGGCCGACGGCGAAGATCGAGCCGTCGACGGCCAATGCGGCCGGCAAGCACCCCGTGCTTCGCGCGCTCGGTTGGGCCCGCCGGCTCCGGGGCGATGCCAGCCTCACCCAAGCGGCCCTCGCGCGGCAGGAAGGCGTCACGGCCGTCACGCTGACCTACCACCTGAAACTGCTGAAACTCGCTCCGGAGATTCAGGCATTTCTGAAGGGGCTCTCGGAACCGGCGGACCTGCGGCGCTACAGTCTCCGTCGCATGTATCCGTCGCATGAAAGCACTGGCCGAACTGAGCGTGACGGCCCAGCGGGACCAGTTTTCGAAGATGCGGACGGAAGACGGCTCCCCGGCTCAGTTGCCGGCAAAGTCCGTGCGAATCCGATAGCGCGCGGACCGCGTTTGCCCCTCGACCGCAACCAACCCGGCTGAGCGCAGCCGGGCGAGTCGTCGCGTCACGGTCATGGGCGAGAGCCCGAGCGCCTGTTGGAAATCCCGCGGAGTCGCGGCGCCGGTTCGCTCCAGGTAGGCGAGCACCTGGCGTTCGGTCGCGTCGGTCACCAGCTGAGCCACGCTCAACGGTTTCGCTGTCGATGGCTGCTCCCACTCCACGACCGCCGGCGAAGCGGCACCCTTTTGCCGCGCATACCGCTCAATCCCCACGGCCAAAATTTCCGCGATCCGGCGAATACGTTCCCGATCCGGAATCTCTGCGTATTTGGTCAACCAGTCCATTGTCACGACCGCCCTCCAAGCGGCACTGCGATCAACCCCATCACCCTCACGCGGACTTCATCCGACAACGGAGTCCCAACGTGAAATTGCTCCCGGAAAATACTCACGGCAGCACCCACACGACGAAATTTCTAAAGAATCGAACCACGCTTTTATTCAATCCCAGACCCAAGAAATCCGCCAGACAAAACCCATAGGAACGCCCTTTCCACACGCATCCGCCGAAGATTTTCCCACCGACTTTCTGAGCGATTCCACTCACGACACGAATGACCGTCGAAGCATCCGCCTTGAACCTATCATCTATGGAATACTCGACACGCCACCCCTAACGTCCGTTAGGCCCCGCATGGAATCCCGCCACTACTCCACCACCACATCACCACTATTCCACCACTACGCGTGGAACCCGGCCCATAAGAAAATGGAATTTCTTCGAACGATACCGTCGTCAGGCAGCTGCCCAGGTTCGTTCGGTCCCGGCATTTCCGACTACCGGAGAGTGCCTGACGAGGCACAGCCGGGGTCGAGCGCGCGCGGAAGCCATCGTCTTCCGCGTCGGCGACTCTCCGGCGGTCGAACACGTCTCTGACTCCGGCCATCGGCGCTCCAACTTTTGGGGTTTCCGCGCCGGGACCGGGTCTACGCCGACAAACTGCTCAGAATACCTTTGGCATCATCCAATATCGGTGCGGCCGAATCTATGCGGATGGCGCGATCGAGCATGGCGAGCGTTGAGCAGGCGGTTTTGCGACGGGTGGCGGAGTCACTGCGACCGGAGTTGTTGGCGAGAATTCCGGAGAAACAGGTGTTCGGCCGCCTCACTCCAGAGGTGCAGCGCGAAATCGCCGAACTCCATCTGGCAGCTGAGGTCGCCCTGTTGAAATCTGTTGGCTTCGACTTAAGGGTTTCGCGGGAAGCACTGGAGTTTCTGATGCGGGAGGAGTTTCATCCTCACCTCGGTGCCCGCCCCCTTCGGCAGACGATTGAGCGCCATCTGCAAGACGCGGTGGTCCGGGGGACTTTTCTCGAAGGAAACAGGTTGCGGCCGCATCGACGTGTTGAGGGGAACCAACCGACTCGCGCTGTCGGCGAATTAGAGGCGTCGCCTGTCTTCCATGCCTAGTGTCCGAGCTGGATGCGGAGGTGGCTTTAGAGTTTATCCTTTTGTGCGCTTGTCTCAGGAAGTTGTACTGTCCGCTCACGAGTTCAGCGTGTGAGCGGGTCAATTTCTACTTCAATCGAGACGATCGTTCCCTGCTGGGCACTGCTCTTGATCTCGAAACGCGCATTCAACCGTGCTGCGCGTTCCCTCATTCCCGTGAGTCCGAAGTGGCCTTCGTGTGGGCCGGGCGCAAACGGCAAGGAAAAGCCTCGACCATTGTCGCTCACCGTCAGCCGCACCTGGGATGGCAGGTAGTCGACCCTCACATTGATGTGGCTCGCTCCCGAATGTTTGAGCGCATTGGAAATGGCCTCCTTGGCCAGCATTAGTAGATTGCCCTCGGAGGAATAGGGCAGCGCCGCCTCGCTCCCTTCACCCTCTACGCTGATCATGATTCCGGATTCCTCGATCAGCGACACTGCGATCTGCCGCAAGGCCTCGCGGAGTGGCTGGCCTTCGAGTGCATGAGCCCGCAAGTTCCACACGCTGCGACGGACGTCCTCTCGGCTGCGGGATATCATTTGATTCGCAATGATCAGATTCCGGCTGGCAACTACTGGGTCTTGTGCCCGCTTTGCGGCATCCAATTGGAGTGCGAGTCCAGTTAAGGATTGTTCCACAGTGTCGTGCAGATCTGCGGCGACACGCTCCCGCTCCCGCAGGGTAGCTTGGAATTCCAAGGCGGCCTCGTGGCTGGCTCTTTTCTCCGCCTCGCGGGCCAGGATCTCTTCGGCCAATTGACGCGAGCGTCGATCCGCGACGCGCCTGAAAACTACCACAGCGCTTAAGGCTGCAGCGAGGAGCGACAGGGAAATGCCCAGCAGCAGCCTGAGACGGCCAACGGTCCACCAAGGTGGCTGAGCTAAGACCTTGATGAACGATGGGGAATGCAAAACCAACGTGAACTCATCGACGATCGGCTGGTAGATTACGGGCCAGCCGTGCGAGAGTTCGATTGCGCATACCCCCGTCAGTTCGAGGGTCGCTCCGGGCCGAAACTTCGTCTCTACATCGTCGGAGTTGGAGGCGGGGAGTGTCGCCACGACCGTGCCCCCATCCTCTTCGAGGTAAAGTCGGCGTTCTCCGCGGGACGTGGGGGCGTCGATCGAAACTAATTTAGCGGCCATGCGGACTAGCCTGCCGTCGTCATCCCTGGTGCCGGGCAACCCTGGTTTGTAGCTGAAGACCGCGCGTCGAGTCGTGGGCAGGGATTCGGGCAAGCTCCCAACCCCGCGGCTCCGTACCACTGCGTTCTTCATCGAGGCAAAACTGGGGCCCGGTTCCATAAATCCGCTGGCCTCGATGACTTCTCCGGGCGCGAAATCGCCGCTTAACTCTGTTTCCACCTGGTAGCCTCTCTCCCCTGTCTGCAAATAAAGATAGCGCCCAGTCCGGGATACCGTGACGGTTCCAACCAGACGCATGCGATGGAGGTTGGGGCCATCGGGCCGAAATGGCATCAGGCCTAGTGTGGATACCTCCGGTGCGGCAAAGGGATCAGGCGGGGCAGGCCTGATGAGGTTAACGGCGTTCTCATTTTGGGCCCGTAAATTGACTCCAGAGGCCTCGCCGCGCGGGTTGAACCAAGTGAAACAACTTCCGATTATCTCAAGTTCAGCGTCCACCAAGGCATTTGTGTTCAGTTTAGGCGGCTCGGAGAAAAATACACTCAATGATCCCCCGACGCATCCTACCTCCATGCGGGTCCGCCCCGTACCCTCCTCGTTTAGAATCACTCGCCTTCCGACGCCCCGCACCACGACGCGGCGACAATCATACCTTCCGGTCAACAGATCACCGATGCTTGCTTTTACTGGCGGGGGTAAAGCAGCCACCCCTAATTTGCGGATCTGCTGGCAATTGAAGTCCGGTGCAAAACCTCCTTGGGAGGAATATCCGCTGAGTTCAACCTCGTCACCTGTACGCATCCAGTCGATCGATAGTGCGCTGGATGCGCAGCGGACGTAAATGGCGTCGGATGAATCCTGCACCACGAAGGCGGTGCGTGAGGTGATCACTGTAACCACACCGCTAATGGAAACTTGTTTAGAGGCGGCACTTGGATTGCTTCCTACGCGACGAAGCGTGGCGATGTCGCATCGCGACACCTCGGCGGACGCGAACTTACACGCCAATGTGATCATTAGGCCAAAAGTCAGCGCCTTGATTGCATTGCGCACATAGCAGATGGTGGAACTCTTGGCCGACGTGGCAATGCTGCGGGACTCGCTCTTTCGAGCGGGTTGCGTTTGCGGCGGCCGACTGTTAAAAAGGGTTGGTGAATAGGGAAAAAAAAATTCGTCTGCTGATCGCGGATGACCATGTGGTCGTCCGGGTTGGCCTAGCCTCAGTTCTCGCTTTGGAACCCGACGTGGAGATCGTGGATGAGGCCTCAAACGGTGAGGAGGCGGTGCGGCTTTTCCGGCGGCATCGGCCGGACGTTGCGATCTTCGATGTACGCATGCCGGTTATGAACGGAATAGATGCGCTGCGCCAGGTATGCGCGGAATTTCCTGATGCCTGCGTGATCATGCTCAGCACCGCGGAGCTGGACAGCGAGGTTGCGCAGTGCGCCGCCGCGGGAGCGCGGGGCTTCATGGGCAAGGCGAGCGACATCGCCAACTTGGCGGCGGTGCTGCGAGCCGCGGTAGAGGGCAAGCCGCATTTCGCACGCGGCGTGCTCGATCGACTTTCCCGACACGTCGAACTCGCCCCGCGTGAATTCGAAGTATTGAAGGGAATGGCCCGCGGACTTTCCAACAAGGAGATCGCGCATGAGCTGAATTTGAGCACGCACACAATCAAGACCTACGTGAAGGGGGTCCTTAACAAGCTGGACTCTCCTGACCGGGCAAGAGCTGTCGCCGCAGGCTTTGAAAAGGGCATTCTGAAGGTTTGATCACCGGACCACGCATCGCATCGCAATCGCCTGGTTGAAACGCCTCGAGGCGCATCTTTGGCTTGGTGGATGGGGCGGGTACGCATATCGGAGTCCGCTTTTCGAACGCTTTCCAGTATATCTTAGCCCAATACGGTCTTAGAACAGCTTCAAAACAAATAGCTTTGGTGTGAGAGGGAAGCGCAAAAGGAGGTCTTGGTGGGTGGATGCCGCGGTCCGCAGTTTCGCTCGTTTGGGCGAATAGGCACTCAGTGGGTTTTCTGTAATACTGATGCCGTTGTGAAACTTAGTGCACCCCAGATGGAAACAGTTGCCCCCCTTTACCACGTAGCGCGAGCCTTCGGCATTAGCTTGGTTGCTGCCTGTCGGCGCTCGAAGCGTGGCGGTCTCAAGTGCCACTGCCGTGGTTTCGGTGATCCGCAAAAGCAGAGTTATGCGCACGCGTGGTAAATTTAGCTGCGCGTTGAGGACTCCGTTCCGAATCAAGCCGACCTGCATGCACGCGATTAAACTAACAGGTCGCCTCGTGCTCGCTCTCTGCGGTGGTGGAAGCGCGCTTTTGGCGGCTATTGCCGACCAGCCGATCAGCTACAACGAGCGCATCCAACCAGTTCTGGCCGAGAATTGCTTCCACTGCCATGGGCCCGACGCGGCTTCTCGAAAAGGGCATCTGCGGCTCGATGCGGCGGCATTCTCCACGCGCCCTCGGGACGACGGTGAGCGCGACCCGGCAATGGTGCCGGGAAAGCCGGCGGAGAGCATGGTGATAGAGCGGATCAAGTCGGGTGACCCCGAAGAAGTGATGCCTCCGCCGGATACAAAAAAGCACCTCAAACCGGATGAGATTGCACTTCTTGAAGAGTGGATCAGGCAGGGGGCAAAATATGAGACTCATTGGTCGCTTATTCCCCCCGTCAGGCCCAAAACCCCAGATTCAGGCAGGGGCTGGGCCCGAAATCCGATCGATGCTTTTGTCGCCGATAGACTGGAAAAGGAAGGGCTCCGTCCTGCGGGGGAAGAACACGCCGCGCGGCTTTTGCGCCGGCTCACCTTTGACCTCACAGGCCTGCCGCCTGAGCCGGCCGAGGTTGAGGCATTCGTGCGCGATCCTTCTCCTGCGGCCTACCAATCTGCCGTTGATCATTTGCTCGCGAGCGATTCGTGCGCCGAACATTTCGCCCGACTTTGGCTAGATGCGGTACGCTATGCTGATACTCACGGTATCCACAAAGACAACTATCGCTCCATCTGGCCGTATCGAGATTGGGTCGTTAACGCCTACCGGCGTAATCTGCCCTTCGATCAGTTTACCATCGAGCAGATGGCGGGCGACCTTTTGCCCGGGGCAACGCTGGATCAGCGTGTGGCCACCGGCTACAATCGATGCCTTTCGACGACCAACGAGGGCGGCGCGATTGTCGAGGAATACGAGGCCATCTACGCCAAGGACAGGGTCGACACACTTGGGGCGGTCTGGCTCGGTCTCACGACAGGTTGTGCGGCGTGTCACGACCACAAGTTTGATCCCTTCACGACGCGGGACTTCTACTCGTTGACGGCGTTTTTCCGAAATAACACCATGCCGGTTTTGGACGGTAACCGGCACGATACTCCCCCGAGTCTTTTTGTCCCGGCGCTCGAAGATCGTGCAGCTTGGGAGAGGGTCGCAAAGCACCTAGGGATGTGCAATCGCGAGCTTGCGGATCGAAAGGCTGTTGCGGCTAAAACCTTCGAGGCGTGGTTGGCGGGCGCGCAGCAACTCACTGCCCCTCCTACCGACTACTCCGTCGTGCACAGGCTTGCGCTCGGAGCTGGGCCGTCGCCTGAGAGCAGATCGCAGATCTCCGGGGATACGGAGGTGGGACCCTACGGACCCGCGGTTCGAATCGATGCCGGCCCTCTTCGAGCGGGTCCTGCAGTGGTCATGCGGGGAGAAGTTGGAGTAAGCGTTGCGCTCTTCGTGAAGATCGAGGCCAAGGTTGACGGGCCGCTTCTGTCCTGCCGCGACGCGGTTGGCACGGGCACAGGATGGGAGGTCTTCCTCAAGGAGGGTAAGATTGGCGTGCAGGCATGCGACGCGACCGGCCGCGTCAAGGCGCTCAACGTGGGAAATGAATTGAAGGCCGGAGAGTGGCACCACCTGATGGTGGTCCTCGACGCTGCCCCATGGCGGTTCCGTACCGTTGAGGTTTTTGTCGACGGGGTTTCGGCTGCCGGCTCAGGACTGGCTTCCGATGAACCTTTAGAGATAACGCCTTCTGCGCCTCTGGTTCTCGGTGGAACTTCTGGCACTCAAGAAGGAAATCCCCACACCCTCGTCGGGGGACGCGCATGGGCGCAGGATCTAAGGATATATCGGCGTGGGCTTCCAGAGAGTGAAATCAAGGAACTGGCAGGGGAGGCCGAGGCCTTCCGAGCTCTCAAGACTGCGGCTTCAGAGCGGACGGAAGCGCAACGAAAGGCGCTAAGCGACCACTTCTTCGGGGCAGAAGACGCGGAGTCTCTTGCCGTCATCGGGCCTAGAGATGTCTTGCGGCGGGAAGAAGCCGAGATTCGGACGCGGGGTGCTGTAACGCTGGTCATGGAAGAGAAGAAGGGCTCCCAGCCATTTGCCCATGTTCTGACGCGCGGCGACTACTCGATGAAAGGCGAGAAGATCGGTGCGGAGACGCCTTCCTGTTTGCCGCCGATGCCGGCCGATCTGCAGCGGAACCGTTTGGGCCTCGCGCACTGGCTGACGGCACCCGACCAACCTCTAACGGCACGGGTCACGATGAATCGGCTCTGGCAGCAATTTTTCGGCACTGGTATCGTTGATTCGACGGGGGACTTTGGCGTCGCTGGCAGCCGCCCTTCTCACCCTCAGCTGCTGGACTGGCTAGCGGTCGAATTCCACGAATCAGGCTGGGATTACCGGCGGATGGCACGGCTCATGGTCACCAGCGCCACCTACCGCCAGTCCGCGGTCATCTCGCCCATCCTTCTGGAACGCGACCCAAGCAACCGGCTGTTAGCACGGGGACCACGCTATCGGCTCGATGCCGAGCAGTTGCGCGATCAGGCGCTGGCGGCATCAGGTCTACTGGTGGCAAAGTTGGGAGGACGACCGGTTCGGCCCTATCAGCCCGATGGCATCTGGGAGGATGTCGCCATGAAGGACTCAACGACCCGGTTTTACCGGACTGATGGCGGCGACAGCCTATATCGGAGGTCCTTGTACACGCTTTGGAAGCGTACGGCGCCGGCGCCGGCGATGGATCTCCTCAATGCTCCCAGTCGCGAGGTCGCTTGCGTGCGCCGCGATCGCACCAACACCCCGCTGCAGGCGCTGATCACTTTGAACGATCCTCTGTTCGTCGAGGCAACGCGCAACCTTGCCACGCGCACTTTGACGGCGGCAAGAGGTTTCCAACCGCGGCTCGATCAGGTGACACTAAGGCTGCTTGGCAGGCGGCTGGATCCTTCGGAAAGCGATCTCGTGCGCCGCACCTGGAAATCTGCGCTCGGTTCCTACCAGCGCGATCCTGCCGCCGCCGCCCCCCTGCTGCACGTGGGCCGGTCTGCTCTGCCGACGTCGCTTGATTCCGGCGAGGTGTACGCATGGACGGTTGTCGCCAGTCAGGTGATGAACCTCGACGAGTCGCTCACCAAATAAACCCGGCGAGCCATGAGCATTCTGCACCCAGATTGGACCGAGTCTGTTGCATCCTACAACGCCGCGCTGACGCGGCGGCAATTCTTCCGACGGAGTGGCTCTGGATTGGGCGCGGCGGCGCTGGCAGCGCTTCTCGGAAAGGCAGCGCACGACTCCGAGAGCGCGGTCGGGGCGGTGCTGGAGGAACCGTGGCGCATCGCACCCAAGGCCAAACGGGCGATATACATTTCCCTGATCGGGGCCCCATCCCAGCTTGAACTCTTCGATTACAAGCCCGGCCTTGAGTCTCGCTTCCGAGAGGATCTCAAGGACTGGCTAAAGGGCCAAGGCGAGCGCCTTACCGGAATGACCTCCGGTCAGGCGGAGTTTCCTTTGGCGCCCAACAGATTCCGTTTTTCGCAGCATGGACAGAGCGGCACCTGGATTAGTGAGCTGCTGCCGTACACTGCCCGAATGACTGACGACCTCTGCATAATACGCTCGATGCAGACCGACGCGATCAATCATGAGCCGGCCAATCAGTTGATTTACACCGGCTCGATGCAGAACGGTAAGGCTTCGTTGGGATCCTGGCTTTCCTATGGGCTGGGATCGCTCAACGACGATCTTCCCTCGTTCGTGGTGCTACATGCTAGGCACTCCAGCCCTTTCGCGAGCGTACAGGCAATTTCCGCGCGGCTGTGGGGCGCAGGGTTCCTGCCGGGCAGACACTCGGGGGTCTCCTTCAGGTCTTCTGGCGATCCGGTTCTTTACCTCAACGATGCCCCGGGGATTTCGCGCGAGTTGCGCCGCGAGATGCTGGCCGGGCTAGAGGGACTTAACCGGCGGAGCTTCGAGACAGTGGGCGATCCCGAAATCCAGACGCGCACGCAGCAGTACGAGATGGCGTTCCGCATGCAGGCTAGCATCCCTGAGTTGGCTGACCTTTCGCGCGAGCCGGATTCGACCTACCAGTTGTACGGCGAGGAGGCGCGCGTTCGAGGCACATTCGCCAGTTCAGCCCTCATGGCCCGGCGTCTGGTCGAGCGAGGGGTTCGTTTCGTACAGATTTTCCATCGCGGCTGGGATCAGCATGGGACTTTGCCGCGGGACCTTGCCGCCCAGTGCAAGGACATTGACCAGGCGTGCTACGGGCTCGTGCAGGATCTGAAGCAGCGTGGACTGTTGGAAGACACCCTTGTGGTGTGCGGCGGCGAGTTTGGCCGCACGGTTTATTGCCAAGGCAAGCTGACCGAGACCGATTACGGCCGCGATCACCATCCGCGGTGCTTCTCGCTGTGGCTGGCGGGTGGTGGCATCAGGGGCGGCACGGTCTTCGGCGAAACCGATGAGATGTCGTACAATGTGGTTCGCGACCCAGTTCACGTCCGCGATTTGCACGCCACGATTCTCCATCTGATGGGGCTAGATCACGAGCGCCTTAACTTCCGCTACCAGGGCTTGGATCAGCGCCTGACCGGGGTGGTGCCGGCCAAGGTGGTGAAAGGAATTCTCGCCTAAAATCCCTCATATTTACCCATGAATAAAAGTACCCCGCTTGCTCCTGTTCACTCCGTCGCGCGGATTCTCGCGCTGACACTTCTGTTCTCGACTTGGTCATCGTCATTGCGTGCAGCCGATGGCGGGTCCGTTTCCGGCTCGGTCAATAACTCTTCAACCAAGAATAATCTCCAGGGAGCAAGGATCGAGGTGCCCACGCTCGCGCTTAGCGTGCTAACTGATTCGTCTGGGTATTACGTCCTGAATAACCTGCCGGCAGGCACGTACGAACTGGTTGCGACCTATATCGGCCTCGATACGATTCGGGTCCCAGTTGTCATCAGCGCCGGGCAGATGGCCGTGCGGAATTTCGAAATGACATCGAGTGTGTACAAGTTGGAGTCGTTTCGCGTGACGGGTGAACGCGAAGGCAACGCGGCGATGATCACCGAGAAGAAAAATGCGTCCAACGTGAAGGATGTCATAGCCATGGATTCCTTTGGGTACTTGCCTAACATGAGTGCCGGTGAAGTCGTGATGCGCATGCCTGGCGTCGCGGGAAGCCCCACAAGTGAAGGTCTATTGCCCTCTTTCAACATTCGCGGGATGGACGCATCGTTCAACAATGTCACCGTCGACGGCGGTTCTCTCACCACTCTGGGCACCACCCGATCCTTTGAGCTTCAGTCGATCACCGGTGCGATGTTCGAGGGCGTGGAACTAATCAAGGGCCAGACGCCCGACAAGGGTGCCGACTCGCTCGGCGGCACCGTCAATTTCAAGACGCGTTCTACCTTTTCCATGAAGGAGGACCGACGTACGGACTACAACTTCTCCGTGCGCTGGGCGCCACCGTTTTTCGAACAGACTCCGATCCGCTCTCAGCACCGCTCGCATCCGATCCTTAACCTCACCGAGCAGAGAGTCTTCGACGTCTTGGGTGGCCATCGCAACCTCGGGATGTCCCTGAACTTGTTCTACTCGGAAAACGCTATCGGTGGCTTCGAGACCATTTTTGACCGCACCAACATCGCCAACGGCCCCGCGCCCGTTTGGAGCTACCAGACTTGGGATAACACAAATAACCGCAAACAGCAGTCCTTCGCGCTCAAGACCGACTACAAGTGGTCCAAGAACACGAAGTTCTCCGTCAACGTGACTGAGAACGACAACTTCGAGCGCCTGCGCCGCCGCGTGCGTGTGACCGCATCCACGGGCAGTGCCACCACCGTGCCGAACGCGACGAACACGGGCATTGTTGATGGGGCGTTCACCGATAAGATCACGGCGGTGCGTCCGGTCCCTGCTGCGCTTATCGACGTGCAGATGGACGGTCCGCTCAACTACTATGTTCGAATGGGCCGCGTGGACTTCACCGGCGAGCACTCATATCCCAACTGGCTCATCGAGTACACGGCCGGCGTCGCACGCACTACGCTCAACACCGGACAAGGCCGCGGCGGTCAGCTCAACATGCGCAATTTCGACCCGAAGACACAGGAGGCCGGCCGCGCCATCACCTTTGGCGGCTCCGGCTGGATCCTCGACCAGACTTACTCGGAGATGCACCCGCGCTTCATTCAGAATGGCGGGCCGGACTTTACCGATCCGAATAACTACCTGCCTCGCGCAACCGATGGCCTAACCCAATACCGCGACGAGCAGGACCAGTTGCAGAAGCAGTTCCGCTTTGACGCCCGCTACAAGCTGCCGATCGCTGCACCTACTTTTGTGAAAACTGGCTTTCACTGGCGCTCGCTGCAAATGGACCTCTGGGGCAAGGACCGCCACCGCTGGACGCTCAAAGCCGTCAACAACTACGACCCGACCGTGCACTTCGCGCCCGACCCGACGTATGTGAGCTTCGACCGGATTAAGACTGGCCGTGCGATCCCGATCTGGCAGGCCGAGGGTACATTCACCGTCGATGGTCGCCCGAAGGATCCTTCGCTCTGGACGGAAGATCTTTATTACCATGAGAGCCAGTCCTTCATTCAGACCCGCGGCGTGACTGAGTGGATCCCAGCCACCTACGCAATGGCGCAGGGGCGTCTGGGCCGTGACGGCTGGCTTGGGCGCACTGGCTACCTCGCGGGCGTCCGTTTCGAACAGGTGCGCACGGAGGCGTGGGGCTGGGTGCGCTCGCACGTCCTCAGCTCTTCCGCCCAGCAGCTTGCCGATCCGGTCGGCTCTGCGACGCGCGACTATGCGGTCAACCCGAGTAACATCCCCGGCCGCTTCACGCAAAATTTTCCCAGCGTGCACGCCTTTCACGACATTACGCATGACCTGAAGGCCCGCGTGAGCTGGTCCACCGGCTACGGCCGCGCCGGACTGAGCAACTTCCTGCCGAGCGTCTCACCTGACGACACAAACAGGCTCGTCACAATCAACAACCCAGGTCTGAAGCCGCAGCAAGCGTACAACTGGGACGGTACACTTGAGTATTACTTCGAGCCGGTCGGCAGTCTAACCTTCGGGTGGTTCCACAAGAATATCCGCGACTATATCGTCTCCAATCTGGAAGCCCGCGTTGTCCCGACCGGCACGGACAATGGCTATAATGGTGACTATGCCGGCTACTCTGAGCGCACGACACTCAACGCAGGCACGGTATACGTGCAGGGCTGGGAGTTCGCCTACCGACAGCAGTTCACTTTCCTGCCCGGCATGCTCCGCGGGCTTTATGCGTCGTTCAACTACAGCTGGACGAACCAACACGGTTTGGGTGCTGCGGCGTCGCCGGGAGGTGCTCCTGTTCTGGGGCGCGCCCCCTCGCCGGGTAACCCCTCCGTTTACTTCGCGCGGCGCGACATTGCAGGATTCATTCCCAACGTGGCCAACGCCTCGCTGGGCTGGAAATACCGCAAGTTCAGCGCGAGCCTGCTTTATAATTTTACAGGCGAGTATCCCACGACCATTAGCCTGATTACCCCAGCGTTGAATCAGTACCACTACACGAATAAGCTCCTCAATGCCACGGTGGGGTATCAGTACAGCCCGGCGGTCGGCTTCAGCATCAACGGCTCCAATATTCTTAACGAGCCGGGACGCTGGTACATCGGCAACAAGGACCGCATGCGCCGTACCGTTGTCAATTTTGTCAACTTGACGGTCGGCGTAAACGGTCGCTTCTGATTTTGTGCTCCGCAGACCTGACGGCGGCGATGCAGGGCCACTGCGACGCCCCTGAAAGACAGCATGCCGGACAGGTCGGCGCGCTCGGTCACTGTCTCGCCGCCCAAATGCTGCGAGGTATGGCGATTCGCCGAGCTGGAGGGGTAAAGATTCAGCGCCAGTTGGGTGCCGACACGCTGAAGCGCGTAGCCGACTACGTTGAAGCCAACCTCGGGGAGCGAATTTCACTGGCCGCGCTTGCTCGCGAGGCGCGCCTCAGTCCCGGCCACTTCAGCGTCCTGTTCAAAGCGACGACGGGCCTGACGCCCGAGCAGTAGGTCCTCCGCTCGAGACTGGTCCGCGCCAAGAAGATCATCATGACCGGGGCCTACACGGTGGGACAGGTCGCACACATGACGGGCTTCTCCGATCATAGTCACCTCTCGGTGCAGTTTCGGCGTCTGTTTGGAACGCCACCCAAAAACTATCTGCCGCCGTTGCGCACGACAGGGACATCGTCTTGCTCCAGTAGTTCTAACGGCTCCCTAGCGTGCGTGCTTGGTGCAAATGCTGTCTATCCTAAGGGGTAAGGGAGCAAACATAGCAGACCTAGCGACGGTTGTTTTCTAAAAAGCGCCCACCTGCTATTGGTCGCCATTGAGCAGTTTCCTCTCGGAATCCTAATCCGACTCATCTATTAACATCACTAACGTTCGCCGTTTAACCCGCCCGCCCCGACCATTCATTGAAAGTATCCGAACGTTCGGATCGTTTAACGA
>Ga0136642_1000759_pt1 | contig 15543 bp, 18 predicted proteins | sample LowCatLa1302831Y_FD_115313 | JGI IMG/M metagenome (GOLD analysis project Ga0136642, IMG submission 115313) | Freshwater microbial communities from Lower Cathedral Lake, Yosemite National Park, California, USA - 13028-31Y | ecosystem: Environmental > Aquatic > Freshwater > Lake ... | reverse complement strand
GCCAAGGTTGAAGAAGTTGTAGTTGCTGAAGTTTCTAAGGTAGTCGAAGAAGCTAAGGCAGTAGAAGCCAAGGTTGAAGAAGTTGTAGTTGCTGAAGTTTCTAAGGTAGTCGAAGAAGCTAAGGCAGTAGAAGCCAAGGTTGAAGAAGTTGTAGTTGCTGAAGTTAAGAAGGCAAAGGCTCGAGTTAAGAAGGCAGCTGATGTTAACGAAGACGGCAAGGTTAATGCCGCTGATGTTAAGGCTGCTGCTAAGAAGGTTGTTACAAAGGCAACAAAGCCTAAAAAGACCAAGGTATAACTTGGCTAATTTAAGGAAGCTTGTTTAATGTAGCCTATGAAACTACATCATAAACAAACAAGCTTCCTTTTTTCTTTTTGTAAAGATATTCAATGAACATCAACATTTATCAAATTTATCATCAAGCTGATCTTAAAGCCAAACTAGACCCTGCATTTATTCCATATGACCATAGTGTGTTCACCAGTAAGAATAAAGATCTAAGCAATCGTTTTAGAGAATGGCCTATTATTAGAGATTTTGGATATAAGCAAGCAATCAATGATAAGTCTGATGCGTGGGGATTTGTAAGTTACAAGTTTCAAGAAAAAACTAATACTACTGGGCAACAGTTTGTAGATTTCATCCAAGCTAATCCCAACAACGATGTTTGGTTTATGGAACCAGAATACGTTAACAATCCATTCTTTAATCCATGGACACAGGGTGATATATACCATCCGGGCGTGAGTCAAATTCCAAATGCTATATTTAAAAAAGATGGCGCTTCAATTGATGTTAAAACTATTCCGATGCCATTCTGTTGGTATAATTTTTTTGTAGGAACAGAAAAATTTTGGAATCAATATTTTCACCTAATTGATACAATTATTGAAACAAGTAAGACAAGTCCTAAACTTGAAAAAATATTGTTTGATACTGGGGCAGGGCATGGTAATGATCCAACTGTTCCCTACTTTATATTTGTTGTTGAACGTATGTTCCCAACGCTGTTAGCTACAAGTAATTTAAAATCAGCGGGTCTAAAATTCAAACACGCTGACTTTGTTTTTGGTTAAGTTGTTTTAACTGTAGATAAACTACTACGCTGACGGATCAACTCTTCTATTTCAGCATTGCCAATTTGATCGAATCTAGGAGCAAATCTTGCACGAGGCCGATCATCAGTCTCAGCAGGTGCATTGCCAACATAGTATGCTGCCATACTTTGTCTAACCATATCATCGGGGCAGCTTAAAGGTAATGGTAATCCGTGCCAGCTGTTCTGCGTAGTGTCAAATAACACAGCACGATTAAACTTAATATCAACTGTCTTTACATGAGCAAGCGGCTGATTAGTTTCCGCATTATGACTCCAAAATTCAAGGCCGCCGCCCCATTCAGGATACCAGTCTTTACTCAAATAAACAATGATGTTTAACTTACGCTGTAATCCAAGTTTGGGATGAACATTATAGTCTAGATGCATGTTTAGATTACCACCATTCATGTGAGCGTGCCAGCCGCCGCCATGTAGACCAAAATCCATACTAATATCTTTATTATCAGTGATGAATCTAATCTTGTCCTGCATCCAGTCTGATGCTAGGAAATTAAATGCTTTGTATGTAGTAGCAGGAAATTTATCCCAATGATTACATGCCTTCTTATTTTCAATTGCATTGTTGTAATGAGCATTCCAAATTTTTGAGTCATCGTAATCAGGAAATTCTGTATATAAAGCTTCAGCTATTTCTGGCAACCAAAAATCATCAATGATAATATGATTAAAAGGCTCTGCTGATTGATATTCAACTCTAAGTATATCTAACTCAATGTTTTCTCTGATCATATTAATTCTCAATAAATTGGCCGTTGGGGGCAATATTACCAGCAACACCAGTTCTTGCAATTTCCAATGTCAAATCTTTTGGTAGAAACTTACAGAACAAATGTTCGATATCAATATACCCGCCTGCGTTAACTCGATCCTGCATATGTTTTGTCATTATTGACACACGCTGAATAAAATCTTCAAGTAATGCAATATCGAAACTGTAGACACGAAGCATATACTGTAGACTTTGCCCAGTAATTGACGGATCAAATTGACTTAGCATCTTCTTACTGACAACATATTTGCCTTTAGCATCAGCTTGTTCGTAACGAGTAATATCAAACTTGTCAGTGAGCCAATAACGACCACTTACCTTGAACACTCTATCGCAGTCATTAAACCATTTTTGCTCTTTAGCTACCTTAAAGAATTTACCAACCACTACTAGTTCTGTTAGATTCTTAACAGTATCTTGGTGTGTGATGTTAGCAGTAATCCAATTAACAACAGGATCCTTACTAAGATCAACAAATTGATCTACACTGTTAACTAGTTTAGTTCTAAGTTCACCTTCAATGCTGGGTATACCGCAGTCAGTCATGCATATAAAAGCATTGGGGATTCTTTTTCTAACTGAATCTACCGTTTCTAAAGTTTGTTCAACCCGTTCTTCAGGAGGATATACTGAGAATTTACCATTGGCTGCTGATGTTACTACTACGCCGTATTTCATTAATATCCTCCAATTATGTTAAATGATATAACAATTTTTTCTTCTTCTGATTTTTGTCTAGTTACACCGTGTAGTGTATCTGATTTAAACAGTAATAGTCTGCCAGGTAAACATTCATATGTAATCTTATCCCATGTTAGATCAGTTGGATGATTAGGCCTGATCAACATCGAGTCATCATCCATAAACACTATAGTATCCGAAGGTGCAGATTTTAAATAAAATGCACCAGATATTAAACTTCCTGAATGTCTATGTGGGAATAGATAATCATCTTTATAACTAATGTTTGCCCATGCATCTGTTAATTGTAGTTTTAAATTTAAGTATCCCATGGATCCAAGAAACCATTGTGTATGATCTAATATTGTATCCCACAATGGTTTAAAGTCATCATTGTCAATCATATTAGAGTTGCCATGATTACTTTTTACAAATAATTCAGGGGTATACGGATTAGTAATCGTTGTAAGTTCATTACGAATACTATCTGCCCAGGATGTTAATTTATCCTCATGTAAGTTATCTTTAAAGTAAATTAACTTGGGAAACCAAGGTTGAACATTTCCATACCCCGAAGACATCGATGATGATATATCTATTGCATCTGGCATAGGATTAGACATTAATGCTTAACCAGTCTGGATTTGCCAACGTCCATGTAACTACTTGGCTAATACGTTCAGTAAGTGCAATCTTTGGTTCCCATCCTAGGCTCTTCATGAAGTCTCCACTGAGACTATAACGAAGATCATGTCCAGGACGACTGCTGTGGAAGTCTACCATCTCATAATTAAGTGGCTTACCTTGACTGTTGGCGATGATCAGTGCAAGCTGTAAATTATTGATTTCTTCTTTACCAACAATGTTAAACTTAGGGCACTTAGCTCCACCAAACTCTGGAGGCATTACAAAGTCCTTAAGTTCAAGTAGGAACATCATTGCATCAGCAACATCTGCTGCATGGATATAATGCCTGCTACCTGGGATAGTGCGTGAACTATCACTGTGAACAGTAATTGTTTCTCCATTCTGAACCTTTCGGATACACATGGGAATATACTTCTCTGGATGCTGGCGTTCACCAAATACATTCATTGTATGTGTAATGTAGATTGGTAGTTTGTATGTATTCTCGAAAGCAACAGCAAGTTCTTCACCACCTGCCTTAGCAGCACTATATGGATTGGTGCTGTTATAACGATCATATTCCTTATAGTATACACCATTAGGAGCAGGACCAAATACTTCATCGGTTGAGAAGTAAACAAGTCGTTCTAGATTATCGATCGTTCTAGCATAATTCAAAATGTTACAAGTAGCAACAACATTATCCATTACAAATTCCATTGGGAACTCGATACTGCGATCAACGTGACTGCCAGCAGCAAGATGCATAATGATATCTACTTTACCAATTATGCTGCGTGTCTGCGGATTAATCTCAGCCTTAAGGTCATGATATACAATCTTTACCCGCTTACGAGTTTCTGCAGGGAACCCTGACATCATATTATCTAGTCTATTTAGGTTTCCGCTGTAATCCAATCGATCTAAACTTACAATGTTCCAATCGGTTGTGTTGAGTATTCTTTCGATGACATGGTGGGCGATAAATCCTGCACCACCAGTAATCAATACGGTCTTTGACATGAGTTCTCCTGAATTTTACATACTTACTTGTATAAGAATTACAATTGTTATAATATGGTTTATTACTAGAAAATTCAATATAAAAATACAATTGACATAGCTATAAATATCTATATACTGTGTACTAATGAGGTTTAAGGTATGTTGAAGCAATGGCGTTGCATTATTAGATTGAGTGATGGTTGGCAGACCGAAACAATCGTGCAAGCTCGTGATCAAAATACCGCAATGAAGTTTGCAGAAGCCCAAACTGGTGGCAAATGTCTTGCTGCGTTTCCTATAAACAGTTAATAACATGAAAAAATATTGGAGAATTTGGGCAAAGGCTCTTGGTGAGAAGTCTGGCTCATCTGATACAGAAGCCGATCGTATAGCTTTAATTAGGACATCTATAGTGCTATGCTATATAGTAGCTAATATGTTCATTGTTGCTGGTGTAATTAGACACTGGTAACTATTCGGGGTTAGTTCAATTGGTAGAACTACGGACTTTGAATCCGTGTGTTGGTGGTTCGAGCCCATCACCCCGAGCCAACATAAACTTAGCATATATCTAGTTTGTTTTAAGGTAAATATACTACTAGGAATAAGATATGTTAAAACAAACTTTATTATTCACAATTCTTTCGATCACACCAGCAGTATCTGGAGAAATGATCTATACCTTTAAGAACCCTTCCTTCTCGGGAGATGGGTGGAGCAGTCATGCTTTAACTATCGAGAATCAAGAGTTTGCTCGCAAGAAAGCAATCGAAGCAGATAGAAAAGCAAAGGAAGATGCTTTAGTCTCTGCTGCGTCAAATACCAATTTAAATAAGTTTTTAAACAATCTAGAATCTAGGATTTACGCACAACTTAGTTTACAATTAAGTAATGCTATGTTTGCTGATGGTAGCACAACTGGTACACTGGACTTTCAAGGCAGCACTATTAGCTGGGTGAAAGATACTACCGCTGGGACTATCTCATTGAGTATTATTGACACAAATGGCAATAGAACTGATATTGTAGTCCCAACGGGGAGTTTTAAGTTTTGATTCTTAGATTGTTAGCAGTATCAATTATATCAGTCGCATTGTCGGGCTGCGGGGTCCTTATTAGGAAAGCAGAGAATATGGAAGAATCCATTGCTGCTATTCCCAGTACCGATCCCAGTCCAACAGCACGAACAATTACAAGACTAAAAGTCAGTGAGATTGATGGTCTAGCTGGCCCAGATGGTCCTCCTATTACTATTGCAGTATATGGTTTTACTGACAAGACGGGGCAACGCAAGCCCAATGATAAACTGGCTTTGTTTAGCAGTGCTGTTACGCAAGGTGCAGAAGTATTCCTTATCAAAGCATTGCAGGATGCAGGTAAGGGCAAATGGTTTCAACCTGTAGAGCGTGTAGGTCTCGATGATCTAATTAAAGAACGTCAGCTTATACGCAATCAGCGAGAAACATATGAAGGCAAGGATGCTAAACCACTTACACCAATGTTAGTAGCAGGGGTGATGGTGCAGGGTGGCATCGTTGGATATGACAGCAATATCGTTTCAGGCGGAGCAGGTGCTGCTTTATTAGGCATAGGTGCCTCAGCACAGTATCGCACAGATGAAGTAACTGTTATTATTAGGCTAGTATCAGTTCATACAGGAGAAGTTCTTGTAAGTGCTGGTGCTACAAAAACCATTCTAAGCGCAGGCGTAGATGGGAATGTAATGAAATTTATTGATCAAGGTACTATGAGTGTTCAAATCGAAGCAGGAGCTAATATAAATGAGCCTGCAACCTATGCTGTGAGAGTAGCCACAGAAGCAGCAGTGGTAGATATGATTCGACAAGGGGTAAATAAAAAACTGTGGCAGTTTGCATCAACTAGAAAGAAGTAAGCCAGGCAAAGGTATCGATTCCTTCCATGAGGGAATCACAATGGAAAAGAAAATAATTGGTCTGCTTGTAGCCAGCGTTATGTTGTTCTCAGGATCAGCATTGGCACAGACTGCAAATACAGTATACATAGATCAGATCGGTAGCAACAGTACCATCGATGTAACTCAGTATGGGTCTAATAACGTCGTTGGTACTAATACTACAAAGACCAAACTGTGGGGCAGTAATCAAACTGTATCTATTAATCAAGTTGGTAGTAATAATACCACAGCAGTTAATATGCAAGGTGCAAATGCTTCATTGACATCTAATGTTAATGGAAGTTTGAATAGTGTAACTGTAAACTGCGGTAATGGTGCAAGCGGAAATAACGGTGCTTGTACCGACAGCGTCTTAGTATCTAATATTGCAGGCGACAGCAATACACTAACAACTACAACAGGTTCAAAAAGTAATTCAACTATCTCAGTAATTGGCGATAGCAATACAGCAACCATATCAACTAATGTCGATAAGCTTGTTGGTAGCAAAGCCAGCATTATTGCAGTGGGTGATAGCAATACGCTGAGTATCAATCAAGCTGGCACCGCTGGTTCAAGTGGACATGATGGTTCGATGGATATAACTGGATCAAGCAATACAGTGTCTATTATACAAACTGGAACAGTGGATACAACAGTAAATGTTAAGAGTATGGGGTCAAACAACAATATTACTGTTCATTCTGGCAAATAATTGCTGGGCAGATGCTGTAGGAACAGTAACAACACAGTCAGGACCAACTGAGATTCAAAGGAATCGTCAAGTGATATCCAGTGCTGTTCAAAGCCCCGTAGAAATGGAAGATGCTGTTGTTACTGCTAATTCTAAAGTAGGAATAACTTTCAAAGATGACAGCAGAGTTGAAATAACAGAACAGAGCAAACTTGTAATCGATAGCTTTGTATTCGATAGCTCAAAACAAGATGCAGGAAAATTAGGACTTAAGATTGCTTTAGGAACAGCTCGCTTTGCTAGTGGACAGATAGCAAAGCATAGTCCTGAAAATCTTAAGATAGAAACGCCAACTGCTACTGTTGGTGTTCGCGGAACAGACTTTAGTTTAACTGTTGACGAGATAGGTCGTAGTCTCATCATACTGCTACCTAGTTGTCCTACTGGATGGAAAGACATTGAGAAAGATTGTGTAACTGGTGAAATTATGGTCACTAGTTCAATGGGCACAGTCATAATGAATAAACCATTCCAATCTACTAAGGTAGGTAGTAGAGAATCAAATCCCAGTAAACCTAATATTATTAATCTTTCATTTGATCAAATTAATAATATGCTAATATTAACCCCGCCAAAGCAGCGGGCAGAAGGTGAACGACAGAGTAAAACAGCATTGGACATAAACTTTCTTGATAAAGATATGCTGAAGTTTGATGGGTTAGATACAAATTTCTTAACACTAACTGGAAATGGCAGATTAGATGTAAATGCATTGGAAGAAAATTTACTATACAATGCACTAGACCTAGCTAACGCAGAATTGTTAGGCAATATGCTGGCACTCGAAGATCAAAAATTGCCAGGATATGCAAAATTTAATAGACCAGCTGGTCTAAGAGCAGTATACGATGACATGAGCTTAATTGTTTATCGTAATGGTATTAGCAGTTATGCAGAAATAACAGTAGATAAAGAAGCGTCAAGTGTTATTAATTTAAGTCAAGATGGAACAAACATAAGCCAAACTGTTAACAGAAAAGGCGGGACTACAATTAACATAAAGCAAAGCCGATGAAGTATATTATTCTTTTATTATTGCCAACAATTGCATTTGCTCAACAGACTCCACCGAGACCTCCAGTGACTGGAAACTTTGTATATATTGACCAAATTGGAAATAATAACACAATTGTAGTATATCAAGAAGATAGTGAACGAAAGCAAGCAGCTATTATTTCAAATGGCGATAACAATGATATGTTGATCGTTCAACAAGGAACAGGTAATCACACTGCTTTGATTAGTTCATTTAACTCAGCAATTTCCAACTCAAATAACATATTGAATATAACACAGCAGGGCGCGGGAAATCACACTGCTAGTATAATATCTAACGGGTCTAACGGTAGTAATAACGATGCTCGCATAACACAAAAAGGTGGAGTTGGAGCAGATAAACAGTTTACCTTACAATTACAGGGTAGCGGAATTGGAGCGACAGTTATTCAAGACAACTTAACTACACCAGATAGTGGGACATTAAGTATACAATGTTTGACCCCGCCTTGTAACGGATATAGTTACACTAAACATTAGGTTGACAAACCTATATAAACTGCTATTATAACATAATGTTAGAACCAATCAAACACTACATGTTTCCCAGTCTCATTTTGGAGAAGCATGACTCCAATTTTCATGCTGTCAAGTCAATTGCCGAGCAGCATATTTTCAATCATATGACCTCAGATGGTTGGTCAAATGAACAAGTTGGATTCGTAACACTTCATATGGATCCTGCGTTTACACCTTTGTTTAAATTTGCGTCAGACTCTGCAAAAGATTATATCAAAAGTTTCTCAGGTGATCCAGAAAGTTTTGACTTCCATATAGTTAAAAGCTGGGCTAACATTGTTAGGAACAGAGGCAATCCTCAGCACAATCATGCTGACGCTCATTTGTCGTTTGTCTACTATATTAATATTCCTGATGAGATTAAAACACCAATTGTATTCCATAACAATCCCAATAGGTATCAACCATTTCATGGATTCTCACGTTGGAACTGCGAAACATGGGATATATTAAATTCTGGAACATGGCAGTTTGTTCCTAAAGAAGGACAAATTATGGTATTTCCTTCTGCTATGGCACATGAAACTCCCAAGCTGTCAGATGATACTGATTACGGAGTTAAAAACTTAGCTGACTTAAGACAACGTAGAGTAAGCATCGCAGGTGATATTATTATCACATATAAAGAACTAGCAGCTAAACCACTTGGACTTCAACCCGTCAAACATTGGCGCACTTTCTAAAGGATACAACATGTATAAGATCATTGATGAGATTTCTAACGATAACAGCAAGCTGCATAAGGAAGCAGTACTAGTTCGCGAAGCAACAGCAGACAATGATGAGCTATTCGCTGGACTTAAGATGTGCTATGATCCTATGATTACTTTTGGTGTCAAACAGATTCCTGAGCATATGAATCCACAGAGCGGGCAGAGCTTAGATTGGGAAGAGTTTTATGATCTTGCTAACAAGCTAGAACTACGTGAGCTTACAGGGCACGATGCTCGTGACGCTATCGAAGCTGCTATGAATAAAGCCAGTGTAGCACAGTGGAATGGCTGGTATCGTAAGATTCTAATTAAGGATATGCGAGCAGGATTTAGTGAAACCACGATTAACAAGGCTGTAAAGAAGGCTAAGAAGCCAAACTATGCTGTAAAAATCTTTGAATGTCAGCTTGCCCATGATGGGGCTAATCATGAAAACAAGGTCACTGGTGAAAAGATGATTGAAATTAAACTGGATGGTGTTCGTGTTATTACAGTAGTATATCCAGATGGCAGAGTAGATCAGTTTAGTCGTAACGGCAAGGAGCTGGCAAATTTCCCGCACATTCGCGAGCAGTTTGCTAAGGTTGCTAATAAACTGTTAGAGCCAACAGTGTTTGATGGCGAAGTGATGTCTAGTAGTTTTCAAGACCTTATGAAGCAAGTTCATCGTAAGAGCAATGTTAATGCAGTTGATGCTAACTTGTTTTTGTTTGATTGGCTTAGTTTGGAAGAGTTTACTATTGGCCGTTGTAATGTTAAACAGAAGTATCGTAGCGAACGGCTAGCGGAGTTTATTAAAAAAGCTCACTTGGCTAACGTAAAATGCCTACATAGTGAGCTTATTGATCTCGATACTAATGATGGTATTAAACTGTTTGAAAAGATCAACAAGGATGCTATCAAAGGTGGTTACGAAGGTATTATGATTAAGGATCCATATGCTCCTTATGAGTGTAAGCGCACTGTTAACTGGCTTAAGCAAAAGCCATTTATTGAGGTGACGCTGGAAGTGATAGATATAGAAGAGGGTACAGGGCGCAATGAAGGTCGTCTAGGTGCGCTAGTTTGTGAAGGTAAGGACGATGGTAGAGTTATACATGTTAATGTTGGTAGTGGTTTTTCTGATGCCGATCGCGATGCTATTTTTCATAGCAAAGTTTCTGTGGTTGGTCATAAAGTGGAGATTCGAGCCGATGCAGTCACACAAAATCAAGATGGGTCATACAGCTTGCGATTCCCAAGGTTCAAAACATTCCGTGGATTTGAAGTAGGTGAAAAGATATAAAGAGAACGGTTAACCGTTCTCTCCTTCAGTGACCACGCTGAGTAATAATGACAAGAAATTATTTCGTAGCTTAGTAATAAGCTCCAATGCACCTTGTGTAGTTGCAGCAGACTTGTCAACTGTAATCATATTCTTTTCACACCAATCAGTATATTCTTGGCTGAACAGTGCCTTAGCAAAAGCTTTATTATACCAGTTGACAATCTCATCAGGAGTTTTAGGTGGAGCAATCAGCATCCATCCTGCCTGAACATCTATTCCTGGTGCTACATCGTTTAGTAGTGTTATGTTGGGCCACTGTGGCAACCTATCATATCCAGTCTGCCCAATAATTTTTACTTCGCCTGCTTCAATTTGAGGAGCAGCTATAGTCAATGGCATGATCCCAAATTCTGTCTCATTCTGCATGACTGCTAACAGTGCTTGCGCCGGGCCTTGATAGTTAATATGAGTTACTAGATCTTTACTGGCTTTAGCATTAAAAATTAGATACTCTAAAGCAGTGCGATGTGCTCCGCCTCCAATTGCAACAACAATCTTATCTTTAGTGTTAGCAATACGTTCGACAAACTGCGTAGGTGTAGTGATTTTACTGCTTTTATGTGCTACTAGAACCAATGGACTGTTTCCCATAGTAGTAATAAATTTGAAGTCGTTCCATTCATACTTCTTACTTTTCTTTTGCCATACATCGTTAGTGACAAAATTCATCTTGCTGGGAATAGCTAAAACTGATCCATTAGCAGGCTGCATGGTTAGATGATTCAATGCTACTACTTGATCTCCCCCGGGCATGTGTTGCACAACAAATGTGACATTTGGATGTTCTTTATTGACAATGCTTGCCAACTTGCGAAAAGCCAGTTCATTTCCTGCACCAGGTGCATTGCCTACTACAACTGTCACAGTCTTAGGCGGTTCCCATGCACATGCTATGCTGGAAAACATAATCATAATTGCTGCTAATAATTTTTTCATAAATTTTTCCTTTCTTGCTTTTTTCCGTAAATACTTATAAAATTGTTAAAATGATTGGAAATTTTTGATATGAAGAAGCCATAAATATTTTGTCAAAATGAGAAACATATGTTAAACAAAATAGCACTTAGTCCATGGACTGCCCTTATTACATTACTGTTAATATTGTCTGTCAGAATTGCCGATCCTAGCTTTGTAGAGAGTGTGCGTTTACGCTATTTTGACACTCTCATTACTAACGCGAAGCCTACCCAGAATGAAATCTATACAGTAAACATTGATGAAGCGGCACTGGACAAATATGGACAGTGGCCGTTCCCGCGCACCGTATACGCTGAAATTATACAGGAACTCTACAAGCGTAATGCTGGACTTGTAGTGTGGAATGTTATGATGCCAGAAGCAGATCGCTTTGGCGGTGATGCTGCTCTTGCTAAAGTGTTAGCAGAAAATCCTACTATACTTGCTAACATACCAGGTGTTAAAGATAAGAATACCCCACGTAAGCCCGGAGCAGCAATATTAGGTCCACAATATATTGATCTAATTAAAAACTATCCTGGTATCATTGCCAACATGTCCGAGCTTGAAAAGAACGCTGTAGGCATTGGTACTGTAGCTACAATGACTGAAATTGATGGTGTTGCTCGTCGCATACCTCTTGTAATTGGAAGTAATGGCAGACTATTTCCTAGCCTTAGTATGGAAGTATTACGTGTAGCTGCAAGCGATACAACAGTTCAAGTCAAGCTCAATGAGAATGGCGTCGAGAAGATGCGTATTCCTAAGTTTGGTCCAATTACAACAGATCAACTTGGTAGAATATGGATTGATTGGGCACAGCGTAATAAGTCAGCCAGTGTTACCAATATGCCAGATGATTTTGAACAAGCTGTTGTTGTAGTAGGTGTTAGTGCTGCTGGCTTAGGTAATCCTGTAGCAACTCCTAAAGGATCAATTTGGCCACAGGATGTACAAGCAGCAGTTATTGGCACATTGTTAAATCAAAGTAATATTCAACGACCAGATTATGCTGAAGGTGCAGAAATACTTGCCATGTTAGCAGCAGGTTTGATACTATTATTTCTAACAAGATGGGTATACGTTGGACTGGGAAGCGTTATTGTTATGGCTGGTGCTGGCATTTATGGTAGCTTTTACGCCTTTGATCATTATCTGCTATTACTAGATGCTACTGGGTTCAGCGTCATAGTACTGTTAGTAGCACTACATGCATATGGAGTTAAATTCGTAAGTGAGTTCCTACAAAAGCAAGCAATCAAGAAGCAGTTCGCAGGCTATTGCAGTAAAGAAGTAGTGGAACTATTACAGAAAGATCCGGATCTAATCAAACGCGGTGTACGTAAAGATGTTAGTGTTTTATTTTCGGATTTGAGAGGCTTTACTCCTATTGGTGAACACTATGGCGATGACGTCGCTGGCCTTGGCAAATATATGAATGGTTATATGGATGCCATTAGCCAACCAATGCTAGATAATAAAGGTATGATTATTAAGTATGTAGGTGATGCGTCCATGCATCTACATGGTGCTCCAATAGAGGATCCCAATCACGCTAGAACTATCGTTAGGGTAGGACTAGAGATGTTGGATAAGGTTGATGAGTATACCAAGATAATGGAAGCACAGGGCTTACCACCAGCAGCAATGGGATGGGGATGTAATACAGGCATTGGTTTCATTGGTGAGATGGGTAGTACAGAGAGACACAGTTATGATATTCTAGGTGATATGGTTAGCACCGCAGCACGACTAGAAGCCCGTTGTAAGGCCTATGGTGTACTATGTATTATTGGTGCCGAAACCTACAATAGGACCAAGGATGACTTCTTTTACCTGCTACTGGATAATTTGCAGCCCAAAGGCAAGACAGTAGCAGACTTGATCTATACAGCCTTAAGGACTAAGGGTGCTGACTATACCATAGATCTTTCAGTTCACAATGCGATGCATGAACTATACAAACAAAAGAGATTTGATGAAGCTGCTGCTATGTGTAAGGAGATGAAGGACTTACACTTCTTTGGCGGACAGATGGACAAGTATTATAAAATGTGGATTGAACGCTGTGAATTCATGAAACAACAGTATTTGGGCGATAATTGGAACGGCGAATTTATAGCTCATGAAAAGTAAACTAATAAATAGATTAAGGAGATTATAGAATGGCAATGTCAGGTAAAGATTTCGTAAAGAAGATCCAGAAAGAAAATCAACCACTATTTGAAGCAAGCATGATGAACGTTCGTACTTGGTTTCAAGATCCTGCTCGTACTAAGGAAGAATATTTACTTCACTTCCAAGGACGCATGGCAAACGAATATATGAACCTAGTTGGCGTAGCAGCAGCAGTTGCCAATATTGGAACTGAAGTCACTGCCGAAGAGATGGCACTGTTAAGCAAGCAGGCACACGATGAAGCAGTACACTTCCGTTTAGTTAAGGAAGTCATTGAACATATTGCCGGTGAGCCTATCAATACTAAGGAATGGCTGGACAGAGAATTTTCTCGTAAGGCCAATGATAAGGGTGCAGCAACACTTAAGACTTTTGCAACTGAGAACGATGAAGTAGCATTGGCTTGCTATCAAATCGTAGCAGAAGGTCGTGCTGCTACATCCTGGCAGGCAATGGCTGATATTGGAGCTGTTGATCCTTTCGTGGCAAACAAGTATGCTCGTATTGCTCGTGATGAGCGATTCCATAGTAGCATCGGTGGATTGTTGCTTGCTAAACTAGCAGATAATAACGAAGAAGTGCAGGAACGTGCCACCAAGATCATCGATAAGATGCGCTTGGACTTATACAACATCATCGTTGGAAATACTTGGGATAGCCCAGGCGCAAGAGATCTAGCAGCAGCAGCTTACGGTTGGTAATATGCGTATAGGTCTCACACAACGAGTCCTATATCATAAAGGTAGAGGGTATGATAGCTTAGATCACGGTTGGTATCGTTTTCTAAGAGATCATACCCTAACTTTTATCCCCAATAGATTAGATCAAGATTTCTTAGGTCTATTAGATAACATCGATTGTTTGATCATAACGGGCGGCGACGACAGTGCTATGAGACGCACGACCGAATTGAAGATAGCAGGTCTAATGATGATGCAGTTCAAACCTATCATCGGCGTTTGCCACGGTGCTTTCCTATTGACAGATGTGTTGGGCGGCATTGTCGGTCCATCAGAAGGACACATGGACACCGAGCATGACATCGATTATTTTGGTCAGAAGATATCAGTCAATAGCTATCACACACAGTCTATCACACAGCTTCATGCTAGTGGTAAGATATTAGCGACTGATCAGCAGGGCAACTGCGAAGCGTTCATTGATCGTAATCTAGCGGGAATCGTATGGCATCCTGAGAGATCACTGGAACCATGGATGCCACCTGAGATAGCTAATTTACTTAACTAGCTCTTCTTGTTCGCGCTTCTTCTTTATGTCAGCCCAATAGTCGTCTTCGGCTTTCTTGTAGATAGGTTCCCATTTTAGTTTCATAGCGTCGACATATTGCTTGCTGTTTTTGATTCCCATCTTCCTAAAGATTTCGATCAACTTAACCAGCCCAGGATTAGCAGTCTTCTTCTCGTTATGAATGTCAGCACTTAACCCACTATAAGCATCACTGAGATAACGCATCACCGTGTCAGCAGCACGTTTGCCTTCCTTGCTGAGGCTTTCCTTGGTCTTAGCATGATAAAGCTCTCTCCATCCCTTGAGATAATCTCTATTCATCCTGTCAGGCCAACCTGTGCCAATCTTCTTTATCTCAGGATTAGCCAACTTAGCAATGAATTCTTTCGTCAGTGGAATGGCTTTGCGAGTGTCCTGTAATACAAATGCTGCATCATCCTCATATACATAATGAGGTATGCCCATCTGTTTTGCTTTAGTCAATAATGTACGCATATGTTGATTTCGACGTGTATCATTATCTGGCTTGTATAATATATGGATTGCCTTGATCAGTTCCTTGGGATCCTTGGGGAAAGGTATGTATGGTTTATTGCTAAACACACGATCTTCCATTTCCTTATAACGACCTTTAAGACCGGTGCCACTCGATTGTAGTCTGGTTCCGCTCCAAT
>Ga0136642_1000758_pt1 | contig 15548 bp, 14 predicted proteins | sample LowCatLa1302831Y_FD_115313 | JGI IMG/M metagenome (GOLD analysis project Ga0136642, IMG submission 115313) | Freshwater microbial communities from Lower Cathedral Lake, Yosemite National Park, California, USA - 13028-31Y | ecosystem: Environmental > Aquatic > Freshwater > Lake ... | reverse complement strand
GTTGGGTGGCGATGGCATTGTGTTGAGGGACAGCACCGAGAATGGTGACCACCACGCCGAGTAGTGCGAATAGCCCATGGGCTAGTGCGAGCGGCCGTTGGGGGCCGTTCAAAATCCACGCCGCGCAGAGCAGTCCCTGCGAGAGCCAGGCGGGGCCGACAGCGATGGCGATGGCACTGCTGTGTTGGCGGTGATAGTCAGACCACTCGTGGAGACCGACGGATCGGAACGCCGGATAGACGACTATCCCCACGACGAATGCGAGGCCCACCAAATAGGCGTCCGTGATCAGCAGCGCTGTTCTCATGGCTATCGGTTTACCAATTCGCACCACAAATCGTGCACCGGATACTCCGACACTCGAACCGCCAATCTCTGAAGATGTTCCTAGTAGTTGCGGAGTACTGAGATGACCTTGCCGTAGATAACGACATCGTTGGCGTCGAACTCCATGGGCTCCATCGTGGAGTTCTCGGGTTGCAAAATCACGCGACTGCCCTGAGGGAAGTAGCGCTTGACGGTGGCCTCTTCGCCGGGAATACCGGCCACCACAATCTCACCCTTGTTGGCGGTGACCTGTCGCGATACGACCACAAAGTCACCGGGCAAAATCGCCGCGTCAATCATCGACTCGCCTCGAACCTTCAAGACGAAGGACTCGCCACGGCCGGCGAACTCTTCGGGCAGGGCCATGAACTCACCCTGGGTTTCGGCGGCGAGAACACCAGTACCGGCGGCGACGTCACCAATAAGGGGAATGTTACGAACACCGCGCACGCTGTCGAGTTCAACAATGGCGTTCTGGTCCAACTTGACCATCAGGGTCCGGGGCTTTTGTGGGTCGGCCGTGATGTGACCCGTCTCCTTAAGCACGTCGATGTGGTTCTTGATGGTGGCGGGGGACTTCAGACCCACGGCGGCACCAATCTCACGGATGGTGGGCGGGAAGTTGCGCTCCTTTTGGTGCGCGGCGATGTACTCGAGGATGGCTCGACGAATGGGGGTTAATGCTTCAGCCACGGGGACTCCTTACGAACAGTTGTTCGTATCGTAGGACAAATCTTGCGCATAAGCAAACATTCGTTCGGGTGGGTTTCGGTCGACCGTTAGGGGCTCGATTGAAAGGGAACTATGGAAGAACTAATGCCGAAGTGCTGGGATGACTTAGCCGCCACGATGGGGGCCGGTATAGACCGCATCATCTTGTTTGGCCCGCCGGGAACAGGAAAGACCTATGCCGCCCTTCGCTGGCTGACCGGCGAACGACCCGTTGAGCGACTGATTTGTACTGAAGATCTCACCTCCGCCGATGTCACGGGAGCATGGCTGCCGAACGGGGCCGGCGGCTGGCAGTGGGAGGACGGTCCCGCGTTGCGAGCGTGGCGTAGTGGAGGGCGACTCGTGGTGGATGAGGTTGATCGCGCTTCGGGTGACGTTCTGAGTCTGCTCTTGGCAATGGCCGACAGTGACGGCTCGTCGCAGTGGCATCACCCCACTACCGGCGAGGTGGTTAGGCCCGCAACGGGCTTCAACGTCATTATGACAACCAACCTGGAAGAGATGGCGATGCTACCCGAAGCACTCCGCGATCGGTTCCCGGTGAGCATCCGTATCGATTCACCACATCCGAGTGCCGTGCGAATGTTGAGTGATGATTTAAAGCTTGCGGCTATGCGTGGCTCAGTAGGGGAGACCGGGCGGCGGGTTTCGCTGCGAAAGTTCTATGCCTTCGACCAACTACGCAGCACCCTTGGACCGACGCGGGCCAGTGAGTTGCTCTTCGGTGCTGCCGGTGGAGCTGACTTCATCGACGCCCTGCGTGTCGGAGCGATGGGCCGTTCTTGACGCGGCCCGTCTTTCCCAACCTCGTAGTTGGTCGCAGTGACGTCGCCGAAGTAGTGCCGTGGTCTGTGGTGCCCGGTTCGAGCCAACGCGGAGCAGCTAGCTGCGATTTTTCAAGTCGGCGGCTGACGGTCCCCCTGGGATCAACGCCATCAGATCGGGTCGTGAGAGCCCACGAACTGGTGCATCTACGGATATCCCCGGCCTGCGTAGACCTAGATGATGCTTTGAGCGATGTTTCCGAGCGGGCCTTGACCTGTGCTGAGGAATTACGAGTGAATACCGTCCTGACCCGCCTGGGTTTTGAGACAGAGGACCTTCGCGATGGTTCTGAGCGACTCTCTGGTGAACGGTTAAGTGAGATGAACCAATGGGCTGAGGCCGTCTTCTTCTACGCGGCGCTCCACGGTACGGGCGCAGCCAAGGAGTATCTCGGGGGAGTCCGTAAGGTTCGACCGGAGTGGGCTAAGGCTTTGCGAGCATTTGGCTCAACGTTGAGCGCGGCGCTTCGCGATTTCTCAACGGTCAAGTTAACGAGCACGCAGCTTCAGGGCGATGCGAAAGTACCCGATGGATATCTCGACGTGACGGTGCGACTAGCGCGACTAGCTGACCGGGTCGCTGGGGCGCAAGCCCCCACGACCGCTGAAGAGTTCAAGCAGTTCCGCCGCAGTCTGCAGCCGGGTGGGCGACGTCCCGCTAGCGGAGTCTTTGCTCCCTTGGTGCTCGACACAACGTTGGAGTACGAATCGATACATCCCCGAATGGGGGGGAGCCGGAGGACCGCACAGGTTTCTGGCATTGGGAGACCAAATCTCGACCGGCTCCTGACCGATCCCTACCAGCGCATTTTCACTCGCCGCCGCATTGGACCCGGTGCGGTAGTGGTCATCGATCAGTCGGGTTCGATGGATATTCCCGAAGCCGAACTAGAAGCAGTACTTGACGCAGTGCCGGGCGTCACGGTCATTGGGTATAGCCATCGACCCGGGGATGCCGTCGGGCAACCGAACGCATGGCTCCTCGCCGATCGTGGTTGTCGAGCCCGGAGCTGGCCGACAGGCAACGTGGGCAATGGGGTCGACGGTCCCGTTCTTCGGTATGCCCTCGGGTTGCGACGAGGTCGAGACCGAGTCGTTTGGGTCACTGATGGACAGGTGACGGACTCCAACGATCACCCCAATGAGAGGCTGAGCGAAGAGTGCGCCCAACTCGTCCGCCGGAACCAGATATCTCTCGTTCGGACCCTCAGCGAGGTAGCCCCCAGCCTTCGGGCCGTAGGCATACAGGGTCTGCATCTTGATGATTTTGGTCGAATAGGCCGTAAATTGGGGAATTTTGGCTAATGTCACAGCATTTTGCCATCATGGCCCGGTCGAATTGACACGAACAGATGTTCGCTTTATGCTTACGAACAGTTGTTCGCCTTAGTGAAGTAGGAGTGTCGGAAATGGCTATTGGAATCGTAAACACACCACGGTGGCAGACCCGTTTGGAAGTGGACCGTCGTGTCCCTCTAAAGGTTGTGACGCAGCGCGGCCAGGTACCCCTGGCCGTTCGACGTGCGGCACGGGCTCGCATGCTGCAACGTCGTCGTCGCACCTTCTTCGCGCTGAGCGCACTCATCGCCGTTGTCGCCCTCGCCTGGCCGGGTAGTGCATTCGGTGGCGTTACGAAGTACAACGTGAATATGGACGTGGCGATGAACAGTCGCTACCACAGTGGCACCGTGTACATCGTTGGTGAGCACGACACGATCGATACCATCGCCCGTGCGGTGAGCCCGCAGCAGCCTGAGCTCGTTCGTCGTGCTCTGGTGGAGTCATTGCGTTCGACCGTGGTTAGCCCTGGTGAACACGTGGTCATTCCCTAAATTTTGGGGTTAATTCGGCTAACTTAGCCTTGTGCGATGCCCCTTTTGCTCGACTGATGACGATCGCGTGGTCGACTCTCGACTGGCCGAAGATGGCGTGGCCATCCGTCGCCGACGGGAATGTGCGGCGTGCAATCAACGGTTCACCACATTTGAACGAATCGAAGAAGTCGGACTAACCGTCGTGAAGCGTTCTGGAGACCGTGAGCCATTCGACCGGGAGAAAATTGTCCGTGGCGTTCAGAGCGCCTGCAAGAACCGCCCAGTTGAAGAAGAGGCTGTCATGGGCCTCGTAACCGGCGTGGAGGAGTCCATGCGTCTCCTCGGTCGTGACGTCACGACTGAAGAGCTGGGTCTTGCTGTTCTGGAGAGCCTCCGCCAATTGGACGATGTGGCCTATATGCGCTTTGCCTCGGTCTACAAGGACTTTGCTGACGCCGCCGACTTTGCTCGTGAGCTCAAGATGTTAGTTAAGAGCACGGCGCCAAAGTCTCGGAGCTAGCAGTGCGGGTCTTCGCTGAGACTCCGCACCGCGTGCTCGCTCTCTACGCCCACCCCGACGACGCCGACATCGCGGCCGGTGGCACACTGGCCGCCTGGGCCGCACAAGGGGTCAGCGTGGATCTTGTGATCGTCTGTGACGGGGCGAAGGGTTCTCTCGACCCGACTACTGACGTCGCCCGGCTTCGCGACCAACGGGCCCAGGAGCTTCAAAGTGCCGCGCAATTGCTCGGCATTCGTGACGTTCAGTGCCTCGGAATCCCCGACGGAGAAATCGCCAACACCAATGAGTTTCGCGAACGCCTCGTTCGTCTCATCCGTGCGTCGACGCCCGACTGCGTTCTCGGCCCCGATCCCACTGCGACATTTTTCGGTGGGGTCTATGTCAATCACCGTGATCACCGTGAATTGGGTTGGGCGCTTCTCGATGCCGCCGCTCCTGCCGCGGCGATGCCCCTCTACTACCCCAACACTGGCCCACCCCATCAGGTAAACACCATGCTGCTCTCCGGCACACACGAACCAGATGTCGTTATTGACATCACCACGTCCATCGACGCCAAGGTGGCCGCCGTGCTGGCTCACGGTTCGCAAGTGACCGATGATCCCCAGTGGGTTCGCTCGGTCGTGATGGGCCGCGCGGAGGCTGCCGGTCGAGAAGTGGGGTTTCGCTTCGGAGAAACGTTCCGCTGTGTCGAACTCGCCCACTAAAGACACCAGCGTTTCGGCGCTTCCGATAATTCACGTCGATCTTGACGCCTTTTTTGCCTCGGTGGAGGTTCTCGACAATCCCGAATTACGCGGCAAGCCGGTCGCTGTGGGTGGAGCCGGTGGGCGAGGCGTGGTGGCCTCGGCCAGCTACGAAGCTCGATGCCGGGGCGTGTACTCAGCGATGCCCAGCGTGGTGGCCTTACGCCACTGTCCCAATCTCATCATTCTGCCGGGACGCTTCTCTCGATACGAAGAAGTCTCGGCACACTTCTTAGAGATACTCTCGGACTTCACTCCGGTCTTTGAACCACTCAGCCTGGATGAGGCCTTTGGTGATTTAAGCAGCCTGTCACGACTCGGGGTCGACGCCCTGGAGGCGGCGACCGAACTACGTCGTCGTATTGCCACCGAGATTGGCGTCGGTAGCGGCATTGGTCTGGGCCGCAACAAGCTCTTCGCCAAATTGGGCTCCAAGAAGGCTAAGGCCACCTTTGAAGATGGGGTCATCCATGAGGGCCCCGGTGTCTTTATTGTGACGCCAGAGGTGGAACGCGAGTGGCTCGATACTCTCGGTGTGCGATCACTCTGGGGTGTGGGGCCAGCGATGGACGAGAGGCTCGGTCGTCTCGGCATTCGCCTGATTAAGGATCTTCGCTCCGTAGAGGAGTCGACGTTGGCGCGGCACGTCGGTCGGGCAATGGCCAAAACGCTGGTGGAGTATGCCGAGGGTGTAGACGAGCGTCCCGTGGAGGCTGATCGTGTCAATAAGTCCATCGGCCACGAGGAGACATTCGCCAAGAGTGTGAGTGACGAGGGGGAGATCCATCGCCATCTACGGCGCCACGTGGCTATCGTGACTCGGACCATGCGCGAGTCTGAACAGGTGGCGCGCCGTATTGGCATCGTCGTCAAGTTTGACGACCTGACCTCGGTGTCGCGGAGTCACACCGTGCCCCAAGCGTTGGACGACGAAGATGCGTGGGCCTCTATCGCGATCGAGCTCGTGGACTCCATTCCCCGTCAAGGGGCCGTGCGTTTGATGGGGGCGAGCCTTTCGCAGTTCGCACCGCGAGCTAGTTCCAGCACGCAGATGGTCTTTGATTTCGGTGTCAGTAGTGCCGTTGAGTCCACGCCCGAGGAACAGCAGTTACGACGAGAGTCTCTACGCGAGGCCCTCGATGACATCCGGGCTCGTTTTGGTCGTTCGGCCGTCGGCACCGGGATTGAATTTCACCGCGGCCAGGTTGATGTTGCGGGACAGCGCGAGCGTCACGCCTTTGGCCCGGAGTCGACTGAGAACCAGTGACCGTGAGGATGGGTCCATCCCCAGTGAGAGGAGGAGTAGGAACTCGAAGTCACGACAATCTCCGATGCACCTGGGCGCGGCACACTCTTTGGGGCCTCGGGAAATCCGAGCGAGTGGTTGATTGAAGGATGCTCCATGGAGATCCAGACCAAGTCCTCTCGTTCGGCGAAGTGATAGTCCATGGTGTCGCGCCACTGGCTCCGCTCTTCGAGCGAGAAGTAGGCGAGGACCCAGCTGTTGATTACGTACGTTGGGGTGTCGTCGAACGTCACTTCGTAGTCGATGAGTTCCACGGCATTACCGGCTACTCGAACGGGCACGGGCCAGCGCCGCATCTGCTCTAGGAGGGCGGTGAAACGCCGCAGGCGTCGTGACTCCTCGGGCCAGAGACAGGCGGTGAGCCACGCCACATCATCGGGCTTCGACGGGAGCAGCAAATTCTGATCGAGTCCCACGCGCCGTCCAATCAGTGGAACGGATGAGCGGACGAAGCTCGGAGTGAGACACTTCGTTACCAGGGTGGCGTCATCGCCACTGTCCTCAGATACCACCGTGACGAGGTCCGGAAAGAGATTGAATCCCATCGATGTGCCCACGTCGATAAGGGTGATTTGACCGTGTCCCAAGGTGCGGGCCACGTCGCCAATGGCGGCGGCTAAGACGGCACTGCGATTCGGTTCATTGGTCTGGGTGCTGCGCCACAGCTCGCTGCGAATCAGTTCAGGATCGGTCTCGAGAACTTCTACGACGCTGCGGGCGAAGGTCTCGGGAACTACGAGACGACCCTCGTGCAGTTCTCGATAGAGCGGGCCCAGAACGGGGTGACCCGTGAGGGCGAGGTAGTGGAGAATCGCCAAGATGAGCGTGGGGTTCTGCTGGCGGTCATGGACCGCCCCGAGCAGCGAGAGGGCTGTATGCGACTCGGCTAAGGCGTCACACAGTGCGGCGTAGGCGGGGAGTCGTTCGCGATCTTCGGGCGACAAGATGTAGCGAAATCGATTGGCCAACTTCTCTTCATCAAAGGGGGCACCCCCGTCGAAGAGATTGAAAGCCACGTCTAAATACCGGCCGGTAGAACGTGGGCGATGGCATTGAACCAGAGAAGCGTGACTGGTAGCGCCAGGACCAAGGTAGCAACGGTGGCTACAACGGGTCGTGAGCCGCGCCGGCGAATCTTACCCAAAATCAGGATCAGTGCCAGTAGGAGTCCGTAGAGGAGTACGGGCCACTTGGGATAGTGCTCCTGGTTTTTCAGGAGCGACGACGACTGTTTCTCGGTCACAGTCCAGGTCGGCGTATTGGTGTGAATTTTGCCGACGGCGCCCAATTCGGCTCGTACGATCAAACGACTTGCAGCCGAATAGGGCGGATTGCACGTGGTGAGAGTGAGGGAAGGCGTCGTAGTCGGTGCGACCACGCCCGTGTCGCTGGGGCTGACGACCTTTATCCACACGACTCGATACATGATTGCCGCCCGCGGCGTCGTAATGAAAATCTGGTCGCCCTTGTGCAATTTGTCGAGGTTGCGGAATGGCCGACCCCACGTGGTGCGATGACCAGCGATGGCGACGTTGCCCACTTCGCCAGGCATGGCGGTACCGAGGTAGTGACCGGGGCCGAGCTGCAGTTGGCTCTGATCGGTCCCGTCCACGATGACCTGGCTGAGTGAAATCGTGGGAATAGACATCAAGCCCAACCAGTGACCCACACCGGGATCCTTGGAGTTAGGTAGCGGTGTATTGGGACCAATCACGCTGGTTACGGGCTCACCGGTAATCACTTTGGTGACTTCTTGCTGCAGCGCCGTTTGAGAGTGGTGCTGCGTGGTGTCGGTGATGAAGTTTTGGTAACCAGCGAAAAGAAGGACGAGAATGCCGAGCGAGATGAGAGTCCGTCCCCCTTCCCTCAGGAGCAGGGCTGAGCACCTTTGACGGATCGGGAGTCTCATTACAGTGAAACAAACACACGGTCGAAACGTTGCGAGGTCACATTTCCACTCTAGATGCGCTGCTAAAAACCATAGGCGAACGCACCGAGTGACATGTCAATCGTTCCAGAAGTGAGCAGAATGCACCACCAGAGCTATGGCCACCGATTCGTACAGTGGGCACTCTTTGAACAGCGAGACCACGAGTGGCCTGGCTGTTCCGGTACGTGATAACTATTGAGTCTCTCGCGGGCACGGTGCGATGAGACATCTTTGCGAATCGGTCCGTGCCAAGATGACGAAGCAACTGGACTCCGGGAAGGTGGGCGCAATGGGGCACCCAATGTTTCACTATGACGATGTTGTTGGCCAATTGTTTTTGGATTATTGCCGCAGTCGCATGCGAGAGAATCCCGTACCCCTCGATTTCGGTGGAAACGCCAGCATTGATGCCTCGACTGTCGAGGGGCTCATTACCCGGGACGGACACAATCCGGCCGATCTCTTGAAGTTTTTTGAAGACACACTCGCTCCGGCCGTGATTTCCTCGGACTCACCGGGTTTTCTGGCCTTCATTCCCAACGCCCCTACCAAATTGTCGCTGCTATTTGACATGGTGGTGGCCTGTTCGGGATTGAATGGCACGTCCTGGCTCGAATCCGCCGGAGTGGTGGTGGCTGAGAATCAGGCGTTGGAGTACCTCGCCGAGCGCGCCGGCCTACCCGCAGGGTCGGGCGGGGCTTTCGTATCCGGCGGATCACTTTCGAACCTCTCTGCACTCACCGTGGGTCGTGACGTTGGTCGGCAACGACGGCCACATCTCCCTGCGCATGAACTCCGTTACGCCATCAGTTCCGACGCCCACTCCAGTATCGGCCACGCCCTACACGTCCTTGGGATGGGGTCGCTCGTGGTGAAGACGGATGACCATCGTTTTACCGGCGAAGCGCTCGCTCGCGCCGTGGCGCAAGATCCGCACTCCGCAAACATTGTCGGTGTCGTCGCCACTAGCGGCACTACCAACGCTGGAATTATTGATGACCTAGAGGGTCTGGGTTCATACTGTCGCGAGAATGAATTGTGGTTCCACGTGGACGGTGCCTACGGTGGTGCGGCGATTTTTTCGTCTACTCACGCGAGCCAACTATCGGGAATTCGTCACGCCGATAGTTTCATCGTCGACCCACACAAGTGGTTGTTTGCACCATTGGATTGTGCAGCCTTGATCTACCGTCAACCGGCCTTGGCGCGTCAGGTGCACGCCCAACAGGCTGCCTACCTCGACGTCCTGCACGGTGACCCTGATAGCGATGTCGAATGGAATCCCTCGGACTACGCGTTTCATCTGTCGCGACGGGCCCGGGGTCTGCCATTTTGGTTTTCGTTGGCGACCCACGGAGTGGCCGCGTACGAAACCGCGGTGCAGGCAGCCGTCGATCTCGCAGTACGCACGGCCGCCGCGGTGGCTACGAGTGAGCACCTAGAACTCATTCGCGAGCCGTCTTTATCTATCGTCTTGTTCCGACGTCGTGGTTGGAGTGCCGAGGACTACGCGAAGTGGAGCCACGATCTACTGAACGCCCAAGTGGCCTTTGCCACTCCTACTAAATGGGAAGGTGAGACCGTGGCACGATTGGCCTTCTTACACCCCGATACGACCGACGAGATGGTGGCCGCTATTTTGGAATCAATGCAGTGATCAGTGGGGCGAAGTTCGGTAAAAATGTGTATCAAGTACACGCCATTGATCTCGCCCGCCATTGAGCGAACGCTGAGTAACTAAGCGGAACGGTGTGCCTGTTTGATGACGCCACGGAGCAAACCCGGAAAGACCAGGGAGTGAAATGGCAGCACGGAGTACCAGTAGATCCGACCAAGTAATCCCCGGGGCTTGAATCGGGCTCGCTGTACAATCGCTGACCCCGCAGGCGTATCGGTCACGGTCCACTCCAACCAGGCGTTACCTGGGAGGAGCATTTCGGCGTGGAGTCTGAGAAACTCGGGCGCTCGCAAGTCTTCGACTCGCCAAAAATCGACGTAATCACCCGTTACGAGCGAAACGGGATCGCGACGTCCACGACGGATTCCCGGACCGCCCCAGAGCACGTCAATAAAGCCTCGAATCCGCCAAAGCCACTCACCGGAGTGCCAACCCGTGTCACCACCGAGCGAGCAGATTGCCGCGAAGACCTTTTCAGCAGAAGCATCGGATGTTGCGGTCCTTACATCAACGAGTTCCGTTCCACCGGCCCAGCTGGGGTCGGTCTCGTAGGCCCGGAACGGTTGGAAATCCGCGGCGGTAAAGGACGTAGGCACATCACCGCTACGGGTGCGTCCGAGCGCCAGGTGGATGGCTTCACGCAGCGTGCGCTTGGGGGAACCCAGGGTTTCGATAGTGCGCGTGTCTTGTACCACGACTTCGTTCACCAGGCTCGCCACGAGCGGACGGGCCAGTGAGGCCGGAACGGGAGTTACGAGACCCACCCAGTGGCTCGAAAGTCGGGGCGTGAGCACCGGCACGGGAATCAAGCGCCGCCGCTTTAGTCCGGCCACTTGCGCGTAGATAGCCATCATTTCGGCGTACGAGACAACATCTGGTCCACCAATTTCGTAGATTCCCTTGAGGGGCTCAGGCGCTTCAATCGCCCCCACTAAGTAGTCCAGAACGTCCGAGATTGCTATGGGTTGCGATTTGGTCGTTACCCACTTGGGCGTGACCATAACGGGCAGTACCTCGACGAGATAACGGAGCATCTCAAAGCTGGCCGACCCGGATCCAATGATGACCGCGGCTCGCAGTTCGCCAACGGGAATCCTGCCGGCAGCCAAGGTATGACCGACGGCGTGGCGGCTGGAGAGATGCTCACTCAACGAGGGGTCGTCCGCACCCATGCCGCCGAGGTAGATGATGCGACCTACGCTGCCAGCTTCGGCGGAGCGACGAAAGTTTTCGGCGTCGCGTACTTCCTTGGCCGCCCAGTCTTCGCCATCGCCAATGCCGTGCACCAAATAGATTGCTGCGTCAATATCGTCCATGGCCAAGGGGGGAACGTTCCCGACCTCACCCTGAATGATCTCGACTTGGTCGTGCCAGGCCACGTGATTGAGCTTGCCGGGGCTACGAACCAGACAGCGAACTACGTGACCTTCACTGAGCAGTCGGGGAACTAGTCGACCACCGACGTAGCCGGTGGCACCTGTTACGAGAATGCGACTCACTAGTTACCGGAGGCGGTCGCGAGGGTCGAAGAGAAGATCTGCCAGGCCAACAGTGACTTCGCCACGAGTGACAAGACGAGGTAGGTCTTTTCGCCGGTCAGGTAGTCGGCGAAACGGCCAATCTTTTTGTACTGCAGGTACTGGACAAGCGCGAAGCAGTTAAAGAAGACAAAGAGGGAGACGTAGATGCCATAGACGAAGCCGGGGGCGTGCTGAGTTGCTCCGGGTCCAATGAGATACACCCCAACGGCGAGCCAGGGGATGACGCCAGCGCCGCAGCCGAGCCAGAAGGGGAGCAGTGAGCCGCCCGGAATCTCGTATCGCTCTTGGATCCAGCCGAAGCCAATCATCGAAGCATTCACGCCAGCGAGAGCGATTAACGCCGCTGGGTCTTCGATCCCAGTGAGTTGTGCGATGGCCACAATCATCAGTGACGATGAGAGCGAGTATTCCACCCAGCGATACGGGTTGCGGCTCTTGCTTAGATTGGCTTCATAGCTAGCTCGGCGCACGGTAGCCACGGTGAAGTGGGCTAGAGCGGACAGGAGGAAGAACGCTCCAATCAGCCAGGCCATCTTGATGTCAAAGAGGTGTACCACCTGCCGATCGGACGTTCCTGGGGGGCCGGCCATGTAGTTGGCCGACACCGGAAGAGCAAAATCATTGGCCAAAAGAATGATTGCGAGCGCCGAGACGGCGTGTAGTGCTCCGGCAGCGAGGTTGTACTTACGAAGAGTAGTTAAGGCTTGCATGGGGTTCTCCGTGGCTAGATGGCGACTCCACCGTACTGGTAAATCTTCGGTTTCATCTCCATGCCTTCGGCAGTGAGGGTCTCAAGCTAGGAGAGTGAATCCGAAAGACGGTTCGCAATTTCGTTAGCTCTCTCTTCGCTGAGATTACGGTGTTCGCTCGTCACATAGAAGGTGTCAATCGCCACGTCACCCACGGTGCTCAGTCGCGCCGCTCGGACGTCGATTCCGGCGCTGGCAAATACCTGGGCGACCCGTGAGAGTAGTCCGATGGCGTCGCGTGTTCGGAGTTCTAAGACGGTGGCTCGATCGGAGGCCGCGGGAACCACGGCGACGGACGTTGCAATATCGCCGGCCGAGGCGCGCTTTTGCTGATACGAGTCAGACCGGGACTTAATCAGGGCGTCGAAGTCTCGTTCGCCACTCAGGCCTGCCTGGATTTCCTGAGTCAAGTACCACGGTTCGGGCCATCCCCGCGGTCCCGGTACGCAGAAGAAACGGTCCAGCACGATGCCATCTTCGGCGTAGAGGTCGGCCGATCGGATGTTGAGGCCAGTCAAGGTGAGGACCGCAGTAATGGTGGCCAACAGGCGGGGCTGGTCCGGCGCGGCTACGGCGATCCAGTCACCATCGAGTCGAACGACAACGCCCTCCTGCCGAGCGGCACTCAGAAGTTCGCTGTGGTCGGCCGGAGCCACAACGATGTCGTGCCCCCGGAGAGTCAGCTTGGTCCGGCCCACGAGGTCGGCTACGAGCTGGGCCTTCCAGGGACCCCAGGCACTCGAGCCCGTGGCCAGGCCATCGGCCTGGGAGAGTCCGGCCAGGAGTTCCAGGGTGACTTCGTCACCGACGGCGGCGGCCACGTGACGGATGGTGGCCGGGTCGTCGAGGTCTCGTCGGGTGGCGGCATCGGCCAGCAGCAAATGGTGGCGAACGAGTTGCACCAAGACGTGAGCATCGTCGTCACTCACGCCCATGCGCTTGGTGATCATACGTACGAGTTCAATGCCGATTTCAGTGTGGTCCCCGGGGTGACCCTTGCCGATGTCGTGGAGGAGACATCCCAAGAGGAGCAGGTCGGGGCGACTGGTATCGCTCACTAGTTGTTGACCAAAACAGACTGCTTCGAGCAGGTGTCGATCGGCGGTGAAGCGGTGGTACGCGTTTCGTTGGTGATACGAGCGAACGTAGGACCACTCTGGCAGATACCGAGTGAAGAGGTGAAAGACTTCGAGGGCTTCGACGGCAGGAATAAGTCCTCGACCACTGCCGAGGAGGCGCACGAAAGACGTTCGTACCTCGGGTGACCAAGGGGTCGGGATTTCCGGCCAAGCGAGGGCTAACTGCTGCAGGCTCTCCAGAGCAATCGGGGCGTCGTGTTCCGCGGCCACCGCGGCAAGGCGCAGGGGAAGCGAAGGGTCTTCGCTGATCAAGATGTCAGTAGCAATGCAGGTCTCGCCGTCGACGAGTTTGATGCCCGACTCGACTCGCACGGTGACCGGCATGGCTCCGGCTCGACCGCTCTGCCATACGGCACGACGGCGCCATACGGTGTCGCTGGCGCGAGCGATGGTCCGGCCGGCCTCGCTGATCGAGCGCATTAAGACGTCGGCATCGGCCGCTTCCACGCGTCGGGCGATCTCATCTTGGTCTTGGAGCAGGAGGCGGTTCTGGTCCCGCTTGGCGTAGCGGTGCATCGCAACGCGAGTAGTGAGGAGTACGGCTTCAGCGGCCGTTAAGTCTTCGGCGTCGACGAAACGATCAAGATCAGGAAAGGCGATCGAGACTGCGCGCAAGATGTTGAGGTCGCGTAGTCCACCGTGTGACTCCTTGAGGTCTGGTTCCAGAAGGTCGGCGAGGTCCCCGTGAGTGGTGTGGCGTGCCGTGACTTGTTCTTCCAGGACAGGTAGCCATTCGTGGCCCCACTGTTCGTGCCATGCTCGACGGACACCGTCGAGGACTTCACGGGCTAGCGACTCTGAACCCCAGATGAGCCGACCATCGAGTAGCCCCAGAGCGACACGGAGATCGCCGTGGGCCACGACCATAACTTCCTTGGGGGCACGAACCGAGTGGTCGAGTCCGACTCCCTGGTCCCAGATGGGGTACCAGAGTTGATCGGCGACCTTGCCAATCGAGCGGCCGGACGTGTGTACCAAGAGCAGATCGAGGTCGCTCGAAGGGGCAAGTTGGGCTCGCCCGTAGCCACCAGTAGCAATGAGGGCCATCTTCTTGGGGTTAGCCCCTTTGGCGTTTTCAATGATGGAACTGAGCCACTCGTCGGTTTCGAGTGCCAGAACTTTGGTAAATCGGACACCATCGAGCGTGGCGTCGTCAAGCAGGCGGGCTCGACGTTGCTTTAACGATTCATTCGACACGAGCGCAACGTATCAGCCCCGCCGTTGCAATGACGAGAGAATGGGTTAAATTCACAGTCGTGAAATCATTCCTTCTGGTACTTGCCGGAGCTATTGGCGTTCTTGTTGTGTTCTCCCTCATAACTGCGGTAACCAGCATGGTCTGGTTCTTAGTTAAGTTGATTGCTGCCGTAGCCGTCGTCTTCTTCGCCGTTGCTTACTTTGTGAAGAAGTAAGGCTCGGCCTCAAGTAGGATGAAGACTTCTGGCGGCGTGGCCGAGTGGTTAGGCAGGGGCCTGCAAAGCCCTCCACCCCGGTTCGAATCCGGGCGCCGCCTCCAGAAACACAACCAAGTGGAATGCGCAACAGCGAATAGTGAAGCCCCGATCTGGAATAGTCCGGGTCGGGGCTTTTCGTTCGTTACTGGTAAACGACGACGCGCGTGCCCATGGGGATGTACGGACTTGCCCAGAGCCAGTCCATGGCCGCAAGGCTGATACGAACACAGCCGTGAGAAACGGGCTGGGGTGGCACGCTGTACGAACCGTGCACCGCGATACCACCGGAGAAGTACTTAGGGCGATAGAGACCGCCGAGCGGCCCAATGTCCCACTTGTCGACTTGGTAGTAGACGTGAAAGGTTCCCGTTGGCGTCACTGCGAGCGATGTGTGGCCGGGCGGAATGCTGTAGCTGTAGCCACCACCAGATGAGATGTTGAAGATTTTTACAATCTTGTGATCTTGGACAATCATCAAAATCTGCTTCGACAGGGATACCTCAAGCACGAGACCAGTGGTGGTCTTAGGGGTTGGCAGTACTGCGAGGTCGAGAGCAGCCGATGTCCAGCGGTTCACAATGCCGTCTCGATTTAACCCGTTGGCCTTCTGCAGTGCGAACACTGCCTGCCGGGTCAGATCGGTGAAGTGACCGTTGGCATTACCAATCCAGTAGCCCGATGAAGCCAGTTTCAACTGAAGTGCCAAAACTTCGGGTCCCGAGGAACCCAGCTGAAGCTTGTTGAAGGGGACTGTAGTTGAGGTAGTTGAGGTAGTTGAGGTAGTT
>Ga0136642_1000757_pt1 | contig 15570 bp, 16 predicted proteins | sample LowCatLa1302831Y_FD_115313 | JGI IMG/M metagenome (GOLD analysis project Ga0136642, IMG submission 115313) | Freshwater microbial communities from Lower Cathedral Lake, Yosemite National Park, California, USA - 13028-31Y | ecosystem: Environmental > Aquatic > Freshwater > Lake ... | reverse complement strand
TCGGGAACGCCGCCCACGGTAACGGCCCCAACGACGTAGGCGATGCCCGTTTGAGGGTCGATTACCGGTGTTGAAGTAACCCCAATTTGTGTGCCGATGTCACGACAGCCCTCGTAGGGTGCGGAGACGGTACCGAGATTGCTGTTGTCGAGGTTGTAGAGCGCGTCACTCCACAAGACCGCTCCCGATGCGGCCGAGACGCCATAGAGCATGTCCGCTTCGGTGGCGACGAGCACCACCCCTTGATAGGCGAGGGGCTGAGCGAAGATCTGTCCCGCCAGTTGAGTTCGGTAGAGCTCGCCAAAACTGGTGGCGACCGCGGAGGGGGTCAGTAGGGGTTCGTTCGAATACCAACTCGAGTTGGCCGCGTCCCCACTGATACCCCCGACAGCTCCGGCAGCCCTTGTTACGGGCACGAGGCCCGTGACGAGCAACGTTGCTACGAGAGCGAGGAGGGGTAGTGATGTACGAGGACGCAGGAGCACGATGGGAGAGTGGGGGGCCAAGTGGCCGCAGAACAGCATACCTAGAGAAGGGTAACTGTAGGCGGGGACCACCGACGCCATGGGCGATAGCCCCTAGGCTGGTGCCATGGCCAATAGGATGACGCCTCGCAAAACGCAGCCGGAGAATCACCATCAGCCCACTACGCCCATTGTGCTGGTGCTTCTCGTGGTGTTTATTGCGGGAACGTATCTGATGGTTCACGAGAAGAAGCACACCTCGAGCACTCCGCTCAACACCCTGCCTACCACCACGGTGGTGGGGGGCGGCACCACTCCCTCGACTCAGCCACCCAAGAACAAGGTGACGGTTCAGGTGGCCAACGGCACCTCCGTCCAGGGCCTGGCGACCTCGGTGACGCATAACTTGAGTACCTACGGCTGGAACATGTTGGTCCCCGCCAATGCGCCTCGCGTCACCGCCACGGTTATCTACTACAACCCGGGATATGTCTGGGCGGCTTCGGAGATCGCTACCGCCATCAACGTATCAACCTCGGCGGTACAGCCCCTCAACTCACTCCAGCCCGTACCGGGGGCGAGTGGTGATGACGTTATTGTCATTCTCGGCCCCGACGCCGCAGTCAAGTAACGCCTAGTTTTTACGGCGCTCTAGGGCACACCGCAGGACCTGCACGGCCATGGGCCGCAGTTCCTCGAGGGGCCGGTTGCGGTGAACGCGCACCCCTAAGTCAACTTGGGCGATGGAGTCAATACCAATGGTGGTCGCCACGTCAATCAACAGGCCGATCTCTACCGCGTAGGTGGGCTCTAGCTCAATCCCGTCGAGGATCGAACGACGCAGGGCGGTTTCACCAGCGAGGGGCTGGCGAACCTCGCCCAGTCCGGGGTAGAGCAGAGAAAGAATGGGTCGCGCGGCGAGTTCGTTGACTCGACCACCCCCGGTGGGCATGTGCAGGAGGGGTCGTTCGTAGTAGCCCTTCACTAGGGCAATATCGGGTCGCGCGAACAGGGGTTGTAAGAGACGGGGGACAAACGTGGGATCGGTGTTAGTCACGTCCGCGTCGAGAAAGACCAGGTACTCGGCCCGGGAATTGCGAATCCCGGTGGCGAGGGCGTGACCCTTGCCCCGGCTGACCTCGGTCGAGATAATGGTCGCCCCGTGGCGTTCGGCCACGATGGCGGTGTCGTCGCTGGAACTATCGTCCACCACAATGAGTTCGTCCACCAGTCCGGGGACCCCCTTAACCGCCTCGAGCACGGCTCCGACGGTGGCCGCTTCATTCTTGGCGGGGATGATGACCGCCACGCGGCCATTCTTGGCCGTCACCACCGCTTCGAGAGCGAACTCTTCGCGGCTCAGGGTCCAGGGGGTTGGAGAGTTCATAGCAAGAGAATAGGTCGGACTTGACAGGGCACCTCGACCGGTGACTAGTATGAGAGTCACATCAAGAGCAACTGAGGGACGGCCCCGATGACGTTGCGACAACCAGTTCACCACCAGGGACCTTCCCGGTGAACCAGGTGCCAAAGGCCGAACGATGAAAAAGGAAACTATGAGCTTTGCTACTGGACTTATCTGTCGGGAATGTCACACCACCTACGAGGTCGCCGCACGCTACACCTGCGACGAATGCTTCGGGCCCCTGGAGGTTGCCTACGACCTAGCGGCCGCTAAGGGAAAGGTCACGCACGCCAGCATCGCGGCGGGACCGAACTCGATGTGGCGGTACCGAGACCTACTACCCGAAGTGGGCGACGAACCCATTGACCTCGGGGCGGGTTGGACCCCACTGCGTCGCGCACATCGCCTAGGCGAAATCTTGGGTGTGAAGGAACTGTGGTTGAAAGACGACACCCGCAATCCAACCGGCTCCTTCAAGGACCGCGTGGTTTCGGTGGCCCTATCGGCCGCGCGAGAATTGGGCTTTACGACCGCCGCCTGCGCTTCGACGGGCAACCTAGCTACCTCGGTGGCGGCCCACGCAGCTTCAATTGGTTGGCCCAGTGTCACCATCATTCCGAGCGACTTGGAGAAGTCCAAGATCGCGATGACCGCAATCTTTGGGGGCACCGTTCTTGGCGTAGAGGGCAACTACGACGACGTCAATCGCCTCTGCGTGGAGCTCGTCTCCGAACACCCCGACTGGGCCTTCGCCAACGTGAACCTGCGGCCGTTCTACGCGGAGGGTTCTAAGACCTTGGCCTTCGAGATCGCCGAACAACTCGGCTGGACCTTGCCCGACCAAGTGGTGGTGCCGGTGGCCTCAGGCTCACAATTCACGAAGGTTTCTAAAGGATTTAATGAACTCATTGCACTGGGACTTGTCGAAGGTGAGACGCCAGTGATGTTTGGTTCGCAGGCCACTGGGTGTTCACCCATCGCAACCGCGCACGCCAAGGGCGATGAGGTGTTCATCCCGCAGCGCCCCAACACCATTGCGCGTTCGCTGGCCATTGGTAATCCCGCCGACGGAATCTACGTTCTCGAGAAATTACGAGAACAAGGTGGGGACTGTGGTTCGGTCTCGGACCCGGAGATTCTGGAATGCATCGAGTTGCTCGCTCGCACCGAAGGCATCTTCGCCGAGACGGCCGGCGGCGTGACCATTGCGTCACTTCGTCAGATGATTCAACGCGGCACGATTGACCCGAATAAGTCCATCGTCGCGGTGATCTCGGGGCACGGACTGAAAACTCTCGACGCGATTGTCGACAGCGCAACGGTGAGCGCCACCATCCGTCCCACTCTCGAGTCCGCCCAAGACGCCCTCACGGTGCGGACACTGTCGGCGGCGCAATGAGCGTCATCGTGCGGCTCCCCGCCCAACTGCGCACCCTCGTCGGGGGAGCGGCCGAAATTTCCGTCGAGGCCCTAACCGTTCGCGAAGCAATCGCCGCTGTCGAGCTTCTGCACCCGGGAATTGCCAGCCGGGTCCTCGACGATCAGGGGGCTTTGCGTCGGTTTGTCAACGTCTTTGTCGCCGACGAAGATGTCCGTTTTCTTGATGGTCTGGACACGGTCTTGAGCGCCGGGCAGACCGTTTCCTTGATTCCGGCGGTAGCCGGCGGCTGAGCCGTTAGCACTCTGTGGGAGTGACTGCTAGAATTGCGGGGCGCCTACAGATGTAGGCCTCGCACTAGGAGGAACAACCGTGGCGAAATTAATCGCTTTTGACGAAGAGGCCCGCCGAGCTCTCGAGCGTGGCATGAACAAGTTGGCCGACGCCGTACGCGTCACCCTGGGACCGAAGGGTCGCAACGTCGTGCTCGACAAGAAGTGGGGAGCCCCCACCATCACTAACGACGGCGTTTCAATCGCTAAGGACATCGACCTCGAGGACCCCTACGAAAAGATCGGGGCCGAGCTCGTTAAAGAGGTCGCCAAGAAGACCGACGATGTCGCCGGTGACGGCACCACGACCGCGACCGTGCTGGCCTGGGCCATGGTCCGTGAGGGACTAAAGAACGTGGCCGCTGGCGCCAACCCGATGTCGCTGAAGAAGGGTATTGAAGCGGCCGTCGAAACTGCGCTGCAGGCACTCCACGACCTCGCCAAGCCCACCGACTCGAAAGAGCAGATTGCCCAAGTGGCCTCGATCTCGGCGGCGGACGAAGAGATCGGCGCCATGATTGCTGACGCAATCGACAAGGTTGGAAAAGACGGCGTTATCACCGTTGAGGAAAGCCAGAGCTTTGGCATGGACATGGACCTCGTCGAGGGTATGCGTTTTGACAAGGGCTACATCGCCCCATACTTCGCCACCGACGCCGAACGCCAAGAGGCCGTTCTCGAGAACGCCTACATCTTGCTCGTGTCCTCGAAGATTTCGAGCGTGCGCGACATGGTTCCCGTACTCGAGAAGATTATGCAGTCCGGTCGTCCGCTCTTGATCATCGCCGAAGATGTCGACGGCGAAGCGCTCGCCACCCTCGTGGTGAACAAGATCCGCGGCACCTTCAAGTCCGTGGCCGTAAAGGCCCCCGGCTTTGGTGAGCGCCGCAAGGCCATGTTGCAAGACATCGCTATTTTGACCGGCGGACAGGTCATCTCCGAAGAGATCGGCCTCAAGCTCGAGAACGCTGAAGTGGAGATGCTCGGACAGGCCCGCAAGGTTGTCGTGACTAAGGATGAGACCACCATCGTGGAGGGTGCTGGTTCGCCCGAGGACGTGAAGGGTCGCATCGCGCAGATCAAGGCCGAGATTGACAACACCGACTCGGACTACGACAAGGAGAAGCTCCAGGAGCGTCTCGCCAAGTTGTCCGGTGGAGTAGCGGTCATCAAGGTTGGCGCCGCAACTGAGGTTGAGCTCAAGGAAAAGAAGCACCGCATCGAAGATGCTGTTTCAACCACCAAGGCCGCCATTGAAGAGGGGGTCGTGCCCGGTGGTGGTGTGGCGTTGTTGCGCATTCAAGCGGATATTTTGAAGTTGGCCGAGACCCTCACCGGTGACGAGCAGACTGGCGCCCGTTTGGTGGCCAAGGCCGTCGAGGCCCCGCTGAATCAGATCGCCGTGAACGCTGGCCTCGAAGGTGGCGTCATCGTGGATAAGGTTCGCAACTTGCCGAACCCCTCGGAGGGACTCAACGCCGCGACCGGTGTCTACGAAGACCTCATCAAGGCGGGCGTCATTGACGCCGCAAAGGTAACTCGTTCCGCCCTGCAGAACGCGGCGTCGATTGCGGCCCTCTTCTTAACCACGGAAGCGGTCATTGTTGATAAGCCCGAAGCAGCCATGCCCAATATGGCTAACCAGCACATGGACGACTACTAAAAGATTTAGCGTTCAAAAAAGGCGGGGCTGGGAAACCAGCCCCGTTTTTAGTTGAAGCGAGACTCAAGATCCTTAAAGAACAGAGCGAGAATCCGAGCATTCGATTCGATAATCTCAGCTTCAATTTCTGGATTAGCCAAGTCCAAAGTGGCGTCCACCAAACCGGGCACCATGGAAAAGAGCGTCAGGCTTGAGGCCTCGGCCTCGGCCTCAGTCATGCGCGGATAACGCTCCGCTAAGCCGTGCTTGAGAGCCGCTAAACATTCCAAACTCACGTCACGCTCAATGGCCGCGAGAGCGGGAACGGCGGGCACTACTTTTTGGATAGCGCGAGAACCGGGTTGGACGGTGCGAACTTTTCGCAGGAGCAGGAGTATTGTCCGACTGAAGTGGTCATAATCGGTGACGGTGGGGAACTGTCGAAGTAACTCTAAGACGTAGCGGTAGCGGTCGACCTGGACCTCTTTCCAGAGCGCCATCAAGATGGCCTCTTTGTTGGGGAAGTACCGGTAGATCAGCGCCACGCTAAAGCCACTTCGTACGGCGACGGCGTTGGTGTTGTAGGCCTCGTACCCGGACTCTTCAATCAGCGCAGCGGAAACGCTCAAGATTGTCCGGACGGTATCGTGAGCTCGTTGCTGACGAGGGGCCAATCGAACCTCATTCGTGGGTCTAGCCGGAATCGTCATCGCAGTGCTCCTTAGGTCATCCACCTTACTAACCCCAACAGCCCAAAAGGGTTGACGGAGGGGAAATGGAGGGGCTCGGGGGGACCGCTCCTAAGATAGAGAGGTGAGCAATCCCCAACCACTCGGTCCCCAAAACGGCATGAATGTCCTGCACCTATTCTGCCACGCCTCTGGCGCGGTAGACGCCGATCAAGTACGACACGCGACCGATCAGGCGCTCGCGCAGGGCCTTCAGATTGTCCCGGTCGCCATCATGGGTGCCAAGGCGGACCTGTGCTTTATGGTTCTTGGCGAAGATCTTTGGGAGATGCGCGCCTTTCAAACCGCAATCGCCAACGCAGGGCTCGACGTGACCTCGAGCTACGTCTCGGTGACCGAAGTGTCCGAATACGCCAAGGGTATGCCCGAGCACATGCTCAACGAGCGACTCCACCCGGTTTTGCCCCCCGAAGGGATGAAGGCGTGGTGTTTCTACCCAATGTCCAAACGTCGCGGTGAGGTCAACAACTGGTACGCCGAGGAGTACGAACGTCGCAAGGAACTCATGTCTCAGCACGGCGCATCGGGCAAAGAGTTCCGCGGCCGCGTGATTCAACTCGTAACGGGATCGTCGGGACTCGATGACTGGGAGTGGGGAGTGACACTCTTTGCCGTTCACGTCGACGACCTGAAGGACTGCGTGTACACGATGCGTTTCGATGAAGCCTCCACACTCTACGGAGAATTCGGCGAGTTCTACACCGGCATGGTCGGCTCGGTGGACGAAGTACTTCGCGCGACTACGGCGTAGATTCTGATGGAGCAGGTCTCACCCAAGAGCCTGTTGCGCTGGGCCGAGTCGCTGGCCGGTATCGCCAAAACGGGTCTGGGGTTCAGCCAGTCGCTCTACGAACGCGAACGCTTCGAAGAGATTCTGGCCATCGCCGCTGACATCAAAACCACCGCCCAGCACGGGCACGCCGATGTGCTTGACGCCGAGGGCACGGTGGTGCAGTGGCTCGCTGAGGTGGGCCAGGGTGTGGCTGGATACCAAACCCCCAAGGTCGCCGTTGGAGCCGCAGTGCGAAATGAGAAGGGCGAACTACTTCTGATTAAACGTTCGGATTCTGGGGTATGGCTCTATCCCACTGGCTGGTGCGACGTTGGTTACTCCGCTCCGGAGGTCGTCGTGAAAGAGGTGTTCGAAGAGACCGGAATTGAGGTTCGAGTTGATCGCCTGATTGGTGTGCTCGACGGCATGCGACTGGGAGAATCACGCATCCCGCTCTATTCATTGGTCTTTCTCTGCACCGCCATTGGGGGCACCTTGACGCCACACCCTCTCGAAACGCTCGGGGCTGGATGGTTCACCCAAGACAATCTGCCCGAGGGCACCTTGAACCCCCAAAGTTGGTCCGAGTACGTTTTTGCCGCCATTCGCGGAGAGCATCGTGAGGTCTTCTACGATGATTTGCGAACCCCAGTGTGGAGGAATGGATTGTTATGAGCGTTGTGGCCGTCCGTGAAGCCAACGAAGAGTTGCTCGCTGATATCAACTCGTTGATTCCGCAGTTGTCCTCCAGCGCCGCGCCGCTATCGCTCAGTGAACTGAGTGATTTAATCAACCGTCCAGGCACGACGATATTTGTCGCCCAAGTGAGTGGACGGACCCTAGGCATGCTGACGCTCGTTACCTTTTTAATCCCCACTGGAACCAGAGCTTGGATCGAGGATGTGGTGGTCGACTCTTCGGTGCGCGGACAGGGCCTGGGAAAACAACTCGTAGAAAAAGCGTTGGAAGAAGCCCAATCGGCCGGGGCCTCAACGGTTGATCTTACGAGCCGTCCCGCTCGTCAAGCGGCTAACGCGCTCTACCGTTCCGTAGGATTTGAACTTCGCGAAACCAACGTCTACCGGTTCGATTGCAAACAATAGGTCCAACCGGCACGCTACACCCTTGGGAGTAACCGTTAAAGGTCCCATCTAGTGGGGCTTCAGAAACAAATTCCTTTGTCGCTAGGCTCAGAATATGAACGCAGCAACGGTATCTCTAGTGACTCGTGTGGGACAGGGCTTAGGTGACGGCTTCATGATGTTCTGGTCTTCTGGCTGGGCCTTGGCAATCGGTTTTGTACTATCGGGGATTGTCCAAGAGTTTGTTCCTAAGCGCGCACTGCAGCGCCAACTAGGTAACCACTCTGTGCTGGCGGTACTACGCGCCTCACTCTACGGAATGGTCTCGTCGAGCTGTTCGTACGCGGCCTCGGCCATGTCCAAATCACTGTTCGCACGAGGGGCGGATCTAGTTAGCGCCCTCATTTTTATGATTGCTTCGACAAATTTGGTTGTTGAATTAGGTCTCGCTCTCTTCGTGCTCATGGGCTGGCAGTTCCTCGTGGCCGAATTTGTAGGCGGTCCCCTAATGATTCTCCTCATCGCCCTAGTGGGAGGGTGGGTATTTCGAAATATCAACGTGGTAACACTGCGAGCCCGATTAGAAACTGGTGCACTTGGGGAAGATCAGGCGCGACCTTCTCTGCGCCAGAAAGAATCATGGGCGAACGCGGCTGGTTTCGCGGTGGGGGATGTCACGATGTTGAGAAAAGAACTCCTGGCGGGGTTCTTAATTGGGGGGTTGCTGCAGGAATTTATTCCTACTCACTGGTGGAGGGCGCTCTTTTTTCATGGCCACGGTATCTGGACGGTCATTGAGAACGCACTCGTTGGGCCTCTCATTGCGGTTGTGAGTTTCGTGTGCTCGGTAGGCAACGTCCCCCTCGCGGTAACACTTTGGCGTGGGGGCATTGGTTTTGGCGGGGTGGTGGCTTTTCTCTTCGCCGACCTCATCACCCTGCCCTTGTTATTGATCTACCGCCGCTATTACGGCACTCGTATCACTCTCAAAATATTCGGGCTGTTTTATTTGGCCATGTCGAGCGCTGGAGTGGCAACTGAACTCATCTTCAAGGGCGTTGGTGTCAGTCCACACTCAACGGTATTGGCCGCATCAGCCACTCACCCAATTCTGAACTACGCGAGCTACTTAAACGCACTAGCGGTCCTGTTGGCTATTGCGACGTGGCTCCTGGCGAAGAAACGCAAGTCCGGCAGTGGCGTAGCGATAGACCCCGTGTGCGGCATGCAGGTAAGGACAACTGGCGCAGCGGCGGTCTTCACTTTTGCGGGGGAGACCTACTATTTCTGCGCCGAGCGGTGCCAAGTTCGCTTTTCGGATTCGCCCGAGAGGTTTCTCGAAATGGATCCCGCTCAAAGAGCCATGGAAGTTGCAGAGCCTCAGCAGATCAAATTGGGCCAAAAGCCCAAGAACTACTGACCAAGTAGTGAGTTAGTCCAGTTTCGGTGAGTTCTAGTCGATTGATGTAGTTCGCTAAAAGAGTGCGAGTTTTCTTTTGTGCCTTGCCGCACGTTCTCCAGGTGAGAGACCGCATTGTCGTGATGCGACTAGGTCAAGTTGTAAAGGATGCTCCCACGAGTGAGTTCACCGCCGAGTCATTGTTGGCAAGCATCACGGGACTCGCTGAACTTCAGGGCTAGAGAGTAGTTAGCGATTCGTCGCCAACTACGATAGGTATCGTCACTTTCTGTTGAAGGGTTATCTATGTCCTCATCCCAGGGCGAGAGCGAACGCTTACGCATCCCGCAACCGCTCATTAAGCACCGCGTGCCATCAGGGCGTGGGGCAATGGAACAACCCAACGTCACTCACGATGGCGAGGCCCGCCTGTCATTGGTTTTCTGGCTAGCGGTAATTGTGACCGGGTTGGTCACGGGACTAATTGGTGACGGTCTCATGATGATTTTGGCCTGGGCTGAGCGACTCGCATTTCACTATCACGGAGGGAACTTTCAAGACGCGGTGGCTCAAACCAGCAACGTGAGGCGGCTTACCTCACTCGTCGTGGCGGGCACTTTCGGTGCCGGTTCGTGGTTTTTGATTCGCAAGTATCTCGGGCACGAAAAATCTGAGATTGACGACTCACTGTGGCGTGGTGACGGAGAGCTCTCGATGCGCAGGTCAACACTGACTTCGATTGTTTCCGAAATTGTCATCGGTCTCGGCGCCTCAATTGGCCGCGAGGCCGCTCCGAAACTTATGGGTGGCGCTTCGGGCAGTCTCATCTCCCACTACCTCAAGCTCTCCTCGGCCCAGAAAAGACTGCTGGTGGCCTGCGGTGGCGGAGCGGGATTCGCCTGTGTTTACAACGTCCCACTGGGTGGGGCCATCTTCGCGGCCGAAGTGCTCTACGGGAGCTTTTCTCTGCCCGCGGTGTTGCCGGCTCTCGCTACCTCACTCATCGCTACGGCCACCGCTTGGTTGTACCTGCCTAATCGACCAACGTATTTAGACATTCCAAACTTTCACTTCAGCGCAACACTGATGGTGTGGTCGGTAGTGGCGGGCTTCGTGATTGGCATCCTGGCGACCGGCTACATTCGCGTAATTGGCTGGACGGCGATGTTGCGGCCAAGCGGCACCCGGCTGTTGTGGATTATGCCCCTGGCCTTTAGCGTTGTGGGTCTGCTGGGGTTCCGCTATCCCCAGCTCTTTGGCAACGGAAAAGATATCGCCCACCAAGCCTTTTTGGGCGTGACGAGTCTTTCGCTACTGGTGGCCCTCGTTGTGCTCAAGCCCTTCGCCACCGCCCTCACCCTGGGTAGTGGGGCAGCGGGCGGGCTCTTAACCCCCGTGCTCGCTACGGGAGCGTTGCTGGGGGCTCTCGGCGGAACACTCTGGCTCCATATGTGGCCCGGCGCCTCCATTGGGGCCTTTGCGCTCATCGGAGCGGCCGCCATGCTGGGTGCGGCAATGCAAGCCCCGCTGGCGGGGCTGGTGATCATCTTGGAGCTTATTCATGGAGGGTTCGGTATTGCCGTGCCAATGATGGCCGCCACGGTGATTGCGACCGCAGTAGTGCGAATGATTGACGGATATTCCATCTATTCGGCCAGACTGCCCAAACTGACTAAGTAAGCGTTGATGTTGGCTGAGAAACTGCGAAACTATCTCTATGTACGTACCCGGAAAATTTCAGCAAGACGAGAATGAGCTCTGGACCATTCTGTCCGAGGCCGCGGCCGGGACCTTCGTGATTCAGGTCGCTGGCGAACTCCGAAGCGTATTAGCGCCCGTTATGGTGAGCGAAGATCGCGCCACCGTCACTGTGCACCTGGCCAAAGCCAATCCGTGGTGGCGCGACGTGAGTGACGGCACTTCGGTGCTCGGGCTGTTTCTGGCGGCCAGCGCGTACGTCTCGCCGACGTACTACCCGAGCCTGGCGGAAAACAAGAACCACGTTCCGACTTGGAATTACGCACTGGTCGAACTTCGGGGAACGGTAACAATCCACCAGGACCCCGAGTGGCTCTTACGTCAGGTGACTGAGCTGTCCAATCATTTTGAAGAGGGCCGCACGCCGCGGTGGTGGGTCGACGACGCTCCCTCCGAATACCTCGATAAACAACTACGCGCCATTGTCGGCGTGGAAATTACGGTCACCGGTATAGAGGGTGCAGCGAAGTTGAGTCAAAACCGACTCGACGAAGATCGTCAATCGGTTGAACAGCATCTGGCTAACGGAACGTTGAGCGAACAGAACACCGCAAGGTTCATGTGAGTGAACTGGTAGTTCGCCGCGCGAGCTGGTCCGACTGGGCGGCCTATCGGGCGATTCGACTCGAGGCGCTGTTGGACTCGCCCGAGGCCTACGGTGAAATCTATTCCGAAGCATCTGCTCAGGCCGATGGCCATTGGCAAGATCGAGTGAGCAATGACGATCGACCCCTCTACCTGGCCCTCTTGGGGGACCGGGTGGTGGGCACGCTATCGGGTGGGCTGAACGACGACTACCCGGGAACGCTCTGGCTCTACGGCATGTTCGTGACCGCCCACGCGCGGGGAACTGACGCCGCGCCACTACTTATGGAAGCGCTGGCTGATTGGTGTCGTGATGCGGGTGGAGCATCGCTGCACCTCTTTGTCAATGTCGAACAAAGAAGGGCGATTGCCTTCTACACAAAAGTCGGTTTCGTCGAAACTGGCGAAGTGATAACGATGCATCGTGACGATTCCCTGAAACTCCAGCGCATGGAGTGGACCATTGGCTGAAGATTTCGAGATCCAACGCGTGGTGAGTACTGAACTACATGACCTCCGGCGACGGGTATTGCGAAATAACGATTCCGCCGTTGACGTTGGTGACCCACGTGATGAACACGAAGGCGCAGAACACTACGCGGGGGTCGCCAATGGTCAGGTCGTGGTGTGCGCCTCGGTCTACCCATCAACCTCTCCCATTCATCCAGAACTGGTGACCTATCAGCTGCGCTACATGGCGACTGATTTTTCGGTACAGGGGCAAGGCTTGGGGGCGCAGGTCCTCACCGCTATTTGTGGTTCCTTGCGCGCTCGGGGCGTCCAAGAGGTATGGGCCAATGGGCGTGACAGCGCGCTCGGCTTCTACCAAAGGCTTGGTTGGCAACTCGTAGAGGGTTCTGAGCACCTCAGCCCCTACACCCAACTGCCTCACACAGTTATATTCAACTCGCTGTAGAGACTTAGTTACTCCGAGTACATTTAGACCATGAAGAAAATCATTGTCCTACTTCTCGCCGCTTTCATTGCTGCGGCGGCCGTGTATTACGGCCCCAGTCTGCGTCATAAATTCTTAGCGACCGCGACCACCACAACCACGTTGGCCCCAGCCACAACAACAACAATTCCCTTTCCCGTCGCGCCACTGAGTGGGAAGTTGGACGCCACCCGCTTGTCCATTACGCGACCCTCTCTTTTGGTGAAAATTGAAAACACCCCCGACTCCTTGCCGCAATGGGGGATTGATCAGGCTGACGTCGTCTACGAAGAGATTGTTAATGGGGGCATTACTCGGCTGGCCGCAATTTTCAACTCTCAGGTGCCGGTGAAGATTGGACCGGTTCGGTCCGTTCGGCCTACCGACACGCAGATTGTCTGGCCACTCGGGGGCCTCTTCGCCTTCTCCGGAGGCGCCCAGTACGCGATTAACAGCATTCGTCAGTCACCGACCCGATTGATCACGGAGACTTCAGCGCACTCGGCAATGTTCCGTGACCACCATCTCTACGCGCCACACAACCTCTTTGGGCGAGGAGCACTGCTCTTTGCCTTTAGGGGCACCCCCATCCCACCACCGGCCCTATTTCAGTACTTGCCGCTGAAGCAAAAGAGCACGGGACACACCGTTTCTAAGGTTGTCGTGCCCTTCCCGAGTATTTATCCAGTGACGTGGACTTGGAATAAGACCACTAAGTCGTGGGACCGCACTCTGTTCGGCCGCGCTGACATAACGGGCACGGGTGTGCGGGAATCACCGCAAAACATCGTCGTGATGAACGTGGTGTACGTCCACGGCGTGGGCACAATGGCTTCGTACGCCAACCTTCAGGGCAAAGGAAACTTTGAAGCGTTCGTTAACGGCAAAGAGATCGATGGTACATGGTCGCGTGGACCGAGCAAGTCTGACGTGATTCAGTACAAAACAGCCAATGGCACGCCATTGTTGTTGACGCCAGGTCAAACCTGGGTTGAGCTGCTCCATGCTCCCTATCGCCCAAGGGTCACCCCGTAGGGCGCAGGGGCTTGCCGACTTTCGGTTAATTTGGATTCAGTCGTTAACGTTTGAAGTAGCGACGGGAAACGAGGCGCAGAATGGTTCGACTTGGAAATATGTACGGCCCGGACGCCACCTTTTTAGGTGTTCCAGCGGCCGATCCCGACGTACCAGCGCAGTGGCATGATTCGAGCGCAGTCATTATCGGAGCCCCCTTTGATGGCGGCGCCTCGTACCGATCAGGAACTCGCTTTGGTCCCCAAGCCATTCGCACCACCGATTACCTCCCACACGACGGCATGCGTCCGTCGATGGCCTTGGGGGTGGACCCACTGGTAGAACTCGGTGTGGTGGACCTCGGTGACGTGGAAATGCCCTCGGGCGACACGGAGCTTTCCCTGAAGCGGCTGGAAGACCGGATTACCGAAATCGCCGCCGCGGGAGTGGTGCCAGTAATCCTCGGGGGCGACCACACCATCGCCCTACCGGACGTCACTGGCATTGCCCGTCACATTGGTTGGGGTCGGGTCGCGGTGCTGCACTTTGACGCTCACGCCGACACCGGGGATTCTCAGTTTGGCTCGCTACACGGTCACGGGACTCCGATGCGTCGACTCATTGAGTCGGGCGCCTGTCGGGGGGACCGCTTTATTCAAATTGGACTTCGTGGTTACTGGCCCGAGCCCGAAACCCTCCACTGGATGGCTGAACAAGGAATGCGTAGTTTCGAAATGGGCGAGATTGTGGCCCGCGGACTCGACGAGGTACTCGACGAGGCCATTGCGCTCGCCAAGACCGATTGTGATGCCGTATTCCTGTCGGTGGATGTTGATGTTGTCGATCCCGGTTCGGCCCCCGGAACCGGCACGCCCGAACCAGGGGGTCTCACCTCTCGGCAACTTCTCGACGCTGTTCGCCGGATCTCGATGGAAACCAACTTGGCCGGTATTGACGTAGTGGAGGTCTCGCCCCCGTACGACCACGCCGAGATAACCGCCTTCCTTGGTAATCGTGTGGTGTTGGAAGCACTCGGAGGTCTGGCGTGGAAAAAACGAAATGATAAGGGCGAAAAAACCCGCCGACCAGAAGAGCCGCTACTAAAAGACCGCTAATCGGCCATCGACGCGAAAATGGCGTCGATCATGTCCTCGCTAGTGTCCGGGTGCAAGAAAGCCAGTCGGGCAACCGTTTCGCCCTCCCACTTCGTTGGGGTGACGAACGCAATTTGATCGCTGAGTAGCTTCTCGGACCATTCGTTGTATTGCTGATTATTCCAGCCCCTGCGTCGAAAGAGGACGATAGAGAGACTCTCGGGCCGAACCATTTCGAGGTAGTCAATAGCGTCGATCTTTTTCGCCGCCATTGTGGCCAAGTCAATTCCCTTCTCCACCGCATCTTCGTAGGCGGCCACCCCGTTAGTGACGAGTGAGAACCAAAAGGGCAATCCTCGTGCTCGACGTGATAGGTGGATACCAAAGTCGGACGGATTCCACTTGTAGTCCGCCTCGTCATCGCCGTGCAAGATGTCTAGGTATCCCGCTTGTTGAGCTAAGACCTTGCGGGCGGTCGTAGGGTCGCGGTACAGCAGAGCGCAGCAGTCGAGTGGGGCGAAGAGCCACTTGTGGGGGTCCACGATAAAACTGTCCGCGTGGCGCAGCCCCTTAATGGTCTCGTGCATACTGGGAGCCAGAATGATTGCGCCCCCGTAGGCACCGTCGACGTGGAACCAGAGATTGTTCTCCCGGGCGAAGTTGCCAATTCCCTCGAGGTCGTCGACGAGTCCGGCATTCGTTGTTCCGCAGGTCGCTACTACCCCCACCACCGAATTCGGATTAGGGTCATTAGCCAAGGCGGCCCGTAGGTTTTCTACCGTCATGCGGTGATCATCGGTGGGGACGTAGAGGGGCTCAACCCCGAGGACGTGCAGGGCCTTTCCGATGCTGGAGTGGGCGTCAGCGGAGATTGCAAAGCGCACTTCCCAGGGCTTAAGTTCCGGGTGTCGGGCGCGCCCCACATCTCGACCAACGGTGAGGGCGGAGAGGTTTCCCACGGA
>Ga0136642_1000756_pt1 | contig 15577 bp, 30 predicted proteins | sample LowCatLa1302831Y_FD_115313 | JGI IMG/M metagenome (GOLD analysis project Ga0136642, IMG submission 115313) | Freshwater microbial communities from Lower Cathedral Lake, Yosemite National Park, California, USA - 13028-31Y | ecosystem: Environmental > Aquatic > Freshwater > Lake ... | reverse complement strand
TTAGTGGAGTTTCCACTAGTTTGTTTGATCCTATTGTTTCTGTTTGTGACTTGTGTGCTATTAGCTGCCAATGGTTATAAAAAAGACCCAGGTGAATATCCTAAGCCGATCGAACTGGGATTGGGGGATGCCGTTAAATCATCCGAAGTGTTTTATCATGGACACGAGTACATCGTATGTACATACACAACCACTAAAGGGGCAGGAATTTCCACGGTGCATGACCAAAATTGCAAAACTTGTCATGGGGGCAAAAAGGGTGGAAAATAGGCGACGGTAGATTAAAAAAAGGCGCGTATATACACGCAATACAATATAAAAAAGCAAACAGCAAGAGAGTTATGACACCATTCAAATTTGGGCAATATCAATTAGTCCCACAGTTCGGGCAATACCGAAACAATAGCCGAGTATCCATCACCCTAATAGATGCTGAGGATGGCATACCATTCGCGGTGGCCACAGTGAATTTGCCGGATGAGAAGCTCGAGGAAAATGAGATTGCCATTAAGAACCACAGTGAGAACGAAGGCATCTTATGGGCACTCCAGGAGGCAGGCATTGTTGGGCAGGTGAAGAGAGAAGTGCAGTCTGGTTTTGTAAGAATCCCAATAGTTGAATTATTGGAGCAATAAAGTTTTTTTTATTTGGCAGGAAATTCATATATTTGTGAGGTAATAAAAAATATATAAACCAAAAACATTTCCAAATGAGCAAAGAAGAATTTTTTGCAACCAGATGTTCTCAAGCAGGAGAACTCCTGGAAAATAGCAAACAAGAATCCCACAGAAAAATCGGTAAAGCATTAAAGGATATAGCCAAAGTGGTTAATAACGAAAAAGCTTTAAGACTGGATCTACCCAAGGAGATCAGTGCACCTTATGACAAGATGAGTGCTTGGTGGGGTTCATTCACCAAAGGGATGGGTAGACAAATCCAAACAAAGACCACTAAGGAGGTTTCCAAGATGGTTGGCTTTGACGTGGATAAGGCTTTAGCTGGTGTTGACCCAGAGGGATTCAATAATCTACAAGCCATGGTTGCTATCACTCAGGATCCTAAAGTGCCTATGTTTCAAGACCACACCTTCAACCTTCTCTTCTGGGCTTGTTTGATCTCTTGCTATAAACCAGAGTTTGCTGATGATCTAGTCAAAGCCACCACTAGAGTGGTTAATAAAAACTTAAACTAATAAACAAAACCCTAGAGAGATCCTCTAGGGTTTTTTGTGACTTCTGACTAAGAATCAACCGAATCAAATACCGTTGCCGGCGGTGGGAAGGATCGGGAAGAAATTCGGGGATAAAAAATTTTTTTAATCAAAATGATTTTCATATATTTGCCTTGTAATTAAAAAACAAATCAAATGGCAAAATTAATCCTATTGGACGAAACAGAAAAGGTACTCAATCATCAAGGCGGAGTTACCAAACAAACTAAAACCTATAAGCTTGGTGATGAAAAATTTCAAATCAGATACGAGAATTCCAATGGTTCACCATGCGGATTCAATTCTAAAATGTGTCTAAGGCAGTATTCTAAAGAAAAGGCACAGTGGAACAATCTGGAGGATATCTCAGTTCTGAAAATGCCATTCCCAAAACCTAGCTACTACTCTTCCGAATCAACAAGATATATGGAGGAGTTTTTTAAATTGATGGAAAAACGTCTAACGAAAATATATGGGTAATGGCAACAAACCGAAAAACTGCTGTTGATCTACTAGAGAAACTAACATTAGATCATGACTACACCCACGAGGAGATCCTTAACTATCTTATTAATAACTACCTCAGCGGTGATGATGCTCTAGAGGGTCTAAATGGATTCGCAAAGCAGTATGACATCTTCACTGACCCAGAAGAATACGAGGAGGAAGAGTAATGAAAGTTATCCAAATCACACTGCAGGAAAGATGGGCGGCAACAAGAGGGGTTACCCACAAGAACAAGAAAAAATACACCAGGAAACCCAAACACAGCAAAGCCCCACAAACATAGTATGTTACCAACATACTATGTGCCCGCGATGAATTTGGAGTCCGATTAATCCATAATTTAGGAAAGAATGATTATATTTACAGGTAATTAATTGAATGTTATGCAAAACATGTCCACCTTTGATAACCTACTAATAACAGCTATGTGGGTTTTGGTTGCTGCATATATAGTTGCTTTGGTCTTCCAGGACATCATTAGCAAAAGAGCTATGAAATGGATCCAAGTGGTGCTGGCTTTGGTTTATCTCTCCTTGAGTGTAGCAGCATTCGTAGCTTTTCTAAAACATGCTTAAAAAGATACTTAGACTAAATTGGACATTTTTAATCACATGGGGAATTATCTTGTTTATTGTCTATAAACTAATTGGATTCGTAGCCGGGTTTTTCAACTAAGGCGGCGGTGGAAATGCAATAATTTCTACAAATTGCAAAGGAAGTTTTTTTATTTGGAAATTATTTCATATATTTGGAAAGTAATTAAAACAAATATAATGAAAAAAATAAAAGAGTTCTTTCGCTCCGGATTTGGTGTAACTGGACACGCCATCTCCACATATTTATATTATTCGGGAGGCAAACCGGAGATAGGTTATCGATTGGTTGAAAACTATAAGATATTCTGGTTGGATGCCAACACAGTGATAGCTTCATTTCTGTCTCTAGAGGAAACCAGACAATGTGCCCAAAAATTGGGGATAAAACTATAAACTATGCCACAGATAAGAAAAAATAGAACATGGTGTAAAACATGCCAAGACTGGGAACTCTTCCAAACCCATCTCACCTCAGAAGACACAGTCATTATAGACACTTTGGGTAGCGAGGTAAAAAAAACATCTAAGACCACGTGCGACACGTGCAAATCTAAATATATCCCATATTCACTGGATGAGGTGCCGGAGGACAAATTAGCTGAACAGAGGGAACGGTATTCCAAAATGAAATTTGAGGAGTTCAAAAGATTCTTTAGTGCATACAACACGGTTGCTAAGGTTAACACTGGAGGTATATTCGGTTCTGATTCATCATACGATGAAACCATTAAGGAGGACGATGCTGGTCAGATAGCTATAGATGAAGCTGAGAAAGCAGCTAGAGAAGCTAAGAGATTGGCTGATATAGAATTCAAGGATAAATTCCGAGGTGCTCAGAGAAACTCCCCATGCCGATGCGAATCTGGCCTAAAATATAAAAAGTGTTGCCTTCCTATAATTGAAAAAATAAGGTAAATCCTTTATTCATTTTCAAATACAAGAATCAGACCCAACTAATAAAAAGGACCAATTTAGGTCCTTTTTTGTGGAATCAACTAAAGTATCATACATTTAACTAAAGTATCATACCCGGAAAATACCGTTGTCGGCGGTGTATCCGGGACAATCCCTTGAATAATCATCATTATCACCCGAAAAAATTAGTAAATTTGTTTTTTTATTCAGAATATTTTTATTATATTTGCATGTAATTAAATGTATTTGAAATGAAATGGTATAATGATTTGAATCCCATGGAAAAAAAGGATTTTATCAATTTAATAATAAGAGGGATCTTTATCGGAATAATCGCATTGGCGTTATATTTATATTTCAAATAAACTTTAACGTTTCCTTAACGAAATGATTAAAAATTATTTTTTATATTTGCAAAGTAATTAAAACAAATAAAAATGAAAGTATCAACTTTAATATTCGCTATAGGAGGAACGATCCTATTTTGGTTTTTATTAGGTTACCTAGTTGGGAAATATAAGGAGAGAACCGATTGGAATAAACTGATTGAGCAAGGAAAAATACCAGCACCAAAGAAATGAGCAGAGCAACCATAAATAATATAGATATAGACGGAAGCCTATACACCATCAAATATTTCTTTGATAGTGACACATCAGAAGACGGTATAGACATCTACTCAGAGAATGGCAAGAACCATTTGGGTGAGGTGGTTGGGGTTGAATTTCCGGATATGAATGACAAGGAGTCAATGGACAACTTCAAAGAGGATTTAAAAATATGGTTACAGGAATCACATAATATATAGGTTGGTTAATTTGTTGGTTAGATTAATTCACTTTGGGTCTTCGGACCCTTTTTTTGTGGGCATTGAAATTGAAAAAATAAATTTAAAATGTTCAGGATGGCCCTTGATATACCGTCGACAACGGTGCTCCCCATCATCCTCCATCAAAAATCAAAAGATGATGCATCCAAACACCGCCGGCAGCGGTGAACGGTATCCTCTCCTTCATTCCTGTATTCTGTAGTTGATTTGTAAAATTAAACCACCGCCGGCTCTACAAATTTAAAACTTTAACGTTTTCTTAACGTTTTAATTAAAATAATTGTCTTATATTTACAGAGTAATTAAAACAAATACAAATGAAAGTCGAAACACATACAGTTAATGGAACGGAGCAAACGTTCAAAGTTACTGATGAGGGTACCTACTATCATGTAGGAACTCCAGACTCTCTAGTTCACATCTTAGAAAAGGCTAGGACTAATAAGACCAGAGTAAAGGTTTACTTAGGAGACGCAGCTACTGGGAAGGACTGGATGGAGGAGTCAGATAAGATGGGTTTTATTGGTCGAAGTTCTGGTCCAATAAAAATACCAATCATCATGAAGTACGAAGGTGCTCCCGGTGGTACTGACCTGATGCCAGAGAACATAGTTAAGCTTAGTATAGCTTACACAGGCACAGTACTTTATCAAACCAAGAACTATCACCAGCCTCCCATGGAGTTGGTTGAGGATGGAGACGGGGAGTACAACTATGCTATACTAATGGACGAAGAGGTTTATAGTAGACACAAAACTAAAAGAAGCGCTCAACTGCTATTTAAAAAACTATCATAAACTTTAACGTTTCCTTAACGTTTTAATTAAAAAAGATTTCATATATTTACGGAGTAATTAATAACAAATTTAATATTTACAATCATGAGCAAAAACAAAAACGCAGGTAACACTGCACAGGGAGCTACCAAAGATGTAGCAGAAACAGTAGCTGCTGCTACAAGTACAGAATCAGTAGCTGCACCAGTTGCAACAATTTCAGCTGAGGAAGCTGCTAAAGCTGCACAGGATGCTAAAGAAGCTGCTAAAAAAGCTGCAGAGGATGCTAAGGCTGCTGCTAAGGCTGCTGCTGAGGAAGCTAAAGCCTTAAGAATTGCTAAAGCAACTCCTATCGCAGCTCCAGCTGCATTAACAGACCTAATCGAAGGTCAAAAGTACAACTTGACTATGCAGTCTCCAATGGTTGTCTTCAGTAAAAAGACAATCTTAGCAACTGACAAGGCATCCAGAATGGGAGGTAAAGGGGTTCAAGTAGAAGTTCAAATCTTAGCTGGTACGGAAGTAGCAAGCGTTAAGAAGCCAGGTTCAAGTAGAATTTTCTACACAACCAAAGCTAACTTGGACACAACTCCAGCTCCGGAACCAGCTCCAGCTGCAGTTCCAGCTGAGGAGGTTGCTGAGGAAGTAGCAGCTAACTAAGCCACTACAAACACACAACTCAAAGAGTGGTCTGGGAAACCAGGCCACTCTTCTTTGTGGACTGTGCTAAAGCAACTAAGGATCCGGACCTTATAAAACCGTTGCCGACGGTGGTCAAGATGTGACAGGATAAAATTGGATGTTGAATATTTAACGTTTCCTTAACGTGTTTATTAAAATGTTTTTATTATATTTACATGTAATTAAAAAATAAAACAAATGGCAAAAAACATTATCGACGATGTTCGTCCAGGCGACACGGTCAAAGTAACAATCAGAAATCGTTCAAGATTTGGCGGAGGGGAAGACAAAGTAGGTATAGGTTACATCTATACCCACGGAGGGGTTTTCAGTAATGCAACCCTCTTTGCTTCCATAGCATGGTCCGACGGAGGATGTTCAAACTCCCTTTTAAACAAGTTCGACTCTATTGAAAAAATTAAAATCACAAAGTAATGGCAAAGATAACAATTAAAACCAGGATTATCTACAAGGGTAGACCTGGTGAGGTTACTGGGATTAAGAAAAACCCGACGGGAGGTTTACTATACGGGGTAACACTAGACGCTGGTGGATTTATAGATAATCTTGAGATAAGCCAATTGGGGAGGGAAGACGGTAAGAAGGTAAAGGTATCCAAGCCGACGGTGAGTAAGCTTATCCTGCTGCTCAAGAAGAACAAGAAGGAGTACAAGAGGCTAAAGAAAGACATGGAGGAGAAAGGCCTAGAGAACCTCAACATTGAGGAGACCGAGGAGTATGGTTGCTACGTGGGTAAATATGAAATGTTAACGGTTGTGGTTGGAAAATTAAAAGAGATAAAAGATGCTAAAAAATAAACACGCCTGGTTCGCGATATCTATGATATTTGGAGCTGCTGGATTCATTCTTTGGTTAATCCGTTGGTATATGGAATCTACATATGATTATTCCATGTTATGGCCGAAACCTACATATGATTATTCCGTGTTATGGCCGATTGGTGCTAATACCATTCAGCTTATATCATTGAAAATATATTTAATAATGGATAAAAAAGATTTATAAATTACAATACATAGTATGTTGCTAACATACTATGTGCCCGCGGCCATGGAAGAGAAAATAAAATCAGCCAGAGAACACTTCAGAGAAAACTACTCTCACGTAAACATACGTGCTATAGCAGACTCAGTGATTGCTGAGTTACTCTCCAGAAACTACATTGTAGTTTTAGAATGGTCTAAACAGATGGATTGCCTTTACGACTACATCATCTCCCAGAGTCTATGTGATGTGGTAGAGTAAAGAAGTTAGCTCATCTGAACGCTTAAAGGGAGTCTAAGGACTCCTTTTTTGTGGACTAAGGTTAAATGACTCAGAATCAAAGAATCGGTGCACCGCCGACAACGGTGTGCCCCCACTAAGAATTCATAAAATTATTTTTCAAAATCCTGGAAATTTTAACATTTCCTTAACATATTAATTAAAATGATTTTCATATATTTGGAAAGTAATTAAAAATATAAAAATATGGAATCACCAGATTTCTACATATGGTATATCGAAAATAAAATACCTGATATCGAATACTCCCAAATTCCAAGATCTCTGAGGGACTTCTGGGCTGATCATTATAAAAAACTGGACGACGAGCATAAAAGAATATATCGGAGAATGTATCGGGGAATCCAATAATAAACTTTAACATTTACTTAACGTATTAATTAAAATGATTTTCATATATTTGGAAAGTAATTAAAAATAAAACATCATGGCACAAGAACAAAGACACTTAGCTATCGACTGCGACCCAATGTCACCAAGACCTGACAGCTATTTAAAAGGACTATTTGAAGGAACCCATCTAAGCGAAGAAAGCTTAGAACTAGTCGGACAATCATTTGGAGAATGGACTTGGAAAGTTAAACCTGAAGCGGCGACGGAGTATGAGAGAAGAAGAAATCTTATAGCAGAGAGAATGAAGCAACTATACACCAGAGGATTAATAAGATATGGACGCTGGTAACTAAACTTCAACACAACTACTGAGAGCCTTATGGCTCTTTTTTTGTGTGCTAAGTGTGCAGGTGTCCCGCATACCTACCGTTGTCGGCGGTGTGACCGATCTGCCTTTTTCATGTCAAATTAATTTTAAACTTTAACGTTTTCTTAACGGAATTGTTAAAATAGATTTCGTATATTTGCCTTGTAATTAAAAATCAAAACAAATGAAAAAAGTAAAATTATTATTCGACAATAGATTTACCCATATGACTGACGGTGAGCAAATATTCGATGGATGTGTGGTTACCGCGATGGACTCGATACAATTATGGGATTATATGATGATTTCATATAAATTGACACACAACGGAATAAACTATTTCATCAGCATTGGACCCAACGGTAGATATTTCAAAACTGATGGACAAATATACGCAACTCATCTACACATACAAAGGGGAGATGACTGCTACCTAGCTGGTTGTCTATGTGCATGGAAAAAATCAGAATTTCCAAAAGCAGTAGAGCGGTACATTGGAGACATCGAAAAATATATAAGAGAGGGTATAGATTTTGATGAGAAATTCCAGGCAGAACTAAAAAACTATCCATGGCAAACTAGTAGACCACGGGGTTAAGCTTCAGCACAGCAATCGAAAAGAGCCTCTGGCTCTTTTTTTGTGCGCGCTAAGTGTGCAGGTGTCTGCATACCTACCGTTGCCGGCGGTGGAACCGGACCTGCACCAATATTTAATCATCGGATTATTTTCAAACTTTAACGTTTCCTTAACGTTTTAATTAAAAAAGATTTTGTATATTTACAGAGTAATTAAAAATCAAATAAATGGATTCAGAAGAGTACAAATTAAAAAAAGAGGAGGTAGCCAAGAATCTTCGTGCGCTCCTGGTTTCCTACGATGAGCTCATGAAAATGACCTCACCCCAGCACTGGAGAGTTTCTGGACACTACAACATGGAACTGCAAAAGATGGAAAAGGAACTCCAATACATTTCAGAAATAAGTGAAGATGAACTTGATATGAATTGGGTTCAGCAAGCACTAAAACAAGTATAGCTATGAAATTAATAAGAATTATATGTGTGATAATGGTATTTATATTCTTTACTGGAATCGTACCAAGGGATTACCAAATCCACTGTCCAACGGTTTATGCCGGAGCATGTGTGATTGTTTGTCTAATTGCTAACCGATTTTTTAAAGCACTAATAGGATGATAAAAGCTAAAGTAAAAATAACTGGAGGGAAATGGGGTGTCAACGGTATTCCATTGGAACATTATACTGCTGGGGAGAAAGGCGTCATGCAGTCCCTTGTCGTAAATTTAATTCAAATTGGAAAACCTGTTAATGATGATGCTTTTCGGAAAGAAACCCAATCAAAGAGTTGGGAGAGCTTGGAAGACATCAAGCCAACGGTGAGCCGGCTTGACCTAAATAAAATGAATTATAAATTTCCAGATTGGGTATTGAATAGGGAGGGTAGACCAATTTACCACGCATTCGATGATGTTTATCCGGACATTACTAAGATCACATTTGTTAAGGTGGTGGATACAATCAACGGTGCATTCCAAAAAAGCAAAAACACATTTAACGAAAAAATTAACGAAATAAATTATTTGAAATTAAAATAATTATTATATATTTGCAATGTAATTAAAAACAAATATTATGTCAAAAACACACAGCAGGGCATCTCACAAAAGAACAATCACTACCCGAACTGGGACAACTAATAGTAGAAAGGTGATTAACGTAAGCCGCACAACGGTGAAGAGAAAGAGCTAAAGATTAAGTATTGTCCATACTGCAACCGGTCAGAGGGTTTATCTGCATTATTCCACTGACCACTAAGGAGCCTAACCGGCTCCTTTTTTGTGGATCTAAGTGTGCCTTAAAAGGCACACTACCGTTGTCAACGGTGGGCCTCGGGGGGCAATCTTTTCCAAAACTTTAACATTTCCTTAACGAATTAATTAAAATGGATTTCATATATTTGTCATGTAATTAAAAATCAAATCAAATGAAAAGAATTCTAATTGGAGCTTTGCTACTTAGCTCCACCACCTACTCCCAACCAATCTGTCAACCACCTTCAGATTTATTCGCGGTTTCCCCTGACTCATTAGTTCCCTTAATTACTAAGGTTAATCAAAACACCCTTAATCTATTAGCAGGCTCAACCACGGTTGCAAATTACTTTGACCTGTGTCCCAATCTCGATGGTTCGTACAATTCAACCACATCAACAAATTTACAACTCTTAACACCAATTGAGATACTCTATCTTCCTTATGTCCCCATCAGTAACTACCCACATATACAATTCACCATCAATGCTAATAATCTAATTGGCTCCGATTGGAGATGCTCATCATGGATAGCTGATAATATAGGTCCAGATGTTGGATTTAGTCCAGGCATAACAAACCAATCCCTAACATGTGGCAACTTTATGGTATCACATCAAACCCAATATCTTCCATCCAACAATGTACTAAGAATGCGGATACTCATTGCTAAGTCACCCTATGTAAACTATTCGGACCAATGTCCCTGGCCACCTAGTGGGCAAACTAATGCTCCTCTGGGTACCATTATAGATATACCCATCCGGATTGTATCAACTCTGGGCACTAATTCTTACCAGGTAACTAACCCATCGGTTTATCCTAACCCCACTACTGGGGTTGTGAACTTTGGTAACCAGGAGACTCTCAACTATGAATTATTTGATATGGATAGCCGACTTGTTTTGAAGGGTGCTGAAAAATCCACGGATATTAGTGGGATGAGTCCAGGAGTTTATCTGCTTAGAACATCCGACGGTAACGACAGGCAACAAATTAATAAAATTATAAAAAACTAAATAATGGATATACGTCAACAAATTAAGATGTCACTTGAGAACGCTGCATCTATAGGAAGAACAGGACAAGACTACACGGAATATGTGGAAAGGTTAACTGATTTATTAATGGTCAAACTAAATGAAATCCACGGTGAGTACGAGAGGAAAATAAAGAAACTTAGGGACACAATTCATCTACAGTCGCCGAGAACATAAAAATTAAACCTTAACGTTTACTTAACGAATTAATTAAAAAAGATTTCATACATTTACCTTATAATTAAAAAATTTAAAACATGAAAAAAATTCTAATCTGTGCTCTATTAATATCAAATAGTGCATTCCCACAATACTGCACGCCGGGATCTACTAGTCAATCGACATACTCAATAGGACAGATTCTGACAACCGGAAATATAAACATTGCAAACACATACATAAGCGCCAGCGTTGCAAATCCATATCCCAATAATAGCACCTATCAGGATCTAAGATACACAACAAATCCAATTAACCCCGTATTGGTTGTTTCGAATGGCAATAGCAATACTCTTCATCTAATTGGTCTTAATTTCGATATCAAATATTGTACAATATGGATAGATCTTAATGGCGATGGGACTTTTGGTCCCAACGAGGTTGTGATCCCCACCACATCAACAGGAATACAAGATACAAGCAATCATACAATTAATTATCCATTTAACTTCACCCCAAGTGTTAGTAGGAATAATTATGCAATGCGAATATTAATGTCAAAATCAAATCAAACAATCACTGACTCGTGCACTCTACCAATATCACAATATAATAAAGTAATAGACGTATCGGTTGGATATACGAATCCACTGTTAGCAAATAATCAATATCAAAAACTCGAGATGTCAGTTTACCCAAATCCAACTTCGGATGTGGTTAATTTCTCCATAGAAAATGATATCAATTACAAGTTATACGACACTGAGTCGAGACTAATCCAATCCGGTTACGGTAAGAGTATAAATATTGTTGGTCTAAATTCAGGAATTTATATACTGGAGACATTTGATGATAATCGAGGTGTCGGTATCGCTAAAATCATAAAAAAATAAACTTTAACATTTCCTTAACGGATTAATTAAAATGGATTTCATATATTTGCCTTGTAATTAAAAATCAAAACAATGAAACAATACTTATTAAACACAGTTAGATGGCTGATATACTATCCCATCACAATAACCCTTAGTATACCCTTGCTCATAGGTCTATTCATCCTCGGTGCTATCACGGACTATTTCGAATTGGATAGAGGTTACAGAATCCTGAGATGGTGGTCGGAAATATTTTTTATTATGGGAAAGATTGATAAAGCATTCGATTGTAATTAAGCTATGAAACTTTGGATGATAATAATGGTGGGTTGGTTTATCTATAAGGCATTTAAACCAACGGAGGAGGCACAACCTCAGCCACAGACAAGAAAAAAGAAAGCCTCTAAAGAACATACTATGTTACCAACATACTATGTGCCCGCGGGCAACGCACCTCGTAGACGCACTGAAAAGCCACTAAGACTCTCTGAGAAGGCCACAGTGAAACAGAAAGGTATGTTTCCAGAACAGTTTATCAATAACAACACCACTGAGACTGACTATGAAGAAGTTAGTTAGTCCATACCATATAGATTTTTAATTACAACTCAATTTTCTATGTCTTAGCTTGCTAAGCACTAAAGCCACCCTCAACGGTGGCTTTTTTGTTGCTTTAAACGATAGCTAAGCAATTCCCACCGTTGGCGGCGGTGGGAATAGGAATCCCAAAAAACTGAAAGGGATAATAATAGGAGTGTGCCCGCGTCTACCGTCGCTAAAACTTTTTTTAAACTTTAACGTTCTCTTAACGGTTTAATTAAAATAAAGGCCTTATATTTGCCTAGTAATTAAAAATCATTTATAACTTATTAAAACTTATTTATTATGAACAAAAATCAAATCATCAGCAACGGAGTTAAATTATTAACTGACAACGGTTTCACAGACAAACATTATTCAACGGAGCTTAAATCGTTAAAGGTTATCTTAACGAAATTAGGTAACAAAAAGATGACCACGGAGTTAGCAGAAAAATTATTGGCATTAAGAATTACAGTGGTTGCTCCCGACGGTGAGGAAGTAAAACCTAAAGTTATTCAAAATGTAGTTGAATCCGAGGTGGCTAAGGGAAAATCAAATCCAGTGGAAGACAACGGAGAATTTAACGTCGGCGGTAAACGAGAAATCATCCTAAAAAATCCACTCGAGGTGTTTTCGAAAAAAGATGTTTTAGGAAAACCAGCCAAAATGGGACCAGCCACGGTTATCCTATCCAAACTTCCAGATACTAACGACGAGGGTTACAATATCATCGGTGTTAAAAAACCAGGTTCCTCCAGAATCTTTTACACGACGGAGAACAGATTACCTAACCTTCCTAATGAAACTCCAACGGAGGCTAAGGAAGCAGCGGTGGCTTAGTCCAAACCAAAAAATCTAAACAGCCCGGCGGTGGGCTGTTTTTTTGTGGGATTTTTAAAATGGCGGCGGTGGACAAATTCCTCAAATTATCATGCCATAGGACATCACGAACCGCCGACAACGGTGGGGCCCCTCGTGTATATCTTTTCCTAAACTTTAACGTTTCGCTAACGGTTTATATCCAAAAGGTTTCTTATATTTGTCTGGTAATTAAAAAACTATAACAAATGACACCAGAAGCAGCAGCATGGATTTTACTTTTATTATTCTGTTATCGAATGGCACCTCTTATGACAATTGGATTTGTGATGATGGCCGGAAACTGGAATATGGCAACCAATCTAATTGGTTTTATATTATTTATAATTGGGATGGTAATTGGAGCTATTAAAGCCAATATTAAAGATTAAAATTTAACATTTCCTTAACGAGGGAAATATTGAACATTTCATATATTTGCCTTGTAATTAAAAATTCAACAAAATGAAACGAATCATCCTACCTTTATGCCTATTAGCCTCGGTGATAGGGCATTCTCAACCTAGTCCACCTCAACCGGAAAGAATTTCCAGAACTTACTTAACCATCACACTCGGCGGTGCAAGAACCATAGATGCCAATTTACAAATTAGAATTAAACATTTTAATGTTGGACTTGGCTACGGTGTGCTAGAAGATGATAGGGTCTTAGAAACCAACGGGGTGATCTATGCCAGAAATGATAGAGCCATCTACGGTGTGGCAGGTTACAGATGGGGTAACCTTGTCCTCGGTGTCAAGGCTGGCTCTCAAAAAAATATCTACATCACAGGGGTCGTCAACGGAGTCAACCAACATCTAGATGATGTTAACGAGGTCGTATTAGGGGTTTACGGCGGGGTTCACTTGAGTGAAAGGGCAAGATTAAATCTTGGCTATGACACATTTAACAAGCTGAACGTCGGTGTGACATTTGGTTTATAGGTTAATTACACCACAACGGAGAGGAGGCTAGGGCCTCTTTTTTTTATGGGCAGAGGCATAGAAGGTTACTAGGCTACTATGCGAAGGATGGGTTTTAAGGCAGGATCGGTCCACCGCCGACAACGGTAGTCCCTATTCTTCACCTTACAAGATTTTTCATTTTTCCCACCGGGGCCACAAGAAAAGGTTGGATAACCTGAGTTACCCAACCCCAACCTAAACAACAAAACCAATCCCAGAGGTATTATGACTGACCCCTGGTAATTATATTAACAAGACAAATATATGAAACCTTTTTTGATTAAACCGTTAAGGTGATGTTAAAGTTTTAAATTATTTTTAAACGGCGGTGTTTTAGAAAAAATGATATGTAAATTTTTTCGTGGCCCATCGTCGTCAACGGTGAGCAAAGGATTATGATTCATGATTCAAAGGGATGATACATCACGCACCGCCGGCGTCGGTGGCACATGCTTGCTATTGCTTGCTAACATTTCGACGGTGAATCTGTGGCAAACAATGCGATAGTTTCAACAACGGTGGTCCCTGGCATCCTCTATTTTTAAACTTTAACATTTCCTTAACATATCAATTAAAATATTTTTCTTATATTTGCTCTGTAATTAAAAATCAAAACAAACATGCATTTCTTTATAATACTAATATCAATCGTTATAGCAACGGTTTTGTTTGTCTTTCTTTGTATTGACATAAAGACAACGGTGAAATCGATATCTACAAGAGCAAATGGTTTCTTTAGTAACCCACGGTGCCCACTATGTAACAAAGAGTTACAAGACTATGGCTGCGCAGTCGGCGGTTTGACACCTGAGCCTCTTTATATCTGTGTTAATGAAAAATGTGAGAGGTGCGAACTTTAACGATTCTCTAACGATTAGATTCAAAAAGATTTCATACATTTATCTGTAATTAAAAAATAAAACAAAATGAAAAAATTAGTAAGAGTAAAAATTATAGCAGTCATTATCTTAATAGTCTATATGGCGACGGCGAGTTCATGTGCCAGCTCCTGTACAAAGACTCATAGATATTGGTCAAGACATCGGTGTGTCTAATGACAACGGTTTTTGGTTTGTTACATTAAAAAGGCTTCGGCCTTTTTTTTTTGTGCGCTGCAAAAAAGCAATAAAATCATGGGGACCACCGCTGTCAACGGTGAGTCATGCCTGCTATTGCTTAGCTATCAGCAACGGTGAAATAGGCAAGCTATGTTAAAAAACTTTAACGAATGTTTAATGAAATTAATCGTATGCCAAAGGGGGGTTCGGCATACTGAAAGTTTTCGTTAAAGTTTGTCGACGGTGTGCGAGCTAAGAAATTCATAAATTTAATGTCTTCGACGGTGGCCCCGACATAGTTAAACTTGTTATAAAAAAGGTCCCCCCTCCACTATTCTATATAAAATAGGGCCCCCTCAGGGTCTGGAGGGGGGACCAAAAATGACAGTAATAAGGGGGCTACAAGGCCCCTCGTGTAGATAGGCCATCAAATAGATGCAATTCGCTAAGCATAAGGGTCCCCTAATTAGATAGCTGCAAATAGAGCTTTTAGGGGACCCTTAGAAGGGGTAAACTGAGGGGGCCCTCGTATATAAGCAATCTGTAGCAGAGCCAGTTCGCTAAAGCGGGGTTGGTTCATCAGGAACACAACCTATCTGATGAGGGTTCATCAGGAACACAACCTATCTGATGAGGGTTCATCAGGAACACAACCTATCTGATGAGGGTTCATCAGGAACACAACCCAT
>Ga0136642_1000755_pt1 | contig 15582 bp, 26 predicted proteins | sample LowCatLa1302831Y_FD_115313 | JGI IMG/M metagenome (GOLD analysis project Ga0136642, IMG submission 115313) | Freshwater microbial communities from Lower Cathedral Lake, Yosemite National Park, California, USA - 13028-31Y | ecosystem: Environmental > Aquatic > Freshwater > Lake ... | reverse complement strand
TTTTATTATTTGCTCAATACTTGCTTCACAATGCAAAGTATTCCACTTCTTCTCACAAGCACTCTTTGCCCCCTTGCGTGGACTCCTCGGATAACACTCCCAGAATCTCTCAAAGCTACTCATCATGTTTCTCCCATAAATGCTTTTTGGTGAATGTCGAAGCAAAGCACAGCCTTACCGTGTTCAAGAACAACAGTTCGCTCTGTGCTTCGATGTATGCTTTTCGGAGCCATGCCATCGCAATTGCACTGTCCCAGACTATTTCACCACCACGCTCTAGAACTAAGCCCACGTTCCCCGTTCTGGTCTGCCGTGTATCGGGGTATCTCAAACACAACCACTGACGTACCGCATTGTGTTGTCCAAAAGCAAAAACCCCGCAAGATGCTCTGTGGTCTTGGCTCTTGGCGAGAGCAACAGCTAAACGTATGACGCGAATCATGAGTTCCGCTTGCTGTCTAGCAAGACCACACAGAAACCTGCGGGGTTTATCGAATTCGCGTCTACGTCCAGATGCCACTCTAGACGGTGTGGAATATACACCATTTCTCAAACAGCCTTCAAGACCCTTTGAGAACGCCCAGAAACGCCCTTAACCCTGCGTCCTGTATCTTCAATCAATCCCTGTTCCATCAGCCTCTTAAATCTAGGCGTGACGCTGTTCCAACGCAAGCCAAGATGCTCGACTATCTGGTCAGCAGTAGCACCCTCTGGAAACGATCTAAACGCTGCCAAGACCTGAGCCTCAAGGCTGGCGGGAATCGTCTTCGCCGCCGCCTTAGAAGTCTTTGGATCATCGTTTCTTGCCAAGCCAAATGAACTCAGCAAACCCTGCACTGTAGTGAATGTCGCCATAAATACTCCTTGGTTTAGGACTCACCCCTGTAGTGAAACCATGCCAGAATGTTAACACACAAACAACACTTGGCAATAGGGGCTTGACAAACCTTGTCCACCTGTTAACATTTCGGCACTCAAGGAGATATCCGAATGTCAGCAATCAACATCATCAAGAAAATAGAAACGCTTGCGTTTGACAAATACCTAAGCGATAAAGCAGAGAGATTCTCATTTGAGAACAGACTTCTGCGAGAACACATTGTGGGTCTACACGGCCTCTTTGACCGATACCAGCCACCCACCCATACCATCGAAATCGACCTGCACGGGGTCAAACTGGATGTGGCCTATACCTATGTTCCAGCCGACAAAGAAAGCCCTGCAAACCCACTTTTTGCGGATTTTGCGTCAATTACTGCCGTGTACGCCAATGGAAAAGATGTGTTCAATCTGTTGTCAGAAAAAGACAAAGACCTTTTGGTCAGTAGTGTTTTAAGGAGATTAAACAAATGACGTTTATTCGCTTGGTCAAGTTTTACATGAAAAGTGGTTTACCCATGCGCCACGCAATTCGCAAAGCATGGAAACAAGGAGTATTTAAATGACGAGAGATGAGTTGAGAAAAGAGCTTGTGCAAAGCCTAAGCGCATCTGGTGAGCTTTATTGCTGTTATTGCTCAGACACCAAGGGCGAGAAGATCAGTTGCTGTTCAGAAAACCACTTTGTACCCTTTGGTGACCTGTATGAAGACCAGCAAGAAGCATTGATTGAGGAACAACTGGACGAATGGGAGGGTAACCTGTGAAACTCAAAACAATTATTGATGCCCACCAAGCTATTAAAGGCTTGCTTGAAGACCAAGCTGAATTGATGAGCTATTTATGCCGCAATGACATGAACTTGTACAACACCCGATATGCAAAATACCGCGCTTTACGAGACAAAGCCATCATTGTTGACACAACACTGGATCACCAACTACAACCCCTTTTAAATATCGAGGTCGAACATGAATGAAGTAAGCAAAGCCAACATGGGCGTGTATAAAAAGCTGTCTCAAGCCAGATCAATGCTTAGAAGCACAGAACTCAAGAAGTCAGGCCACAACAAGTTTGCTGGCTACAACTACTTTGAATTGGGTGACTTTTTGCACCCAACCCTGCAAATCTTTGACCAAATTGGTTTGATCGGGATTGTGAGCTTTACAAAAGAAGAAGCCATGCTGGTTATCGTGGATATGGATGGCGGCGGTGAGATCGTCATTACAAGCCCATTTGGTTCAGCAGCCCTCAAAGGTTGCCACGAAGTCCAGAACATAGGCGCGGTAGAAACCTATCAACGCCGCTATTTATGGGTAACTGCAATGGAGATTGTTGAGCACGATGCCCTAGACGCTACAACAGGCAAGGACAACCCTAAACACCGCCCAGCAACCACAAACTTGGTCAGCGATAAAAGACAGTCTGAGTTGGCAGACCTAGCCCTTGGCATGGAAGATTTGTTCAGCAATGGGACAATTGAAGACGTGTATTACGAATACATCAAAATCAATGACGAGGAGGAAAAGATTGCCCTCTGGAGTCTGTTAGGCAGTAAGGTACGTTCAGCAATCAAAAAACATGGAGAAAGTCTTAAATGATTAAATACGAAAATTCTGGCATTCTGTTTAAGAACACCAACAAACAGCGCGATCTGGAGGAGTTACAAGAACGTTTCCCCGGCAAAGATATCACCCCTGCTGATTACAAAGGCAACGCCACCATAGATGGTCAAGAATACTTTATGGATGGGTATATCAAGCAAGGCGAAAAAGGTACGTTCATGAGCTTTAAATTCAAGCCCAAGACCGCTAAATCTGTTTACAGAGGTAAGGACACGCCAGTGCGTAAGGCCTATGACGATGATGCGCCATTCTGACGTAGCTTTGTGGATTATGGCAAGCAGTACGGTCATTGACCTGCTGCTGTCCATTCTGGAGAAACTTAAATGGATAACGTAATTCTGTGGATTGCTCTGTTGAGTTTGGGTGGCTTAATTGTCTTTGCCGCCGTTATTCTGTACTTTTTGCATTTGATTTATGACGAGAACAAAAATGACACAAGATGAAATCATTGAGATGGCTTGTCAAGCATTTGGCGGTCTTATCAAACAAGAGGAACGCCCAAACTTTATAGCCTTTGCCAAACTGGTAGCCGCCAAAGAGCGTGAAGCCTGTGCAAAGGTGTGTGATGAAGTTGGCGAACATCCCTCATTGACACCTCAACATTTCGCTGGATCTATCAGAGCCAGAGGTGAAACATGAGACTACGTCAATTAAGACGTAGGCACAATCTACGCAAGTTACACCGAGTTACTCAGGCTTAAGAATCTTGCTTTTCTCATCTTTGAAGTGCAAAGTAAATCTTGTGTCTGCATAAGGTTTCTTATGTGTCTCAATGCGGTAGCCATTCTCATGCTCAACGACCTTGGTTACCTCTTTGTGCATCTTGACGTTAGCCTCTGCACTGTTAATCTGTTTTTGTAGCCAGTTGTCCATCTTTTTTCTCCAATCTGATAATAGGCCAAAACACCAGAATAGGGAATAAAGCCGAAGCCGCTACCCTCTCCCATGTCGGTTCGTAAAGCGTCCATGCTGTCCCACCTGCACACAACAACAATCCAATCAAAACCATGATCCTAGTCTGGATCACAATCAAACCCGTCTTGACATACCGCACCAAAGCGGCAAGTACCTCTGCGTCCATTATTCTTCCCCTGTGTCATCATCCTCAAATCCCAAGCCAAACGAGCTATCGTCAAACTTTTGCTTGACCTGCTCCAACTTGAGTGCCCTGTCGATCACCCTTAATTTGTCAGTCAATGACGTTTCTTTGTCAGTGGTGACCTGCTTCAGAAGTTTAGCAACGGCCTTTTCCAGTTCTGGATCAACCCCTTGTTTCTTCCGAGTAACCATTATGCCTGTGCCTCTTTCCAAGAGATACGGGCTTGAATCGTGCCAGCCGCTGCTGTAATGTTTGCACCTGTTGGGGTATTGATGACAGTAAAAGTGAAAGTTGTTGCTGTTGGGACTGTAGCCACCACCCATGCACCATTTGGAGGATTTGTTGTGAATGAGACTAATGCCGACATGATTACCTTTCAAAACTTGGTGAAACGCTACTCAACGGTTGTTTCTTCTTTTCCTGTGTGCCTGATACTACACCTGCTTGTGCAGACATAGAAATTAACGCTTGCATGGCATCGGACTTTGTTTCTTGCGGAAGTTTGGATAGCAAGTCATCAAAACTCTTTGCACTTTTGGCGGCTTCAGTAAGGGCATCCATAGTCCTCTTGTCCACCCTTTTTTCTAAGCTGGTGACAATCTCTGCCGCTGTTCTGCCTTTGATTCCACCAGACAGCAAAGGTATCTTTTTCCACCAACCCACACTGCCTTCAAGAATGTCTTGCAAACGGCGTTGACCTGCTGCGGCTTGTTCTTTGATGACACCTTCACGCTTAATAGCAGTGCTAATTTCACCCAAACGGGTTTGAGTATTGGCACTCATTTCCTTGAATATGTTGTAGCTACCAGTGCCAAAGATTTTTTCAATCTCTAGCGGTTTGTTGCCTTCAACAAACCTAACAAATTCTTCAGGGCTTGTTTGGTACAGACGCAACATCTCTGCACCCAATTTGGATTGACCAATTGATTGCATACCCTTGGAATAATCCTCTAGATATTTACGGTATCCAGTACCACCAGCGGCTTCTACAGCGTCAATCAATAAAGGTCTGACTTGCTCTGTAACCAACCCCGCCACCTTTTTCACAGTAGCAGGGTCAGTACCCGGAGGCATCAATGTCTCGACCATGTGATTGGTGTTTTTGCGAATGTTGTCCAATGCCCAAGCATCAATCACGCCTTTGTTATTTGTCCACTCTTTTAAAGATTCCTTAATCTTGTTCAAAGATTTGGCAACATATTCATTTGGGCCAATCTTAGGGTCAGCAAGTTTCTTATTAATTTGAGCAATGATGCTGTCAGAAGTAAGAGGTTTTAAACCATGAGCTTCAAGACTTTGTAATGCCGCCTCATTAAATTTTGCTGCTTCACCAAAACGCAAAGAACCCTCTGCGGCAGATGCGGCAACCAATTCAGCACGTTGTGCCAAGTCACCCATATAGGTATATTTACCAAACTGAGTAGGCAATTCACGAAACGGTGCTGGCATACCAGAACGGTCTTTACCCATGTAGCTTGGTGACCACAAAGGAGCACGTTCTGATGCACGTTCACCAGCGGCTGTAAAACGTCTTACATCTTCAACTTTAGATGCGGCGGCTTGCCTCATGCGTTCTGCTTCTGTAGCGTATTTGGCTGTCTTTTCACCCGCCTCATTTACGGCATTAATCTCAATTTCCAACTTTGGAATCAATGTGTCGTTCAGTTCTTTTTTCAGTAGAGCACGAGCTTCCATTGCGGCAGTCTGGTTTGTGCCACCAGCAATGTCATACAACTCTTTTAAACGCTTGTATTCATTATCACCAAGGAATTTCATAAAGAATTCTGGGTCACGAGCTTGTGCTCTTTGCAACAAGGCTTGTGCAGTAGGCGCGGTAAGTTTTGCTCTACCTGTTTTGGGGTCTATGACAGCCAAAGCCTCAGCCGCAGTAACGTCATCAGTTGCTTGCTTGAGGATTGTTCTGGCTTGCTCAAAGTTTGAACCAAGGGCTTCAGTCGCAATCTTTGCCGCTTTCTTCTCTGCTTTGCCTGTTGTGTCAAACAAACCAGTAATACCTCTGTAGCCTTTTTTGGCTAATTCACCCAATGCAGGTAAAACAGGTGCAACCTCTCCACCAAACTGAGCGGCTTTTTCTACTTCTGTTTTTGGTTCTGGAAAGCCCATCTTTGAATACATTGACCTGATTGATTCAGGTGAGGGCAAAGCAGTCTCAGCACCACGCAATTTTGGGTCTTTTGCTTCAGGCGTAAAATATTCAAGAGCACCGCCCAAACCAAACAATGACGATGTCAGTCCCCTTGCCGCATAAGCACCACCTCTGGCTTCTGCTAACGATTTTTCTTTTGATGGCACATCGGAAAATAAAGTAGGAAGGGGCTTGCTTTGTTTAACAGGAATGTCACCAAACGGGTCAGCACCGCTTTTGGTAACAGGAATATCGGCAAATGGGTCAGCCATTAAAATTCCTCACCAGTTAATTCTTTATATCTTGCTTTTACGTCTTCTTGTTTTGCGCCAGCATCAATTCGAGCTTGTGCTCTTTCTCTCAAATAAGATTTATCAAGAGTAGATTTAGGCGGCTGAATACCACTTGCACTGCTTTTTGGTGTGTGTAACACTTTTTCTGGTGCGGCAGGTGTCTGGACACCATGCTTTTGTTTGAAGTTGCTGTAACCTTCAATTGCATCAGGGTCTTGTGTTTGAGCAATACCGTACTTCATCAAGTCATCAAGATTGATCTTGGTGCTTAATTTGCCAGCACTAGACTTGTATTCCCTCATTTGTTCACTCATCAAACGATCAAATCCATCAGGATTAAATTGATTACTTTGCATCAACTCATTAAATCGTTTCATAAATTGAACAGTAAAGCCTTTGGCACTACCCGCCAATGCTTGCTCATACCGAATCAAATAAGCAGCATAACGCTTGGCAAACAAAAGGGCTTCTTGTTCTTGAGCAGTTTCTGCTGTCGGAGTTGCACCTGTTTCAGAACCAGTGCTGTCAAGAGACTTGACGTAACGGTCAATAAAAGACTTGGTTTGACCAACACGACCAACAACATCAGGATGCTTGTGGACGTAATTTTGTAATGCCAAGGCTTCAGCGGTAGCGTTTGCAATACCAGCAGCTTGGTCATTCTTAGTGTCAGCCTGTTTGCCAGTACCAAAGTCAACGTTCAAATATTTCTTAACATCATCAACAGTTGCACCTGTTTCACCGCCCTTGCTTTTACCAGTAAGTTCAGAGAGTTGAACGCCCGGCGGCACAGCCAATTCAACAAACTTACCGCCAACTTGATGGTAAATCTTGCCAGTAGTCTTGTCTTGAAAATACTTTTTGTCACCAGCTTCAGCTTTGGTTAGCTGTGCTCTTATTGTGGCATCCAAACGCCTGTTTTGTTGTTCAACCTGATCGGCATGATGAATAGCCGTTTCGTAGTTTTTGGCAAGAGAATCGTAGTGTTTTGCCAAAGAATTGAAATCGCCTTTTCTTGCCAACTCAGCGGCAATTTGGTCTTCATACTTCAAAGCAATTTGTTTTTCTGCCAACTCCAAACCTTGAATATCGCCTTTGTATTTTTCAAGTGCTGCTTTGCGTTCCTCAATTTGTCCAGAACGCTTGGCTTGGGCAACCTTAAAATTACGATCAAACGAATCCAATTCTTCTTTGATTCTTGCCGCGTCACCCTCTTTATAACCCTGCATGGCTGCGGTCATGTTTTTCATGGCGGCAAGCATGGGTTGACGAGTCAACGCACCTCCCAACATAGCAAACGCCATAAAAGTTGAGAACGCCTCTTTGGTTTGTTCAGGAGAGATGGTGGTTTTTTGGTATTCAGGAATAGCTTCTAAAGGCGCAACAGTTTTAGCTTGTTCTTCCTCAATACGCTTTCCCATCTTCTCCATTACAGGCGCATATTCAGCAGACTTAGCTTGTCTTAATTGTGCTTCACGTTCACCTGCTTGCGTTGCTTTTGTAGATGCCTCAGATGCTTGTCGTTCAGCCTCAGACATTTTTGTGCGGAAATCTTGCACACTGCCTGTATTCGAAAACGGCAAGGAAGGTAGGTCTGCGCCTATGCTTTTGGGTATTGTGAGTCCAACCATGATTAAACTGCTGCGGGTGCTGTAGGCGTAGTTTGTGTGCCAGTACCTGCTCTAGCTTGCATATCAGCAAGGGCTTTGAGAAAGTCTTGTTGAGTTTTCTGTGCAGATTGGTCTTGGTTGTAACCCGCCATGATTGCTTGTTGAGCAGGGCCAGCAGTAACACCAGCGGCTTTCAAACCACTTGACAAGACGTTTTGCAGGGCTGTGTCACGCATTGATGCCGCTTGGACATCCACGTTAGCCATCTCTTGTTGGGCAGCAGAATCATAGTTGGGGTCACGTCCCATCTTGGCATACCGTTGCTTGATTGCCGCTTTTTGTTGGTTGGTGTAATCAGTAATCTGTTTTTCTTGCGCTGCACCAATCGTGCCAGATTGATACTGAGACATGAGTTTCTCAACGGCGGGTCTGGTCAACTGGGCTTGCTTATTAAGCTGTTCTTGCAGGGTTTTCTGTGCTTCAGCAGATTTGTACTGACTGTATGCGTTCAATCCTAAAGCACCTGCTTGGAAAGGTGTCACGCCCAAGGATTTCAATGCGCCTGATATGTCAGCACCTGTTGGCCCTGTATAGGGTTTAAAGATGCTTGTATCTGGGGCACTTTTGTAATACGGGTCTGCCTCACCGCCCGGCCCTGCTGTAGTAGTGCCTGTTTTTGCCTGTTCTTCTGTTGGCAAATCAACGGGTGCTTCTGCGGTTGCTGGCGCAATCGAGGCAGGTGCAGCGGCATCTGTTGCAGGTATTGATGAAGTCACGTCAACAGGTGCAACTGGTGAGCTTGATACTGTTGCGCTTGGAAGTGAAGAAAAAGATTCAGCGGCTGGCAAAGCACTTGAGGCAATGTCTCCTGTTCCAATGACGGCTGCGGTAGTTGCAGCTTCGCCAAACGCAGGTAATGCAGTAGCCTCAATTGCGCCTGGGGCGGCAACAGCAGCGGTAGCGGCAGTTTCAGCAAGGGCGGGGGCGGCTGCGGCTTCAACAGCACCTCCGCCTAACAATTCTTCAGCAAGCGGTATTGCGGCTTCTTCTGGCATATCAAACCTTTCGTTTCATCAATACATGACCACGTTTGCGATCAAATTCCTCAAACCCAAACATGGCTATCAATTTCTGAGCTTTTACGTCTTCTTCAAATGGATAGGCATATACCTCTGTATAGCATTTTCCACCTAAATCCGCAAGAATGCCATCAAAAATTTCCCTGTATCTTCGATATTTTCTGTGCGTCCATGCCTTCTCAGTGAATTTTAGATGCAAAGCAACCTTGTTGACCTTGTACAAATAATCCACCAAAACATATCCATTCGCATCCTCGTAAACTTTTTCTCTTACAGATTCAGGGCTTGGTTGATGTATTCGTGAACTTGTCTGTGTAAGTCCATCCATGTCGCAAACTCCCCTTCGTCTTTTAAGTTTGACGATGCCAAGTCAGGCATACCCGTTGCCCCCAACGCATCGTATATTGCTTGATGCTCAATCTGGTGATACGCCAACCAATCCCTATCCCACTGCTTTGCATCAACGTAAGGGTAGTGATTAATCACAATTCCAAGGGTCAGAAAATACGCATAGTATTGTTCATGGCTCATCGCATGGGATAAAGAAAAGTCCTCAAACCCATGAGCATCATCTACTTCCATGTCTGTAAACTGCGAAATGTTCACAATTAAGTAACCTTTGAAAATGTCTTGTCTTGAAAAACTGCGTTTATTGTTAACAATTAAACAGCAATTCAACCTATCTACAGCCCCAACGTCTTTTGGCTGCTCTACCCCTCTCGCCCTTCCAGCTTTTGCTTCTGGCGCAGAAAGCCTTATGCCTTGGCCCTGATTTGGTAGGTGCTTTAAGATTGCTTCCTGTGGCACGGTTATACTTTTTCCGGCCTTTTGCAGTTAAGCCACCTCCAGCCCTGACGGACTGTTTTTCACCTCGACCAACAGACAAGTTAGGGCTTTTTTTCCTTGGCATTACTTTCTACCTTTTCTTTTCTTGGCAGTTCGAGCAGATTTCCTAAACGCCTCAGCAGTAGGGTAGCCTTTCTGCCCCGGTCGTTTGGCAGGTAATCCAGCCTTCTTACGCTTGTTGATGTTGTGATACAAGCCTTTAGGCATATTGACGTGTTCCTGCTTTGTCGATGATTAAAGCCATCTGACGGGGTTCTGCATCCTCCACATTAGGAATAGAGACGTGAGTCCAGCGGTCAAATTCTCTGATGCACTGGTCATAGGGTAAACCAGAGGCAATGATTGCACTGACCACTTCGTCAGGGGTCATACCCTTAACCCGAATGTCAGCGGCACATCCATGACGATGCTGAGACTTGTCAGACGAACCAACAGCCTTATTTACTTCTGCCGATCTGAATGCGGAATTGATGTGGATTTCACGTCCACCCAAGACATCCCTGACCTGCTCAAGGAAGTTGGCAAGACGCACCAGATTCGCCATTTCAGCCTCATTGGGCGTGTTGTCGAACTCTCTGTGGTCTGTGTGTGTCAGTTCTTCGTAAGTAAAGTTTTCGGACAAGTTCATGGTTAACTCCTAAGTTGGTGCAAAGTGAATGGTTGTGAGCTTCATTTCTTCTTCAATTTTCTTGCAAACAGGCAAAAGCATAGATTCAATTTGTTTGGCATCTGGGTAGTGCCAATTCACATACTTTTTCAAGCCTTTTGGCTTGTTATCTATCTCAGCTTGCCTGACAATAGATTTGATGTAATCTTCTGCGGTGGTATGTATGCGTATGCCAGCATAGTTGTATTCAACCGTGATCTCTGGCTGATGCCATTTTTTGCAAACAATTACCCTTGATTTGTTGGCAAACTGTTCTTCATAAAAATTAACTTTCATTGCTAAATTGGCAATAGATTTATTGGCACTTCTTAACTCTTTCATTGCCTCAGAATAAGCCAATTTGTAATCTTCGATTGTTTTAAGTTCCATAATATTTCCAATGTTTTGTGATTTTTCTAAAAGAAGAAAAAGAAATTGGCAGTGGATGGAGTGTAAACACTAAAATTCCAACCGGTATTATTGCTAACATTTACGTTTCCGTAGTTTGTTGGCGCAAGCCAAATTGCGCCGCCTACCGCTGCACTATCTTTAATGGACAAATAATTTGTAAGAATTGTACCGCTTGGGCTGCTTATAGTGGCTTGAGTTCCCGCTACCGTTGATTGTAAATTATTGGTGGCTGTAGCAGTGCCATCAATAGACAGATTAGTGACATTCAGCGTTGAGCCAGCAAAAATAGCAATTATTCTTTTATTGCTACCTGACGTAATTGCCAATTTTGTTATTGTTGGGTTAGAACCCGATCCGCCTATAGTAAGTGTAGTGTTTGAAAATAAGCCATCAAGCAATACATACGGAAAAGTACCATTAGGCGCATTAAATGTCCCAGTGTTACTGTATTTGATTGTAGAACCAGTTAAATTATATGTAGTGCTTGATGATGAATCAGTAAATGAACCACTAAATATAGTTAAAATAGAATTAAGTGTTAAAGTTTTTGTATTTGAGCCACTAACGTTAAAACTTGACTGAGCAGTAAAGTTAATGCTGTTTGAGTCAAATGAAGATTGAATATTTAAAGTGCTGAAAAATGCTTGCGTCAAAAGTTTATAAGATACACCACTTCCCGCATTTACAGTTACAGTAGTTGGCGGGATTCCAGATGTTACGGTGATGTAATTTGTTGTTTTTAAGGTAGCAACTAAATTTAAAGCCACAGGTGCTGTGAATGATGATGTGGTTTGATCTAGATAGCTTCCATATATTGAAAGAGTAGTAGGACTAAATGTTGGCGATGATGAAGAAGCAAAGCCACTAAGTAAAGTTAAATCTAATATCCAAGAAGCGCCTAGAGTTATAGTTGTGGGATTATTACCAAAAGCAAAGGATAATGCTTGCGCTTCTGAGCCATTAGTTGTTCCATGTTGAACTGTAAATGCGCCAACAATACTTGTAAATCTAACATTAGATGTGCCGGTAAATGAAAAATTGGTCAGATCAGCCATTGACCAAGCTGTGCCAGTAGTAAACGTGTTATCTATCCTGCTAGTAGTTCCAAAAATGATTGATCTTGTGTTTGTGTTGTTTGAGCTAAAACTACCATAATGCGTCAATATAAAATTATTTAAATCAAGTGTTCCTGATGTAAAAGTAATTGTTCTTGTTGCCGCCGAGCCTACATTTAAATCGCCCTGAAGTTGGTAAGTAACCGTTCCAGAAAACGTCAATGGAAAATCTAAAATTTTTGAATTAGAAGTTATTTGTTGCGTTCCACTTGTGGCGGCAAATGTAGTTACAGATGCTCCTGCTGTCAATGCAGTTATTCCTGACGGAATAATTAAATTACCATAAATAGTTCTGGTGGTATTACTAAGCGTCCCAGTAAAGCCCGTTAAATTAATATTTTTAAACGTGCCCGTCAATGCAACTGTGCCTACGCCAGACGAAACATTTATATTAAGTGAGTTTGTTTCAGTCCCAGTAAATGTAACAGTTGTTGTAAAGGTTGCTGTGCTTCCAGTAATATTGAAAGTCGGAGTTCCAGTATAAGTAAACCCCGTGGTAACTGCCATACTTACAACAACTGTTGTAGTATTTAATGTGTTTGTGTAATTTCCGCCGTTAAATATTATTGATCTTGTATTGGTATTGGAAGAAGAAAAAATACCAAAATTAGTAAGGGTAAATCCGTTTAAATCAAGCGTGCCTGATGTAAGTGTAATTATTCTTGATGTGGCTGTTCCTACGCTTAACGCATCTTGTAATTGATAAGTAGCTGTCCCAGAAAATGTCAATGGAAAATCTAAATTTAATGCTGCGCTTGTTATTTTTTGCGTTCCGCTTGTGGCTGCAAAAATTCTTGTACTTACACCTGCGGTTACAGTCATTCCAGATTTAAATGTTAAATTTCCATAAATAGTCAGTGCTCCATTTGGAAACGACCCTCCAAATGAACCGCTAAAAATTAAATCCCTAACAGAACCAGAAACAGTAAGCGTGCTTCCCCCGTTATTGATGTTAAAACTTATGCTATTTGCTTCTGTCACCGAGCCAGCAGTTATTGTTCTTGCGGTTGCCGTTGCATTTGTTACCAGTATTAATGGAGTGCCTGAAACACTATAGGTGGTTGCGCCTGTAAAAACAGTGCCCGTTCCAGACACCGAAATAGTGTTTGCCCCAAATGCTAATGTACCCGCAAACCCCGTCATTGTTAAAGCTGTCGCACTAACACTCGTTGAAAGAGTAACAGTTGCCAATCTACACGTCCATACTATTGTTCCATCTGTAACAGTGCTTCCAACTGTAGTAGGCCAAGTAGGTTCAGATGCGCCCGTTGTTCCAGAGGTAGTTACCTCATAACAGTAACCATTACCTACAGTTGGGCATCTAAATATTGTTGTAGGATAAAATGTCAATGGAGGCCAATTGGGTGCGTTTTTATTTGTAATAAAAGCAGTGTCACCAGAAACAAACAATTGCGTACTTGTTCCTCCGTCTGCGGTTGCCCAATTGGTAGACGATGTGTCCCAATTGCCATTTGCACCTACCCAATATTTGTTTGCCATGATTAAGCCTGTGCCACACAACGCCACTTACTTGTGGCTACGTTCCAAACAAAACCAATATCTAAGCGATTTGTAGAAACGGTGGTAGTTGGCAGTGATACGGTTGACGCTTCAAAATATGAAGTATTTAACGTAAATCCAACTGCGGCTGTGCCTGTAATTGCAAGCCACAATTTTTGTCCGTTAGTAGGAGTGCCTGTTGTCGTAATAGATGTGATTGTTGCAGTTTGACCAGTAATGACAACAATGTCATAAGAATCTGTGTCCAACGCATAAGTGCTTGAATTTGAAGAAAGTGGTTGAACTCTTGGGCTTACTCTCAAGCCAGATGCTGTTCCAGTTGTTGCGGTAAGCGTAATTGCACTTGATCCAGCAAATGCACCAGAGTTGTTGTATTGAACTTGTGTGTTAGAGCCGCCGGGGAAACTGCTTGGAGCAGTCCAAGATGCTGTTGTTCCATTAGAGGTAAGCACATATGTGCTTGCACCGATAGGAAGTCGTGTTGCGCTGTTTGTACCGTTACCAAGGATTAAATCCCCAGTGGTTGTAATAGGTGACAAAGCATTGAATGCGGCAGAAGCAGTTGTTTGGCCTGTGCCACCACTTGTTATTGCAAGCGTGGCAGATAATCCAGCCGCTGTGCCAGTGGTATTTTGATTCCAAGTAGGAACTGTTCCTGCTAAATTTGCATAGGTATATCCTGTGCAATTTGCCAAATTACCACTTGTAGGTGTACCGAGTAATGGAGTGACAAATGTTGGTGAAGTTGCCAACGAAACTACAGTGCCGCTGCCTGTTGTTGTGTATGAAGTACCCCAAGCTGTTCCTGTTGAATTGGCAATACCTGCGCCGGGATATACCATACCTCCTCCTCCTCCGCCTGTGACGTTTAAATTACCCGAAGCATCTGCACTTGCATGAATGTAAGACAAAGATGATGGTTGCCAAATAAATGCCGCTGTATATAACGCACCACCTGACGACCCAATTGGCGATCCTGACCCATCCAACAAACCTGTTTTTGTGTAATACGAAACCCATCCTGCGGTTTTTGAATAAGTAAACTGCTGTAATGTATCTGTTTCAATAAACATCGAGCCGGGCATGACATTTGATGTAGGCTTTACATCAGTAGACAACCCCGAATAAACAGTGATGTTATTTGTTGTTGAAGAATAAATTGTCATTTGCCAATTTTTAAGGTTTGGAAGGCTTCGTTGTAGAGGTTGACGCAGGTGTTGAATTTGCGGATGGCGGCATCTCCTTCTGCGGTAAGGGCGATAAGAGCTTTAGCAGTCTCTCCGTCAAGTTCGGCTGTAGAGTCTCCGAGGTTAGCTCCGCTGGTAGCGGTGGCATCTGCGGAGGTTGATAAGGCGCAGAGGGGGGTTTTGACAGGAATCCGCAGCTTGAGAGCACCAGAGTCAATATCAGCATTGTGCTTTTGCTGTAAAAGTTTTGCATTTTGATTGGCCTTCATCAGTTGGGTTGCTTGAGCATTCACAGCGGCAGTCAATGCCTGTTCTTTCTGTCTGGCATCAGCATTTAGCTTGGCTATTTCCAATTGTTGCTTGGCAATTTCGTTTTGTCTACCCTCGTAATATCCACCGCCAAAGGCAGACAACATGGCAAAAACTATGCCAAGCAAAACATAAGGATTGAACAAACTCATGGGGTTTCTACCTTGTTGCTTGGTGCATCAACGCTCAATGGTCGAACAGAAGACGGTACAGGCGGCTTGGGAGGCATTGATGTAGCGTTGCTTCCATGATTAACAGCAAGTAATGTGCCAATGATTGAAATCATCGAGATAACCGCCGTTTTAAGCAGTTCAAGCAGAAAAGCATCGTTCTTTGCTTGCCCAACCATCGGTTGAGTGACAAACATTACGCAATATAACAAGCCAAAAATCATGGTAACAATGGCTACGTTGAAGAACATCAACGTCCAAAATTGACTTAAGGCTTGCCATTCTTCAGGGTTTCTTCTTGAATTGCTCATACATTTCCTTTGTAATCAAATCTTTGGTGCAAGTGCCAGAGGCTTCGCAAGCAGGTGGTTCACAATCAGTCGTTCCCCAATTCTTCGGGTCTTGGCAAGGATACCTGTACCGATCTTCGCAACCTGTCAAACACAGGATTGTCAGAAATATTGCTAGGCTGTTTGTCACGGTTCTTCCTTTCAATTTCCCGCCTTAACTTTTCCACTTTTTCTACCTGCTCTTTGACTTGGTATTTTGCTTCCAGCACATCCAGATAAAGCATTGCACCCAAGGGCAAAAGCAGACCAACCAAGACACAAGCCGCAATCCATCCCATTATTTCCTCTCCAGATGAC
>Ga0136642_1000754_pt1 | contig 15587 bp, 16 predicted proteins | sample LowCatLa1302831Y_FD_115313 | JGI IMG/M metagenome (GOLD analysis project Ga0136642, IMG submission 115313) | Freshwater microbial communities from Lower Cathedral Lake, Yosemite National Park, California, USA - 13028-31Y | ecosystem: Environmental > Aquatic > Freshwater > Lake ... | reverse complement strand
TGATTACGGATTTCTTGAAAAACTTGGATCCTGATGAACGCCGGGTAGAAGATAACAAAAAGGCGCTTAAATTGGGTCGCTGGAATGTGGGAATGCAGAAGGGTTTGGTGAAATACGACAAGTCAACCTATGAGCGCGAGCGTGCGGAAATGATAAACCAACTCAATGGTGAAACCGCAGAAGACGGGGAAGAGAACCAAGCCGCCAAGGGCGCGGACGATTTAGAACGCGACGCGGAGGCAGACGCGGATGAATTCTACGAAAAAGAGGCGAATGATATCGGAGAACTGGACGAGGAATACGGCGACGGAAATTATTACACGGAAGATAGAGAAGACTAGACGCAGGGAGTCATGGTTATTTTTGCAAAGGTCAAATAAACATCCGACTTCCAGACCATCGCTTTTGATATATTCCCCTTTATTTAGGGCGATTTTTCTAGAACAAATTATTAGCTTTTTTGAATTAGTATAATTTATTTATCGGAAACGTTTCCATTGAATGGAATCACGGTTTTATATAACTTTCTATTAATTGGATGTGTAATATATTTAAATATATATATTACATATATGAGCAGCAATACTGGAAACAAATTTGATATCACCGTGTTCCAAAATTGTAAAATAGAAGAAAGTTTTTGGGGTGGTGTAAAGTTTGTAAAGTTTACGGCGCTTGTTTCCATAAGACCCACGGCGACGGCAAATTTACATGAACATCCACTATATTTGTTTAAAAGCGACCCTGAGGAACCGATACAAGATGAATATGACTATTATAACTTTATTATAACCATTGAAAATAAAGATAAATATTATGATTCAAAAGGTAAAATTTCCGAAGAATTTTGGAAAACCGAAAGTTACGAACGGTCCACGACTATTATCCCTTTTAATACCGAGGATTTTGAAGACTACGACGCTGGCATAAAACAAGACTTGACTACATTAAAATTGTTAAAAGATTACAGACTAAACGACAATCTGGGTTCTTTTACACCTTTTCTCATTCAAAACGCCCACTTTGTGGGCGTAAATGAGTGAAGGTAACGTTGCCATTTGGGCGTTTTTAACGCAAAATGGTGTAAAAGAACTCTCCCCGCACGCGAACTCGCTGCTATAAAAGACGACCGACGTAAAAGAACAGTCTTCGCACGATCCGCTCTCGCTGAATTAGCGAGAGATATAAGACCTGAGGAGGCGGAACGAGAACTTACTGAAATGAAAACCGGGATATTAACAATGAATGGCAAAACGTATACTTTGAATTCATTATGTAATGACAAACAAATGGAGGAAGAACTGATAAAAAATAGTGTTTTACCAGAAACGGAAAGGGGTTCATTATTTCCCTGTCCAGAGGATCGTAATTCATATTTTTTTTGTCCTCTAAAATGGGTGTTTTAAATGTGCAAAGGTGTAAAACATGATACCATTCGAGCTAGTTCAAAACGGTAGGTTGCTCGATTTTAATTCTTGGCATTTTCAAGAATTAAAACTAAACATTGTCGCTTCCAAAAAGCGAACAAAATTTTATAAATATTTTTCTAGAGAAAAGTGGGGGGTCACGGGGTAAAGCAAAAGGTTCCCTGTTACTTCGAGCGTCCCAATATATATTTAACGGCAATGTTACCTATAAATGAATTAAAAGCTTAGCGTTTCTATATTATGATTTTTATAATTATAATATATAACTGAATGTTTTTAGACAAAACCTTTATAAGAATTCATAAATCAAGCGTAGCAATTGTTTTATTTTTGATATTATTCTCATTGGTCCATTATTCAAAGCCCAGTTTTGCGTACGGAAAAGAAGGCGAATTCCGGCAATTTGGCGTAGGATATCGTGATAAAACGGTTCTTCCAATATGGACAGTCGCAATTGCATTAGCAATAATCTCGTATTTAGCGGTTTTATGGTATCTCTCTTACGCGTGATAATTGTCTTATAATACTATAAGATGCCAGGTCAGATTGATTTTTCTTTGGTGCCGCCTCCACCTCCGCCTCCAGCCGCGAAAGAAAAATCCTCGAAAAAATCAAAATCTCCCGCTCGAAGAAAGCGTACGCGTGACGCTGAATTGTCGCCAAACACAAAGAAGAGATTAGGAATAAAAACCGGTGGATCAAGGAGACGTACTAGTTCAAAACGGTAGGTTTCTCGATTTTGATTCTTGGTATTTTTTAAGAATTGAACTAAAATTTGTATCTTCCAAAAAGCGAACAGAATTTTATAAATATTTTTCTAAAGAAAAAGGAGGGGTCACAGGGTAAAGCGAAGCAAACGGTTCCCTGCTAAGACGTAGATCAAGTAAAAGAAGATAAGCAATTTTTATTCTCGACCAAGGTAAAGAATAAAAATTAAGTGTACATAATACAAGCGGTCATGCTTATCACTAAAGCAACTATGCTCGATAAATAAACCCATACAAAATGCCCAAATGAATATTTCATGTTTACCAAATTCCGAAGTTTTTCCACTAGGTCCGAGGTCTCGAATCGCATTCTAAAATCCAGAGGTAAACTAGACGAGCCTATAATTTTCGCATCACACGTTTTGGCGGCGTCAATGAATTCCTCCACATTTTTGGTATTGATTCGCGTAATCAAGAAATTATAGTTGAATTCCCGCGTGTCAATATTAGTATATTCCGAAAATTTGGGGCTTACAAAAATATTACTACAAAGATCAGTTAGCCCCCAGGCATGAATAAATAAATATCCAAGGGTGTTTTCGAAAATAGTGACTAAAGCGGGGTTCGTGGAAAGCGCAAACATAGTAATAAAAACCACGACGAAACCAGCAAGAGTATTATATAAGACAAATAATGCATCCTTTCCGCTCATTTTATTGATTTGGGCTTTTTTATCGCCTTTTATCGCAATGCGATAAAACATCAAATTTGCAATGTAACCGAGACCCAAAACGGAACCAAATAACAGCGGCAATCGATACCATGCGGATTTTTTATAGAAAAACATGCTATACATAAGTCCTAAAGGTATAATGATCCCCACGCAAGTCAAAACCATTCCGAGCGAGAATGAACCGACCTTGTCTTTATCATTGAACGGGTCAGATGACGAAGAATTCGAAGAAGATGACATTTTATAGTATCTTTACATATTTTTCACTAGACGCTCGTCGTAGCAGGGAACCGCGGGTTCCCCTGCGACCCCCTCCCTTTTCTCTAGAAAAATATTTATAAAATTCTGTCAGCTTTTTGGAAGAGACAATTTTTAGTTTAATTCTTGAAAACGCCAAGAATTGAAATCGAGAAACCTACCGTCTTGAACTAGCTCGTCGGTTCAATTTGGCTTATATTTTATGTCGCCATACAAAAATGGATTATCCAAGACTAATAGAACAAGGGGCACATAATTATATCCAAGAAGCCCTCAAAATATGCCACGGAAATCGCGTGCAAATATATAGTTATGCGCTTAATATAGGCGTTTTGATACTATTTTTAGCCATTGCTAGCGCGACTCTTTATTATTGTTACAAACGAAAACTCACGCCGTATGAAGAGAGGCAGAAAATGCTGAAGGACCAAGATTACGTTTTATCTAAAATACGATATTATCAAGCGGAAAAGGCGAATTTATCGAGCGCTTTCATGGAAAGGCTACAAAATGCGAAATAACTCGATGATAAATATAATAATCCAATATATAAAATGGGCGATAGAATTGAAAAAAAACGCGACGAGATTGTGGGCGAGACTAATACTGCACAAAACGAATTTTTGGCAGCGCTAGACGAATTGAACAAAGATCACGCGAATGAAATCCGATTTGATGCTCCGATGCATGGAGACCTCGATTTCTCTGAACTTACAGATCGTGGATTCAAACACATAACACATATTATTTTTGACGAAGCGGGAGAAATAACCAATATTCGGAATTTGCCGGAAGGGTTAACTCATTTAGACTGTAAAAACCAGATGTTGGTCGGAATAGAATCGCTGCCTTCGACGCTCGAGTCGCTAGATATCACGGGCAATTATTTTATAAAGCTAGACCTAGCAGAAGCTAACCAACTCAAGACACTTAATGCATCCGATAATGAATTGGAATCGATCACCAATCTTCCTGTAGCCCTGGAGATTTTGGAACTAGAAAACAATCAGCTGAAACGCTTGGATTTATCTACGGCGACGGGTTTACGCATTTTAAGATGCTCGAATAATCCTCTTTTGGTAGTTGAAAACCCCCCGGCGTCTTTGGTAGAATTCGACATGGAGAATAATCCTTTAACCGAAATCAATATAGAAGGAGAAACGGCGGATAAAAAAGACGGAGCGAAATCGCGGGTAGAATATTTAGATGCGATGAATGAATATTTTCGTTTGAAAGGCGCATATGAACAAAAACTCAGACAACTAAAGAAAAACGCCTATGAACGCGGAAAGTCGAAACGCGAAGCGTTGACTAACGCGCGAAAAGTAAAACCCCCGTGTGTTCAGTGTGCACGAAAAGTGGGGACAGTATTTTCGCGGAAAAACGGTCGTTATTTAGCGACATGTGGCGACACGACGAAACCCTGTTCTTTAAATATTCAGATATTTAGCGGATATTATTTCGATAATGAGAGCCTGCTCGGGATATATAGAGAAGATTTGGACAAAACGAAGGAGTCTGTGATAAGGCAAAAGATGGATACTCTTTTTAATTATGTTAGTGATACCGAGTCTGTTAAAAAATTCAAAGAAGAACTGGAGAAATATAACGAGGACAGCAAAATGTATAGGGATCTTCTGAAACGCCACAAAGATTTATATGAAAATGAGGAATGGACTTTAGTGATGAAAAAGAAAACTGAGGAAATGTACACGGTCATCGAGGAGATGAAACGATTATTAGAAGAATATAAGAAAACCCAGAACCCGGAAGTCTTGAAATCGGCTTTACGAACACACAAAGAAGATTTGATGCCGGTTGTAGCGAATATTCGCTTACATAAATATGGTGTTATGGAGATGGTGAAGCCGTCGGAAAACGAATCGGAATTGGTACAACATTCTCTGTCATTAAATAAGATGGATTTTAAATTTGGTGAAGACGCGCGCGTTATCAAGTTTGTAGTTTAGAATTTGACCAAGAGGGACCTTTTTACTTCGCTAAGGTTTCCTGATTAGCACGAATTATAGTTACTAACCCCATCCCATTCAATTAGGTGATTATTCGCCCAAGTGCGTTTGGCGCAAATTCCGCCCGACCACTTAGGGTCGTTGAAATTAATATAGTTAATCACCGAACCGTCGGCTTGTTTTACCGAGTTAAATCCGGGAGTAATAGCGGGATTTGAAGCAATGTCGGCAATCAATGTATTACCTCCGTTATAAATATTTCCGCAGTTCAACTTGGATTTTGCACTAGGAATAACACATTTCGCAGAAGCGACGGCAGAAGCGGGCGTCCTAGAAGAGGTCGAAGACGTCGACGAATCCGTGTATACCTGCCAATAATCGGGGCAATTGAACTGTTCAGGGGGGAACGTTTGTCCCTTTTTTTGATTTCCCATAACAATTCCGATAAAGGTTAATAAAATAATAAGCAAAATTGCCGCAATTGATAATACGACAATGTGAAATCTATCCATGTATATATGAATAACGAGATAACATTTCCAGAAGGGCGCTTCGCTTTTACCCTGGTATCTTGCAAAGGTTTCCTAATCAGATGTTTTGTAAATATGCACATTGCTGGTTTTGGACCACGACATTTCAATAGGAATGGATTCGGTGAATTTTAGTGAGGTCTTATCGTCGGACTTTGTGTCGGTCGAGTAAATCTTGGAACAGCATATTATAGATCCCGCGGGAAGTTCCTTGACAAGTTTATCAAAGATAGCATCCGTCGTATTTTGATCGAAACAGAGATTGCTAAACCAGACAAAAACACAAGGATCTTCGGGGAGTTCACTCCCTAAATCTACGTCAAAGATATTGGCGTTAATGAAGTGAACGTTTTTCGCATATTCACCCGGGACCTTGTTTTGTAAACACAACGCGTCTTCGTGTCTAGCTTTTACAAGTTCAATACCTATCGCTTTTTTGATTTTCGCTGAACTTGCCATGAATAAACACAGTTTTCCGCGACCTGATCCGACATCGATAAAGGTGTTGATATGAGGAGTCAGTTTCTGGAGGTGCTTAAATAATTTCGCAAGACCTTCGTAATCCATTTCGCCGTAAGTTATTTTATGACCATCGTATAATTCGTGTTGTCGAGATTCGTCGTGCTTACACGCGGGATATATCTTCTTTAGAGCGTTTACAAAAGCCTTTCGTGTTACTCTACTGCGTGATCGTCTTTTCCGTGTATTCATTATTTCTGTAAAATATATAGATATTTTGTTATGTCTATATATTACAAATGCGTCGAATAGTATATCCGATGTGTGAACTCTGTGTACATTATCGGAAATCTACCTTGTCCCATGCTTTAAGCAAATGTTCGAAATTCACTTATTCAGATAGCAAATGGGATTATAAAGAATATGACTACGCAGATTATGCAAGACGCATTGAGAGCAAATGTGGTAAGGAAGGGCGTCATTATAAACGGGATGCCCGACGCGATTTAACAAAAGATGATTGACGACGTTTACGACTACGTTTTCTTTTTGTTTTATCAGACCGCTTATTCCGTCGGCGCGTGTTTTTCCCTCCTCGTGGCAGTTCCCCAGCATCAACAGAATAACCAACAGGAGGTGGAGGAAGTTGAAGAGGGAGATTGCTAGAAGAAACGGGAGGATGGTCAACAGAATAACCAGTAGGAGCATCAACACGATCATCAACACGATCGACGACCCACCCTGGCTCCTCAGCTTGACCTGTTTTGGGGAACCAAGGATGCTCCAATGCTTGGTTGGCTGAATATCTTTTTTCTGGATCCGGATCTGTCATATGTTGTACTAAATCCTTCAAGATATTATTGTCAGAATCTGGATCAGTAGAAATATCTTTATATATCGGCTGTAATCCGAGCATCTTCGACAAATAAATTGTCTTTGGTGAAAAATCTCTATCATAGTAAGTCTCATAAAGTATGACCCTACGGCGTAAATATCGGAGTTTAATGATATAATTCTCTTCTCTCTATAATTAGGATCCATGTAATGTGGTGTTCCATTTATTTCATTTACTTTAATACTGCCACCTTGCACAAACCTAGCAAACCCGAAATCAATAATTTTAACGCTGCCATTAGCATCTAGTCCAAAATTCTCGGGTTTAATGTCTAAATGCACGTAATTATTCGAATTCAAACAATGAATTCCTTCTAAAAGCTGTCTAAAATATTTTTTTAAATTTAAACCGGATTTTTTTCCATCTTCGGACTTTCGCGCATCTAGAATCGTCTTAATAAAGTTGCTAGTTGGAAGGTTTTCCATTATAGTGTAAATTCTTTTATCACCGTTTTCGCCGTACAAATATCCAAATTCATAAATTTTACATACGTTTTTGCAACCCAATCCACCATCGTTAACATCTCTTGCCATATATGATTGAATAAATAGACCAGTTATTTCATCAAACATAAAGGATTCGTGTTTTTCCTTAAGGACACGTAAAACTTTATCGGTATGAACCTTTAATGTATAAACATAATTAAAGGTTCCTGCCCCAAGGTGTTCATTGCTGACCGTTTCATAAGTTGACCCCTCTCCGCAATTAACTAAATATTGAATTTTAGGATTCAATTTACCTTCATTTTTTAATATTTGTATAAGAGCAGCATCAGTGCAAATTCTAATGATATTATATTTTTTTGTTCCAATAGTTAACGTTTTATGTTCTCTACTAAGTCTTTTCTGTAGTCTTCCAAGATAATTTATTACTCTGTTAAGTGGCGTACGAAAAACATTTATTGCTCTGTTAAGTGTATTAGACATTCCAATTATATATTATACAGATATTTTCTTTCTTCTCCCATACTATATAATGTCGCTGTATTCTTCAGAAAATTTTAATAGAAAACGTGAAGGAATTTTACACTTGAATGCTCCCTACAATGGACGTGTCAATGTGATAGAACCCGAAAATCCCGACGCCCGATTCCAAATGTATGAGCGTATTGCCATAAAAAATAAAGCCACGGAATATCGCGAGTCTCTTATTGGCGAATGGGAAGCCAATGCTTTAGCACAAGTGTTTTTCTCCGAGGGAAATATTCAAATCTTACAAAACGGATTACGCGCGGGTGTCTATAAAATGTCTAGTAATAAATTCGTGGTAACGCCTCAGAGTATCGACGCAATAAAAATAATTATGCGCAGCATTTATTTACAACACGCCGCACACTGTGCCACTAATATCACAAAACAAGTAGAACAGCTAAATCAATTGTTTTGGAATTATGCGATACCGAATTTATACAACGAGTCGATGGGATATATGAAATATTTACAAGACCAGAGCTCTTTAGTCGTGCCGTTGGAGCTTCCCGTTCAAAATGATCGTAATCGCAAACAGTTGGAGCTGAAACCGTGGTTTTAAATCAGGGAACCTTTTATTTCGCCCGCAAATCATTCGAAAACTGGATGACTTTCGAAGTATACGTCTTGGAAATATCGCACAAACACTCATTCACATAATCCACAATCGGATCGACTTCCTCCAGTGTATCCAGTTCAAACTCGTTATTAGGAGCATCACGTAAATGCGTGGCAAATCGGTTCACGATATCGGTTACTGTATTCAGCAATATCGTCAGCACATTATGAATCTCCCGCGATTTCTCAAACTTTTTATCGTTACGCTGGAGCGTGGTCTTGAATTGATGTTCAGTAATACGATTGCGCATATAATCGATACGGAGTTGCTCGTTGCGAGTCTCCCGATTACCAACCTCGTATTTGCTCATGATCGTATATCTCATGTGTGTGGTGTTTCGAATAAGACGCATCATATATTCATCGCAGGGTTTCGCCAAATAATACTCCCAGTGCTGTGTTCTCAGAATATTACGAATCTGGGTATAGGTGTTGTGCGTGATTTCGTTATGCTGGCAGGGAATATCTCCTGCAGCACGCGCTACTTCGTTACCATTCCGGCGTAGCCACTCGAAATAATGGGGGTTATGGACGTTGGCTTCGATGCGCCCCGTGCGCCAGTTGAATGCGGTGTGACATTGCGTGCACCACATTTGATCGCAATTTCTTACCACTGTAAAGTCACTGAGCAAGAATCTTTTATTTGAGTCGACTGACCATCCATAGTAAGTCCCCTTCCCAGTGTGCACAATATCAATCGCACTCTCTTCACCCGTCTGCTTGAATCCACGTGCATCTGACTTACTCGATTCGGGCAATTTCAAATAATCCTCTACGATAATATCGTATATATTATTATCATGGCACTTCAAAACCAAAGTATGTTTACTATTTACAGTATATGATATTCCATTGTTTTGCTTGATTTCATACAACTCATCTTCTCCCGAAACGAGATGTTCCACAACGCGCCGTTTTCCGTCATCTCCGATCAACATATCTCCGATTACAATATCCTGTGACATTTTACTAGTCCCGTCCCATAGGCAAATAGGAGTATCTTTCGCGAAACATCCGTTAATCTTATAAATCCCCGTTCTACACTTCGGACAGGGTTTCGTATCCAAGCCCAAGAGCTGGACCGTCGCAACAGTTTCCGGATTACATGTATGCTCAGCGTCGCGCGTGAAACCCTTTATTTCGTGGCACTCGGGACACGCCCACTGTTCGCAGAGTCCGCACTTCCATTGAGTGCTGAGAAACCCACGACATCCTTGATCAGGGCAGTTCTTGATAAACTCGACGCGCTGTGCGGGATTAACAGCTTGATTCCGTTGAACTGTATATAATTGATTTTGTATTACAGAACGCTCGACTCTTAACGCATTAATTTGTCGAGTTAGTTGATTGAGTTTCACATTAATGGTCTCCGTCTGAATCTTACGCTCTACTAGCGGCTGTGTTGCGGGCAAAAGCGCACGCTCGTTATCAAACAATAATTGCTCGCGACGCTGCTTCAAACGACCTTTGATAAACGCGGCAGTGAATGCATCGCGAATATGCTGACGCGTCCAGTCGCGACCGCACGCGGGACTCATGCATTTGACGACGGATTCTCCGAGGACATATGTTTCGCAGCATGTTCGGCATGCTGCGAAATTACAATATGGACAAGATATACATTTTCGGGTGCTTTGATTGAGCGATTCGTCGCAGATTTGACAGGTAGACATGGTTTTGTTAGACACCATTAATAACGGTATTATTTGATAGATTCAATTTTTAACACAGCGATTCCTCTTTCTTCCCTGGGTTTTTCTTTTTTTATTGCGAGGATGTCTTCTCGTTAGTTTTCGTTTTCCTCCTCTGGGAGGAGGATGAGGCATTGCACCCGGAGCGCTTCTAATTAATTTCTCTCTTAATAATGCGTTTAAAGCCTTAGATGCTTCATTTATAGATGAAATACTTTGACTGTAATCTTCTTTATATTCACAATATCTTTCTAATAATGATTGATTCTCATAGTTTCGAGTAACTCGCGGATTTATTTTTTCTAAAAATTGTTTTAGATCATCGTCATGTTGATATTTATAGTTTAAATTATATAGCAAAACCAAATCTTTAGTGTCTCTGCAATCATTGCATTCTTGTTGACAGTCTTTGTTCATAAAAGACGTAGAGTTTTTCAATAATTTATTCGGATTCCATATTTCGAAAAATCCGTTATTTTCGCCCTTGGTTGTGGTATCTCCAAATTGGTCTTGTAAAGTGCAGTATTCACTAATGATTTCGTATATATGATCTGAACTATTGGTAGTGCCTTTGAAATAACTGCGACCGTAGTCTATGATTTTTGGTTCGCCCGTTTGTGTTACCAATACATTTTCCAAGGTGAGATCATTATGAACGAAATTTGGATATAGAGAATTCAAACTAGAATATATTTTATGCAATATTGATAAAGTTTTCGACATATCATAATCTATGCTTTTCAAGTAATCTTCCAGAGATAGGGCGTCATCCACGTATTCAATTAATAATGCAAAATTTTGATTACATTTGCATATATCATGATATTCAAATGATTTTGAATTGGATTTGTTTAACAAAGTTAAAAATTTAATACTGTCTGTCGAAAAAGAAGGCGCCGTTCCGCCGTTGTCACATTCTTTTACTTTTTTTATATCTCTTCCATGCCAAGTTTTACCAACTACGACTGTTGCTTCATATTTGAATAGAGCGTAGGTTTTCACAAAAATAGAATGACCTGACGATATTTTCGCGTTAATATAATCTTTTCCGACTAAATATTCATACATAAGATTATCGTTATCCTTATTTAAAGGAGTCTTTAATAATGTTTTTTTTCCGTTTTTATAAGTAACCGTATACGTGGTTCCATTTAATCCTTGTGAAAGACGGGTTATCTCAGTCATGTTTTTTGTATTTGAAAAATAATCTATATCTGACATATCGTAATCCTTTGAAATATTATGACAAATTAATATTTCAACGTCGATTTAATTGCGCTTAGAGCGAGATTTCCTCGATTTACGTCCTCCTGATCTGGATCCTTTTCTAGAAGCACTTCGTGAATGAAGCGGGAGAACACGTCGATAAGGAGTCCGTCTTTTTGTTTTAGGAGGAGAATATCTAGGAACGCGATTCAATAGTTCACCAAATAAATTTGAACGAGCTACTGTCGTTGGAGTTCCGGGCATTTTATAATATACAACTATATATTTTTCCGCGTCGATCGCGGCTTTTTCCGAGAACCTAGTTTCCGCGTTTTTTTTAGACCTGTTCTAAATAAATCCCTACGAAAATACTTGAACATCCGATGGTCGGTCTGAAATGCGCCCCATTTGGTCGCCCTTAATACATCTTGGAACATAGGGCTATTAATAAACCGGATCCATCGCCCCCCCTCGGCTTTCGTCTTGATCGGAATTCCGAAAGATAGTTGCGACATTCCGTATTTTCCAAGATAGTCATTATACGGATACTGGCGTTCGTTGGCATTCAAAATAACTTTCGGGACGAATTGCGTAGGATCGCGTTCCGATGCGTATAGTATACCTAAACCCTTTTCGCCGATTGTATGCACCACCGGATATTTGTTTTTCGCAGATTGCGTCTTGGAAATACGACGCGCTTCATATTTCGCATAATCAAAAATAATAGGTATGCCGTTTTTTGGATCTTGAACTAACAGTTTTTTTATCACCGGAAACGCGTAGTTTGGGAGAAAGTTCCAAGATTGAATATTAAAGTTATTATGAATAATGCCTTTTTCGTCGATAATCTTGGAGTTATTAGTTCCGGAGACCGTCTGAATAATATAATTATCGAATCGTGATTGAACATCGAACCATTTTTTACCATCGTCTTTACCATGGATTTTCAAAAACAATAAGTGATTATCGTGAGTCATTGTAGTCCAGAGTTTGGATTCCGGGCGTCTCCAAGAAGCGGGAGTTAAAAACACCAAATAACCGCCCGGTTTCAAAATCTCCAGACCCGATTTCACAAAGGATTCCCATAAAGCGCGTCTACCTAAACCACCGTCGTATGTCCCCTTTTTCGGAGTCTGGAAGGGAGGATTTCCCAAGACGACGTCGAACCCGTCGACAGCGGAAAAATCCCGCGTCCACTTTTCTTTCTGTTCTAAAAAGTTCGCCAAAGATACATTGGACTTGGCTCCAAATAGCCGCCGCATTGTATGAACGTTCGAAGGATTAATTTCGACCATATATAACATATTTCCAAGAATATGGGTCTTGCGTTTGGTTTCGTCGGGGAACTCGGAGACCAAAGATCCCATAAGTCGCGAAAAAACGATCGCCAAATAATTCCCCGTCCCAGCCGCAGGGTCGAGCCATTTCGTGTCGGATCGTTTCCATATTGCCGCGGGTAATTCATCCAATATCTCGTCAATCAAGTCGGGGTGTGTTAGAACCTCACCGAATTCGTCTTTTTCGTGATCTGTTGCGCGCGGGTGTAAATTTTGCTGGATATATTCACGAATTTCCTGGTTTGACATATTTAAAAAAAACGGTTTCATTATCTATTATTAGGGAATAAATTATTTAGATATATCCACTAGTTCCCCCAAAAGTTTTAATAATAAATCTTATTTGTTCTTATTAAACATCAAAGAGCTCCAGTCAATACCTGAGCTGTAATTTGATTAGTGTTATAAAAAGGAGGGGTCGCAGGGGAACCTTGGTTCCCTGCTAATTATTTAAGCCCACATCATTGAATCTAAACGTCGCGTATCACGGGGAGCATCTATCATATGTGGCTCGTTGCGAGCCCAAACGCCCGCTTGAACATTTCTTGTAAAATCGCCACAAGGTTGATGATGAAAAGGCGCGGACGTGAAAATCCCGTAACCATACCATCTATCTAAAACCCATTCGCCGATATAGAATGAGTCATCGAGATAATCCTGTCTGCCTTTTCCGTGCCTAAAATCGTTATACCAGTCACCTTCATATATATCACCATTCCAATAATACATGACACCATAACCTTGTTTTTTTCCTTTTACAAAATAGCCATTATAGATATCCCCTGTATCATATTCCATTCTACCATAACCATGTTCTTCGTCTTTATACATATCACCCTCGTATTCATCACCACATGCGTAATGGTATTTGCCTTGACCTTGCATTTTGTTGTTATGCCAGTCACCGTAATACCACTCTTTACCATCTGCCCATTTATAGAGACCTTTCCCCTTGCGTTTATCGCGAACCCATTCGCCTTCGTATGTATTACCATTACGAAATGTCATTTTCCCTTTCCCGTTATAATAATCGTCGTCGAATTCGCCTTCGTATAAAGATCCCTTTTCCGAATCAAACATTTCGCCTTTCCCGTGAAATTTACAGTATCGCCATTCGCCTTCATACCAGGACCCATCCTCCCATTTATAAGTGCCTTGACCTTGTTTGAAATTATTACGCCATTCACCTTCGTAGAAATCGCCGTTGTCGTAAGTGAGTTTTCCTTTTCCGTTGCGCATTCCGTTAGACCAATCTCCGCGATATTGGTCATCATTTTCGTAATCGACAATATATATATCACCATCGACAATGGTGGTGCATTTTATTGGTGAGACAATCTTGGTTCGCATGGTTTGTTAACGTGGTTTATTGGATAAAAAATAGATGGACACCAATAATATCAATTTTGTTTTTATTTATTTCACTTCTTAACAATTTTTACAATCTTTGGCTTCTTCAGAACCTTTGTATTAGACCCCGCCTGAATGAGTTCGCGCTTCATCTTATATACATCGTATTCCTTTTCCAAATTGGCGAGTTCGGACAACCACATTGTCTCTAAACTGGTTGCCTGGAGCAGAGCGAGTTCTCGCTCCGTATCCGCCTTCTCCTTGAGTGCCTTGTCCACGTTTTCTTGGGTGACCGAATCCATCGGCATCTTGATCAAATATTTGAAGTCTCCGTCGATCTGATCAAACTTGAGTTTGATCAATAACTCGTTCACTTGTGCGGCGGTCTTCTTCCTGAGATCCACTGACCCGTCGAGATTCGCCAGAATATACCGCGCACGATTCGACAACTTGATCAATCGGTTTTGCATATCCTTCACCAAATACGCCTTGCGTTTTCCATACATTTCCAAACGTACTTTGCTGAAATCGTCAATAATCTCCTCCACCGTCCGGTATTTATGTAGCTTACAGTCCGCGTCGAACATATGCATATTTGTTGTGGACTCGGTCGTCGTGAGCTTCAGCAGCTTCTCGAGTCCATTGATTCCAGTTGTTAAGTCCACGATCGCTAGGAGCTCATCGAGCCGACCCTTTGCGAAAACCACGGTGATATCGACCGCGACCTCTGTGCAGACCGATGTGAAATCCTTGATTGCCGGTGCAATTTTCTTACCCGCCTTATCCACAACGCCATCCATGAGCCCTTCGAGGAAAGTGACATAGGGCATGGTCCAAGTTCCGACGGGGAGTTCGGTAATCCGAATTTTGTCTTCGCCGAGCTTCTCATAAAGACCCTTGATCAGGTATTTCTGTTCCGCAATCTTTCGCACAGAACCCTTGAAGCCCTCGTAATAGGGGACGAATTCCACGGCTTCGGTAACTCCTTGAAGCTTGTTTCGCAAATACTGAATCACCGTCTTTGGGCTAAACGCCGGAATCGAACTGGAGAATCCCGTTCCGATACCCGAGATTCCATTCATCAGTGCAAACGGAATAATCGGACAGTAAAACTCCGGCTCCACGGTAACACCATCATCGTCCAGATACGTCAACACTGCGTCGTCTGCCTCTGGGAACAAAGACCGCGTCAACGAGTTGAGTTGCGTGAAGATATATCTCTCCGATGCCGAATCATCACCGCCTTGTAATCTACTATTATGCGTAACCACGAAATTACCAAGCAAGAAACGTTCATTTCCATCAATGCTCCATCCGTAAAATTCTCCTTTTCCAACGGGATTAACCTTGAAAGACGAGAAATGCATAGATTTTCTTGTGCGAATAACATCGCGATTAATTTGTTTTCTATTTAATAGAGTAGGAATTCTATACAAAT
>Ga0136642_1000753_pt1 | contig 15601 bp, 11 predicted proteins | sample LowCatLa1302831Y_FD_115313 | JGI IMG/M metagenome (GOLD analysis project Ga0136642, IMG submission 115313) | Freshwater microbial communities from Lower Cathedral Lake, Yosemite National Park, California, USA - 13028-31Y | ecosystem: Environmental > Aquatic > Freshwater > Lake ... | reverse complement strand
GAAACATTAAAAATATAACGGTCATTAATGCATCTATTAAGATGATCTTTCATTTTACTGTCAAACTCTTCATTGGACATTTTTAAAGATAATAAATATTGTCATATTATCTTTAATTCATAATAATATTATTTTATATCTTTATATAAAATAATGTATGCGACAAAAAAAAGATTACGGGATGGAGAAGAAGAAGAAGAAAGAGGGTCACGTGGAAGAGCAGGCTCTTTTGAAGGTCCCGATTGGTTCTCTGTTCAACCTGGTTCACATTGTCAAGAAGCACCAGAGGATTTTATTATTAGTGATCAAGATGGTACATTTCTTATGGGAAAAGCAAAATTGACTGCAGAAGATTGGTCAATATCACAACCTCTAGACGGCCTATTTCCTTCGATTGTAACTGAAAGAAATGCGGTTTTTCTCGTTATTCCTAGTCCTACAACTAAAAGCATAAAGGTCATTTTTTTTCAAGCAACACACCAAAGATTATGGCAAACTCGTAATGTTGAACAGTTTCAAAAAAAAGTATTATATGCTTTGGAGATCATAAAAGAATTTGGCTTATATACAAATGAACCTTTTTTAGTTTCTATGGATGCTCCAGTAAAAACAGAGACGTTAGACTATGCTACATGGCATCAAGATGATTTTCCTTCTAATTTTATTTTACCAGAATTAAGATATCTTGTACAAAGGGCCTTTACTGAATCCACAATTTCACATTTTACGGCTATAAAATATACAAATGAAAGTTCTTGTGTGTCTACAAGCGTTAAAATTCCTGGACAACCTGGAGAAGAATGTGATTATATTAGATTTATTTCTCAACAAGGAGACACGGTGTGTATAAATAACACAGCGTTAGAACATTCTTCGCCTTTTGTAGATCAAACAGGGGCTAATCGCAGAAAAGGTAATAATATGCTATTACCATTTTTAAGAGAGTTAGATGGGTGCGGAAAAAGACTTTTATTTAGAACACAATGGTCAATAGTTTCTCATGACTACGCAAATTATGTTGTGACACTTTCAGAAAAAGAAGAAGAAAGAGGAGCAGCAGCAGCAGTAGCAGTAGCAGTAGCAAGAGAAGAAGCAGCATTCGCAGCGCAAACCTTTAGTACCGATGAAGAATCTTACAAATCTAGAGTAGATCTTAACAAAAGACTAGGCCAATTAAAACTGGGACAATTAAATAGTAGTAATTTTTTTACATTAACAATAGATTCTCCTCCACCAGTAGAAAAAATAACTAAAACCTATAAAATGACAGAATACTTAGAAGGATCTAGAGAACAAGAAGCAGGTGGTAGTAAAAAAAAGAGAACAAGTAGAAAATTAAAAAAGGTAAAAAATACAAAAAAAGCAACCAGTAGAAAATTAAAAAAGGTAAAAAAGATAAAAAAAGCAACCAGTAGAAAATTACAAAAGACAAAAAAGATGAAAAAGGCAAAAAAATAAAACTAAAAATATGCTGCACTTTATTCTACAGCGTATTTTTAACATTTACAATTATTATCAAAACTCACTTTACTGTGGCAAGATGCAATGCGCATCGCTTGAAAAATTTATCAAGCTCGCCAGGATCGGCACCAGTTACCGAGTCGTCGGGAGCAAAAGTCGCATTTCCCTTTTTATAGCAGAAAATAACGGGAATACCATTTACCATTTTCTTGGACTTGAAATAGGCATAAAGGTCAAAGCTCTCATCCACGTCAATATCGGCACATATAACTTCATCGGGTGAAGTGGCAAAAAATGCGTCTAAAACTGGGCGGATCTTCTTGCATGGACCGCACCATTCTGCACCCATTTTAAGGATAATAAGACCAGGGTTGGCTTGGAGTAAACTCATAAACTCTTGACGGTTTGCGAAACTGGCGATGATTTGTTTAGGCGGGATGGACATTTTATACTATAGTCTGCCACTTAATTTCTAAATATTTTCGTTATAGATTTTTTTGCATTTCTTTAGAATCGTTAAAATATTTTAATAGAATAGTATATATGAGACACGGTGTTTTAAGAAGACGTTCAAAAAGGAGACCAGCTAAAAAGGTGAGATTTGGAAAGCGTACCATGAAGTGGGGTGGGGCTGGAAGCCAAGATGCATCGGCTGCTGGAGGTGGAGGCGGAGGCGCTGCAGGAGGAGGTGCAGAGGGACAAGTTGTTGAAAATGCGACGCCATATGACATTGTTGATGGATTTAGAATTCCTCCTGCTGAAGGGGGTGTAGCTTCTGGACCTCCTCCAATGGGAACTCCTCCAGAAGCATCTCCAGAAGCTGTTGATGAGGCTGTTGTATTACCAGTCGCTCCTGGAATTCCAATTGGTTATAGAATATGGAATGTTATTTTTCATTCAACCATTTTATACATTGAAGCAATGGCGGCGCAAGGACTTAAAATTCGCGTTCAACAGTTGTGCGCTTTTGTTTGGAATATGCTTGGAATGATACACGTGATGCATAGGGGAACTTCAACTCCATTAACATATTTTATATCTGAAACTACAACTGCCCTTACAGTTCAACTTGTAGCTGGTGCAAATTTTGCTACAGAATTATTTTCTGATTTTGTTGGAGGAGGAATGACTTATTTATATGGAAGAGCAGTAGAAGCGGGAGGAATTGCGCTTGGTTTATTACAACCAGTTTTAATGCCATTAGGTGTATTAATAAATTTAGCTGGTAGAGCAGCAGTAAATGTTGCTCCATTGGCTCCTCCTGTGGCTTTAATTGCATGGATGGGTGTGTCCGAATCTGCATTAGCTGATGTTAATTGGCTAATTGATACTATGTCAAACGCTGCGACAGCTACAAATGCGAACACAAGAAGAATTATAACAGAAAGATATGGTGACGCTATTACTAGAATGACAACTGCTCGCAATTTTTTGAGTGACTCTGCACAAATAGATGCTTATGCTGGACAAATTGCCGCAGGTATTCCAGGAGGTACCTCAGCATTGTTTTATGTGAGACGCGCAGTTAATTTCCAGGCAAATATTGTTAGAAATGCTGGTGCAGGAGCAGCTGCAAGCGCTCCCGCAGCAACAGCTGTATTTGTATATACTGTAAATACGACAGTAAGGACATATGGCGTTTTGAATTATTTGCTAGAGGAATTATGGGGCGTTTCTTTTACTATTTTGCAAACTGGAATGTATTGGGGATATAAAGTTGTATATAAGGTTGCACAAGGAGTTGCCTGTGTTGGCCGCGAGATAGGAAGAGGTGTAGATGTTCTTAAACAATATTTATTATATACAATTGCGATAGCTACCAACCCAGCTAGAAGGGATGGAGCTAGTATTTCTAGCGGAGGAAGTTCTATTAGTTCAATATCAAGCAGAGGAAGCCAAAGGATTGCAGGCCTTATTACTAATGGTAAAGTAGATGACGCACTTGGTCAAGAAGCGCAACAGTTTTTGGGTAAATTGCAGGCTGAGGTTGATGATAAAGAAGAAAGTCTTTCTCCAGCAGCTGGAGGAGGTGCGGCTGGAGGAGGTGCGGCTGGTGGAGGTGGAGGAGGAGCTGAAACCGTTGAGGCTGCTGCTGATGTTGCTGCGGTTGATGCAGAGCTTATGGCGTTTGTGAGCGCCGCCGCTGATTTGGCGAGTAGAAGCAATCAAACTGTTGAATTTGTTCTTTCAGCGAAAGCGAGCGAAGAAGGTGCCGCAGGAGGAGGAGGAAGAATGGGATCTGTTTTACAAGCACAAATGCAAAGAATGGAGGATGCTGTCGGTAAAATAACTGGAGGCGCTGCAGAAGCAGCTCCCATTGAAAGCGTTATAGTTGAAGATCAAAATCCAGAGGCTAACATTGTAGCTTTAGCTCAAGGTGCTGGAGTTACACTTGAAGGTAATCAAGTTCGACCAGTAGCTTCTGCTACATTAACTAGATTAGATAGTTCTAGTCAAGAAGCTTTTATTGATGATGAAGTTATGTCACCTCCTACAAACCACCAAAAAACGTTTTTTAAGAGAGGAACTAAGCGCGGCGCGAGTCGCGATGAAGAAGAGGAGGAGGAAACACATGATATGCTTGGTGCTATGGGTATGACAAGAAATGTGGAACAAAGGAGAGAAGAAGAGGAAGAAGTTATGGGAGGAGAAGGAGAAGACGCAGCAGAAGAAGAAGAAGAAGAAGAAAAAGATATGGGAGGTATGGGAGGCCGTAGAACCAGACACAGAAGAAGAAACGCTGCAAAGGCTAAACGCGGAAAGAGGAAGACGATTAAGAAGCGCAAGGCAAGACGCGTTAACAAAAAGCGTTAAATAAGAATTAAATAAGTTTTTCAAAAACTTCAAAAAAAAGTTAAAACATAATAACAATAATATTTTATTGATATTATGAAACAATATGCAAAAATGTAAATTACAAATAATATTTTTACACCTGATTCTTAGTCAAGAATTCCTCCAATTCACCCAAATCTATTTCTGGAAGTTCCACATGGGATTCCCAAAAATATCTGCAATACGCCCAAATATAATCACACTTTGCCGAATACCATTCTGGGTGTTCTCGTAACAGCTTGTGATACAACCTCGGTGGCAAAAATTCAAGACTCTTTAGAGGAAGCACATAACATAGCTGGGTCACTGGTGCAACGGGATTCATCGGCTGCTCTTTTACAAACGTCGTATCAAACACAGGAATAAACTTGATCAAGTCCTGCAACAATGGCGGATAATGATGCTGATAACACCAACGCCAATCTGGACACCCGCTTGTATAATACTTCATAGTCCACTCCAAACCCTGCAGATAATTCAGCGAGATTTGCCTACGACGATCGTCATCAATATCAATTTGGAACAGAGCCTTGTAATACCGCGTCTGCCAATAATCCTTGTCTGGGTTAATGTACTTTTCCAATTCGCGATCCTGTGTGGGAAGCGCCTCAAACTTGGCATACTTTCGCTCTGGCGTATCCTCTGGCATAAAATTCCGCTCTCTTTTTGCGCGCAACTTGTTTTCAGCGCAGAAATATTCGTCCTCCAATGACGCCATATGCTCTACAAATTTCCTAACATTTTTCCAGTAAATCGTAGTGCCATCAGTTAAAACATCCTTTGCACTCTGTCCCACCGTCGCCTTGTAAGAATTGATGACCTTATCTACCCCACCTGTGCGAATATTAACCGCGGGAAAATGCGGCATGAAATCATTGCCCAGGAAAAAGCAGATGAAAATGTAGTCATAAACACGATTCACTGTAGTTGGCCCCGCATCTTGGCTCATAGACTCGGTAATAATCTTTGCCAGCTCAGGAATATCTAAAAAGTAATCCGCCTCTGGCTCCAATGAGCTATCAATAGACTGGATAAAATGTGGCGTCTCCCTGAACAAGTAGATCTGCGGACAAATTGGCAAATGATTGATGGAAAGCATAATAAGATCAGCATCTAGGCCATAGATTACCGTTGTTTCGCTTTCATGAACCTCTGGATTCTCACGAATATATTGGAATAGCTTGTGTTCGCCTTCACCAGCTTCATCAGTGGTGGAAACTAGGATCTCTGTACCTAAACCATACTTTTCACGGTTTGCATCCGTATTAGCAAAATGCTCCTTAATGCGTGCGTTTAATTCGCTCATAAACTCCGTGCCAGGCGTAATCGCAGCAGTATTCCAAGGGTCGGTCGCCTTTTCCTTGTAGATTTGCTTGTTCATCTCCGCGGTAAACGCCGCCTTGTAACGACGCTCTCTTTGCTGCTGTAACTTCGCAACGGGTGCGACACCATCAAAGGCAATAAAGATGCGCTTCTTAGGTGAGATAAGAGCCAGATAGTCTTCAATTTTCTGGATAACGCTAGCTATAATAGGACCGTATGTTTTGGCTACAAGCACGCTCTCCAGCTTGGAGAAATCAGTCTTATGCACGCAATCATAGATAATAGAGTTGCAGTCAAGGTACAAATTATCAACCACGAGAGAGTCCTTCAAATACCTCTTGATAATGTCTGGATGATTCTTGACAATGTATGAGAAATAGCTCGGGATCCCCATTAAATCGTTTAGCTATATTATATGCTTTAATCTATTTAAGTTCATTGGAAATATATATCTAGAGAAAAGCATTATGATTATAATAATTTTAAAACATAATTTTTGCAACAATTAGAACGAATTAAAAACGTAATAAAATAATAAATTTTTATATTATACAATATAATGTCTACAAATTCAAATAATAATGTAAACATAGTCATTAAAAAAGATGCATCTTCAAGCAAAACATCACCCGATATTGTGCTGTTAATTGAAAAAAAACTAGCATTCTTTCAAGACGTTATTCAAAAGACCATTCTTCATGTTAGGAAGAATAAAATGCTAAATATTTTAGGAGTTAGTGAGGTAAATAGCTGTTTAAATATGCTAAGTGACTTAAGCAAGCAATTAAAAGACATAAACACTTCTTTAACAGCAACAAACACCGATTCTGTCATTAATAGCTTGCAGTCAATTAATAATGAGCTTTCCACATTATTTAAGATCTTTGGCACAGATTCCTTTGAAGATCTATTATTAGTCTGCTTTGGCAATAATTCATTGGCATCTTTTACAAGTAATGAAAATGAGAAGATGCGCTTTGATATTTTGAAAAAATATTTCCATCCAACTGGATACAAGGTTGTCAGTATGGAAAAAGAAAAAGAAAAAGACAAAGAAAAGGAAAAGGAAAAAGATAAACCTGTTTCTGTAGAACAGAATGCAGAGACAAAGGACAAGGACAAGGATAAATCAAAGGCAAAGACCCAGAGCGACGCATCTTTAAGTGAAAAGTCAAAACACTTGGACTGTTATGACTGGTCTCTTAATGCGAAGCAATTTCACTTGAAAATCTATGGAATCAAGCTTGTCGTGCACAATTCTGCGCAAAAAAAGAGCCTTATTATAACTGGAATTGTAGATGACATTATTATTGATTTCTTCACAAATAAATTCATCGGTGCCACGCTTCAATTAATCCACGATAATAAACCAACCTCTGCAGAATTCATGGATAAAGCATTTGATATTTTCCTTTCTTCCTTGACACTCAAAGATTTTATGATCTATGGACATTACGAGATATACACGAAATATGTTGGATATCTTTCAAACTTGAATCAAATAAAGCAAAAAAATATATCACAATTAGTGAAAGAATTCGTGTCAAGTGAGCTCTATATCAAGCGCAATATTTTGGTCCAGCTGCTAATTAAAGGCGAGAGCCTTGATAATCAATATTTGGCATACTTATTGTTTGACCTTTTATCAAATGACTCAAATGGTGCAATTGATACGCAAGAGCAAACTATGCTGTTGGATAGTTTCCCGTGGACCATAAAACAGAACTTTCACAGTGCAATGAAGAACACTATCCAATATACAAATGAACTCTCCAACTTTGATATTAATAAAATCCCGCTAGAGCAGCAAATTTGCCTCTTGAAAGCAAACGATTCTGTCAAAGAAAAAGCCATGCAAAAGCTGAAAGAGATCAAGGCAAAGGCCGAAGATTCTGGCTCCAAAGCCCGACAATATTTGGACGGCCTTCTCAAAATCCCATTCAATATTTACCGCAAAGAGCCCATTCTCAATGTCATGCAAACTATCCGCTCCAAGTTCTCCAGCCTTTGCCGCGGTATTGGCGACGCCGATTTAAATAATAAATGGCAAATACCACTTAAAGCCGATTATACCAGTTTGGAGGTGGTTAAATACGTGAAAAAGATTCAGGGACCTACATCTGCTGCGGTGTCAGTTACTTCTTCTGCGACAGAACTTCTTCCTTCAATCAAGAACAAAATCTCTAAAAATGACAAGGCTGGACTTATTAACGTCGCAAATAGGGTGAATGATTTGATCACTGCGAAAAAACTTGCATTTAACAAAGTTAAGATTGCTGGCAAAAATAAAAATATTATCAGGGATGACATTTTTGCATTTCTCCTCTTTTGCGAGGCTAATTGCCCTACAGTTCTTCCAGCTATTTTATACGATAATGTGGTGGTGTCTGGACCCACGAATCCAGCAGTTTCATACCCCCTGTTGGAAGAAATTGAAGAGGATTTATCCAAGGTTTCAACCTATATTGATGATGTGACAAAATGCCTTGATGATGCAGTTCACGGTCATGAAAAAGCTAAAAAACAGTTGAACCGTATTATTGGACAATGGATCAATGGCGAACAGGATGGTTACTGTTTTGGGTTTGAAGGCCCTCCAGGCACTGGCAAAACTACATTAGCTAAGCGTGGGCTTTCTCAATGCTTAAAAGATGAAATGGGTTCTAGTCGCCCATTTTCCATGATTCAAATTGGCGGAGACAGCAATGGCAGCTCTTTGCATGGTCACAATTATACATATGTTGGTTCCACATGGGGCAGCATAGTTCAAATACTTATTGACAAGAAATGCATGAATCCAATTATTTTCATTGATGAGGTTGACAAAATCAGTCGTACTGAACACGGCAAAGAAATCATCGGTATTTTAACGCATTTACTTGACCCTTCTCAAAACGATTGTTTCCAGGACAAGTATTTTACTGGAATTGATTTGGATCTGTCCAAGGCGCTTTTTATCTTATCTTACAATGATGTCAGCGCTATTGACAAGATCTTATTGGATCGCGTTCACCGAATCAAATTTTCCAACTTATCATTGGAAGACAAACTTATTATCTGCAATGTGCACATCTTGCCAGAAGTTTACAAGAAGATGGGACTTGAAGGCATGATCCAAATTCCAGATGATGTTCTCAAATTTATTATTGATGAATACACATTGGAACCAGGTGTGAGAAAGCTTAAGGAGATTTTATTTGAGATTGTCGGTGAAATTAACTTGGACATATTAAAGAAGAACGTAGATGCCTATAACCCTCCTATTATCATTACAAAGGAAGAAATTGTAAACCAGTATTTTAAGGATAAACATCCTATTAAAAGCAAGAAGATCCCGCCTGCAAGTTCAGTTGGCGTTATTAATGGTTTGTGGGCAAATGGCATGGGGCAAGGTGGCATTATTCCTATTCAAGTCAAATTTCTTCCTTCTGGAAAATTCTTGGATTTGAAATTAACGGGCATGCAAGGTGATGTGATGAAGGAAAGTATGAATGTAGCGTTAACGTTGGCTTGGTCTCTCACGCCACCTGATGTGCAAAAAGCGTTGGCAGATAAATACAAGGATTCAGGCATTCATATTCACTGCCCAGAAGGATCTGTCCCCAAAGATGGGCCTTCGGCTGGAACGGCAATTACCACAGTTTTATACAGCCTATTTAATCAAAGGAAGATAAAAAATACAATCGCTATTACTGGCGAAATGTCATTAGACGGATTTGTTACTGAAATTGGAGGCCTAGATTTAAAAATATTGGGTGGTATTAAAGCGGGCGTGAAAGAGTTCTTGTACCCAAAGGAAAATGCTCGCGACCTTGATAAATTTATGGAGAAATATGCAACCAGTAGTATTGTTGACGGAATAGTTTTCCATGAAGTAAATTATATAGACGAAGTCTTGAATTTAGTATTTGAAGACGAATAAAATATACTATAAATATAAGAATGCAAAGAACAGGAGCAATAAGAGGAGGAGTAGACCCATTATCGGGAGGAGGTAGAACAATTAATTCTTCAAGCGATGATAGTAGTTTTAACACTCAACCCGACATGTCCAGGTCCAGCAGCTATGGGGCTTCCTTTTTACCAAGTTCATTAACTGGTGGCGCGGGCTCAGTTACAAGCGCTGTAACAAATTCTATGAATGCGGTTTCATCAGCGAGCAGCGGACTATTTACCAATTTAGCAATGTTTTCCCCATTGATTATTGTTTCAAGCGTTTTTGTTTTTTCTGTTTTTCTTTCACAGATCCAAAAGGGGTTGTTCTACATTTTCCTTGTTATTGGCATCACTGTTGCACGAATTATAGCGGTTCACTACTTTGAAAAGGTTGGTGGTCAATCTCAAGGAAGACTTAAAAGACGGGACCCTATTTGCGACACAGGAAACTTCTTGCCAGGATCAAACAACGCATCTTACAGCAGCTACGTTCTTCTGTTTACAATGGCTTATATATGCAGTCCAATGCTTGTAAATGCAAATATGAATTATGGCGTGTTGTTGTTCTTCCTCATCTATATTATTTTTGATATTACTATCAAGGTTAAGTTGGGTTGTATGAGCGGACTCTTTGGAGTTTTGGGAGATAGCATGATGGGGCTAATCCTTGGTGGATTAATATCAGGTCTTATGTTTACATTTGGCGGTAAAAAGTTGTTATTTATTAATGACGTAGCAAGCGATAAACAGATCTGCAGTATGCCTTCAAAACAGACCTTTAAATGCGCCGTTTATAAGAATGGCGAATTAGTTGGATCAACAACTTCAAATTAAATTTCACTTTTACATAAGTATAAAAATAATGGTTATGTAAACTTAAAGATAACAGTTGCAAATATTCAATATGGAAAATCCTTTTTTATTAGACATTCCAGATAAAGATGAATATACTATTGAAGACTATATGAACATACAAGAGCAATTAGATAATAAAAATATAGACGGTCTTTTAAACGAATATTTTCCACCAAAATGCCCTTTTTATGAGTTGATTGATTTTAAATATAGATGTGCCAAATCTTTAAAGCAGAAATTGATTGATGTTTCAAATAGCAAATTGCCTACAAAGAACTTGTATAAAATTGGGGATGGAGGAAATGGGAAAAATTGCATAGTTTGTTGCACTCCGTTTTCTCACGATCTTCATGATATAACAGATAATGCAAACGATACTAACTTATCTGAAAGTAGATATGTTGCTGCACAGCAAATTATTAAATCTTTGAACGAGGTAGGGTTTAATGGGCATTTTTACTTGTTTAATGGTGGTTTTCCTAATCCAACTGGAACTGAAATGAAATATGCAGGAGTGCCTTATTGTTTTAAAATATTTATGATGCTTGAAGCAAAAAAACTTGGATTTGAAAACGTGATTTGGATTGATTCTGGATGTTATTGTATAAACAATCCTCAAAGATTATTTGATATTTTGGATGTGCAAGAAACTGTCATTAAATATATGCCACATGGACACAATTATGATGCCATGTGTTTTACGCAAACAATGGATTTGTTGAATTCAATAACAGGCGCAGATTTGCACGAGGCTGCTTATATAGAAACTATTGTATTTGGTTTAAATTTAAAAGAACCCATTATTAATAAAATTATTGAGGATTATTATTATATGGTAAAATTAGGGTTGCCTTTTATGTCTATTTTTCCCGAAGAAATTGTATTGGCGGCACTTTTTAATAAAGAGGAAAATAAGCATTTATTGAAAAATAATGCAGATTTTGTAAAACTTCAAATTCACGAAAGTAGAATGGACATGTCAACTGCGAGGCAGTGTGGATTTTTTTTCTTGCACATAGATTACAGTAAATATAAAAATTAAATGTAGATTATTTTACAAATGTTTATTATTTTGCGACCAAAATAATAAATAACAAACAATAAATATTATTATTATATCCTATTAAAATTTATAAGGTTTGTAGCAAACCATTTTTTAAAGTTAGTTAAAAATATTTTTCGGTGAAGATTATCTGTCATTAGTTTCATATTTCCATCAGTTAAATATGCTCTGGTAAAATCATTGAACGTTACAATAACATTTTTATTTTTGTATGCTTCTAGAAATTCAACATATCTAAATAATGGTTTTTCTTTCCTTTTATTTACAATATTATGAAATACAAACAAAAGATCCTGCAATGATTTTTTACTATTTATCCTTCGTTGGTCTATTTTTGATAAAAAACTTTTTGCATGACTTGTGCATTCTGGACAAGGGAGATTATTGCATATAGATATAATAAAGCGAAATAATTCTGGACCAACTGTTTGAAATTTATCTTCATTTATTTTTTCTGCAAGCGTATGTAAAAACGTCCAAATAGGTGGGCCCCAATTTTTTGGTGACATGATAAACTAATAAATTGATTAAAGATAATAAATATAAAGATTGGACACAATAATTAATATACCTACCAAGGAAATGGACAAGTACACAATTGAAGGAAATTTTGATTTTTATAGCGAGCTGTATAAATCGCTTGATGAAAATCCTAAAGAGGGAGAAGGCGAATGTGGAGATATGTGTTTAATTACAAATATGTCGTTGGGGGCTTTCTTTGTAACTCTTGGTTGCAATCACAAATTCAACTATATGCCTCTTTTTAATGAGATTCAAAATCAAAAGTTGAAGATTAATACTCTAAGTACGATACATCTTCAAAATAATCAAGTTATGTGCCCATATTGCAGGTGCAGTAATAATAGTGTGTTACCATTTCACGAGGAGTTGGGAGTAAGTAAAATATATGGAATAAACACACTTGATATAACTTATAAGCAATGTTTGGATGTCGGGGGCAAGGGTTGCTTTCTCGGTGTTTGCGAATACACAACGACGAACCAAAATAATGAGATATGTCCTTGCAACAATAAGTGGGTGTACAAGATCAAAGATGATCCCAAGTGTTATTGTTACTCGCACAAGGTGATTATTTTGACGAAGATTTTGGCCGAGAAAAAGCTGAAGGAGAAGGAGGCGAAACTTGCAGCAAAACTCGCTGCAAAGGCCGACGCCAAGGCGCAAAAGGATGCCGCAAAGGAGCTGGCAAAGCTTGCATCCAAGGCACAAAAAGACGCTGTTAAAGCCGCCTCTAAAGCGCAGAAGGATGCAGCAAAGAATGCGCCATCATCATCCAATTCAAAGAAACCCAACCCAAAACATCAGTCAACTACCCTAGAGATTTGCACTGAGATCTTGAAATCAGGAAAGAATGCTGGAACGCAGTGCCCATGCAAAGCTCTCCTCAACGGAAAATGTGGCAGGCATACAAAACCCCAGATCTCGGCTACTAATGCATGTGAAAATATTATCATCTCTTCAAATCCTCCCGCTGCATCTACGTAAGCACTTACCATCAATCCCTACACCCGTGTAGGCCGCCAACGCGCCCGAAGGGCGCAAATCATTACCTACATCATGTAGGCACGCCCTCCTTCCGCCTACATCCATGTAGGGCAAATTGTCAAAATATCTTTAAATCCCATACTACATCCATGTAGGCATCGCCCTACATCAATGTAGGTAACTTTTTATAAATAGTTGAAAAATATTTCCCTACACCATGTAGGTGAATGCAAACGATTGAGGTCCAAGACCCATAGGGTAAAAGGCCTTTTGGACATTTATTTTTGTCCATTTTCGAATTCTGAAAATACTTTTGGGATTTTTTTTCGATGTGTTTTTGAAAAAGTGAGTTGAGAGCATAATGCTCTAAATTCCAAAATTTTAACGCAAAATTTGTGATTGTAAATTTTTTGCAAAAAAATATTTTTTTAAAAAAAGAACTTAAGCTTAATTTCTGTAGCTAATATATGGCAACAATGGCCACAGAAAGTAAGCAAAAATTAAGCGATAAATATTATTGCAAAACTTGTGACTATGGTACGAGTAAAAAGAGTAATTTTGATAATCATAATTTGTCAGCAAAACATAAAAAGGCAACAGATGGCCACAACCTTAAGCAAAAATTAAGCTCAAAGCTTTATACGTGTGAAATATGTGAAAAAGAATATAAAGACCGCACTGGGTTATGGAAGCACAAGAAAAAGTGTATAGAACCAGATCAAACAAAAGAAATTCAAGAAGAATCTCAAATAAAAATTAATAATGAGCTTGTAACCAACGAAGTCTTGCTTACGATTATAAAACAGAACGAAGAATTCAAACAGCTTTTGGTGGAACAGAATAAGCAAGTTATATCTTTGGCAAGCAAACCAACTATTACAAACAATAATAATACTCTCAATAACAATTTCAACCTCACTGTATTCCTGAATGAGACATGCAAGGATGCTATGAATCTAACAGATTTTGTAGATTCATTAAACTTGACATTAAAGGATCTTGAAAATACTGGAAAACTTGGATATGAGGAAGGAATATCGCAAATCTTTATTAATGGTTTAAAACAATTAGATGTTAATAAAAGACCAATTCATTGCACAGATACAAAACGCGAAAGATTGTATGTTAGAGACCAAGATTCGTGGGAAAAAGATCAGGAAAAAGAACGCGTTAGAAAGGCAATTCGCAAGGTTGCAAATAAAAATGTGAGTCAAATAACCGATTGGATTAAAGAGAATCCAGATGCACAAGATTATCATTCAAAGAAGAATGATGCGTATTTAAATATGATTCTCAAGTCTACTGGTGGAAGTACCAAGGAGGAAGAGGAAAAACGCATAAACAAAGTGATAAGTGTCATAGCAAAACATGTAGGCATTGAGAAGAATATCATAGATATTTAATACGCTCGCCATATTCCCACTTTTGATAATACTTTTGCGATAATAATATAAAATCTTTGTTTTATATTATTTCTATATGGAGACGAAGGAAGAACTAGTTGCAAACATTAAAGAATGGATCAAAATAGACAACGAGGTAACCAAATTAAAAAATGAAATTAAAGAACGTAATACACGAAGAAAAGCACTTACAGAATCATTAGTGGGAGTTATGAAAAAGAATGAGATTGATTGTTTTGATATTAATGGCGGTGCATTAGTTTTTAAAACCAACAAGGTGAAAAAGGCTTTGAATGGCAAAACACTGCTTACAGCATTGAAAAATTATTATGCAACTCAACCCCAAGTTGCAGAAGATTTGACCAAACATATTCTAAATAGTCGCGAAGAACAAGTAAAAGAAACTATTAAACGAAAAATAGATAAATAAACCTGCGTAAGATAAACTTAGAGAAAACTTTGTAATAATATAAATATGGCAGACAATTTAGATGCTTATTTAAGTGAATTGGATCAAGAATCTTCTCAGTTGGAATATTGTCCAGAGCCAGAAAAGATGTGGACTTATGGTGGGTTAGAGTATTTAACTCGGGATGAAGATCTCATGGAAAATATTACAACCGCGCAATTTATTCATATTGTTCCCTACCATGTTAATATGCATTGTTCCGAACCGTTCCTAGAATTTGCGCTGATAAAAATGCTTGAACAAAATCAACAAAACCAAAGAGATCAATTTACATTCATTTCTTTGCCCAGAGTAACTATTTTAAATATGAAGGACGATTGCAAGGATATCGCAGCCTCAATGGTATCAGGCTATTGCGATGCAGATAAGGTGAAGTTTTCAGGTTTTTTAAATGATAATGAAAATCTATACATTTTTTATCAACTGGAAATTAATAATAACTTTTCAACTGGATTATTTAGAGTAACACCTGTTTGGTTTGTCACAGTTGACGAATTGATTAATAAGAGATCAGTTTGCAATATTGAAATAAATGAATCATTGAGTGAGTTTTTCATGGATTTTATTGATTTAACAGTACTTAAAAATGAGAAGGATGAAGTGATAGAGGTACCCGTTATATTTTATGATGGAACTCATCACAAGAATTTAAAATTTTATTCCATATTTTCTAGAGGAACCGTGGATGGTGGAATTTTTGGAAAGCATCACTATTTTACTGATTATAAGAATGCTGTAAGAGAGGGTGGG
>Ga0136642_1000751_pt1 | contig 15605 bp, 15 predicted proteins | sample LowCatLa1302831Y_FD_115313 | JGI IMG/M metagenome (GOLD analysis project Ga0136642, IMG submission 115313) | Freshwater microbial communities from Lower Cathedral Lake, Yosemite National Park, California, USA - 13028-31Y | ecosystem: Environmental > Aquatic > Freshwater > Lake ... | reverse complement strand
GTAACTGTGCTCGCAAAAGCAATTGGATATGACCCACGTATCGGTCATCGATTTTTACAAGCAGGAATAGGTTTCGGCGGTGGGTGTCTTCCAAAAGATATTCGTGCCTTCATGGCGCGCGCTGAAGAACTAGGTGCGAAACAAGCCCTGGATTTCTTGCGCGAAATTGATGAAATCAATCTACGTGCACGCCAGCGGGTGATTGATGTAGTCCGTTCTGATTTATCTGAAGATCTCACTAAATATAAAATTGCAGTACTTGGTGCAACGTTTAAGCCAGATAGCGATGATGTACGCGATTCCCCTGCACTCGATATCGCTGCTCAATTACATGCAGCAGGTGCAAAAGTTGTAGTCCACGATCCAAAGGGAATTGAACCTGCCCGTAAGCGTTTTCCAACATTGACATTTGAAGACAATGTCGAAAATGCAGTAGTCGATGCAGATGCAATTCTGCACTTGACTGAATGGAAAGAATATAGAGCCCTCGATCCGCAACGTATTGGATCTATCGTAAAATCAAAATTGATTATTGATGGGCGTAATATGCTCGATCGAGATTTATGGCGCGCAGCAGGATGGCGCTTTCATGCATTAGGACGCACCGATTAATACTCAAAAAGAGATTGATGCAGTACTCGGGCTAAAAATATGGGCAGTGGTTGGACTTGGAAATAATCCAGATCGTGCAGCCTTCGGTGTTTCAAAGTTATTGCAAGACAAGGGCCACCAAATAATTCCCGTTTATCCTCGCGCTGAAGTCGTACATGGTGAAATAGGCTACAAAACTCTTTCAGATATTCCAGAAAAAGTTGATGTTGTGGATTGTTTCGTGAATTCAACTTTGGTTGGAAAAGTTGTAGATGAAGCAATTGCCATAGGGGCTAAAGCAGTCTGGTTACAACTCGATGTGATTGATGAAGAAGCGGTTGCTAGAGCCGAAGCTGCTGGGTTGATTGCAATCATGGATCGTTGCCCTGCAATTGAATATAGAAAAAAGTAAATCAGAAACCTGTCTTTTGATTTCGCTTAGCCGTAAGGCTTGCACTCTTCGCTTTCGCTTCAGTATTGAGATCATCGAGGGCAGTAGAAACCTTCGCTAAAATCTTTTCATTACTAATTCCAAGTATTCTGGCAGCAAGCAACGCAGCATTTTTTGCATTTCCCACACCAACGGTGGCAACGGGAACCCCGGCGGGCATTTGAACAATAGAAAGTAAAGAATCCATACCATCGAGATTCTTTAGTGCAACCGGAACTCCGATGACTGGAAGTGGCGTCAGAGATGCAACCATTCCTGGTAAATGTGCGGCCCCACCGGCACCTGCAATGATTACCTTGAAACCATTCTTAGCTGCATTCTGCGCAAATGCGACCATTTCTAGTGGCATCCGATGTGCTGAAACAACTTCTGCACTATAAGAAATTCCAAAAGTATCTAGAACTTTTGCTGCGTCTTCCATAATTGGCCAGTCAGAATCTGAACCCATGATGATTGCAACATCACTCATCTATTTCTCCACTCATATAGGCCAAGGCATGTTCTACATCTGCGCGTAATTCTACGAGATGATCTCCTAAAGCGTTAATATGACCAATTTTGCGCCCAGGCCTGACCTCTTTTTTATAATGATGAAACTTGAGATCAGGATTGCGCGCCATGAGATGGAGGTACGGACGATACATATCGTTTTTATCTCCACCGAGAATATTTCCCATCACCGCATTGCGCACCGTCATTGATGGATCACCTAATGGTAAATCTAGAATTGCACGAAGGTGCTGTTCAAATTGTGAAGTTCGTGAACCATCTATAGTCCAATGCCCCGAATTATGAGGACGCATTGCAAGTTCATTTACGAAAAGTTCTTCGCCTCGTACAAATATTTCGACGGCCATCACACCCACTACGCCAACGTGAGCAGCAATATCTAAGGCTAACTTCTGTGCCTTAGCGCTAAGACTTTCCGACAAATCTGGTGCTGGAGTAATTGTCATCGTACAAATGCCATCTTTTTGCACTGTTTGCGTTGGTGTCCATGAAGTGGCTTGACCGTGGGGTGATCTAGAAACCATCACAGCTATCTCGTAATCAAAATCTATAACTTCTTCAATAAGTAATTGGGTGTTTCCTTCCAGAATTTCTTCAAGTTGCTCATGTGTATTAACTTTCCAGACTCCCCGACCGTCATATCCGCCTGAAATTGATTTTACTATGACCGGGAAAGTACGCACATCTTCGGCTCTTGAAATAACACTCCACGCTGGTCCTTTGAAATCTTTGAGAAATTCGCGCATTTCGACTTTGTTTTGCGAATACACAAATGATGCTGAACTTGGGCGAACAACCACTCCATCTGCTTCTAGAGCTTTTATTATTGAAAGCGGAATGAGTTCGTGCTCAAATGTAACTACATCACATTTTTTAGCAAAAGCTCGGACTGTTTCCAAATCACGAAAATCACCAATTACAGAGTGTGTTATCTGCGCTCCCGAGTCATTCTCATCATTTGCAAGGAGCAGTAAGTCAATTCCTAATGCAGTTGCCGGAGCAACCATCATCCGTGCTAACTGACCTGCACCAATGACCCCAATGGTTGGAAATGAGTTCTTCACGAGCGTTATCGTAGATGAATCACATCGCCGGCGCTGACATGAATTCCATTATCAAGAATAAGTTCACCTATGTGCGAAATTCCCGTTGCCATGCCTTCTAAAATTTGCCCACCTGGCAACTCAACTCGAACTTGTTTTCCGATGGTTGTACTCGCTTTCTCGTAGCGATCAACAAAACTTATGCCTGTTTCCCATTCTTGGAGCAGTTCACTAAATGAAATAAGAATCTGTGCAAGTATCTGATTTCTATCACTTAGCTTCGATCCTTCCAAAGCGAGAGATGTCGCATTGGGCACAGGTAATTCATCCTGTCTCATTGAAACATTGAGCCCTATACCGATAATAATTCCATCAGCTAGAGCCTGAGCAATGAGTCCGGCACATTTTTTTTCATTTACTAGGCAATCATTTGGCCATTTTAAATCTAACTGAATTGATGAATCTAATTTTGATATCGCACTTACAACACTCAATCCTGCAATAAGTGGGATAAAGCCCCACTCTTCTTTCTTCCTACGTGGTTTTATATAAAAAGAAAATAGAAGTGCTGAACTTTTTGGTGCTTCAAAAGTTCTATCTAATCTTCCACGGCCACTAGTTTGATATTCAGTAGTAAGTACTTGTCCATCAAAGGCAGTACCCGAAGAAATAATTTGTGCGAGATCATTTTGCGTGGAGCCAGTGAATTCGACCACGCTTACTCGCCAGTACGGCGTAATTAGTGAATTGATAACCGCTTCATCAAGGGGGGTTCTTAGCACTTCATTGCTCACGCCTAGTACCGTAGGGGTATGAGCGATCTCCATACAACTGCAGGAAAAATTGAAGATCTTCGCGCGCGCGTAGAAGAGGCTGTGCTCGCTGGGTCAGCACGGGCGATTGAAAAACAACATGCCAAAGGGAAAATGACTGCGCGCGAGCGAATCAGCATGCTTGTTGACGAAGATTCTTTTACTGAAATAGATGAATTTGCTCGTCATAGATCTACAAAGTTTGGAATGGAAAAAAATCGACCATACGGTGATGGCGTTGTCATTGGTACTGCAACAGTTGATGGTCGACCTATCGCTCTTTATTCTCAAGATTTCACCATCATGGGTGGCAGCCTCGGTGAGGTACATGCTGAAAAAATTGTAAAGATAGCTGAATTCGCACTCAAAAGCGGAATTCCTTTAGTCGGCATCAATGATTCGGGTGGGGCTCGTATTCAAGAAGGTGTGGCATCTCTTGGTGGTTACGGAAAAATATTTCGCCTCAACACTCGTTCATCAGGAGTCATTCCACAAATTTCACTCGTGCTTGGACCATGTGCGGGTGGATCTGCATACTCACCTGCGCTAACCGACTTCACTGTGATGGTAAATGAAACATCACATATGTTCATTACTGGCCCAGATGTAATTAAAACTGTAACTGGTGAAGATGTTGGAATGGAAGAACTTGGTGGCGCTCTCACTCATAACACTCGAACTGGTAACTCACATTATTTAGCGGAGAGTGAAGCTGATGCCATTGATTACGTAAAAGCACTTCTCTCTTACCTGCCAAGTAATAACATGGATGGCGTTCCGCATCTTCCACCAACTGAAACATTGGACAAGAAGGCTAGTGATATCTCACTAGATACTTTGATTCCCGATAGCACTAATCAGCCTTATGACATGAAGGTTTTAATTACTGCGCTTCTTGATGAAGGTGAATTTCTTGAAGTTCACGCACTCTATGCTCCAAATATTATTGTTGGTTTTGGGCGCATCGAAGGTGAGTCAGTAGGAATTATCGCTAACCAACCTAATCAATTGGCCGGAACCTTAGATATAAATTCCAGTGAAAAAGCTGCTCGATTTGTTCGATTCTGCGATGCATTCAATATCCCAATATTAACACTTGTTGATGTTCCAGGCTTCTTGCCAGGTACCGAGCAAGAATGGAATGGAATTATTCGACGTGGAGCTAAATTACTTTATGCCTACGCAGAAGCATCAGTGCCTCTTGTCACTCTAATTACCCGCAAAGCTTACGGTGGGGCTTTCATTGTTATGGGATCAAAGTATCTAGGTAGCGATATTAACTTTGCATGGCCAAGCGCAGAAATTGCGGTCATGGGCGCCCAGGGTGCTGTAAATATTTTGTATCGCAACGAGCTCAATGAAGCAAAGAAGCCTGAGGAAAAGCGTGCGCAACTAGTGGAGGAATATAACGAAACTCTTGCAAATCCTTATCTTGCTGCAGAACGCGGAATTATCGATACTGTAATTGAACCAAATCAGTCTCGCGCATACATCACGAAGGCATTTAGAACTCTAAAAACAAAACGTGACTCATTACCAGCACGCAAACACGGAAATATTCCACTGTAATGAAATTTACGGTTACATCTGGAAATCCAACCCCAGAAGAATTGCAAGCAATTCAACAAGTTCTTGAGACGCACTCACCCGAAAAACTTGAGCCAGTAATCAAACGAAGCGTCTTTGGCCTACCTCAGCTACGTCAACCACTTCCCCATCAAATAACTTTCGGGGCAAGGAATAATTCGTAAATGCCAACAGTTGTTCTCGCATCTCAATCAACTTCAAGGCGTCGCTTACTTGAATCAGCAGGGTTGAAGCCAAAAATAATGGTGAGCCACGTTGATGAAGAGACACCATTTTTTAATTCACTCTCTCCTTCAGATATGGTTATTGCACTTGCAATTACGAAAGCTCACACCATTCGAGACTTGATAGATTTTCCAGCAATAATTATTGGGTGCGACTCCACATTTGAATTCGAAGGTGAATCTTTTGGCAAGCCTGGTGAACCAGCAATTGCAAAAGAGCGCGCATCACGCGTCCGTGGAAATTCTGGATATTTACATACTGGCCACTGCATTATTGATACATCGAAAAATCTTGAGATATCTGATCGTGTCACTACAAAGGTCACTTTTTCGGATATGACGGATCATGAAATCGATGACTATGTTGCATCTGGTGAACCACTTCACGTTGCAGGTGGTTTTACGCTAGATGGTTTTAGTTCGCCATTTATTCCATCAATTGAAGGTGATTACACGAATGTTGTGGGAATTTCTATGCCATTCTTACGCAAAGCAATGAACCAACTTGGCTATTCATGGCCCGATGTAAAGGAAATGGTATGAAACGCATACTCATTGCAAACCGAGGAGAGATTGCTCTTCGTGTTATTCGGGCCTGCAAAGATCATGGTCTTGAAAGTGTTGCCATTTATTCAGATGAGGATCGTGACTCTCTTCATGTACAAAGTGCTGATTTTGCATTCTCTCTCGATGGTCTTACTGCGACACAAACATATTTGAATATTGAGAAGATTATTGGCCTTGCTAAAAAATCTGGAGCAAATGCAGTTCATCCTGGTTATGGTTTTCTTTCCGAGAATGCCAACTTTGCACAAGCAGTTATTGATGCAGGGTTGATATGGATTGGGCCACCACCACAAGCAATTCGCGCTCTGGGAGACAAAGTATCTGCCAGAAAGATTGCAGCAAAAGCTGGGGCGCCACTTGTTGCGGGAACAAAAGATCCAGTCGAAGGTCATGAAGAAGTCACTGCATTTGCAAAAGAGCACGGCCTTCCGGTTGCCATAAAAGCTGCACATGGTGGGGGTGGACGTGGACTCAAGGTCGCACACACAATGGAGGAAATTCCAGAACTCTTCGCCTCTGCAGTACGTGAAGCAATTTCAGGCTTTGGCCGTGGAGAATGTTTCGTAGAAAGGTATTTAGATAAACCCCGTCACGTAGAGACTCAAGTTCTCGTCGATATGCACGGCCATGCAGTTGTTGTTAGTACCCGCGATTGCTCTTTGCAACGCCGTCATCAAAAATTGGTTGAAGAAGCTCCAGCTCCTTTTCTTACTCCTGAACAAAATGATGAGTTATACCGTTCAAGTAAAGCAATAATGAAAGAAGCGGGTTACATCGGAGCAGGTACCTGCGAATTCCTTATCGGATTAGATGGAACTATCTCATTTTTGGAAGTAAATACTCGTCTACAAGTGGAACATCCAGTGAGCGAAGAAGTCACTGGAATTGATTTAGTTCGTCAACAATTTAGAATTGCAATGGGCGAACCGCTTGGATTCGATGATCCAGTAATTCGCGGACATTCACTTGAATTTCGTATCAATGGTGAAGATCCAGGACGTTCGTTCTTACCTGCGCCAGGTCGAATTACTCAATGGGAAATCCCAACAGGACCGGGTGTTCGAGTTGATGCAGGGTTTCGTAATGGAGACATAATCGGTGGGAACTTTGATTCACTATTAGCAAAACTTATTGTTACAGGCGCCACACGTAAAGAAGCAATTCAGCGTGCGCGTCGAGCACTCTCAGAATTCAAGATCGATGGACTTGCAACGGCCCTCACATTCCATCGTGCAATTCTGGAAGATAAAGCATTCACAGAAAATTTTACAATTTACACAAGTTATATTGAAAATGAATTTGTAAATGAGATTCCTGCCTATGTCAGTGTGGAACCTGCTCTTTTGACCCACATGGCGCCACAACAATTAGTAGCTGAAGTAAATGGAAAGCGTTTTGAAGTTTTGGTACATGCACTTGCACCAGTCGTAAAACGACACCGTGCAAAAAAATCACTTTCAGGAGCAGCTGCAGGTAATGGACTCAAGAGTCCAATGCAAGGAACCGTTGTAAAGATTGCAGTTGAATCTGGGCGCGCTGTAAAGGCTGGCGAACTTGTCATAGTTCTAGAAGCTATGAAGATGGAGCAACCGCTAACTGCACATAAGGATGGAATTATTTCCAATCTCACAGCTTCAATTGGCGATACGGTTGCTAGCGGCACCACGCTCTGTGACATCATTGAGGCATGAGTAATACAGAACTTCTCTATAAAGATCCACTAGCTGCAGCACAACAAGCAGCCAATGAGATCGCTCAACGAACAGGCTTTCAATCTCACAACATTGCATTAGTAATGGGATCGGGCTGGGTTAGTGCGGTGGAAGCACTTGGGACACCAGTCTATGAATGTGATGCCGATGAGATTTCTGGTTTCTTGCCCCCTGCCGTTGAAGGCCACTCAGGAAAAGTTCGCTCATATGAAATAAAAGATGGAACAAAGATTATTCGTGCACTTGTTTTTCTTGGTCGCACACACTTATATGAAGGTAAAGGGATAGAGCCTGTAGTCCATAGCGTTCGTACTGCAGTAAAAGCAGGGTGCAAAATTGTTATTCTCACTAACGCGTGTGGTGGCATTAATAAAGATTATCGAGTGGGTCAGCCCGTTCTTATCCGCGACCATATTTCTCTGACTGCAACTTCACCACTTATTGGTGCGAATTTTGTAGATCTAACAGATCTATATAGTAAAAGAATTCGTGCAATTGTGAAGCAAGAAGACGCCTCACTCAAAGAGGGAGTTTATGTTCACTGGCGTGGACCAACTTATGAAACTCCAGCAGAAATTTTAATGATGCGCACGATGGGTGCAGATCTAGTTGGTATGTCTACCGTTCCAGAAGCAATTGCTGCCCATGCCCTTGGCGCGGAAGTTTTAGGTATTTCGTTGGTTACTAATGCAGCAGCTGGAGTTACTGGCGAAAAGCTCAATCACGAGGAAGTTATTGCTGCAGGAAAAGCTGCCGCTGATTCGATGGGTGCGCTTCTCAAAGGGGTTATTCCGAAGTTACTGTAGCCCTATGGATCAGGTATTTATTGAAGAAATAAAGCAATGGATTGCAGATGATCCAGATCCTGCTACCGCAACACAATTACAAGCATGGCTCGATGCTAAGGATGAAAAGAATCTTCGAAAGTCTTTTTCTGGTTTCCTACAATTTGGAACAGCAGGTCTTCGAGGTCCCCTAGGACCTGGGCCATCGTGCATGAATCGCGCAGTTGTAGGAAGAACTGCTGCTGGACTTGTTGCGTATATGAAAAAACGAGGACTTACTTCAGTTGTTATAGGCCGGGATGCACGCCATGGTTCGGAAGATTTCACACGAGAGAGTGCGCAAATATTCTCTGGTGCAGGTATGAAAGTTTTTGTATTGCCCAGGCCACTACCAACTCCCGTTCTAGCCTTTGCGACGAAAGAACTTGGATGCGACGTTGGAATTATGGTTACAGCAAGCCATAACCCTGCCCACGATAATGGTTACAAAGTTTATTTAGGTGGAGTTGTTGATGGAATCAATTACAACGCTTCTCAGATTGTGAACCCAACGGATCAATCTATTGCTGCTGAAATTTCAAGTATTACATCACTCGCAACAATTCCACGGGGTAAAGCGTGGAGTGTTGTAGATGAGGCAATAGTCGAAAAATATATTCATCTCACGGCACGACTTGCACTAAATCCAGGTGATCTCAAAATCGTTTATACCGCCATGCATGGAGTAGGCACAGAAACCGTACAGCGAGTATTTCATTCCAGTGGCTTTGCCTCTCTCATTCTGGTGGATTTACAAGCAAAGCCTGATCCAGATTTTCCTACTGTTCCTTTTCCTAATCCAGAAGAGCCAGGCGCAATTGATTTGGCACTAGAGACTGCCCGAAACTTTGATGCAGACCTCGTCATCGCAAATGATCCCGACGCGGACAGATGCGCAGCAGCAATCAAAGACAGAAATGGACAATGGAAAATGTTGCGAGGTGATGAGCTGGGCGTGATATTCGGTGAATCTATCGCCCGAAAGAATCAACAGGGAATCCTTGCTAATTCAATTGTTTCTTCATCGGCTCTTAAGAAAATTGCGCAGCACTATTCCTTGGATTTCAAAGAGACTCTTACGGGCTTCAAATGGCTCGCAAAAATAGAAGGATTGACTTTTGGTTATGAAGAAGCGATTGGATATTGTGTTGATTCTTCAAACGTCAATGACAAGGATGGAATTTCGGCAGCCCTCTACTTAGCTCAAATTGCCAGCGATTTAGCAAAAGAAAATAAGAATTTACAAGACTTACTTGATGAAGTATGGAGTCGCCATGGTTTCCATGGGACTGAGCAGATTTCAATACGCTTCGATGACCTTACTAAAATGAGTGCCATTCTTGATTCGATTCGTAGTCATCCACCTCAGCACATCGCAAATATTCCCGTGGAATCGATAGATGACTTAGAAAAACCTCATGATGATCTTCCGCCAACAAACGGGATAAGAATGTGGCTGAGTGGCGGAATTCGGATCATTGTCCGCCCCAGTGGTACCGAACCGAAAATGAAGTGTTACATCGAGGTAATAACAACTGAGGCAAAAGAAGCACAGGCGCAGCTTGAACTACTGCGTGGACCACTGAGAGAATTACTTTCATGAGCCTGGTTGCCACGAACTTTTACGGCCTAGTAGATGGAAGTGATTCTTCGCTAAAGAAATTTTTATCAACACTTCCAGGAGTAGATCAAGTTGGAGCAGAAGCAAGAGCGGCCATGTTAGCTACGCGAAGTATTAAAACAACATCAAAGCGATGGGCGATAGATACCGCAATATCAATGGTGGATTTAACAACTCTTGAGGGAGCAGATACGCGTGGAAAAGTAGAGGCGCTGTGCACCAAGGCTGTTCGACCAGATCCGACAAATCTTGCGGTTCCACATGTTGGAGCAGTGTGCGTCTATAACGACATGGTTGGAATTGCCCGTCACCACCTTGATTTAGTCGGTGGTAACAACATTCCAGTTGCAGCAGTATCGACTGCATTTCCATCTGGGCGTGCATCAATGGCTGTCAAGATTCAAGATACGAGCGATGCCATTAACGCTGGTGCGGGTGAAATAGATATGGTCATTGATCGTGGCGCATTTTTATCTGGTGATCTCATTGGTGTCTTTGAAGAAATTGTAAAAATCAGAGAAGTTTGTGGTGAGAAGGCCCATCTCAAGGTAATTTTTGAAACTGGCGAACTGGTTACCTATGACAATGTAAGAAAAGCTTCTTACCTTGCTATGTTAGCTGGCGCAGACTTCATTAAGACATCAACTGGCAAAGTTGCTCCCGCCGCTACTCCCCCTGTCGTATTAGTCATGCTTGAAGCAGTTCGCGACTTTTATGCAATGACTAAAACAAGAATTGGCGTCAAGCCTGCCGGAGGAATTAGAAATACCAAGGATGCGATAAAACAATTAGTACTCGTAAATGAAATTGCAGGTCCCGAATGGCTCACTCCTGCCCTATTTCGAATAGGGGCAAGTGCGCTTCTCAATGACTTAGTCATGCAGCGTATGAAAATGGATGATGGCTACTACGCTAGTCCTAGTTATGTAACGATTGATTAGTGGATGGAATTGAAATGACTTTCGAATATGCGCCGGCTCCAGAGTCGCGTTCTATCGTCTCAATTTCTCCAAAATATGGCCACTTTATCGGTGGGAACTTTGTAGCTGGTACAAAACATTTCCCAACCATAAATCCAGCTACCGAAGAAGTCCTCAGTAAAATTGCATGCGGTACCAAGAGCGATGTTGATGCGGCCGTGAAAGCAGCGCGCAAGGCCTATGTAGGGACATGGTCGAAGATGTCTGGCAAAGAGCGTGGAAAGTATTTATTTCGTATCGCTCGAATCATGCAAGAGCGAGCTCGCGAATTCGCAGTACTTGAAACTCTCGATAACGGAAAGCCGATCCGCGAATCACGCGATGTTGATGTACCACTAGCTGCGGCACATTTCTTCTATCACGCAGGCTGGGCAGACAAACTCGAATATGCAGGACTTGGTACAAGTACAAAGCCTCATGGTGTTGCGGGACAAATTATTCCGTGGAACTTTCCGCTCCTTATGCTGGCATGGAAAGTAGCTCCAGCACTTGCAATGGGAAATACCGTAGTGCTCAAACCGGCTGAAACCACTTCACTGACCGCACTGCTATTTGCTCAGGTCTGCCAAGAAGCAGAATTACCTGCAGGTGTTGTCAACATTGTTACAGGTGATGGTTCAACTGGTGCCCTCATCGTTAATCATCCTGGTATCGATAAAATTGCATTTACAGGTTCGACTGAAGTTGGAAAAATTATTGCTCGAGCAGTTGCTTCTACAAAGAAAAGTGTCACTCTTGAGCTCGGTGGTAAAGCAGCCAATATCGTCTTCGATGATGCACCAATCGATGAAGCTGTCGAGGGAATCATCAATGGAATATTTTTCAACCAAGGACATGTTTGTTGTGCAGGTTCGCGTTTAGTGCTTCAAGAAAATATTGCTGATGAGTTCCTTGAAAAGCTAAAAATTCGAATGAATAAGATTCGTGTTGGCGACCCGATGGATAAAAACACTGATCTTGGTGCTATTAACTCACAAGAGCAGTTACTCAAAATTCGCGAACTCACCATTGCGGGAGATAAAGAAGGTGCACAGCGCTGGAGTCCAGAGTGCGCGCTTCCAAGTAAAGGATTCTGGTTTCCTCCAACCATTTTTACCGGTGTGACTCAAGGCCATCGCATAGCACGTGAAGAGATATTCGGACCTGTTTTATCAGTACTCACATTTAGAACACCACAAGAGGCTATAGATAAAGCTAATAACACTCCCTTTGGTCTCTCTGCGGGAATTTGGAGTGAGAAAGGTTCGCGAATTTTATGGGCATCCCAGCAATTGCGTGCCGGTGTTATCTGGGCAAATACTTTTAATAAATTTGATCCAACAAGCCCATTTGGTGGATACAAAGAATCTGGATGGGGACGCGAAGGCGGGCGTCATGGCCTGAGTGCATATCTCAAGGGAGTTAGCCATGAGTAATCGCATCGATATTAAGAAAACATACAAACTTTATATCGGTGGTGCTTTTCCCCGCACCGAATCTGGACGCACATACGAAGTGAAATCTTCGAAAGGTGTTTTTGTAGCTAATCCATGTCTGGCTTCTCGAAAAGATCTCAAAGATGCAGTAGTCGCAGCCCGTAGCGCATACCCAGGATGGAATAAGGCCACCGCTTACAATAAAGGTCAAATTTTGTATCGGATTGCCGAAATGCTTGAAGGGCGTCGCTCCCAATTTGTTGACGAAATTATTCTTCTTACTGGCGTTACAAAATTGAAAGCAGAGAAAGAAGTCTCAGAATCTATTGACCGCTTAGTTTGGTACGCGGGGTGGAGCGATAAGTTGTCTTCACTTGCAGGTTCTACTAATCCAGTTGCAGGTCCTTATTACAACTTCACTATCCCAGAAAGTATGGGAGTTATTGGATTGATTGCACCAGAGGCTCCATCTTTGCTTGGGCTCATTGATGCAATAGCACCCGTAATAGTTTCTGGAAATACATGCATCGCATTAGCGAGTAGCAAAGCACCACTTCCTGCAATAACTTTTGCTGAGGTGCTTGCGACAAGTGATCTTCCTGGTGGCGTTATAAATATTCTTACTGGAAAATCTAGTGAACTAGCACCGTGGTTTGCTTCTCACATGGATATCGACGGCTTAGATATTTCTGGAGTACAGACAAAATCACGTGGGGAATTACGCACTGCGGGAGCTGAAAACCTCAAGCGAATCAGCTCTTTTAGTGCATCGAGCCCAGACCGTATTCTTGCCTTTATGGAAGCTAAAACTGTCTGGCATCCAATCGGAAATTAGTTCTATAAGGCTAGACTCGAAGCATTATGAAAACCAGAACTATTGCTGTCGTTGGATGCGCCATGATTGACCTAACCTGTTATCTCGACAAAGTTCCCGCAGGTGGTGAAACTCTGCTTGGTGAACTCTTCACAACAGGTTTTGGTGGAAAGGGCGCGAATCAAGCTGTGATGGCAGCCCATAATGGTGCGCAAACTTATTTCATAGGAACTTTAGGTGAGGATCTATTCGGTAGATCAATTGCCGAGAATTTTAAAAATGTAGGGATTAATTCTGACTACATCAAGCACTCACCTATTGCAACCGGTGTAGCTCATATATGGGTAGAAAAAACTGGCGAAAATCGAATTGTGATTATTCCTGGTGCAAATAACGAGACGCAAATAGAGACCATCTCAAAGGCGATTGCTGAAATACCCAATCTTTTTGCCGTGGTAATTCAAAGTGAAGTTAAGGAAGAACTCAACCTAGCTGCCCTCAAAGCAGCAAAAGCCCGTGGTTCTCTGACGGTAATCAACCCAGCCCCCTATCGAGAATTACCTGCAGAATTATTAGAACTCACTGATTGGCTAATTCCAAATGAAAGTGAATTCCGTGAACTGCATCCACAAAAACTAGAACCAACAACAGATGAAGCTTTAAGAACATTTCGTCCAGGCAAGAATTCAATAGTCACTTTGGGGGCATCGGGGGCCGCTCTCATTACATCTGATGGAACTGTGACCCATATTGCAGCACCCCGAGTAAATGCAATCGATACAACCGGTGCGGGCGATTGTTTTGTCGGTACATTTGTAGCTGCACTTTCTGCTGGAAAAAGTGCCATCGAAGCTATTGAACTTGGTTGTAAGACTTCAGCGCTCAGCGTGACTCGAAAAGGTGCGCAAGCTTCCTATCCAACTCAGAGTGAGATAGCGACACTTTCATAACCTCGTAACACAAAGGTAGGTCTGCGCACAGGCGTTGAAGCCAGTTTCATAGTCGGAAATTTTTCCCAAAGCGCAGGCAATGAAACACTCATTTCTAAGCGTGCAAGTGGTGCTCCAATACAGAAATGAATCCCTGCGCCAAAACCAATATGAGGGTTTGGATCACGCAAAATATTCATCTCCGTGGGATTCTGAAAAACTTTTTCGTCTCGATTTGCCGAACCAATTAAGGAAGCAATTTTTTGTCCTGGTTCAATTCTCACTCCACCAATTTCTGTTGGCGCGGTTGCTGTTCTTTCAAATAGATGCAGGGGCGCGTCAAAGCGCATAAATTCTTCGACCGCAGTTTCCGTTATCGCTCGAGCATTTTCGCGTAGTAATTTTGCTTGATCTTCTCGTTCAAGTACAGCAACCATCCCATTACCAAAAGCATTGACGCTGGCTTCATGTCCTGCATTCAAGAGAAGTACACAGGTTGCAACCAGTTCATGAGCATTGAGTTTTTCGCCGCCTTCCTCTACAGCAGCTAATTCAGAAATAAGATCGTTACCCGGATTTGTCTTTCGGTAGGTTGCTAATTGATGTACATAATCAGCAAATTCTCGAGCCGCTTTTTTGGCTTCGTCTTGATATTGCTGGCTTGGATTTACTTCATACATTTTTACAATGGCTTGTGACCATGGTCGCAACAGATGCTCTTCGGATTCAGGAAAACCTAGTAGATCTGCAATAATTTTCACTGGAAGCGGCTCGGCATAGTCTCCTATGAGATCAAAAGTTTCGTTATTTTTTATTTTGATATCTATCTCATCTATTAATCTCTGAGTGATTCGTTCGACAGCGGGGCGCATGCCCTCAATTTTTTGGCGGTTGAATGCCTTCGTGACCAAAGAACGTAAGCGGGTGTGCTTGGGGGGTTCACTATCCAAGATTGAATCTGCGTGTAACCAATTGAAAATTTCCCATTCAAACTCAGGTGACTTTTCCTTGAATATTCGCCCTAATGATTTATTACGGAAAACATTATTTGCGTCCTCATGTGTAGCCGCTAGGAATATTTGTAGGCCCTCATGCCAGATTGGTTTGCCTGCACTTCGTATCTCAGAAAGCCCTGGATAGGGGTTTTCAACAAAACTGGGGTCGCTAAAATCAATCATTTATTCAGCAGAAACCTTTGCATATCCGGGTTTGATAATTTCTTCGATTATTTTCAATCGATCTGGGTAAGGAATAAAGGCGCTTTTCATCGCATTGATTGTCACGCGCTGCAGTTCAGAAAAATTCCAATTGAATGCCTCAACCATTGATTCCATTTCAAATGACATGGAAGTCTGACTCATTAATCGATTATCTGTATTCAATGTGATTCGAAACCGAAGTTGTGCCAATTTACCAATGGGATGTTCGGCGTAGCTCTTTGCCGCCCCTGTTTGCAGATTCGATGTTGGACATAACTCAAGGGGAATACGTCGATCACGAATATAAGAAGCCAGTTTGCCAAGCT
>Ga0136642_1000750_pt1 | contig 15607 bp, 12 predicted proteins | sample LowCatLa1302831Y_FD_115313 | JGI IMG/M metagenome (GOLD analysis project Ga0136642, IMG submission 115313) | Freshwater microbial communities from Lower Cathedral Lake, Yosemite National Park, California, USA - 13028-31Y | ecosystem: Environmental > Aquatic > Freshwater > Lake ... | reverse complement strand
TGTCCAGCGGGCTCTGGCTGATGCTTTAGGCAGTGCCATTGCAATTCCCGCAGGACGAGATGCGCCGAATTCGTACCATCGACAGTGAGGACGATTGACTGAATGGGGTCCGGACACGTCGTACGCGTCGACCTAGCGTGCCGCCCCGAACAACTTGGCCTGTATCCTTAGTTAATTCAATTTAGGAGAACAATGTCTTCCATCGCCACACGACTCGTTGTCGCTTCTACTCTTGCGCTCGGATGCCTTGTCGGAGTGCAGGCACGTTACCCTGCAGTCAACGCGGCACCGAATACAACCACCGGCCTTGTCACCCTGGTACAAGGAACACCGGGCAAGACCTTTGACTTCTATCTCAATGGAATCTCGATTGCACGCAACGTAAAGTTCGGCACTGTTGTGGGTCCCCTTGCAACGACCCCCGGACTAGCCAGGGCAGCCGTTAGAAACGCCGGAGCACCACCAAGCTCAGTAGCCATCTTGACGTTAAATACCTTTGCACTACCTGGTGCCCATGTGATCATTCAGACGGACGTGAGCGCCAGTGGTGCCCCGGCAATGACCACGATTGTTCCACCATCAGTGTTGCCCATGGATACAAGCAAAACGTTTCTTGCGTTCTGGAACGGTACGTCGACGAAACAAATAGACGTCTACAACGGGCCGGTGTCGGTGCCGCACCCGTTAGTTCAAATCTTGCCCATCAACTCCACCCACGTCGTGTCTCAAACGTGGTGTGGCAATAATTGCTACGACTTGGCAGCCCAAATCTCGCCTGGGACCTTCACCTTCAACGTCTATGCGTCGGGGACGAAGAGTCAACCCTTGACGGCCGCGAAATCGATAACGATTCAGGCTGGTCAGATCTGCGTGCTTGACTACATTGGCTCCGCGACTTCCAAACCTGCGACTGCGACGAGCGTGGTGCTCCGCTTTCAACCGACCAAATCGCTGGACGGAACGTTCTAGCCTCCGCCGAACGGCTACTGTTCTAGAAGAGGCTTCGAGAGCATCAGCTCGCGAGCATTGTTGAGCGCCAGCACCCCTGTGATTACACCGTCGCGACGATAGTGGGCGAGCCACTTTCCTTCATCCACCGAGCCGAGCACAATTTCAAGTTCGTCCGCGGGATTCGGATGTCCCAACATCTGAATCTTCTTGCCGTACTGATCGCTCCAAAAGTATGGAACGGTAACAAAATCGGCGTCAGCCTTGCCGCAAATGTGCTGGGCCACGTACGTGGCGTGGTCATTAGCAATTTGCCAGTGTTCAATCCGGACCACTTCACTCCGACCGGCACAGGTAAATGGGAAGGAAGCGACATCACCCACGGCGTAGACACCCGGCGCGCCCAGTAGTGAGCCATCCACGACAACGCCCCGATCGATTGTGAGTCCGCTGGTCGCCAACCACTCGACATTGGGCAGGGCACCGACTCCCAGGACCCCGATGGCGTACTCCTCGCTACCTTCGGCCGTCGCGACAGTCACACCAGATGCTGTTACGACCACATCGGAGATCGACTGGTTGGCTCGCACTTCAACTTCGGCATCAGTCGGCAGTTGTTCAAGCCACCGTGCAGCGCTTTCGCCGAGAACGGCATTGAGTGGTCGCGGCTGGGTTTCGTACACAATGGGTACCAGTTCGCGGGCCTTGAGAGCAGTGGCCACTTCGGCGCCGATAAATCCCGCCCCGATCACCGCAACGCGAGTACCTACAGCGAGCGATTCGACCGCGGCGAGCAACGCCGTGGTGTCGTCCAACGTCCGCACTGCAAAAAGTTGACTGTCAGCGCTAAAGGGCAAGCGCCGCGCACGGGTGCCGGTAGCGATGACAACGATGTCACCTTCGACCAGCGAACCATCCGCCAACTCCACCACGTGGCCATTGCCTACACTTCGTAACGCCACGGCAGCCGAGCCCAACTTCCACTCGGCGTTGAGTTCGGCGTGGGTGGTCTCATTCAGGAGAGCCAATTTCTCAGTCCCCCACTTGCCGAGCAGGATCTGCTTCGAGAGCGGTGGTCGGTCGTACGGCTCGTGGAACTCGTCACCAATGATGATGATCTCACCTTCAAAGCCCTCACGGCGTAGAGCCGAGGCGGTACGGACACCGCCGAGCGAGGCCCCAACGATGACAACGCGCGACGTCATCGGGCGAACATCGCGAGCCACTGCTCAGCCGTCGTTGGGGCCATGGCGTGATTGTACTTACGAACTTCGGCCATGGGAGCCGAGGAGTCCGGGGAGTACAGGTGACCGGGATAGATCACGGTGTCGTCGCTGATGTGCAACAGACGCTGCTGCAGGGTGCGGTACATCTCTTCAGGGTCTGATCCGGGTAGGTCAGTACGTCCGCAACCTTCAAGAAACAGAGTGTCCCCACTCACCAGTTTGCCGTCCACCAAGAAGCACTGACTGCCAGGAGTGTGTCCCGGCGTGTGAATGAGTTCAATCTCAATGGCGCCAACCATCAGTTTGTCGGCCGAGGCGTGGGCGCTCATATGACTGGCGTTTACGCCGGTGCATCGCTCGACCCAAGGAACCTCTTCACTCTGAACGTGGATGGGGACGTCAATAATCCCGAGGAGTTCGGCGATTCCGTCGACGGCGTGACCACTCATTTCACCACCTACGTGATCAAAGTGGTAGTGGGTAGCGAGAACGCCATTGACCTTAAGGCCATCGGCCTCCACCATGCCCACAAGCTCGCCCGGCGCGTACGCCGGGTCGATGAGAACGGCTTCACCGGTTTCGTGGTCCCCAATGGCGTAGACGAAGTTCACCATTTGACGGGCGAGCTGGTTGCCAACGGCAAAGTCCCGTCCGGCCAGCCACTGGCGGAAGTAGAGCCGATCGGTCATTCGTCGCCGCGATCAACGCGGGGGGCGATCTCTTCAACCTTGGCCTTTGTGGCGGTGAGTCGGGCTTCGAGGGCATCGATAATCTCAGCGCCGCGCTGCAGTTTGGTGATGAGGTCGTCAACGTTGACGTCAGGACCCTCCAAGTACTCTACGATTTCATCTAATTCCTTGGTTGCTACTTCCCATGAGCCCACGTCAGCCATGTGTTGTTCCCTTCTTGTTATTCACGGATGTTTCAATCGTTCCATCGCTCACTCGCACGATGAGTCCCGCCCCGACGGCGACCTGATTGATTGAAGCAACAATCGATCCGTCGGCCGCAGTGACGATGGACCAACCCTGGTCCAGCCGACGTTGCGGGTCATACGCAGCAAAGAGTTGGCGAGTAGCGACCAGCTGATCGGCCGACGTACTCAACACTGAACGAGCGGCCCGCACCATGGTGCTCGAGTGGTGGCGCAGTGCCCGCTGTTCGGCGGTGAGGCGATTGCGGGCCGTGGAGAGAATCTCACGCCGGGCGGACTGAACCCGTTGCGTGGCGTCGTCGAGGACTTCGCGCGTGGCGTCGAGCAGGCGCATGGCTGGATCAGTGACGCCGCGCAAATAGGCCTCAGTGGCTCGCTGCACGAGATGAACTCCGAGTTCCGTAGGTGTAATGGCGAAGTAGTTGGACGCCAAGTCGGCCACTGAGGTATCGCCCGTGTGGCCAATGCCGCTCCAGATAGGGGTCGAGGCCGCGCCGATAGCTCGGGCCACCCCTTCGTCATCGAAGCAGGCGAGATCGGCCTTAGATCCTCCACCGCGAATCATGCAGATGACGTCCAGCGAAAGAGCGTCGAGCGTTTGGAGGGCCCGAACAATGGCTTGTGGTGCACTGTCACCTTGAACCGTTGTCGGAACCACGGTGACCTCAAAGGCGAGACCGGACCGATCGAGTTGGCCGAGAAAGTCCTTGTAGCCCTCGGTCTGGGGACTACCAACGAGCCCCACCCTGAGGGGCATTTCGGAAACAAAGAGCTCCTTGTTGGCGGCGAGAACGCCTTCGGCTATGAGCCGCTTGAGCAGTTCGGCCAACTTGAGGGCGGCATCTCCCAGCATGGCGTCGACGTCGACTTTGGTGATCGTGACTGACATCTCGCCGCGGGGCTTGTAGATGTCGATGTAGCCCAGAAAGTTGATGACCGTGCCGGTCTTCAGAGAAACACCCTGTTCGCGCAGACGGGCCTTAATTGGCGACCAGACCGACTCCCAACACTTGGCCCGCAGTAGGGCTTCAGCCCCGCCGGCGTCCTTGACGTCGAGGTAGAGGTGGCGCTTTTCGTAGGGGTCCTTCGTCAGTTCCCCACGGATCCAGCGTTGCTGAGAACGGCCGAACTCTCCGGCCAAAACGGTGCCGACTTCTTCGAGGTAGTCCGAGACGCTAAAGGGCGAATCGCTCGAAGTTCCAAGGTCCATGGCCACGGAGGGAGGCTACCGGCGAATCGGGGATTCTGACGGCATTGCGCCCCTTGGAACGACGTGCGAGACTAGAGGCGGACGGTGAGCCGACTGGGTAGTCGCGCTCATTGGCAACAATGAGTGAGGAAGGTCGGGGCTCCAAAGAGCAGGGTGCGCGCGAAATGTGTGTCGAGGTGACTCGCAGGAAAGTGCCACAGAGAAAAGACCGCCGATGGCCGCAAGGCACAGGTAAGGGTGAAACGGTGCGGTAAGAGCGCACCAGCGTGACGGGCAACCGGCACGGCTAGGTAAACCCCACCCGGAGCAAGGTCAAACGTGGGAAATGAGCGGCTCGCTCGTTCGGGAAACCGGGCATTCCCAAGGTGGACCGCATAGATGGATGGCTACACATCTCTCGCAAGGGAGAGGACAGAACCCCGCCTATAGGTCAGCTCACCGTCCATTCGAACTCTTCAGGGTCACCACTAGTCTCATCTTCTACCGAAAAAGCGAAATTCGTGCCACTACTGCCGTACAAAGAACTCCCATTGGTTGACCCCGGCACGCCGAACACCGCTACCCCATTCCGTTATCTCATCTGGCTCGGACGCCAACAGAAATGGTTAATCTCCGCCGGAGTCTTCTTCGGCATCACCTGGATGCTCTCGCAAGCTCTGTTGTGGTCAGCCGTTGGTTCTGCCATCGACCACGGCATGAAGCACGGAGATTCGGCCTCCTTAGTACGTTCGGCGGCCATCGTGCTGGGGCTCGGAGTCATCCAGGCCTTGAGCGGAGCGATTCGTCACCAGCTGGCCGTAACTAACTGGCTCCGCGCCACCTACCGATCAATCCAACTTGTTGGTCGACACCTGTCTACGGCCGGTACCGCCGTGACCAACGCAATCCAGCCCGGCGACATCGTCGGCACCGTCTCGATGGACGCCATGCGGATTGGTGGGGCCTTTGACGTCATTCCCCGTTTCATTGGGGCGCTTGTCTCCTGGCTTGTTGTGAGCATCATCTTGCTCTCAACCTCAGTCAAGTTGGGTCTCATTGTTTTGATTGGCGTACCGATCTTGACCTCGGCAACTCGTCCACTGATGAAACCCCTCCACGAACGCCAGCGAGCGCAGCGTGATGTATCGGGGAAACTGGCGGCGCTGGGATCTGACACTGTGGCCGGGCTTCGCATTCTTCGCGGTATTGGTGGCGAAGATGTTTTTCTTGATAACTACATCACCCAGAGTCGCTCCGTGGAACGGTCCGGTATTGAAGTCTCCAAGCCCCAGTCGGCCCTCGAATCGGGGCAGATTCTTTTGCCCGCCATCTTGACGGCTGTCATCACCTACTTCGGCGCCCACGAGGTCATTAACGGGAATCTCCAGGCCGGCCAGCTCGTCGCCTTCTTTGGCTACGCCACGTTTCTCACGATGCCACTTCGTACGGCGATTGAGTACGTCATTGCCGGCACGCGAGCCTTGGTTGGGGCTCGCAAGGTCATCGGTATTTTGAATATTCCTCCGATGGTGAGTGACGAACTCGGTCTCACGTGGCCCAGCTCTGTTGAACACTTCAGCGATCGACGTACTGGCATCTCCCTCGCTCGCGGCACCTTGGCCGCCCTCGTCACCGAAACCCCCGCCGAAGCGACCGAGGTAACGAATCGTCTCGGCTGGTTCACGACTGACGTCGAGGACGTCACGCTGGATGCGATACCAATCACTTCGTACGCCATTGGCGATGTGCGTCGACACATTGTCGTGAGCGAAATTGAACCCCGACTCTTTACCGGTCAACTCCGCAGTGAACTCAACCCCCACGAGACGGCATCCGAGAGCGACATCATGAGCACCATCGCGTCGGCCAGCGCCCTCGATGTGCTCGACGCCTTAGAAGACGGACTCGACTCAACCATTGAAGAACGAGGTCGCTCATTTTCAGGAGGACAGCGCCAGCGTCTCGCCCTTACTCGTGCCCTGCTCACGGAAGCGGACCTACTCATCCTCGTAGAGCCCACGTCGGCTGTCGACACCCACACCGAAGGTCGCATCGCACGAAACATTCGTGATGCTCGCGAGGGTCGCACCACTCTTATTGCCACCACGAGCCCCCTCCTGTTGGAAAAAGTTGACGAGGTCATCGTGCTTCGCGATGGTGTCGTCGCCGCTCGAGGGTCTCACGAGGAACTACTCATCAAACACGACTGGTATCGATCGATGATCCTGCGGGGCGACGAATGACTAATCTCCCAATCGCTACCAACGCCACCGTTCGCCGGCACGCCCGCCGACTCCTCGGACGTTTTCGTCGTTCAGCGCTCGTCATGCTGGCCTTCTACGCGGCCGCTTCGGCCGCAGCCCTCGCGGCACCTTTCATCATCGGCCAGTTCGTCCAGCGCGCTAGCAATGGTTCACTGACTTCACGGGCCGTGCTCTGGCTCGTTATTGCCCTGCTGCTCTCGTCGCTCACCAACACCGTTCTCAACTACGTGGCTCGCCGCCGTAGTTACACACTCGGAGAGCGAGTCTTTGCCACTCTTCGAGAGGAGTTCCTCGCCGACGTCTTACGACTGCCACTCTCGGTGGTCGAACGGGCCGGGACCGGAGACTTGCTGAGCCGGACCACCAACGACATTGAGGCCCTGAACCGCACCGTGCGTTTTGCGCTACCGGAGTGGACAGTAGCGGTCATTCAAACAATCTTGACGTTGGTCGCGATGTTCCTCACGAGCCCCCTCGTGGCTCTCGCCAGTCTGGTCGTTGTGCCGGTGTTGGCAATCACTACCAAGCGCTACCTGCGCTACGCCTCCCCGGGTTATGTTCGCGAACGTATCGCCTACGCCACGATGTTCGGGGCCATCTCCGAGACGGCCGAAGGGGCCCGCACCGTGGATGCCCTCCGCCTGAGCCAGCGGCAAGCGGCGCGTATCGATGAGAGCCTCCGGGAGGCCTTTTACGCCGAGCTCTACACCTTGTCGATGCGACTGTGGTGGTTTCCAATCGTTGAAGCAAACTTCTCCTTCGCCGTTACGACCACATTGTTGTGGGGTGGCTGGCTCTACATCGGACACCACGTGACCATCGGCGCCGCCACGGCCGTCACGCTCTACGTGGTGCAGATGACGGACCCCCTGGACCGCATCGTGGCCTGGCTCGATGAACTCCAGATCGGCCAAACGGCACTGGCCCGACTTATTGGTGTCGCTGAAGTTGAAGATGACCGCAGCCACGACGGTGGTGAGCCCCAGGGTGAACTGATTGAGATCACCGACGTGCGCTACGCCTACCGCGCCGGGCACGACGTGCTCCACGGGGTATCGCTCTCTATTCAGCCGGGTGAACGCCTGGCCATCGTGGGACCTTCGGGGGCCGGCAAATCAACGCTCGGGCGCCTCATTGCCGGAATTGATATTCCACGGAGTGGCTCGATCACCATTGGTGGTGAGTCAGTAGCCAACCTCCCGCTTTCCTCGATTCGTCAACACGTGGCCCTCGTGACCCAAGAGCACCACATCTTCATTGGTTCCGTTCGCGACAATGTCATCTTGGCGCGACCCTCGTCCAACGACGAGGCCGTGCGGCGTGCACTCGCCGCCGTCGACGCGCTGGAGTGGGTCGGGGAACTGCCCGAAGGACTCGACACGGAGTTGGGATCGACCGGCCACCCGGTCACCCCGGCACAGGCCCAGCAGTTGGCGCTGGCCCGCCTCGTCCTCGCCGATCCCCACACGCTCGTGCTGGATGAAGCCACCGCACTTTTGGACCCTCGGGCCGCACGCCACCTCGAACGCTCCCTTAGCGCCGTCCTCGAAGGTCGAACGGTGATTGCGATTGCCCACCGGCTACACACGGCTCATGACGCCGATCGTGTGGCTGTAGTGATTGATGGCTTGATCGCCGAACTCGGTACCCACGACGAGCTTCTCGCTCATAATGGCGAGTACGCCGCCCTGTGGCGGAGCTGGCGGAGCGATATTCCTGGCGCCTCCTAGGATTTGGACGTGGCTTCCAATGAACTATTGTCCGGTAGCGAAGTTGGCAGATGCCCCCACCGAGTAGCGCTCGAGCGCGGCGGACCCCAAGTTCGCAACGAGGTCGAGATCGACGAGACATACCAACGCCGTATTCGTGAGGCCGAACGGGTTGCTGACGGCATCCGGCAATCTATAACGACGAACTACCCCGACGCCGCATCCGTATCCAGTTACGCCGAGACCCGTGAGGCCCTGGCGGCTGGCGCCGAAATCATCCTGGCCCCTCGCCTACCCGATGACACGGCGAACAAGCGTCGAGCGCACGCCGACGTGCTCGTTCGTACTGGTCGCTCCGAAAGTGGCTTTCGCTACATCCCAATTCTCATCCGCAACATTGAAGTAACCGATGCCGCAACAACGCGGCGCATTCGATCGGGGGCCCTCGATGCGCTCCGGCCCTCCGAAAGCACGTGGGTCGAAGGTACGACGTCGCGACGGAGTGACACGATCACCCGCGCCGGACTCTCGCTCTGTCACACCTACCGCACGCTGGAAGCACTCGGTTTCGCCGATAGCGAGCGAGTTGGTGGTGTCATCGATCGCAACGGTTCGTTGTGGTGGCTCGAGCTCGAGACCGAGAACGTTGCCTGGAACCTGAGCACGTACGACGAGGCCTTTCGTGAGCGTCGTGAAGTTCTCGACGCCCAGCAAGCGTGGGTCAATGGTGGCCAGTACCCGACGACGCCCTTTTGGCACCGCGAATGCGACAACTGCCCCTTCTCGAACTCGTGTAACGAGATTCTCACGACGAGCGACGATATATCGCTCGTACGATTCACCAAATTCTCCGAACAGATCATTCTGCGAGAGTCGGGCGTTACGACGTGGCGCCAGTTAGCCCTCCTCGACGCGGAACGGGCCGCGGCGGCCCACAACTCGGTCTTAAGCGCCTCGACGCCCCACGAAACCGTGGAGTACCTCGGCAAGCAGTTCTCCCAACTCCCCGACCTGATCTACAAGGCTCGGGCCATGTGGCGAGGTGGTCCCCTGCGTCGCGTCTCGCCGGAACAGATGCAGTGCACGACTGCCGACATTGAAGTCGATGTCGACATGGAGTCCTACAACGATCACACGTATCTCTGGGGCGCCACCGTTCGAACCCGAACCCCGATTGAAGGTGTGACCGATGGGTACTACAGCTTCGTGGAGTGGGGTGAGCTCACGAGTGAGGCTGAAAGCCGAATCTTCACTGAGTTCTGGACGTGGTTCAGCGGACTCCAGCGCGACTGTGAAAACAAGGGTCTGGCCTTTGCGGCCTACTGCTTCTACGAGCAGGCTGAGAACGGAGCGATGCGTCGGGCCGTGACACTCACGCCTGAGATAACGCCATCCTGGAACGAAGTCTCCAACTTCCTCACGTCGCCCAAGTGGGTCGACCTTCACAACACGGCTAAAGAGTGCATTCAGACCGAGGGACCCCTGGGTCTCAAGGTGCTGGCCCCGTACGCCGGTTTTCATTGGCGCGACGAGGCGCCAGGTGGTGAAGCATCAATGGTCTGGTACGAAACGGCCACGGCGAGCGATGATGAGGTCGCGCTCGCCTCACGCCAGCGGATTCTCGACTACAACGAGGATGACTGTCACGCCACGAGATATCTCCGCGACTGGATCAATACGGGGGCCAAACTGCTGCCCAGCCGAGACGAGATGCCCGCCTAGCAATGAATCGATTCTCACGACTTGAGTCCATTCTCGGGGTGGTGACCTCCATCGCTCTCCTCTGTGCGGCGATGTTGTTTGCGCGAGGTATGGCCGAACTCTTCTCGGGTATCCACCAAACCGGCTTCATCTTCATTGTCATGGCGATCGTCCTTCGCCTTGTCACGGCCTGGGGCGCTGGTGCCACGTTGCACGGTCTGCGTGACGATACGGACCGCCGAACTCGCGAGCAACTCTGGCGACTTGTTCGTCGCCCCAACGGGCCCGATGTCGCCGTTCTGGACCGTGCCGCGGTGGCCATCCACGACGGGGTCGGCGTGAGTTATCTCGCCAGTTCGGCCGCAACTTCGCTACTGGGACTGATACCCGTTTGGTGCTTCGGGGGCTGGCTTTCGGCCCTCATCTTTCTTTCTTTGATTGCATTGAGCATTCCCTTCTACGTGCGTGCCGGCCGAGCGGCGGAACGATCAAGTGCTGCGGTCGCCTCACGAACAGCACTTTTGGCTACCACCCAACTGCGCACGCTGGACGCAATGGGTGACATGCGTAGTCTCGGCACCGTTGACTACGCCAGCGAGCGAGTCGCCACGGCCTCGCGGGCCTCAACCCACACCAATCTCGAAGGCATCCGGGTAGCGATGGGCTCTTCATTGATTACCGAGTTCATCGGGGGTGCCGCCATTGGTCTGGTCGCCATGGTCGTAGGTTTTGACCTCCTCCACGGCCGTCGATCACTCGAACACGCCCTTCTGGCCCTCTTGCTCGTTGTTGAAATCAACTCCCGGGTGCGGGCGTGGGCCAGTGCCTTTCACCAGCGTGAGGACGCCGCTCAGGGGGCTCGCACCCTTATCGAACCGCCGATTACCCAAGTCTCATCCACGGTTGAGCCTCTACTCCTTACGGCCACCGAAATCACCGTGCCATTCAGTCGGACATCGGTGACCACGACAATTCGGGCCGGTGACCGCGTACTCATCACGGGTCCCTCCGGCGTAGGCAAGACTCAACTGCTTCGCGTCTTGGTCGGACTCCGGGCACCATTCAGCGGTTCTTCGGCCATCACGTCTCGACCCATCGGTTGGGTCCAGGCCGATAGCCAACTCTTCACTGGCACCCTGCGGGACAATCTCTGCGTTAAGCGCCCCGTAGAGACGAGCGACGTCCTCGCCGTACTTTCGCGACTGGGACTGGCGGGTCCGCGATTTAGTGATCTCGAACAGGTCGTGACGTCGGCCTCTCAATACAGCGACGGCGAACGTGCTCGACTCGCAATGGCTCGCGCTCTTTTGGCCAACGTGGCACTACTTATCATTGATGATGTGGCCGGCCTCTTCGACGAAGAGACGCTGACCACTGTGGCGAATGAACTAGCGCGTCACGGCGATCTCGCCGTGCTGGAAGCGGCTCATAATCGTCGAATCCTGGGTGCGGCCACTCTGGAAATTTCCCTGGAGCGCGCGTGAGTAGCTGGCGTCTTCTCTTTACGTGGATGAAGTCGTCCGGCGTATCTCGTCGCACCGTGCTGCGATCCTTGCTCGCTACGACCGTGGCCCAACTTTCGGCCAACGCCCTGAGTATTGGCGCCCCCCTCCTCCTCTGTCTGGCGTGGACTCAACAACACTGGGCTAACCCGCTCCAGCGAATCGCTGTTCCTCTCGTCATCATCGAACTGCTGGCATTCTTTCGTTCGCCGCTGCGGTACCTCGATCGGATGAACGCGCATCGGCTGGGCTTCGCTGCCGTGACTCAGTGGCGCGTGTGGCTGACTCGCCGCGTGGCAACATGGTCCTTCCGCAGTACGGCCAATACATCGCGGGCCGAACTGCTCCAGCAGTCCGTCAGCGACATCGATCACCTCCAGGACGTTTGGCTTCGAGTGGCCGTTCCGCTCGTGGCCTCGGTGGTGAGTTTCCTGATTTCGCTGGGAATCATCATGGAAGTATTGGCTCGCCAGAGTGCCGTCGTCCAGGGCGAGCCCCTATTCATAGGCACTCTGCTACTCGTCGCGCTGCTCGTCTTTGTAATCCTCATGAGTCAACTCAATCGAGCCGTGAGCTCCGTGCGAGTCCTGAACCAGGCCCACCAAAAGGGATTCGAAGAACTCTTTGACCGCGCCCAGCTAGCAACCGAGCTCTCCCTGCTTGGTGCCGCCGCACTCGACCAACACTTTGATCGACCCCAGCAGTACGAGGCGTGGCAGCACGCCAAATCGCGCGTCGAAATCTGGTGGCGCCGCGTGGACCTTGCCCTCGCCTCCGTGAGTGGGGGCCTCGTAGTCGTCGCCTCCCGCGTGGCTATTTCACTGGTGGCCTTCACTTCGACCGAAACTTCTAACACCATGGTGTTGGGGGTCCTGGCCGCATCGCTCACGGGTGAACTCTTCGCGACCTGGCGCCTCGGACTCCATTCGGCCGCTAACGCCGTGGCCACGATTGAGGGCCTGGAGACCCGAGGCGAAACCTCCGCTCGGGAACTCGGTGACGAGTCTTGGCCCGTTACGGTGACCCAGTTCAACGTTCAGGACATCTTTGCCTGTACACCAGGTAGCAGAATCGCGGTAGTGGGCCCTTCCGGTTCAGGTAAGTCGACCTGGCTCCGTGGTGTGGCGAACCTCGAACACGCCGATGCCACCATGTTGGCCAACTCGACGTATCTCAACACGCTGTCAGAGGATCAACTCCGTAAGCACGTCGGCTATGTTCCCACTGAGCCACACTTTCTCGGCACCGCTCTCGTCGATGAGTTGACACTTGGTCGGACGAATCTCGCGCCGTGGGAGCCACTCGCTACCGCGTTCGGACTCTCGACAGATTCCAATATGCGACCATCGGAGTGCTCGCGTGGCGAGCGGCACCGTTACGCCCTGGTTCGAGCCATGGTGGCTGAACCTGCACTCCTGCTACTGGACGAACCGACGGCCGGACTCGGCAACGATGAACGGCACAATCTCATCAGCGCGCTTTGGGCGAGCAAGGCCACCCTGGTGATAACGACGCACGACCCCGACCTCATTGCCAAGTGCGACGTGGTCATTCCCGTCGAAGCCTTTAGAGGTTGATGGTCAGCATTCCCGCTGGGTAGTAGCGGTCGCCAGCCACGGCATCGCGAGGCACGGCGGCCGAGAGGGCCGCCACGTCACTGGGGCTCAGAACTATGTCGTTGGCCGCCAAGTTCTCGCTGAGCCAGGTACGACGCTTAGTACCCGGAATGGGGACGATGTCGTCACCTTGCGCCATGACCCAGGCGAGGGCCAACTGAGCCACCGTTACATTCTTCTTGGCGGCGATAGCGGCGAGGGCCACAATCAACTCAGCGTTCTTTTCACCGTTCTCCCCGCTGAAGCGAGGTTGGAACTTGCGAAAGTCCTTCTTGTCAATGGGGTTACGGACCGCATCGTTAGTGGTGAGAAAGCCACGCCCGAGCGGGCTGTAGGCCACAAACCCGATACCGAGTTCCCGACAGGTGGTCAGGACTCCATCTTCGGGGTCCCGAGTCCATAAGGAGTACTCCGACTGAATCGCCGTCACGGGGTGCACGGCGTGCGCGCGGGCGAGCGTGGCCGCCGAGGCTTCAGAGATACCGAGGTGGCGAACCTTGCCCGCATCGACGAGCTCCTTCATGGCACCCCAGGTGTCCTCTACGGGCACGCTGGCATCCACCCGGTGCTGGTAATAGAGATCGATGTACTCAACACCCAGGCGGCGTAGCGACGCTTCGCAGCTCTGGCGCACGTAGTCGGGCTGGCCGTTGACGCCGAGAAACTCACCACCCTCACCACGCTGGTTTCCGAACTTGGTGGCGAGGACGACCTCGCTACGGCGGCTGGCGATGGCCCTGCCGACCAGTTCCTCATTGATGAAGGGGCCGTACATATCGGCCGTGTCGAAAAAATTACCGCCGGCGTCGAGATAGGCGTGGATCGTGGCCGTGGACTCTTCGTCGTTCCCTGTCCCGTAGAACTCACTCATACCCATACATCCCAAGCCCTGCTTGGATACCGAAAGGCCCTGTCCTAATATGCGAGATTCCATTACTGCCCCCTTGGAGTTTGTGAAGACTCTCACACCTTAAAGCCCCTTTTTTACCCCACCGGAACTTGGAGTTTTTATTGCAGAGTCGCTAGTGTCTCACCATTGGCTGGGGGGGTCATAAACATCACGCCCCGCTCTGACTTTCGAGTCAGAGCGGGGCGTTTGGTGTTTCTCGGTAGGCTCGATGCGATTAATCGAAAGGCCCGCCATGGATCGCGTCCGCACCCCTGAAGATCGCTTCGCCAACCTGCCCGACTTCCCCTTTACCCCTCACTACGTTGAGGTCACCGACCCCACTGGCGGCGCACCACTGCGCATGGCGTACATCGATGAAGGTCCTCGCGATGCAAACGAGACCGTTCTGCTCCTGCACGGTGAGCCCACGTGGTCGTTTCTCTATCGCAAGGTGATGCCCGTTTTGACCGCCTCGGGTTACCGCGTCATCGCCCCCGACTTGATTGGATTTGGTCGCAGCGACAAGCCAACCCTCCGTGCGGAAGTTTCCTACGCCCGCCTCGTTGAATGGACCCGAGAAGCCCTCTTCGATCACCTCAACTTTTCCAACCTGACCGTCTTTGGTCAAGACTGGGGTTCCCTGGTGGGCCTGCGGTTGGTAGCAGAACACACCGATCGGTTTGCCCGAGTCGCTATTGGTAATGGTGGCCTACCCACTGGTGACGAGCGGATCAGTGAGGCCTTCTTGGCGTGGCAGACCTTCTCTCAGACGGTCCCCGAGATGCCGGTCGGCGCGATTGTTGGTGGCGGTTGCGCTACCAAGCCGAGTGATGACGTCATCGCCGCCTACGACGCACCATTCCCGGATGAGTCCTTTAAGGAAGCAGTGCGCATCCTGCCGACTCTCGTACCAACGACCCCTGAAGACCCCGCCCACGACGACCAGGTGCGCGCTTGGGAAGTGCTGAGGAACTTGACCAAGCCCTTCCTTACTTGCTACTCCGACAAGGACCCCATCACCAAGGGCGCCGACGCCAAGTTCCTCCGCGAAGTGCCTGGGACCAACGGTCAGGCGCACACCACCATCGTTAATGGTGGTCACTTCCTCCAAGAAGACGAGGGTGCTCAGTTGGGCGCAGTACTGGCGAACTTCATCGCCACCACGAACTAGCTGCGCGTCGAGCGCATCTCCACCAAAGTCCGGGCGGGATAGCCGTCCAGTCCTGGACGCCATCCCTCGCGAATCTTGGTGGACCCGATGCTGTCGGTCGCCCAGAGGTGGCAGGTGTTCGTTAACCAACTATCGGAGTCTTCTTTCACCGTGCGACTAATGCCGGCCGCTCCGCCTTGGCGTGACGACGAAGAGGCCATGGCCTGAATCACGACTGGGCCGATGGCGCGAGCCAAGAACTCCAGGTGCGTACAGCCCCGCTGACGACCGAGGCGGTCTTGCACCGCCTTATTAAAGCCACGGGTCACCGAGAGGCCGATGAGATTACGAAAGGCTGGCTCGATGGCGACACACTCCATGTGGGGAGTCCGGTGCATTGTGGCATTCGCGTTAGTGATCACGAAACTGCGGCGATCGACTTCGACGTCCAACGTCATGCCGTGAACGTCACGAACTAG
>Ga0136642_1000749_pt1 | contig 15618 bp, 16 predicted proteins | sample LowCatLa1302831Y_FD_115313 | JGI IMG/M metagenome (GOLD analysis project Ga0136642, IMG submission 115313) | Freshwater microbial communities from Lower Cathedral Lake, Yosemite National Park, California, USA - 13028-31Y | ecosystem: Environmental > Aquatic > Freshwater > Lake ... | reverse complement strand
GGAACTTCCCATCGAGTTCCCCCTCGCCGTGATCCGAGCAGTACGTGAGGCCACGCTGGCCGTTCTTCGTCGACTCGACACCACTGACCTCAGCCGTCACGGCGAACATAGCGAGTCCGGTCGTTACGACGTCGCTGAATGGTTCGAAATCTACCGAAACCACCCGCGGTACCACGCGCAGCAGCTCCTTGAAGCCCTCGAGGCTTAGCCTCGCTGGTCCATTGGCACGTAGTCGCGAATCTCCGGACCAACGTAGAGCTGGCGGGGACGAGCAATCTTGGCGTCCTGCGACAACAGTTCCTGGAAGTGCGCCAACCATCCCGACACGCGAGGAATGGCGAAGAGTACGGTGAACATTTCAATGGGGAAGCCCATGGCCTGGTAGATGAGGCCGGAGTAGAAGTCAACATTCGGGTAGAGACGGCGGGAGATGAAGTAGTCGTCCTTTAGGGCCACTTCTTCGAGTGCGAGTGCGATGTCGAGCAGTGGGTTCTTACCCGTGACGGCAAAGACGTCCTCAGCGGTCTTCTTAATAATCTGCGCCCGGGGGTCGAAGTTCTTGTAGACGCGGTGACCGAAGCCTTCGAGCTTGGTCTCACCGCGCTTGACGGTCTCGATGTAGGCCGGGATGTTCTCCAGTGAACCAATACGGTTCAACATCTTCAAGACCGCCTCGTTGGCGCCACCGTGACGGGGGCCGTAGAGGGCGGCGGTCGCCGCGGCGGTGGCCACGTAGGGGTCACCGTGGGCCGAACCCACCGTGCGCATGGCCGTGGTGCCACAGTTCTGCTCGTGGTCGGCGTGTAGGATAAACAAGATGTCGAGCGCTCGGGCCAAAACCGGGTGCGCTTCGTAGCGGGGCTCGGCGACCTTCCACATCATCGACAGGAAGTTCTCGCTGTAGCTCAAGTTGTTGTCGGGGTAGACAAAGGGCATGCCCACTGAGTAGCGGTGCGCGGCGGCGGCCAGCGTGGGCATCTTGCCAATGAGGCGCACGGCTTGCTTGTGCATGACCTCGGGGTCGTTGATGCGCTTGGCTTCCTTGTAGTACGTCGACAAGGCCGCGATGGACGAGACCAGCATGCCCATGGGGTGGGCGTCGTAGTTGAAGGAGTCGAGGAAACGCTTGCGCATGTTCTCGTGAATGTAGGTGTGGTACGTGATCTCGGTGGACCACTTCTCACTCTGCTCCTTGGTTGGCAGCTCTCCGTGGTTCAGCAGGTACGCGACTTCGAGGTACGTCGACTTTTCGGCCAACTGTTCAATGGGGTAGCCGCGGTAGCGGAGGATACCGGCGTCACCGTCAAGGTACGTGATTGAGGATTTGGCCGTGGCGGTAGCCATAAAGCCGGGGTCGTAGAACCAAATGCCAGGGGCCACCTTGGCAAACTCCGAGGCCGCGATACCGCCGAACTCAATAGGGATTTCCCGGCTCTCACCAGTGCGATTATTCGTAACGGTTATCGAGTCGGACACGATTCCTCATTTCAGCAGGGGGGCTCGCACCTATCGTAGCGAACGCGTCAAGCGTATCGACTGTGAACTTTTCATAGCTAGCCCGTGGGCGGGACAAAGCTCGAGGCCACGTGGATGCGGTAGGTGCGGACGGTGGACTGGCCCGGGCTGGCCGGCGCGCCAGTAACCACGATGTGCAGGGTGGCGCGTTCACCGCTCAGCAACGTGAATGTCAGGTTGCTAAAGGCGTAGGCGCGCCGCGGTCCCAACGTGGCCGACATCTGGCGCAGAGTGGTGACGCCGGTGCTCGACACGAGGGTGGCCGTCACCGTCGCTGGCTGATTCGCGAAACTGCCGTTAAGCACGCTGACGCCGAGCACCAACGGGGAGGTGCCCACCAGCTCTAGGTCGCCCCGCGGTGCCGGAAAGGGAGCGGGCGACACCGAGACGGCGGCGATCGCGAGAGATCGGGCGACCTGCAGCGACGGCGTCTGGAGCATCTGCTGGGTCAGCGCACCAATATCGAGTACCCCAGTGAAGTCACTAAAGGGGGTGAGAACGACGTGACCGGGCTGATGAGCGAGCACTGAAGTGAGCGCATTCCATTGCCCCGTCGTCGTGCGCAGTACCGTAGCGACCTGTCGTTGGGTCTCCACCGGTCGAGTGGGCCACGGCAGCGAGAGCGTGGCGGCCACGTCGCTGAGGAGCGAACTGTAGGCCCGAGCGCGCGCCTGGCACCACGTGGCCAATTTGCCATTCACGTCATCACGCAAAGTCGGATTACGTAACTGCGACGCCTGGGCCGGCAACACCCGCAAGGTGTCGTTGAGTGTGGTCATTTGCGACGACAACTGAGCCCGATTGAACTGTGCGCCACGCACGAGAAGGGCCGTCAGGGTCGAATCGACAGTGTTCTCCTCAGTGATGATCGCGTTACTCAACACCGCAAAACTCTGGTTCTCACTGCGAACGGCGCGCACATCACCGTGAGCACTGCGCGACACGTCGCGAGCGAAAATCAATACCAGAAGTGATGCGACCGCGGCACTCGTCCAGAGGGTTGATTGCCGCCGTCGGCGAGAGCGTTTACGAGCCACGTCCCCAAGTCTTACTCACTGGGCTCGATGCCCGCCTCCAGTGGCATCGCGGACTCCTCAATCTCTTCGAGGTCGAGGACGTCAGCCCGGTCGAAATACGTGGCGGTGGGGTCAATGTCCCACTTGGCGGCATTGAGACTCCGCGGCCCCGCGGTAGATCCGTCCAATGTGGGCATCTCCTTGGTGGTCACCCCAACCCCGAGCTTTTGCATTCGTAGCGCGACGGGAATGAGACGCCCCTCAACTGAGGCCACCATCTGGTTGTAGTTATCAACGGCCTTTTCAAGCGACCCACCCATCGCCGCGATGAAGGTGGCCACCTTGCTAATTCGGTCAGGGAGCTTGGACGCTTCTTCCAGAATTTTTTCCACATTGGCCAAGCGCTCGTGTTCGCGCAGCACGAGGTGAGCGGACCAGAGCAATGCCATGAGGTTGGTCGGACCGGCAATCAAGACGCTCTGCTGCACGGCGAAGTCGTAGAGCGACGGGTCGGCGTCGAAGGCCGCCGATAGAGCGGCGTCACTCGGCACGAAGCACACCGTGTACTTCGGAGCCCCCGCTTCGTTCGCCCAGTACGACTTACTCGCAAGGGTACGAACGTGGCCACGCAGTTTGGTGGCGTGTTCCTTTCGGTATCGCAGCACCTCGTCGGGTTCGGTCGCCGTAATTGATTGCTCAAAGGCGTCAAAAGGAAACTTCGCGTCGATAAAAACGTGCGTCTCGTTCGGCAAGTGCACAATGCAGTCCGGGCGACGGCCCACACCACTGTCGGCGGTACTCGACGACTGGAGTGAGAAATCAATGCCATTCTTTAGGCCCGAAGCCTCGAGCACGTTGGCCAATTGAACCTCTCCCCAACGGCCACGTTGGTCACCTCGCCCCAGAAGTTGATTGAGTCGCTGCACCACCGCCTGGGAGTTGAGTTGCGCTTCTAGCAACGTGCTAGCGCGCTCACGAACCTCCGCCAACGCTTCGACATGCTGCTTGTCGAAGGCCGCGAGGCTCGTCTCGTAGTCCTTGAGGAGCGCTTGAATGGGGTCGAGATTGGCCTTGAGGGTCTGATCACGGGCCACGGCGACGTCTTCTTGATGCTTCTCGAATCGCTGCACAGTTTGCTCGAGCACCCGCGCCGACGTTGATTCGAAGGTGGCATCGAGATTGGCGACGACGCGCTCACGCTCACTGCGCTCGAACACCACGTCATCTTGAGCCTTCACCAGTAGTTGTTCGGCAATCGCGGCACGACTCTGGGTGGCCGCCAGATCACCGCGGAGCGTCGTCACTTCTCGTCGAGCACTGGGTTGGGCGAGAACCCACCCGACGAGACCACCGAGTACGAGACCAACTGCGAGCATGAAGAGAACCATTGCTCCCCCTTTCCTGAATGTCGACGGTAGGCGGTAAATGTGACACGGGGACTATTGTCTGACTATGTTCAGACTTTTCTCCTCGTCGACTACGGACACTGGCCCCCACGCCCTTCCACCAGAGATGACGCAGAAGGTGGTGCACGTCTTCGCCCTCGTGGGCGAGGCCATCGCCAGTGCGACCCACGCTCTACTCGCCGGCGACCGAGAACTCGCCAAACGCGTCGTCGATCAAGACGTCATCATTGACGGCGAGGTCAATGAACTGGTCGCCTTCGCCGAGAGCGAACTCATGACTAATCACAATCTCACCAATGAGCACCGCCAAATTCTGCTCACGTTGCTGCGCACCATGCCCGAAGTTGAGCGCAACGGTGACCTCGCGGAACACATCGCGCGGCGCGCGGCGCGGGGGCTCGGTAGTGAGATGACCCCCCGCAGTCGTGGACTGGTGGAGCGTATGGGTGAGGTCGCGTCGGAAATATGGCGCGAAGCCACCGACGTCATCGTCGACGGAAAACTCGAAGCGGCCGGCGCCATTGAAGATGTCGACGACGAACTTGACGACCTGCACGTCTCGCTAACGGCTGAATTGACGTCCGGTTCCATGCCGGTGCCGGTGGCCGTTGAGCTGGCTCTCCTCGCTCGCTTCTACGAGCGTTTCGGTGACCACTGCGTTAACCTGGTCAGACGCCAGGTGGGCCGCTACGGCGGCGACTGAGCTACACCAGCAACAGTTCCGCGATTTGCACGGCGTTGAGTGCTGCGCCCTTGCGCAGGTTGTCGTTACTCATGAACATCGACAGGCCGTTCACCACCGTTTCGGCGCGACGAATGCGACCAACGTAGGTCGGGTCGTTCCCGGCTGACAACCGCGGCGTTGGCAGCTCGTGCAGCACGACCCCGGGAGCGTTGGCGAGCAGTGAGAGCGCTTCCTCGACGCTCAGCTCCCGCGCAAAACTGGCAGTTACTGCGAGCGAGTGACCAGTGAAGACCGGCACGCGCACGCACGTGGCGTCAACCAGTAGACCGGGGATATCGAGAATCTTGCGTGACTCGAAGCGCAATTTCTGCTCTTCGCCCGTTTCGAGCGAGCCGTCATCAACAATCGAACCAGCCATGGGTACGACGTTGTGGGCAATGGCCGCGGGAAAGTTCGCGCCACGGGCCATCGAGACCGCGTCGCCATGGAAGGTCAGTTCACGAATGTCGCTCGCGAGCGAGTCCGTGACCTGTCCGGCTAGTTCTTCCACGCCGTCACGACCGGCACCACTGACGGCTTGGTAGGTCGAAACAATCAGACTGAGCAACCCTGCGGCGTCGTGCAACGGACGCAGGACCGGCATGGCCGCCATAGTCGTGCAGTTGGGATTCGCAATGATCCCCTTCGGGCGCTGCTGTGCGGCAAACGGGTTGACTTCCGCGACGACGAGTGGGACCTCGGGGTCCATACGCCACGCTGACGAATTGTCGATCACCACCGCACCAGCGGCCGCTATGCGGGGAGCGAGTGCCTTAGACGAGGTGGCACCCGAGGACATGAGTGCGACATCGATGCCCGAGAAATCGGCCATGGCGGCATCTTCGACGACAATGTCCCGGTCACCCCAGGGCAACACACTGCCCGCGGAACGTGCCGAGCCGAAGTACCGCATCTCCGTGACGGGGAACCCTCGCTCAGCGAGAATCGACCGCATAACGGTGCCAACTTGACCAGAGGCTCCCACAATGGCAACGCGCATGACTACTCCCTACGCCGCGTCGAGTCCGAAGGCGGTGTGCAAAATACGCACGGCCTCGGCGACCTTGTCGGCACTAACGACGCACGAGATGCGAATCGAGCTCGTCGAGATCATCTCAATGTTGATGCCGTTATTTGACAGCGTCTCGAACATCTGTGCGGTGACACCGGGGCTCGACTTCATGCCGGCGCCGATAATGGAAACGCGGCCGATGTGCGCGTCGGTCGTCACTGAGGTCGCACCGATGGCGGCCTTGACTTCATTGCAGATGGCCGTAGCCCGCTCGAGGTCGGTCACGGCTACCGTGAAGGAGATTGCGGTTAGTCCGTTCGTACCGGTGTTTTGCACAATCATGTCCACATTGATGCTGGCGTCAGCCAGGGCTCGGAACAACTTCGCCGCGACGCCGGGACGGTCCGGCACTCCATCAATGGTCAGCTTGGCCTCGGACGAATCGTCGGTGACGGCAGTAACAATCGCTTCTTCCATAGTGGGGTCCTCCTCCACGATCCAGGTACCTGGCTCCCAGGTGAAACTCGAACGAACGTGCAGCGGCACACCATGACGGCGGGCAAACTCCACGGAACGCAACATCAACACGCGACCACCGGTGGCGGCCATCTCCATCATTTCGTCGAATGACACTTTGGCCAATCGACGCGCCTTCGACACGACCCGAGGGTCAGCACTGAACACGCCGGTGACGTCGGTATAAATCTCACACGAATCTGCCCCGAGCGCGGCAGCCAGGGCCACGGCCGTGACGTCCGAACCGCCTCGACCGAGCGTCGTAATGTCCTTGTCGGTCGAAATTCCCTGAAAACCAGCGACGACCGGTACTTGGCCGGCGGCAATGGCCTCGCGGATGCGGTCGGGCCGCATTTCGAGGATTTTTGCGCGTGTGTGATCGGTATCGGTGATGATGCCCGCCTGCGACCCTGTGAACGACGCTGACTGGACGCCGCGTGCCTCAAGGGCCATCGACACGAGGGCCATCGAGATGCGTTCACCGGCGGTGAGGAGCATGTCGAGTTCTCGAGGAGGGCGTGTGGGCGACACATCATCGGCCAAGCGGATGAGGTCGTCAGTGAACTTACCCATGGCGGACACCACCACGACGACATCGTGGCCATCGGCGCGGGTACGCGCGACGTGGTCGGCGACGGCGCGGATGCGTTCAGCATCACCGACGGACGTTCCGCCAAATTTCTGGACAATTAGGGACACGGAAAACGAGTTTAGTAGCCGACTGGCCAAGGGGACTCTTCCCACTAAAGTGAGCACCATGGGAACTACCAAGCGTGAACGTCAAAAAGCAGCCCGAGCCCTTAAGGTCGAGGCGATGAAAAAGCAGCAGAAGGCCTCGCAGACCAAGCGGTCCGTCGTCATCAGCCTGGTTGTGGTCGCTCTCCTCGCCGGCTCGGCCGTCCTCGTCTTCTCGAAGGGCTCGCCGAGTGTCGCGACCATCCCGACGACGATCGCACCGACGACGACCATGGCCTCAACCACTTCGAACACCAGCACGATCCACGTCATCGGGGGCTTCGCCTCGATTCCGAAGCCGTCGCCCGCTGGTGTCTTCGGTAAGGCGCCAAAAGTAGTCGTGCCCACTACTCCCCCACCCACGGTCGAGCAAGCCAGCGACCTCATTATTGGTAAGGGTGCGACCATGAAGCTCGGACAGCCCTTCACCGCTCAATACGTTCTCGCAACGTATTCCACCCACGGCGTCGTGCAGTCGTCGTGGACCAGCCAGCCCTTCTCCACCACCCTCAGCTACAACGGCCTGATCCCCGGTTGGGTCAAGGGCATGATCGGCATGAAGGTTGGCGGCCGTCGCGAACTCATCATTCCCCCATCGCTCGGCTACGGCGCCAGCTCACCCGGTACGGGCATCGCTGCCAATGACACCCTCGTGTTCGTCATTGACTTGCTCAAGATTGGCTAAGACCTCGCAGTACCGGCGGGTCATGTCGACTCGCGACCAAAAGAAAGTGGACTCTCATGAGTGACCTCATACCCAACGCCGACGGATCAAGCGAAAAGCGTCAGTCGTTCAACGCCGCACCCCCGATGATCATTGACTTGGCTAAGACCTACACCGCCACCATGGTGACCAGCCACGGCACGATGGTCATTGAACTCGACGCCAAGGCCGCGCCCCAGACCGTCAACAGCTTCGTCTACCTCTCACGCTTCCACTACTACGACGGCGTGATTCTCCACCGCATCATTCCCGGCTTCGTGCTGCAGGGTGGCGACCCCACCGGCACCGGCACCGGTGGCCCCGGCTACAAGTTCCGCGACGAACTGCCCGCACCCGGCAGCTACCGTCTGGGTTCCTTCGCCATGGCCAACGCCGGCCCGAACACCAATGGCTCGCAGTTTTTCATCATCTCCGGTGACAGTGGCGTGGGCCTTCCCCCGCTGTACGCACTCTTTGGTCAGGTCATCGAAGGACTCGACGTGGTGGCCGCCATCGACAAGATTGGCACGCCGTCAGGTCGCCCCTCTCAGACCGTCACCATCACCTCGGTCACCATCACCGAGGCTTAGAGCGTGGCGGGTTTCCCGCCACGAGTCACCATCACGCCACCATCGACTTCGACCCGCCACGTGCCGTCGTAGGTGAGGACGCTGGTTGCACCGAGTTCGACCAGCGTGCACGATGGCGCGAGCAACGTCTTTGTCCTCGTGGACTGCTCCGGCGTCGTCGCCATCGCGAGGGCCACTCCCGAGAAGCACCCCATACCCACAGTGGGGGCTCCACCGCGAGGGTCAATCATGACGTCGCCAAACACCGATCCCACGGCGCCGATAGCCACGAGGGGCTTTTGACGGAGCGCCCCACCCAGGGCCGTGTCGCGCCACAACGTTCGAGCGTGCAGCACTGATCCGTCGAGGCAACAAATGAGCGAGGCAGCATCGAGAGCGGCCAGGCTGTCGCGATCGGTTAGAACACTCCGGTCGGCGCCGCGGACCACGGTGAACGGTACCGGTAAGACCGCTCGCAGTTCGTCAATCGCCGCGTCCACACCCCGATATGCCGCGGCTGTCGCCACCACCACGACAGTGCTCAGGTCCGCGTGCGACGTGGCGCACCACTCGGACAACGTTTCGAGCGACCCCGCGAAAGTCTGCACCCTGGTTACCAGCGTCGAGACGAAAAACGCCACACAGGGGTGTCGTCGGTTGTCGGCACGACGTCACTCACCGTGGCGTCCTGCAACGCGTTGAAGGCCGCGATGACGATTGCCACCTCATCGGGCGTCGGCCCCAGTCGTGGGACGAGACCACTCACAGCGGAATGTTGCCGTGCTTACGCTTCGGCGACTCTTCCCGCTTCGAACGCAGCAGCGCAAGTGACTGGGCGAGCACGCGACGGGTCTCGTTCGGTTCGATGACGGCATCGACGTAGCCACGCTCGGCGGCCACGTAGGGGTTGGCGTAGTTCTCGTCGTAGTGCTTCGTCAGAGCGGCCCGCGTCGTGGCGGGGTCCTCGGACTCCATAATTTCGCGACGGTGGACGATGTTCACGGCGCCGGCCGAACCCATGACGGCCAGCTCGGCCGTCGGCCATGCGAAGGCGAAGTCCGCGCCGGTGCCCTTGGAGTTCATGACGACGTACGCGCCACCGTAGGCCTTGCGGGTAACGACCGAGATACGCGGCACGGTGGCCTCACAGAAGGCGTAGAGCAGCTTGGCGCCGTGGCGAACAATACCCTCTTGTTCTTGTCGCACACCGGGCAAGAAGCCGGGCACGTCGACGAAGGTAACCAGTGGGATGTTGAACGCGTCGCAGGTCCGCACAAACCGAGCGGCCTTCTCACTGGCGTCGATATCGAGAACACCGGCCAGCACGTTGGGCTGGTTAGCCACGATGCCCACGCTGTGGCCATCAATGTGGGCGAAGCCACAGAGAATATGCGGAGCAAAGGCGCCGTGCACTTCCAAGAACTCACCCTCGTCGACAACGGAGGTGATGACCTTCTTCATGTCGTAGCCGAGGTCGGTCGTCGGTGGCAACAGGGTGTCGAGGTCATCGCACAACCGATCAGCGGGGTCGTCACTGGGAACGCGTGGTGCCTCTTCAAGGTTGTTGCTCGGGAGGAACGAGAGCAGGTAGCGGACTTCGTCGAGCGCGCTGCGCTCGTCGGGAAAGCTGAAGTGGGCCGCTCCCGAGAGGGCGGTGTGCGTCGCGGCACCGGCGAGTTCCTCGAGGGTGACCTCTTCACCGGTCACGGCCTTCACTACGTTGGGGCCGGTAATGAACATGTGGCTCAGGTCCTTGACCATGAAGACGAAGTCGGTCATGGCTGGCGAGAACACGGCGCCACCGGCCGTTGGTCCGAGAATGACCGAGAGCTGAGGCACGACACCACTGGCCGCCGCGGTGCGACGGAAGATGCCGGCGTAGGCGTGGAGGCCGGCGACACCCTCCTGGATGCGGGCTCCGCCACCGTCATGCAAGCTCAGCAGCGGAATGCCGAGTGAGCGAGCGAAGTCTTGGATCTTGTGGATCTTCTCGCCGTGGGTCTCCCCGAGGGCCCCGCCGAAGACGGTGAAGTCCTGGGCGTAGACGCAGACGCGGCGGCCATCCACGGTACCGAAGCCGGTCACCACGCCGTCGCTGTAGGGGCGAGTGTCTTCAATCGACATACCAATGGCCTGGTGACGTGTCAAGAGATCGATCTCCTGGAAGCTGTCCTCGTCGAGGAGGTACTGCAACCGCTCTCGGGCCGTCATCCGATTTCGTTCGCGGTGACGAGCGACGGCGGCCTCGCCGCCACCCTCGTGTGCTTCCGCCTTACGAGCTCGTAGGTCTTCAACTCGTTGCGCCATTGAATATTCCATAGTCCCCAAGGCTACCTAGGGAACGAGCGACGTGCAGGTCGGGTTGGGCAAATGCCTCCATTGCCTACACTGAGACACCGTGGCGTTTCTTCGCGTACTCCCCCTTTTCGCTACCACCGCCCTGATTTTGGCGATGGTGCCCGGGCAGGGTATGGCCATGGTGCTTCGCCAGACGATGATGGGTGGCGCCCGAGCGGGGTATCTCTCCGTGGTCGGCAACGCCCTCGGCCTCCTGATTTGGGGCACTCTCTCTGCCCTAGGGCTCAGTGTGGTGTTCGCCCACTCCCCCCTCGCCTACAACATCTTGAAATACCTTGGCGTGACCTACCTTGACGGGCTCGCACTCGCGACGTTGTGGTCCCTGCGCCGGGGGGTTGGGGCCTTTGACCCCTCGGGCACCGCGAAGAAACAGCCCCTCGCAGCTATCCGCCTCGGCCTGTTTACGAATTTGACCAACGTCAAGGCGTGCGTCTTCGCCGTCGCCTTCACGCCCCAGTTCGTGCCGGCGCATTGGTCCCTGGCTGCGGGCATCTTCGTGTTGTCCTGCGTGCAGGCCTGTGTGTCATTGGCCTGGTACCTGTCTTTCGTCGCCCTCGTGGACCGAGCCGCGAAGTGGATTGCCCGGCCACAGGTACGACTCTGGTTGACAGCAATCTCAGCCGGTGGGCTCGCCACGCTCGCCGCGGCACTCGCCGTCTCCGCGCCCCGCTGACTGCACTAACTTTTCACTGAACACCAAGGGGGGCTCATGTCACGGACCGTCATCGTTGCGGGAAGCCGCACGCCAATCGGCAAACTGTCAGGCAGTCTCGCCAGCCTGCGCGCCGTCGACCTCGGCGCCCACGCTGTCGCCGCCACGCTCGCTCGCGCCGGAGTGTCGCCCGAGGCTGTTGACGCCGTCATCATGGGGCACGTCCTCCAGGCGGGAACCGGGCAGATCACCGCTCGTCAAGCGGCAAATGGCGGTGGCATACCGATGTCGGTACACGCGACGACTATCAACAAGGTCTGCCTGTCTGGTCTCCAGTCACTCTACGTCGCCGACCTCATGATTCGTAGTGGCGACGCTGACGTGGTGATTGCCGGGGGCATGGAGTCAATGACGAACGCCCCGTACCTGCTGCCCGGTGCCCGCGGGGGTTATCGCTACGGCGACCACACCGTGGTCGACTCACTGCTCCATGACGGTCTGACCTGCTCCTTCGACCACTGCGCCATGGGCGTTGCCACTGAGCGTTACAACGCCGGACGGTTCTCCCGCGCTCGGCAAGACGAGTTCGCCGCCCGATCACACCAACTCGCCGCGGCCGCCCAGGCCAGTGGGTTCTTCGACGCCGAAATCGCCCCGATCACTATCACGCCCCGTAAGGGCGATCCCGTCGTTTTGACCAGCGATGAGGGTGTCCGGGCCTCAACCGACGCAGGAGCCCTCGCCCGCCTCTCCCCCGCCTTCGCCCCTGATGGAACCATCACGGCGGGAAACGCCTCGCAGATCTCCGACGGTGGTGCAGCTCTGCTCGTGATGTCGGCCGATCGTGCGGCCGCGCTCGGGTGCCACGTACTGGGAGAGCTCGTCTCCTACGGCCAAGTCGCCGGCCCCGACGCCTCGCTCCTGCACCAGCCGGCGCACGCCATCCGCGAAGCGGCTCGTCGAGGCAACGTGACCATGAGCGACTTCTCTTTTGTTGAAATCAACGAGGCCTTCGCCACCGTGGCACTCGCGTCGATGGACGAGCTCGGTCTCGGCGAGTCGTCCGTTAATCCCAACGGTGGGGCCATCGCCCTCGGTCACCCAATCGGCATGTCCGGGACCCGACTCGCGCTCACCGCTCTCTACGAGCTACGCCGTCGAGGTGGTGGCATGGCCGCAGTCAGCCTCTGCGGTGGTGGTGGGCAGGGCGACGCCGCGGTCTTGCTCGTTCGCTAGTCGGGCAGGTACGCCGTCACGAACTCGTACGACGCGCGGCCCACCGGTTCGTTGTCCTTGATTCGCAACACGTACGCACCGCCAACGGGAATACCGTCGTGGGCCTCTGCGGGGAGGTCGCCGAGCAGGGTGGCCAGTAGCTCGGTCACGGTGGGATTGTGCGCCACCGTGAGCAGTGAGGTCGTGACGGGATCAATGGCCGCGAGGTCAAACAGCAGGTCGTCGGCCGTGACGTCTCGGTGACCGTTGTAGATCAACGAGGAAAATTCGACGTCAGCCACGAAAGGGGTGTCAGCGAACGACTCGTTGAAGGTTTGTGTGGTGCGCGTGGCCGCCGAAACCAGCGCCGTTACGGGTCCGTACGCACCGAGAGCAGTGGGGTTCAAAGCCCACGCGCGCAACTGGGCACACTGGGCCTCCCCACGGGCACTCAAGGTCCGCTGACGGTCGGAGCCGCCAGCGGGTGCCGGCGTCGATTCGGCGTGGCGAACAATGGTGAGAAAGCGCATGCACCAATTGTGGCCGCTCGGGTGCGTCCGCCGGCGCGTGTAAGGCCGTATCGTGGAGAGATGACCGTTTCTCTCTCCTATTTTCAGGCCATCTTCATGGGTCTTCTTCAGGGCATCACCGAACTCTTCCCAGTGTCGAGCCTGGGCCACGGTGTCCTCGTCCCCGCCCTCTTCGGTTGGCACAACCTCGTCAGCTCCCAGACTGCTCAGCAGTCATTCTTCTTGACCTTCCTCGTGGGACTGCACGTCGGCACCGCCATCGGTCTCATTGCCTTCTACCGCGCTACCTGGGTCCGCCTCCTGCGCGCCGGTTTTGCCCACGTCACCCGCGTTCGTACCGACGGGGTCGCCGTCTTGTGGCGCATCAACGACGACACGGTCACGCCGGAATACCGACTCCTCGCCCTCCTCGTGCTCGGCACCATTCCCGTCGGCATCGTAGGTCTCGTACTCGAGAAGCCCCTCCGCGAACTCTTCGCCAAACCCCTGTCCGCCGCCATTTTCTTGGTGCTGAATGCTCTGGTACTGCTGGTGGGCGAGCGCTTACGTCGTCAGCACGGTCGCCGCGCCACACAGGTGACCGACGCCACCTTGCCCGTCACCTCGGCACTGCGCATCGGTTCGTCACAAATTCTGGCCCTCTTCGCCGGAATTTCGCGCAGCGGCGTTTCCATCGTCACGGGCGTGACCGAGGGGCTCTCCTACGAGGGGGCCGCGAACTTTTCATTCCTGTTAGCGACGCCCGTTATTTTGCTCGCCGGTCTCTATAAGTTGCCGTCACTCTTTGGCGCCGCCGGTGACGGTGTCCGGCTCCAAACCCTGGTGGGTGCCATTGTGGCCGGCGTCGCGGCCTACGTTTCGGTCGCGTTCTTGTCGCGCTGGTTCAAATCAAAGACGCTGCGACCCTTCGCGCTGTACTGCCTCGTCGTGGGACTACTCTGCGTCGTTCGATTCGCCTAGTCGGCGAGGACTCGGCGGCCACTGATGGCCCGGCTAAGCGTCAAGTCGTCGGCAAACTCTAAGTCGCCTCCGACCGGCAATCCGTTGGCGGGCTGCGAGACCACGAGACCGGGGACTTGTAACAGTTTGCTCAAGTACATCGCCGTAGCGTCACCCTCGAGGTTGGCGTTGAAGCACAAAATCACCTCGGTCACCGGTCCGTGGAGCCGCTTAATTAATTCCTGAATTCGCAGGCGATCGGGCGTTACCCCCTCGAGAGGATTGAGCAAGCCGTGGAGCACATGGTAGGTCCCAGTAAAGGCTCGCGAGCGCTCAACGGCAAGAACGTCGGGTGGGCTCTCCACGACGCAGATGACGTGCTGATCACGACGTTCATCGCTGCAGAGCGGGCAAAGGTCGCCCGATTCGGCAAAGTTGCAACACTGCGAGCAAAAACTCAAGTTGGCCTTCATGTCAGTAAGCGCGCTCGAGAGACGATTAACGTCTTCGCTCGGCTGGCGCATGAGCCAGAAGGCGATGCGTTGTGCCGACTTTGGTCCCACCCCCGGGAATCGCCCAAGTTCGTCAACAACCGTTTGAAGTGAAGGTGGGTAACTGCTCACGACACTTCCCTGGCACCCGGGAAGGCCTGGGTGATCAAGACCCCTGTCGCTGAGGTGACGACAGTACGCGGATCGGTCGGCGCGAAGTCGTCATCACCATTCAGTACGGCCTCGGCGATTTCCTCCTCCGTCGGTGGTGCAGAACGCGCTGGCGCTGGCGTGACGACGGCCGCACCGGTATCGATACTCCAGGTCAGCGCGATGGGTCGACGGAACTCGTGCTCGAGGGCGGCTCGCACGCTCGGCGTAATGTCCTGAGCGTGCTTGCGCACCTCCTCATCCGCCACGGCGAGGGTGATCTGGTCACCATCGGTACTCATGATGCGTGCCGCCTTCAAGATCATCTGAGCGCCGCGGGACGTGCGTCCAATAACGCGCTGCGTGAAGCGCTCGCGAAGTTCCGCTGAGTTCAACGGACCATCCGCCGCCACGGGGGCAGGTACAGCTGGAGCTGCCGGCTGCGGTGCTGGAGGCGTTGGCGTTGGCGTTGGCGTTGGCGTTGGCGTTGGGGTCACGGCACCAATCGGCGTTGACGCGGGAGCGGGTGCCGGGGCCACCGACGTCGGCGTTGACGCGGGAGCGGGCGTCGGATCGGGAGCCGTGACCGGCGCTACGGGGGCCACCGATCCAATGGGCTTCAGTACGGGAGCTGGTGGCACTGGGCCGAGGCGGGGACTGCCTGAGGTGCTCGCTCCAGTCGGGTCACGCGCTCAGCGAGAGCATCGATGGACGAGTCCAAATCGGGCATGACAAGACGCACCATGGCTACCTCCAGCAACACGGTCTTATCGGGGGCGCTCTTCATTTCACGCATCGTGCGCCCAACGGTCTCGAGCACGCGTACCGTGCGAGCCAGACCAATCGCACTTCCCCACGTCGTCAGGCGCGCACGGTCGGCACCCGTGGCGTCGGCCACGTCGGGGGCAACCTGGAGCAAGAAAGCCTGTCGGGTCTCGGCGGCGAAGTGTTCAGCCAGCTGCTCGGGATCCCAGCCGTCGCGAGCCAGTGTCGCCAAGGTCTGCAGGGCCAGAGCGGCATCATTCGCCGCGAGGGCCGCAAAGAGCCCGTCGAAGTCGGGCGTGGCGTCTTCGCCGGTACCGGTGGC